>Ga0129333_10000121_pt1 | contig 51150 bp, 83 predicted proteins | sample CPB6_08_DNA_FD_94474 | JGI IMG/M metagenome (GOLD analysis project Ga0129333, IMG submission 94474) | Freshwater to marine salinity gradient microbial communities from Chesapeake Bay, USA - CPBay_Sum_0.6_0.8_DNA | ecosystem: Environmental > Aquatic > Marine > Coastal | place: USA: Chesapeake... | reverse complement strand
GCACCGCGTGGGGGCATGGACCCGTCCGACGAAAACCCATGGACCCGTCCATGTCAAACCCATGGACCCGTCCGACGAAAACCCATGGACCCGTCCATGTCAAACCCATGGACCCGTCCATGTCAAACCCATGGACCCGTCCGACGAAAACCCAAAACGCGGCACGACGTTTGCACTATTCCTCCGAGGGCGAAGCCAACAACCCACAAACAGGTGCTCACATGTCCGAGTGGAAGTTCACGAAAAGCGAAAAGAAGGCAATCGACGACGCGGCATCGGCCGCTCGATACCTGTGCGATCACCGCACCGGAATGACATCCGAGTTCGACGACGCGGTGAAATACGAGCGCAAGCAACGCTCGTGCCTGACGACGGCCCGGTCCCTGATTGTTAGTTCGTTCCTGAAAGGACTTCAGGACAACCCGTCAGCGAAAGAACTCGCCTTCATGAGCAGAGGATGCGCGACGGCGGTTCTTCTTGGCGCTCGCTTCGCGGACGACAGCGAGCCGGCCGATTGGCTGGTGAAGTTTCCGATACTCGCCAAAGCCGCGGCGATCGCGCACACCTCGTACATCGATCGTGGGCTAGGCAGGGCGGCTGCAGCCTCGTGATAGGCGACACGGTATGCCATTTGCACTATTCCTATTCAGTGACCCCGTCCGTGGCAAATCGATAGACCCGACCGTAGCAAACACAAGAAGGAACAGAACGATGGAAACTCCACTTTTCACGATCCGAGAGTGCGGAAAAGGTCCGGTTGTTGCCGGACTTGAATTCATCCAAGCGGACAACGCCAGCCTCACTCGGCTGGCGACCGATAAGCCGATCGCTGGGCTCGCTGTCGGCGAAGCGACGATCGGCCGTGCTGGCCGAGAGTCTTACGAGGTCGTGCGCGTCTCATAGGCGCCGCGGCAAGGCAGGCGGGCCGTAGCAAACACAAGAAGGTACAGAGCGATGATCGCAGTGCCGGGGTACTTGAGATCGAAGGCCGACGACGGATACACGGCGGTTCTCGGATCGGAGCCGAAGGCAGACGCGCCGGAGGTTTTCCTGCCGGCCGAATGCGTTCAGCAGTGCGTCGAATCCGGAATGTCGACTCCGTTTGGCGCGGACTTTGCACTATTCATCCTGCACGACGACAGGTTGACCGATTCACTCCGCGAAGCCCTCGGGCTCTCGCGCACAAGGAAAGGACCAAAGCCATGATCGCCACTGACAACGGATTCACCCAGGACGTCAAGACGCTCCTTTCGGTCGGAAACTTGGAAGAACGACTGCGCATCATGCGAGACATTCCAGACGAAGAGCGCGCCGCGTTCATCTTCAAGGGAATAGCCAGATCGCTCGCCGACTTCATGATGCGGCCAGAGACGCCGGCGTTCGTCGCGCAGATTGTAGGGCGTGCGCTGACCGATCACGTCGACTGGGAAGAAGTGTCTCGGTGGTGCGTCATCGACCATGAGTCCAACTGAAATCACGACCATGCACACCACTCACATCAGTGCACGCAAAGCGCTCGCGACCATCGCGATGCTTGCGTCTCCAATCTCACCCCACGAGCGGGCGAGCATGAACGGCGCGGGGATTGCACTGTCGCATCACAAATCAACCACAGCGCTCCGGCACACAACTGAGGCGCTGGCGAACGCGAAGCCGGATAGCGTCGCCACTCCTCTCTCGCCCGAAACGAATTCGGGATCATGTCGCGAAGGGAACCAGAGATGACTGGAAAACTGAAGGGACCGGGAAGGCCATACGCAAAGTTCGTGCACGCGTACATGGCCGGCTACATGTCAGGAGAGCCGCTCAGAGCGATCGCCAAGCGGCTTGGGACGACCGAAAACGCGCTTCTCGTCACGGCGTCTGAGTTGCGGCGCCGGGGGGTGCGACTGCCGAAGGTTCGGGAGCGGTTCGATTCGGAATCACTGAACAGAATTGTCCGCCGGTACACGTCATCGGCCATACGGCGATGACCGGCCATGCAAGAGAAGGGCACATCATGCGAGAGCAGAAGTACGTTGACCACGAGTCACCAAAATGCACGAGCGGCTATGACATCGTTCAGCCAAAACACGACGGCCAGTGGTGCCGTGTGGAAATCAAGTCCGGCGTAGCAGAGGTGCACTCGCGGCATGGACGGCTTGCCGCGACACTCGACGCCCCGGCCGGCGCTTCGGCTGTTCTGGTCGGAGAGTACATGGCTGGAACAACGCGAGCCTCGAATTCTCCGCTGCGAGGGAAAATCGTCGTCTTTGACTGCCTTGCCGTTGGCGGACAGGACATCAGCGAGTCGCTGCCCTACGCGGATCGCCTCGAGGCGGCCAGGAAGGCCGTCGCGGGGTCGAACTGGGGACTGATCGTAGAGAGCCTGCCGGCTGCAGACACCGAGGCACTTTGGGTTGGTCGCGTCGAGCCAGGGGAACTCGAAGGCGTGATTCTGCGTCGCTCCGGCGACGGCTACCACAACGCGGTTTTGGGGCGCGTGAAGAAGCGGATTACGCGTGACTACATCGTGCTAGGGGTGGCCGAAGGATCGGGCAAGCACGCCGGAAGTGTTGGCTCGTTGGTGTGCGGCGTTCTCGGCAGCGATGGGTGGCCTGTCGAAGTCTGTCGCGTCGGGGCCGGTCTAGCAGATGCCGATCGAAATGCCATCGCTCTCGAGCCCAACAAATACATCGGCCGCGTGGTTGAGGTTCTCGGACACGGCGAATTCAAGAGCGGCGCGGTGCGTCATCCTGTCTTCTCGAGGTGGCGACCTGACAAGAATGCGGCCGACTGCGTTTTGGCACAGTAGTTGCACTATCTCGCTTGCCAGAAGGAGAAATGCGCGATGAGCAGCACGACACTCTACATGATCTCATACCACGAAGAAGATACCCCGAGCGGCACGGTGCAAGAGTGGTTCACGACATTCAACAAAGCCATGCGAAGGCTTCGACAACTCAAATTGAGCGACACCGAAAAAGTCAACGCCATGGAGATTCCGAGGACGAAGGTCGCCCTCGCGGAGTGGTTGAACAAGCACGCTCAGGTTGGGTGACGACATGCAAACCTTCGTTCCATATGAGTCGTTCAAGGATTCGGCGCGGTGCCTCGACTACCGTCGGCTGGGCAAGCAGCGAGTCGAATGCAAGCAGATTTTGCGAGCACTCGAAGTCCCTGTCGGCGGCCCGTTGGTGCAAAGCCAAAAGGGGTGGAGGTCGCATCCGGCTGTGCTCATGTGGCGGGGCCACGAAATGGCGCTGTGCGACTACGCGATGCGTGTGTGCGAAGAGTGGGTGCGACGCGGCTACAACGACTCTCTGTGGGGTCAATTTCACGACGCAAAATCATTCGTCGCGCCAACCAGTGCTGACGTTATGGCCGGTCGATACCTGCCGCCGCACTGGCTTGGCGATGAGCGCGTTCATGCGTCGCACCGCAGCAACCTGTTGAGAAAACTGCCAGAGCATTACTCGAGGTTCGGATGGTCCGAGCCAAACGACCTACCGTATTTCTGGCCGACTGCTGAAGGAGTCTTGACATGACTGACACAAACACGATCGACCCGACGAAGCCATTGCATCCGCTCATCGTTTCGTATCCGGTCCCTGGAGTGTGTACGGCTCAGTGGGAGGAGGCCGATTGGGATCGCTGGATTGCAGCCAACGGCGCCTCCGAAGCGCTGGTGATCGAAAGTTCGGCGCTCGGTCGGATGGTGGCGGCAGGCAGGAATGCGGCAGGGAATATTCTCTACACCACTGAGCGGTTTGGCATGTGAGTTGCACTGTTCCTCTGTCAGGCAGACAATCGCAGCGAAAGGAAACCAAAGTGCAACTGAGACTTCAATCGCTCAAGCCAGAGCCACGCAACGGCACGCTTCCGATGAGCATTCACGCCCCCGGACTGCTCCGCTGGGCGAAGGCCGGCTACGGTGCCAGCAAAGACGGGGACCGCGTGATGGTTTCGATCATCGCCGAGTCGTTCGGGCTGAAGCGCGAGGTGGCGCTTGCGATCCTGTCCGGAGAGGTTGAGATGACCGTCGAAGGAGATGACGTTATCGTCGAGTGGCCCGGAGGCGATCCGAGGAGGCAGTACGATGCCTGACTTCACCATCGAGTCGTTCTGGTGCTGCAAAACTGCCCAGCACTGGCAAGCGACTGTCGAAGGCCACCTCGTCTACTGGGGGCAACTGCCGCCGTCTGCGAGCGTTGGCTACGGATTCGTCTGCGACTGCAAGGGCTACAAGTTCCGGCGAACGTGTCGGCATATCAAGGCCGCCGAGTCGATGCGGTGCGGATGGCAGCAGTTCGTGGAGGGCGGCGAGCCTGTCGATGGACGATGCCCGAAGTGCAGTGGCGAAGTGACGGCAGAACAGTACGCAGTGTGATCGGCCGCGCGGCGGGCCGGCGTGGCCCCGAGTGCGGAAAACACGAGACGAGACGACGATGAACTGGCCCCAAGGCGACGACCTGAAGGCTTCTGCCAAACGAGGCGACCTGATTCGCGAGATGCTGCGCGAGCGTGGATACCCCACGCCGGTGCAAATGATCGAGGACATACTGGCAAGCGTTGCCTTCGAAGTGCGGCATGAGGAGTTGTTCGACAATCCGCGGAGACCGGGCGTGACCGTTCACCGCGGTAGTGCCGCCGAGGTTGCCGCCGAGGCGCTTGCGGCCGTTGAGCAGATGCTGGCAGAGGCCAAGTAGCCGACCAGCCCCCATTTCACCAAGAGAGGCTATGAAACTCACAATCACAGTCACAGCGGCCGAGAAAGAGGCGCTGCGGAGAGCGCTTGCCGGCCTAGTCGCCGACGAGCGATCGAGGTTCCCTGGTCGCGTTCGCAGGAGCCGTATGGAGCAGGCTGCCGAAAGTCTCTACGAGAAAATCTTTGAGCGTAAGCCTGCTGAGTAACGCAAAGGAGATGGAAGATGGACTACACGATTGAGCGATACGGTTCCACGGTAACGGCCAGCGAGCAGGAGATCGCGATAATTGAGGCTGCGAACCTGCTCTGGCAGGGTGCTGCCGATCTGCCCGATGGCATCGAGTTTGCGATCCTGCGCTTCGGCGGCGTGGAATTCCGGGTGTACCGCAATGCCGGCGCTGCGGCCTGTTAGTTACCAAACCCCATGCCGCCCCGTGCGGCGAAACGAGGAGAGGACCATGACAACGATCAGACTGCGGTGGAAGGGGATCGTGGATCCTCGCGGAGGCCAAGCCTGGATGGCCGACCTGCAATGCGGGAACGGAGCCTGCTACACGATCTACCGCAAGGGGCGGAAATACTCGCTCGTCTACTGGAGCGGCCGCAGTGCAATCGTGGGCCACCACGGACCATATTCAACGCTCGTCGGAGCAAAACGCGCCGCGTGGCGGTTTCACAACTGGAAGTAGAGCAAACCACAGCCGGCTACAGCCGGCAAAACGAAAGGCGAGATGGAGCGGCGGCGCAAAGCGGCACTACGAGAGAATCGCTCACGGCTGCGGCCGCAACAGGACGATCCGATGGACGGACGACGGTCAAGTGGCTAGGTTGTTTGGAGAGACAATTGCCTGCTGCGAGGCGCCTGGGGCAAGCAGTGGAAAACCTGAGGAGGAACAGCGTCATGGTCGGTCAGAAAATGTGGTTCGCGTTCGCGCTGAACGGTGAGCCTGGGTCGGCGATCGATGGCCCCAGCGGTTACGTCCGCGAGGTCATCGTCGTCAACGACGATTCGCCGGACGGCGAGAAGATCGTGAGGTATGTCGACGGTGGTCGCGTGACGTCCGTCGGAGGCCCGTACTGCTCCGGGCGGCTGTTCACCACCGCGGCCGAAGGGTGGGCGTACTGCGCCCGGCAGTTGCGGGAGAAGGCGGCACGGTTCGATGCTGCGGCGTCCGCGTGTGCGGCAAAGGCCGCAGTTGAGGTGGCGGCATGATCCGCGACACATGGCGTGCCGCGCTCGTCGTCGTCACCGCCGCACTGCTGCGGGAGATCGTTCTCCTGCCACGGCCGGCGGCAACGACGGAGCCAGTCAATCAGCAGGCGACTGGACAGTGGCCTCCACAGTACGGCGCGTCGGCGGGGTGGCATCAGCAGTGGCCCGCGTCTCAGGCTGCAGTGTCATGGCAGGCTGCGCCGCAGCCAGTTCCACCGGGCCCGATCCGCAAAGTCGCAAGGGCGACGGTCGATCTTGCCGAAAGTGTCCTTGAGGCTGTCCGCTGACCAGCAGGCCGAGTTGACCCATACGCCAGTCCGTGGCAAACATACGGATGCCAATACCCCCGTCCGTGGAAAACAGAGAGGCCCGTCCGTGGCAAACAGAATCACAAAGTACAACGCGTCGGATTGGCTCGCCCTCGTGGTTCAGCAGCGGCTCATCGACACAGGGGAGCCGGTCGTGGACCTGCATCAGAGAATGATGGCAGCCCCAGAACTGTGCGAACTCGAGGTCGATGAGTCAGACGTTGAGGAGTGGGTCGATGGGCAAGCCACTGACTGACCTGCTCGACGCCGAGGCTGTCGCCCGTGAGGTTGGGCTCAGCAAGCGGACAATCGTCCGAAGATTCAGCCGCCACGGTGCGGCTCGCCTGATTGCAGGCCGGTCATATGTCGTCAGGGAGGGCCTCAGGAAGGCACTCGGCGACCTGTATGTGGCCGAACTCGAGGACCTGCCGGCGGCTGACGCGCCGCGCGACGACGGTAGAAAAACAGTCACAGTCTCTGAGGCCGCCGAGATGTGGGGCGTCGGAGGAAACGCAGTACGCGGCGCAATGCGTCGCCTCGGGGTAGGCATCACCAGCGGGAAGAAATGGCTGATACCAGTCGACGACCTAGAAATCGTCAAGGCTGGGCTTCTCAGGCAGAGATGGTCGCTCAGGACCAAGAAAGGGCACGAGACCCATGAAAAGGCGATGGAGATCGCGTCGTCCCGTGCAGCCGGCGGGAAGGCTAACTGAATACGACATAGACGCGTGGCTTGGCGTCCTCGTCGAGTCGATGGTCGTTCGGCGAGACAGCGTGCCGATGTACAGAAGCGGCATCAGCGCGAGGATTGCGAAAGGCGGAAATCCGTGGGACGGTCGAGAGACCAAGAACGGTTGAATCGCTGGCAATTCGGCCTTACTCCCCGGCATGTCGCCTTGAGTGGCAGGACCGGCAGAGAAGCCTGAGGTTTTTTAGTGCCTCAGTGACCTCCGCCGGCGCTGAGCCACGCGGGATGATGTGATCGACGTGCGCGTCTCTGTCCTTGCCGAGCACGATCATGCCGCAGAGTTGGCATACAGAGCCATCCCTGGCAATGACGGCAAGTCTCGTCCTCTGCCACGACGCCGTGCAGTAGCCTCGCTGGGCCGCTGTTTTTCTCGGCAACGAGCCCTTGCGAAGCCACGGTGGTCTGAATGGCTCAGGGCTTCTTGGCATGGCTTGCGTGGTTGTGAGAGGCTCTCATTTGCGACCATCCTGACATGAGCGCTCTATTTGCGTCCTTCGAGAACCACCACTCGATTACGAGCCTGATGAGCACGTTGGCGAGCGCTGAGAGCAGGAACACGGCGAGCACGCTGCCGTACTTACTGCGAAGTCGCACGGCAATTCTTGCGCGCAACACCTCCTCGAGCCTGTCAGGGAGGCATCCGCTGGGCCATTCCTCGACGATCTGCTCGATCAACGCGTCACGGAGCGTCCCGTGCAGCGCAAGTCGCATTGGACCCTTGCGAAGCACATACGCCTTTAGCGGAGCGTACTTCTCGGCGGCCATCCTGGCCTCCCCTTCGTTGAAACCGACGCCTTCGGGGTTTTGCAGGGGCAGGTGATCGGACACCGGCAGTCAACGTCCGAAAGGCCGTCGCCGCTCTTCTCTCGGCCGGTCCCCTTGCACTTGCAGCCCTCTTCACACCCGATCGCGGGGACGGGCGCCGGCGCGGGGGACTGCGCCTCCATCACGCCGTATGCCCCGGCTGCGGCAACCAGAGGCTGCAGGTTCTCGTGTGACGCCGGGGTCGACGGCACGCACGAGATGGGGAGCGCGGCCAGCGTGGTCATCAGGATCACGCCGGCGACGTCTGCGATCACGTCCGTCCTCATACGTTCCCCTCCGCGCCGTAGTTGGTGAGCCTGCGAGCCGGCCAGCCGGCGACGCTCGACAGTGCGACGACCTGACCACGCAGCAGGACCGACGCCTTCGTCCAGTACGCGCCTTCTGGAATCTGAAGCGACGTGCCTCGGACGGTGCGTGGCCCCTTATTCCAGCGCGACCACGAGTTGAGGACGCAGGCCAGAGGCTCGCCGTAGAGTGCGATCGTATCCGGCCGATCGTCGAATCCGACCAGCCCTTGCGCGTGAGCCCACGACCCGATCACGACCGGAGAGAACCCGTTCTCGTCGCGGGCGTTCGACCACTTCAGCATCGAGCAGAAGTAGCAGCCGTATCCGGCGTAGAGGAAATCCCTGATCTCCTCGACGCTCTTCAGGAACGTCGCCGTTCGCACCAGATGCTGTCGGCCAATGCTTCTGATCTCGTCGGGCGGTTTCGCTGCGCCCCACTTGCCGGCCGTGACATCGTTGTACTTGGTGAGGTCGAGGCGGACTTCCGGGTACGGCTTCCTGATCCATATGCCACAGTCGCTCGTAATCGCTCGTGCTGCGCCGGAGCACGTCCACCCCTCCCCGCCGAAGCCTCGCCACCAATACGCTGCTTCGCTCGCGAGGACGCAGTTCTTCACGCCTTCAGGCGAGACATCCGGCTTCCCCTCGATCACGCCGGTGACCTCGTCGGGCCTGCCGTCGATGATCTCGCACGTCCAACTGGTCAGTGCGCCACGCATCAACGCCCATGAGACGCAGTCACCCCGACCCTGCGGCGGTCCCGGCCAGCATCCAGGCCAGACCCGCATGACGTTTTCCCAGCGGGAGACCAGTTGCCCCTTTCCTTTGTCGGCGAACTCCCAGGTATGGGCGACGCTCGAACCATCGGGGTCGCCGCCGTGCCGAATGATCGAGTCGGCACAGAGTTCGTCTTCGCGAGGGTCGATCCATGCCCCTCGCAGGCCGGCGTCGTAGTCGCGGAGCGGGTCGAAGTCACTCATCGCGCTTCACGGCGAAGACGTATGACAGCACCTGACACGCCGCGATCAGTTTCGTACTCGTGTCCCGGTCGAGAGGACGAATCTCGGCGCCGGCCGCCGACAGAAACGTCTGGTCGATCGCCGCCGCTAGGCCGGGGTACTTGCCAACCGATGCCTTGTCGATCGCGAGCCGGAGCGTGCCAGCGTGGAACGACGCAAACTTGTCGGTGGTCGACACGACGGGGTCGTCGCGATCACGATCTCGGACCAGCACGAATGCCATCGCGTCGTACAGGTTCGACAGATACTTCCTGTCCGACGGCAGCATCTTGGGCAGCACCGGACGCAGCGGCTCCGCCCAGGCTAGGAGCACCGGGTCGGGCTTGGGCACGTCGGAGTCGACAGTCACCGGCTGCGGCGGCCAGACAATGCTCAGGACAGACTGCTTCCACGCGAAGAACAGGATCACGGCGGCCACGACGAGCCTCACGGCAACTGATGTCATTTGTCAGACCCGTCCACGAGGCCAAGGGTGAGCACATCGATCGCCTGCTTCCTGTTGTCATCAAGGCAGTCGGTCGACCGGAGACGGAGACGGACGCTGGCGAGCGCCAGCATCGCCGCCTGATAGGACGGCCCAAGCCTCTTCGCCGGCGGGTGATCGTGGTCGTCGGAGAGAGCCCAGCCGACCACGCGCTCGCCGGCCGCGTAGGCTTGCGGCCAGAGCGCCACGAGAACGGCGGCGACGACCGCCAGAATCTGCCCGGTCGTCATGCCGCCTCCCCGAAGAGTTTGCCATACGCCCAGTCGAACATCGCCTTCCCCTCCGGCGTCCTGAGCACCGCTTCGACGTGCTTGAGCGCCTCGTCATCCAGCGTGTTCATCGACTTACCCGCAGCCCACTGGGCCGTCTTCACGACGGCGACCGCCTGCTCGTGCGGCGATGCCGCAGAGCCGATCGCCTGAAGTTGCGCGATCAGAGGAGCCCACTCCGCGAGGAGTTTGAGTTTCTCGACCAACGGGAAGCCGGCCCCGTACAGTTCCTCGTCGTTGTCAATCTCCACTCCGCACCTCCTTGTGCCTCTGAAGAAACGCGATGTACTGGGCCGACAGCGTCCTCGCCATGCTCGTGACGCCGCCGTAGGTGGCCGGCGCCGGGTCTCGGACCTTCGCCACCAGCGGCGGCGAGTCGTCGCCGCCGCTGCGACTTACAACCTCCGCCTCAGGGATGTCGTCCTCATGCCGCGCCATGGGTCGAGTGATTCATAAGGTCGTAGCAGTCATGAAAAACGCACTCTGCGATGTCCCTGAGTTCACTTTTGGGTGCAGGTGTCTCGAACTTCCAGACCTCGTCCTCAATGACGCTATCGCCTTTTGTCCACGTTAGCCGAGCGCTTTTTGGCGTGAGCGTGAGATGCACCTGCAGCACGGTTGTCTCTCCAGGGCGCCTAGGTCATTCTAGCAGACCTCGAAGCCTCGAGGCGGGATTCCCGCTCATGCTGGCTCCACGACATGCGAAATTTCGCGCATTCTCTTCTGATGTCCTCCTGCGTCGGCAGGTACACGCCTCCACGCTCTCCGAGTCCAAGTTCTTCAGCGAGGGCCTCAAATTGCTTTTGGTTGAGACCCAACTCCTCGCACATCTCTTCGACAGTCGAGTCGCCGACCCAGAGCCTGCGCAGCCGCCGTTTGGCGTTTGCGCGGACCTTCGACTCCGCGATCTCTTCTGGGCTCATTCTGCGGCGCGTCATGATCAGTAAGCCACATATCTGCAGCCCGGATTGATGTACATCGAATACCCCGCCTCGCGCATCTTCTTGTGGTGCCCGACGTGCTCGCAGTCACCGCCGACGTACCCGCCGGCCAGGAACGCCTCGGTGCGATAGACCGCCAGCCCGCCGAATGCCGAGAGCATCGGAATCGGCGTCGAGCCAACCGGCGGAAGGTTCGCGAAGAACCACGAAAAACCAACCTCATCCCGCCGGTCCCGCCAGTCGTTTTGCCTTGCCGCCCAGCCGTCGTAGGCAAATAGCCCGTGCGGGCCGATGCCCGTCTGGTCGGCGTAGACCCGCTTTGCCCGCATCACGCCGTGAGACGCCATGCCTCCGGCCGAAAAAGAATCGTTCCGGCTCGTGTACGCCCCCAGCCACGCGATGCTGTTCATCACGCCGTCGACAGAGAACCCGCCGTGCGGGTCGCTGTCGAGCACGATCGTCCACGCCGACCGCGGGTGATTCGCTCGCACCCAGTCCATGCACTGATTCCGCAGCGTCGCCAGCCGCTCCGTCCGCTCGCGGTCGAAGCCACGGCGATCCAGCGTGCCGAGTGTCAGGTGCCTCGTCTCCACGGTGACCGTCGACCCCTCGACCAACTCTCTGAGCATCTCCATGTCGCTGGCCGTCGAGTCGTCGGAGTCGTTCTCGACCCAGAAGTGGTGGCACTCACGAAAACGCTCGGACAACTCCCGCAGGAGCACGCAGGTGTTCGCGAGGTACGGCGTCGAGTTGCGGCAGAGCATGACGACGCAGGCGTCGAGTTCTCTGGCCGTCGCAAGGCCAGCGCACACCATGCTGTCGTAGAGTTCCCGCCATGCAGGATCGACGGGCCACCAGTCCTCTGGCCGGATCGTCTCAGGCATCAGTTGTCCTGAAATGTCCAGAGTTCCAGCGGCTGATTGATCGTGATCTTGGGATCGCACCATACTTCTCCTCCCTGTTGTCTTATCCTGCCGCATAGATTGACGAACCCCTCGTGCTCCATGCGGGCGCCCAGTTGGAGATACCGCGCGTCGATGAGCGCGACGCTGCCAACGGTGTCCAGGCGAAAAGGCTCGTCGGGCCTGTAACACGGCGAGTACGGCGGCACCGACGCGAACCGCACGTCGTCGAACCGATACCCCCAGGTGTCGTAGAAGAACGGCTCCGCCGGCTTCTGGCCCTCGACGTGCAACTGCATGTGCCGGCCCAGCCGCATCGCGCCGCCGTAGAGATCGAGCGACTCGTCCATGCCGACGCTGGCAAGGCACGGCCAGCCGCCGGCCACGGCGCGACGCTCGCCCCCGTCGAGCACCGCGGCCAGCCTGGGGACGACGTCGTCCGGCGAAATCAGGTCGCTCTCGTGGATGAGCACCCGCTCGGCCCCTCGCATGATCGCCGCGTTGATCGCCACGTCACCGACCAGCGAGCATCGCACGAGCCGGTCCTCCGGCGCCTCCCACGACTCGACGATCAGGCCGATCTGAACGGACGAGTGTTCGGCGACCCACTCCAACATCTTGTCGGTGCAGTCGTTGACGCGGCGCACGATCCATATCCAGGCGTCCACCCCCTGCTTGTCGATCAAGTGGAGCGCCCGGCGAGCAAGATGCCTGCCGGCGTCCCCTTTCCACGCGGATATGCCGATCGTCTTCATCTGGTGTCCGCCGCGGCCTCCAGTTCGTCGCAGACGCGACGCACGTCGTCGCGGGTCAGGTTGACGTGCGTCGGCAGGACGATGCCCTCGCGATGCAGCGCTCCGGCCATTGGCAGCGGGTCGGCGTCGGCATTCTGCAAGTGCCGATGAATCGTCACCCACGGGAAGATCGGCCTCGTCTCGATCCCCGCCATCGCCATCCGCCTGATGACACGAGGAGCGTCCATGCCGACGCGCCGGACGGCGTAGGCCCACATCCCGTGGGAGTCATCCTTCCAGAGTTTTTGGCGCACCCACTTCGGCGAGAGGAACTGGTCGTACCACCAGAACACCTGCTGCCGCGCGGCCAGGAACGCCGGCAGCCGCCGCAGTTGCTGCTCTCCGATGGCAGCGGCCACCTCGGTCATCCGGTAGTTCCAGCCACAGGCATCGTGCAGATACCTCGTCTTCGTCTGAGCCTGACCAGCCAGATGCCGCACCCGTCGCCCAAGCATCTCGTCGCGGTAGAGCACCGCGCCGCCCTCGCCGGTCGTGATGGTCTTCGACCCGAAAAACGAAAGGCACGCGAAGTCGCCGCACGGGTGCGCCCCAGACCGCAGGCACCCGAGGCTCTCCGCGGCGTCCTCGATGACGCGGACCAGCCGGCCGGTCGCCCGATAGTAGTCGTCGCGCCACTGGAGAAAGTCCGCTGCCGGAGCGCCGTAGAGATGCACCGGCATGATCGCCGCGGCCTTGTGCTCCTCGACGGCCTCGATGGCACGCTCCGCCGAGATCGTCCATGTCTCGCGGTCGACGTCGACCACGACGGGCTTCGCACCGCAGTAGAGGATGGCATTGGCCGTCGCGATGTAGGTCGTCGCCGGCACGACGACGCGGTCGCCCTTCTTCACGCCGGCCGCCAGGAGCGCGAGGTGCAGCGCGGCGGTGCCGCTGGACACGACGTGGCTGCCGTAGCCCGTGAGGCCGGTGAGCGCCGCCTCGAACGACTCACACCGCTCGCCGCGGGTCAGCCGGCCGGAATCGAGCACACGCAGGACGGCCTCGCGCTCCTCGACGCCAAGGACTGCGTCGCCGAACTGGATGTCCATCATGCGATCCCTCGCAGGAACTCGCCGGCATCAGCGGCGCTCGTCACCGTCGCGACCGGGCAGCCGAACGACGAGAGTTCGCGTTGCCTGTGCAACTGCACTCTGGTCGGATCGCAGCCGGGACGCTTGACCTCCATCCATGCCGCTCGGCCATCCTTGATGCAGAGCACGTCCGGCAGGCCGACAACGGTTCCGTAACTCCCGCCGTGGGTTTTCATGGTCCACCACCCAAGGCTTCGTGCCTGCGCAACTACCTTCGCGACGATCGTCCTCTCGAGTGGCTGTCTTCTCATTGGCGCGTATTGTACGTCTGTGTCACCTAGCGCCTACAGGAGTTTTTCGCCGAAACGGACAGAGCGCCCGTCGTATCCCATTGACCGCAATGCCGCGCCCACCTTGCTCTTCCCGGCCCGACGCTCGCGCTCCTCGTCAGACCACTTTTCTTGCAGCGACAGCGTGTAGGCACGAATCTCAGCCTCGGTCGGGTCAGGCCGGCGGTTGCCGTCGCGAGAGGCGTGCGACCAGAGCGGCTTCGGCCCAAGCCGGTACTTGGCGACGTAGTGGTAGTACCTCCGGCGGTTGACTCCCAGCAACGTGCAAGCCTCCTGCACGGTCAGGTGCTGCCATGCCCAGTGGAGCACGAGTCGGTCGAGCGGCTGCCGATTCAGTACGGTCTGACGATGTCGGAGAGCGAGATCGTCGGGAAGTCCCATGGCTCCGGTCGCACCCTTCCTTTTGACCGGAGCACGAACATCTCGTCCGTCCAGGTCGCCTGAACCTTCGCTGTGCGGTGCCGAACCTCCTCCTCGCTGAGTTCCGGCTCGTTGTCGTACCGGCCTCGGCCGAGGTACGGCTTGTGCCAAGACTTGTGCGGCGACCGCTTCGGCAACTCCAAGTCCGCCTTGATCCTGGCAATCCCGTGCGACGTCGTGCCGAGAGCCTCGGCCATCTGTCCCGTCGTCACCTCGCTCTGCCATAGTTCCATAATCCTTTCGTGATCTGCCACCAGCATCTTCCTCGCGCCTCTCACTTTTTCTTCTTCGCCTTGGCCTTCTCGGCGATGTCGAGCGCGATGGCGACGGCCTGCTTCTGCTTGTAGCCCTCGTCGACAAGTTTCGAGATGTTTTTCGAGATCGACTTCTGAGTCGTGCCTTGGGAATACTTCTTCTTAGCCATCACGTCGACCTTTCTTCTGCTCCTGAAAGAACTCGATCATCTTCTGCATCCGCCCATCCGCGATGGATAGGACGCACATATGCACCGAGTACCGATAGCCGGCGATGAACCCGGCACAGAACGCCAGCGCGATGCACAGGAGGAGCGACATGAGCGTCACGCACTGGCCTCCTTGACGAACACGCCGCCGGCCACCATGCGACCCTTCCGGTCCTTGATCTCGTCGTAGGCCGAGCGCAGGCACTCCACGATGTCCACCTTCTGGAGTCTCGCGTAGAGAATCAGAGTCACGAGCACGTCTCCGACTCCATCGACGACACCGGCGTCGTCGCCCTTCACCGTCGCGTCGGCGAGTTCGCCGAGTTCGCTGACCGTCTTCAGCAGTTGTGCCTGCGGCGTCGAATGCTCAAGGATTCCGCGAGCCGCGGCCCAGTCGGCCACCAGTCGTTCGAGCGTGTCGAAGGTCACGATTACTACTTGCTCCATAGGTCAAGAATCCTGAGACTCAGCCTCTGCACCTTTTTCTTGAGTTCCTGGTTCTCGTGCGCGAGCCTCGCCACGAGGCCGCCTTCGCACCGCGCGTCCAGCCGCGCCTCGTCGAGCGCCGCCTTCAGGGCCGTGACGCGGCCTTGCAGCCGACGGACGGCCTTGTTCGCGGTCTTTGCGCCTTCGGCGGCTCGGCGCCACTGCAACTCGTAGTAGTCGCAGAGGTCTTCAAGGCGGGCGATCTCGTCGTCCTGCTCTTCAGGAGTCACTGTCATCCTCCTTGCTCTGCTGCCGGAGGTACGCCCGCTTGAATGCCGCCGAATAGATCGTGATCGCCTCTGCCACCATGTGGGCGGCAAAGGCCAGCCCTTTCATGTCGATGTCGTCGAAGCCCGACGCTTTGTCGGCGATTCCGTCGGCGATCTCCTTCAGGATCGCCTGATTGGCGAGCATCTGACGGATGCCGTCCTTATCGATCGTCACGACTGCACCCACTTTCCGTCGCGTCGCTCGAACAGGGTCGGAATGAAGCCGGCACGCCTTGCAACCAAGAGCATCACAGGCCGAAAAACAGCGACCGTGCAGCCGCAGTCGTGCAGCGACGCTGCGTAGAGGCCGGCTGCCGCGAACGCGGCGACGCCGCGGCTGCGATACTCCGGCGCCACGAAGGCTTCGAGCGTGTCCCAGTGGAGCACCGAGCCGGCCTCGCCCAGGGGCTCGCTCCACCGCTCCGTCCTCGCCCAGCCGACGACCTCGCCGTGGTCGGCGACGACCGCGATCGTGCCGTCGGCCGGCGTCGGCTTCGCGGTCGTATAGAGCCACGTCGTGAGTTTTCGTGCGAAGTCTCCGCCAGACCGCGTGAGCCGGTGCAGCAGCAGAGACGCCTGCTCGTGGCCGATCGTTTCGACGAGGTCGGTGATGGGGATGGTGCGGCAGTTCATTTCGCCAGCCTCACGTACAGCGGCCCGTTCTCGCCCACATAAGCCCCGAGCGTGTTGTAGGACAGGTACTCGTCGGCCTCCTCGTGCGTCATGCCGTCCCGCTCGACCAGGACCTCGATGCACTTCTGCGCGTCATAGACGGCGACGTGCGGGTGATGGTGGTTGACCGTGTAGCCGATGATCGCTGCCTCCAGGCCATCCGCGAGCAGCGCGTCTGGGTTCAGGTCGGCGAGGTCCTCGAGGATTGGTTGTGTCATGGTGGAGGGCAGGTGACACGCTCTGTGAATCAGGCGACGCCAGCGGATTCCGCGCACGCCCGACGGCGAGCGATCTCCGCGTACTCTGGATTCAGTTCGATGCCGATGCCGCTTCGTCCCATGTGGCGCGCGACGGCGAGCGTGGTCCCAGACCCAGCAAACGGATCGAGCACCGTGTCGCCTGGGTTACTGCTCACTCCGATGATTCGGGAGACCAGTTCGCTCGGTAACTGCGTTGGGACGCCTTTCACTCGCTCCTTGAACGTGCCGCAGACTCTGGAAATCTTCCACACATCGCCCATGATCTTGCCATCAGGATTGGCACGCCTGTCTCCGTACTTTTCCTGTCTCGCGGACGGAACCATCACGGCGCTGCGATTGAACGTGAATCGCTTCCTGTCCTTCGTCGCGTAATAGATCGGACGCGAGCACCTACCGAACTTGTTGTGGCAGTAGACGCCGAATGTCTCGTGCCATGTGATGCGATTGCGAATCGTCATCCCCTGCGACCGGATCGAGATGTCAATCTCCGCGCCATGCTCCTGTCCGCTGATGATCCACAGCGACCCGTGCGGCCTGAGAGCGCGGTGGCAGAGCGACACCCATCGACGACACCACTCCCAGTAATCACTCCTGCGATCGGCCATAGCGCCGTTTCCGTAGTCGATTCCGATGTTGTACGGCGGGTCGGCCACGACGAGGTCGACGCTCTCGGCCGGCAGCGCCGCGAGCACCGCGACGCAGTCGCCGGTGTGGATGATTGCGGTCACGGCGTCCATTCGTTGCTGTGCGCCCGGTCCAAATCCGCATTCACGTCACGCAGAGCCCTGCACAGCATCATCAGGCGTGTGTTTTGCTCTGACAGCGTGGAGTTTTCTTTCACGACTGCGTCAAGCCTGTCCTGTAGGTCGCAGACGCGACGCGACAGCGTTTCGAGTGTCTTGTTGTGTCGTCTGCCGAAGAAGGTCATCGCTGCCTCCTGGCGCCTTCGATCCAGTCAAGGAACAGAGACACCCGCGTATGTCCCGTCTCTTCGCCGCTGCGGCTGCGAACTGGCCCACTGCCGGCTCGCATCGTGAACGAATGGATGCCAGCGATGGCGGCCTCGTGGCCTGCCCCAATGAAAAGCGGGCCGCCCGAGTCCCCTGGCGCGATGGCAAACTCTCGAGGGCTCGAGCCGTTTTCAGCGCGACACACAATGATCGTCCGCTCATATCTTTCGATCCTGTTCGTGCCAGCGCGCAGCAGGCCGTCGCTTTTTGCATGTCCTGTGCTGATCTTGCCGGTTGCTCCGTAGCCGGCCATTGTGACGAGGTCCCCTGTGTTGTCTTCGTGCTCCGCCAATGGCGGATAGTACGGCAGCCCGAAGTCGTTTTGGCAGTGCAGCAACGCAATGTCATTCCACCCAACACTCGCCCCGTCGTACAGCGGGTGAACGTAGATTGCGTCTACAGCGCTTCCGCCAACAGACACGGTCACGGCGTCTTCGACGACATGTGCAGCAGTCAGCGCCCAGCGCCCAGCGAACACAACGCCACTGCCGACGGCCAGTTTGCCGCTGGCCTCGACCACCTCCACCTTTTTCGTCCACGGTGCGAACGTCTTCCCGTAGTCGAGGTAGACCGCGTCAGAGATGCGGTCGTCGGTCGTTCCGGCCACGACTGGAGCCGTCACCAGCAGAAAGGCGCCGAGCGTCTTCACAGTCCCTCCGACACTGCGTCCGCAAACGCGCGCTGCTGCCTCTCCAGCCAGTCGGCGGCCTTCACCAACCACGCCGCAGCCTGCCGCAGAAGTTCGGGACGCTCGGAGAAATCGAGGTCTCCTTCGTGCGGCGGGATCGTGTCGATCCGCACGTCGACATACGGGTGGTACTCGTCCCCCTCGTCGATCAGGTAGTCGTCAACGCACCTTAGGATGAACTGATCTTCATCCACAACAAGACTCTCGGGTGGCTTTCTGACGTCTCTCATTTTGCTCCTCAGAGATGCTTTCTCTGCCTTCTACCCAATCACTTCCCGCACCTTGTCGATGTTCAGTCCTAGAATCTTCGGAAACTCCTCGTTCTTCGAGAATCCGATGATCTTCGGTCGCGCTCCGATGCACTCTGCGTTGAACGCCTTGATCGTCTTCGCGCAGTGGCTTCTGCGGAGCGTGAGCGACATCGGATTCTTGATCATGTGCTCTCGCAGAACGTTGAATGGCCGCCACCTGTCGTCGCTGCCAGACGCAAGCACGTCAGCAAACTCCCCTGCCAGCCGACTGTTCACGAGCGAGAACATGAAGTGGAGGCAATATCCGTGTTGGTTTCGCATGTGTGTGCTTCGTGACATTTCTGCCACGCTTGACCGCACCTGCGGATATGCCTCGAGGACACGCTGTGCGAGTGCCGGCGTGGCCTTGCGTGAGTCGACGCAAGTGCCTGACATCTTGCCGCCGTGGTCGACAAACGAGACGATCGCCTGAATCGCGGTCGCCAGGGCAGTCGTATTCCCCTCGCCAAGCATCGACAGCGCTTCGGCTGTCTGTCGCTTCCTGCCAGCGTCGAGCGTCTTGAAGACCTCGGTGTCGACGCCACGCACAACGAGGCAGTCGAACGACACGCCAGACTCAACCACGGCGTGAAGCCTGTGCTGTCCGTTCAGGAGCACTCCGTCCGCGCCAAAGATGATGGCTTCGCCGTTGAACACCATGTCTCCCTGCTCGAGTATCTCGCGCAGGTGCTTGACGTGCCTCGCGTTTAGGTTCCTGTTCTTGGTGTTGTTGCGCAGCATTTCCTTCGCAACGGCAGGCGTTATCCTCGCAATCGACACGGAGACCCCCGAGTACATCTCGAGCAGGCCATCCGAGCCGTACTCGACATCCAAAGCCGCAGTCATTGGTGACATGTCTTGTCCTCTCCGTGGGCTTCGCATTCTTTCAAGCAGTCGAGAACGCCTCGACGACATTCGGTTCAGGCTCATTTGCCACCGCGCTCGAGGTCCTCGCACTTTGAGAGCGCGTCTGTGAGAAGGCTCACGAGCGACGCGACGGCCGCCGGGTGCCACTCGAGGAACTTTCTGATGCTGTCGTCGATGAGCGACAGGCACTTATCGACGCCGTGTTGTGGTCGCTCTGGCCTTTTCTCTGCAGGCTTCTTCGCGCAAGAGAGCCTCGACACGGCCTTCTTGACGTCCTCGCTGGATGGCCTGACTGGAAGAGAATCGGCCGCGTCGATGATCGACGACTTCGAGGCCCTGAGCGATCCGGAGGACACCTCCTTCTCAATGCCTAGTTTTTCTACGGCTTCGGCGAACTTTCCGCTTCTGCGGACTGTCTTCTCGGCTACGCCGTGCTCAGACGCGATCGCTCTTGCAGCCGTCAACTTCTGGTCACTCTGACCAGAAGTTCCCTCGCCTCGACCTAACTTCTGGTCACTTTGACCAGAAGTTAGGTCGGTCCGCTGCCCCTGCCGCTTCGTCCGGTTGTATCGCCGGCCAAGGAGCAGGCTCATGTGCTTCGTGTCGAGGTTCCTGCGTCCGAGTTGGTTTCTATCAATCCAGTCAGCAGCCTCTTCTCTGCTCCCGAACTTGAGTTCGTGCGTGTCGAACGGTAGCCCAAGCCTCGAGCAGATTTCGTAGCGATTGTGGCCGTCTAGGATGATGAGCCGCCCGCGCGTCTCCCATACGACGATCGCCTCTCTTGCGCCGCCGTGCTCGGCGATGTTCTGCTCGAGTTGGTCTCTCTCGGCCTTCGACAGCGGAGACAGAACCGCGGCGAACTCGTCGTCAACAACTATGTCGTCGTAGGTCTGTGGCATGTCCGTTCGCCAGCGTGTGTCAGTCCATGTACCGCCAAAGCGTGGCGTAGGTGAAGGCTCCAGCAAACGCCAAGAATGCGCCGGCGTTCAGCCACACATTCAGAGTGTCCTCGCTCACTTCGACACCTTTACAGGCACGCGAATGTCGTCGCGGAGAATCTGAAGAGACTGCGGAGCCTTGATCGTTAGCCGCACCTGCTGGCCGACGACGCTCGCGACAGTGACCTCGATGTCGGCGCCGATGCGGATGCTCTGCTTCGGCTTTCGCGTGACCGTCAATGGCATATGAGGCTCCTTCCTCGTTGTCTGGTTGCGAAGCCTATACGGGCCGCACGTTTTCCGCAAGCCATTTTTCTACAGGCTTCGTCCACGCCGAGTGCCTGACGTCCGCACCCAGCATTTTGACTGTTTCCAGCCCGCATTCTGCGTACACCTCTGCCACGGTCTTGCCGGTGGCCCAGCCATCGTCGAACACGAACTCCCCAGTGGACTCTTTGGTGTCTTCGCGTGCCGCCTTCTCGCCACCATCGTCATCCCGCGCTTCGAGCATGTCTGGCGCTGGCTCAATCCACTGGCCCGTTCCGCACTCCCAGCACTCAAGCCGCCAAGCAGTTGCCTTTTCGTGCGTGAGGTCATGCAGGTGCCCCTTGCATGGCTCGTAGATGCACGGCACGCCATTGACAACAGCACCGCACGGCTGAGCGACTGGCTTGGACCGCCTAGGAATCGAGAACTCGGTAGCCTCGCTTTTTGCCTCCGCGATAGGAGGCTTCCTGGGCTTTTTCGTTTTTTTCCTGTCTGGAATGTCTTCTGGAGAGACATCGAATAGCATTTCGCTCATACTTGCACTCGCATTCTGTAGTTTGCCTCTGCCTCCGTAGACAGAATCAGTCGCCTCCTGGCCCGAGTGATGCCGACGTATTCGACGCGCCGCTCCTCGTCGTGGCTTTCTTGGTCGTAGCCCTGAGACTCGTAGATTCTCCTGCTCACCGTCGTCGACATGACGACGGTATCTGCCTCCATTCCTTTCGCGGCGTGAATCGTGCCGGTGCGGACCGCAGGCTTTGCCGCAAGTTCTGGTCCGTACCGTTCGGCTGACGCGTGCCATCGCCGAAATACGCGGTGCGACTCGGCCCATGTGCCGGACTTGATCTTCTCGATGTAGTCTGGCTTCACGCCTGCCTCCTCGAGCATGGCAGGCGGAACAACGCTGAAATGCCGAATCGTCTCGTCCCTTTCCCAAGACGCGGCAGCGCCGCGGTGGAAGTTCCCAGTGGCCGGAACGGTCTTCATCACGCACGCGAACTCGTCTCCGGACACTGGTCGCCCGTGCTGCAGGTCCCAGAGGGCCTTGGCTGCCCGCATTGGTATGGTGTCGCCCTTAGCCTTCAATTGGAGGAACGGGACCTTGCAGGCGGCCAGCGCCTTTTCGTACTCCTCGACGATGTAGCGGCACCGAGCGACAATCAGTGTGTCGACGGTTGGATCAATCGCTCTGACGACCGACTGCATGTATCCGCCGCGTTCGACCTCTCCGGCGTGGTCAGCCGGGGCGATTCCTCGGTCCCAGTACCCTTTCCGCATCATCCGCAGCGACTTTTCGCCCAGTTCCAGGACGGGAGCGGGGCACCGCCACGTCTTCTGCATGACCCGCTCTTTGTCGACATCCCACCCCATAAAAAACGACGCGTCTGAGCCACCGAATCCGAAGATAGACTGCATGGGGTCTCCGCCGAGGTAGACCCACTGCACCTTGTCGCCGCTCGCAAGCCTCCGGCAGACTCGGTCAACGGCGGCCGAGGCGTCCTGCTGCTCGTCCATCACCCACGCTCGGACGCTGTTTGGTAGTTCGCCTTCCGGCTCGCACTCGCTCGGGCCTTCGACGCTGTAGCGAATTCCGCCGAATCTCAGCAGTAGGTCTGTGAAGTCGCACCTGTCCTCGAGCAGTTTCGCCGATTCGTAGGACTCGATGTACCGCTTGCAGGCAGAAAACGGAGGCACCTGCTCGCCACCCCTTGCGGCCCTCTGTATCGCCGCCGCGAGCGGCTCAAGACGAGCGCGAGCAACCTGCCAGCAGTTCAGCGCAAACGCGGCGCTGCGGTCAGTGCTGTCCGCCTGATAGCGGCTGTACCCGGTGTCCTCGTCCATGACGGAGCGAACATTCACTCCGATGGATTGCGCGATCCACTCACTCGATTCCTTGCTCTCGTCGAGAATCTGGTGCTTTTTGATGTCCAACTGCCGGTAGCAGATGGAGTGCACGGTCCTGAACCACCCATCCTGAGAGAGCGTTTCGGCCGGCACGCCCCAAGCCTGCGCCGCCCTGGCGACGGCCTCTGCCCTAGCGGCACGCGTGAAAGACGTGAACCCCAGAGCAAACGGAGAGCCACCTAGGGCCGCCCTTGCGCCCTCCATGACACGAAGAAGTTCAGTCGTCTTGCCTGTGCCGGCGCCGCCGACCAGTCGAGCGATTTTTACCACGTTACCGTTGCCCCTCCAGAAAAGCGGTAGTCGTAAGTCCTTGCCAGTTATCTAGTTGTGTCGCAAATACCGGCTTTCCGCTTTACCGTCACTTTTTTCACTTTCGTTTTCCAAATTCGCGTGTATAGAAAAGGCGGTTTCGGCCTCGGCGCTAAACTCGCCAGCCGCAAGCCTTTCAAGGGCCCGCAGGTGCCTTTCCGCGAACCGGACGAACCTGCGGCTTGACCCGCCCTCTCCGGCCCCGCGGCCGATCGCCAACTCACGCTCGCCCACAAACGCGAGGATCATCTTCTTGACCTTGAGGATGTCCCCCTCCTCGAGTTTTCGCCTTCCGCGGTCGACCATCTCCCAGACCTTCGTCCACCCGAACCACAGTTCCCATTCACCAGACTTGGACTTGACCCACCCAGGCATTCCGGTGACATCCGGCACTCCTGGGCCGTCGTCGTCCGCGTCTGGGCGGGGATTCATGCTCAACACCTCCTGCAGCCACCCAGCAACGGCAGCGAATCGGCAGTTCTCGGCTGTGGCGGCCTCCTGAATGGCGACGTCCATCAGTTTCGCCTTGAGGCCGCGAATAGCCCTCTGCCCTCTCTTCCTGCCAGTGCCGTTCCACATGGCGAACCACTCCTCAGGAACGGCGTCCACAATGACCGTGTGCGTAGCCTCAAGTATCGCGTGAGCCACCTTCGCGGCCGACCGGAACGTCTCCGCATCCATAGGGATGTGCACGAGAACTGTTTTCTCCGTCTCCCCGACAGCGCGATACACGGGAACGCGCAGCACGAAACTCACCGGGTCTGAGTGGATGACCTTGAGCCTCCATTGCCCAGGCCACCACTCCTCCCCCCTGCGCTCGAGTCCGGTGAACGTGAACGCCGACGGCTGCTCCTCATCTTCGCTCTTCGGCTTGTCTGAGCCGCCGTCGAGACGCTTCTCGAGCGCTGCCTTCTTCTCCTCCGCCTCCTCAACGCCCTTGGCCCTCACCTGCGTGGCCCAGCGGAGTTCATGACGGAAGATGTTCTGCACCTCGTCGTCGCTCTTTGGGGGATTGCACTTCTTTTCGTTGACGGCTTGCAGGTTCAGAAGGATGTCCTGCTGCTCGATTGGGTCATGGACGTCGATCATGTTGATGCACTGTCTGGCGCAGAAACGCACGAGCATGTCATGCCTGCTCCCTTCGCCGGCGCCTTCGCGAAGAATCTTGTTGGCCGATGGCTTTCTCTCGCCCTCTCCGGTTCCGTCGTTCTGATTGACTATCGCCACCAGGAGTTCGTGCGGAACTTCGGCGACTTCGCACTCCTCTGGGCTCATGCCTGGAACCCACGAGTACGACACGCCGCTCGCGTGCATCGACGGCGGAAAAATGCTCTGTGCCCCCCTGTCGCCGCCACCGATGCGAACCTCGAGGCCGAGGAACTTGTAGACGGCTTGCCTCGGCAGCCTCGCATCCCACTTGAGGACGCGGTGCGTGGACCGCTTCGACGTGAATGTCGGCGTCAGAATCTTGTCGAGCCCATACCTGCTTGCGGCTTTCTTTCCGTCCTCGGTGTCGTATTCGATGTCTATGATGCCGCTTCGTTCACCGAGTTGAACGCCGAGGTTGAAGTTCTTGGTTCCGTCGAACCAGTGCGACAACTCCTCTTCATCCATGATCCCGCGACTCTGCCATCCCTTGAGCACGGGGTGCTTCCCCGGAGTCTGGCAGTTTGGTGATTTGCATGTGCAGGCACCTCCGATCTGCCCGTGGCAGACCAATGGCGGCCATCCCCGAGATGCGTAGACTGCGGCCCACTTGAAAAGTTCGTCGCTCACGGCGCCTCCATTCGTTCCATGAAAGTGGTGATTGATCAAAATCCCCGCCGCCCTCGAGCACAGCGAGGGCGGCGGGGCATGCGCCGGCGGGTCGTGGCGAGGATGAACCAGAGGGCCCGCCGGCGACTGACCTGCGGTTACTAAGCCACCGCGGACTGGGCTGCCGGCCTGTCGGACAGCCGGACGACAGGTTTTGCTGCCGGCCCAGCAGCCCGCTTGGGCAATCAGTCGATTCCGCTGTCCTGAACGGCGGAGCCCGCTCCGTTGAATGTGCAGAACATCCTCTGCAGCGGCTCTGTGTACAGCCGCCGAGCGACCTCACCCTCCTCCTCACTGATCACGCCGACCAACCGCGGCACGATCTGCGAGTACGGAGACCCAGCAGCATTCTTCGCCTTCTGGACTCGAAGCCCGACAACTGCCTCGTAGTGGAAGCACTTCATCCGCTTCTGAAACGGCGTCCACAGCGGCAGCGACCCTGGCCCGACGCTCACCAGCAGCGGCCACGTATCGCCGTCACGAAGGATCGCGAGAATCCTCTGCTCCTTGACACGCTTCGCGCCACCGCGAGCCGCACCGTACCCAAACTCAGGAGACGTGGAGATCGCGACCCAGTCGTAGGTCCGATCGCCGATCCGGTACTTCTCGAGCGACTTGGGGTCGATTGAAGTCCCGAGGTCGTCCGACAGCCTGCGGGCCACGAGCAGGTCGCGGCTCTCGAGCACCGGACGCTGTTCGCTCGGGTCCTCGGACGGCCACAGGTATCCGCGCTTGCCTATCGCCACCAGCAGCCCGACGATCTCGTCGGTCGCTTCACTGTTGCCGTCGCTGTCGATCGTCCACGTTGTGGAACCGCCGAGCGGCGTTTTCACGCGCACGAGGTCCATCTCCCGCATCGGCTCTCCGTCGAGGTTGGCCTCGATGATCCTCGCCTGCCGCGAGTCCGGCCGGAGCGCCGGAAAACTGAGCACGTTCTGAACTGTCGTCATCGCAGTGGACATAAAGTCCTCCTATGTCGCCTACTAACCGAACATGCAGCGTCACCCGACCGTCGTGTGACGCAACCTCGGAGCCACAAACTCGCCAACCAAACCCTCAAACTCCGTGCCAGTCGAGTAGGGCTGGCTGGGGTCCATCCCAGCCTCTTTGCCCCGCTCGATCAGCAGCGCCTTGAGGCGTGCCGTGTTCACTTGCGTGACCGCATCCAGCAATCCCGCACGTCGGGCGGCATCCATCACCGCCTCCTTCCGCGCCTCCGGCGCCGAGAACGAGTGCTGCCACTCGATCCTCCAACTCCTCCCTGCCGCCCGGACTCCGTCCAAGCGTTGAGTAGTGATTTCCTCGATCGCGAGCGCCTCGAGCCGCTCCCTGCGCTTCTTCATGTCGTCAACAGAGGCATTCAACTCTGCAATTGCCTTGTCGAGTGAAGCGATCTCAGACAGCGCCGACTGGAGCGGCGCCGCGCTTTCCGTAGCCGTCGATGATTGCATCAAGCACTTCCTTTCTGTCCCTCAGGGCCTCATACACGCGGCCGTCAACCGTCTGGCGTCCGTCGATCGTCGCGATCAGGTGCCATATCGTCGTCGGACTCGACTGCCCCGGCCGGTGGAGCCGCGCCACTGCCTGGATATAGTCCGACAAGGAAAAACCCAGCGAGAAGAAGAAGGCTGACGAGGCAGTCGACATATCCACGCCGATGCCCCCAGCCTGAATCTGCGCCAAAAGTACGGTTGTGTCGCCTTGCTGCCACGCCGACAACTCGTTGATTCGTCCACTCAACTCGCTTACGGACCGTCCGGCCGCTTCGCACACAGCGCGAGCGGCCGTGATGTCGCTCGTGAAGCGGCAGAAAACGACGATTCGCTCCGACGATGAGAATCCGTCGATTGCCTCGGCCAGCACGTCCGCCTTCCCGCCGCGCTCGACGATCGGGCGAGCGACGGACTCTCCATCGTACCTGACCGCTCCTCCGCATGACTGTTGCATCCGTAGCAGTTGCTCGAGCGCGTTTTTCGGCGTGACGGTCCCCGCTTCCGCGACCGCGCAGAACTCTCGCTCGATCTCGCGATAAATCTTTGCCTCCTGCGGCGAGAGTTCGCAGGGAGTGTCAATGAACCTAATCGGAGGCAGATCGAGCACGTCAGCGCTTTTGACGTGGTGCGTCGTGCTCGCGATCTTGCGATGTGCCTCCTCGAGGTTCCTGAAGCCGATCACGAAGTTCTGCCCTGGCGCGACCACCGCGTATTTCCACTTGTGCTTCGTGTAACTCTGCCCGAACGTTGGGCACTCAGGGGCCTCAACGCTGCGGTACACGCCGTAGGCGTCGAGGATCGAGTGCGGAATCAGCGTGCCGGACAGTCCTATCTTGGTGGCCTCTGGCAGCGACTTGCAGAGCCTTCCTGCCCACCGGCTCGCGGAGCCGCTGGGTGACTTGAGTTTGTGCACCTCGTCCCAGACCACGGCAGACCAAGACACTTTGTCGATTTCTGGAATTCTCCATCCGGACTCGTAGTTGACGACCACGAGCGTCGGCGTCTTGTCTGACAATGTCGCCAACAGGCACTTGGCTTTGTCGCGAGACGTGCCTTTGGTCAGTGACACGACACGCAGTTCCGGCATCCACAGGCCGACCTGCTTCGACCACGCAGGAATGACGGCCTTGGGGCAGCAGACAAGCGTCAGAAAGCGCTGATCGCCTGCAGCGTCTTCCATGAGCCTGCGGAGTATCTCGAGCGTCGTGCGTGTTTTTCCGCACCCAGGCTCGTGGTGGAGCAGAACCGACTTTCGCCCGGTGCTCCACTCCACCGCGTCGCGCTGATGCTGCCAAAGGCCGTCCATGCCAGTGCTCCTTCGATCGAGCGGCATGGTAGGCGGCAACGAGGCGACACGTCAAGACTTTTTTCTGCGGCGGCCTATTTTGGTGCCGTCCGCCTCCGCAGCACGAACAGACTTTGCGTTTGCGATGCACGACCTCCTCGACACGAGCCACACACGAGCGCCAGACGCCTTGCTCTGCCGGCCCATTGTGAGCCTGCCGACCACTCGGCCGGACTTGATGAGTCGGCTGACGAAGGTAGGGTGGACGCCAAGAATTTCAGCGGCCTCAGACACGCCGATCGCGTCGTCGAACGCTATCGGAGTCTTGACCATCGCCAGGAAGCGCAGCGCTGTTGGTCGATTTCGCAGCCAAGCGCGTGGCCTGCGGTCGTTCTTGCCCCCCCTAGCGTCGACCTTTTCCTCATATTCGCGATAGTTGGCTTCGCAGTCGGCGCCGTCGTAGATCGTGTACCGCCTGTTGCCCGCCGTCTTGGTCTCTCTCCCCGTGATCCAGCCCCTGTCGTGCATCCGCTGCGGGATCGAGTGGTGCACGCCCATGATCCCTGCGGCTTCGTGATTTCCGACCGCTTGATCGACGACTTTTCCGATTGGGACTCTTTTGATAGCCATTGGTCTTGTGCCGGTCTTGTTCGCCGCCATATCCGGTGTGAACGGCAGAGTCTCCTGCCGCCCGCAGTGATTGTGGCGTGGCGAGAAAACGCTGGCAAATGGCTGACAAAAACTTGCCCGTTGACCTGTGCAGTGGAGGCGGCTACTCTCCAATGTTGAGGCGAGTCAAAAACCGGAAGGAGCCGAGTTATGCCGCAAAAACGCTGGCTGGCTGTGGTGACGTGGGTCGACGGGGACGTGATCGATGCCGACGAGATTGCCGTTTTCGGTGACTCTGTCGAGTCCGCGACGGTTGCGGCTCGCGCAGCCTGGGCGGCTGCATCTGGCCGGCAATGGCCGCACAGCCGGATCGAGGACATTCAGATTTTTGACCTGCCTCGACTACGGACACTTGCACAAAACTGATCTTTTGCGACCCTTCGGCTTGAGGGTCACTCCATGCTTTTGACTGACGTTCTAAACGGGCTATACGCCCCCCTGCGGTCGCTCTCGGAGAAGAGCGCCTACAACTACGATTGCACAATCCGCGCTTTTCGCGACTTTCTAGGTCACGAGCCTACGCTGGACGACCTGACGGAGTTGCAGGTTGCGAGGTTTCTGAGCCACCGCGCGAAGGAGCGCGCCATGGCGACGGCTGCGAAGGACCGGGCACAACTGCGTGCGCTGCACGAGTGGAGCGCCAGACGAAAACTCTGCGACCACTGGCCGCAGTACCCCCCCATCAGGGTGCCTGAGCGTGTGCCGCAGGCGTGGTTTTCGACGGAGATGCAGAGGCTCCTTGACGCTGCTGGTAAGGAGCAGACGACGATCGGCGGCATCCCTGGCGGCCTGTGGTGGCAGGCTCTCCTGATGGTCGCCTACGACACGGCCGAGCGATGCACCGCTCTCGTGAGCCTGCACTGGCGCGACGTGCAGGGGCGACACGTCCTCTTCGTCGCGGAGAGCAGAAAAGGCGGTCGACGCGACGTGATCCGCGAGATCGGCGAGGACACTCAGGCTGCTCTAGAGGCGATCCGAGGCAACCGCGGGCCTGACGACCTCGTTTTCCCGTGGCCTCGCACCCGCTCGTACCTCTGGGGGCGCCTGGGGATCATCCTCCGGAGAGCCGGCCTGCCGCACGGCCGGCGGGACAAATTCCACCGGATTCGCCGGACGACGGCGTCCTACTACGCCGCGGCCGGCGGGTCTGCCCAGACGCTGCTCGACCACGCCGACCCGGCGACGACTCGGAAGTACCTTGATCCGAGGATCGTCAGCGGCGTCGCCGCGTCGAGCGTGATCCCGAGGCTGACTGAGGTGGGGTGATGAGCGAGTGGATCAGCGTGACTGCGAGACTGCCGGATCACGGCGGAACTGTTGTGTGCAGAACCAAGCAGCGCGAGTTGCAGTTTGGCCGCGTGATGACGGTGACGGAATACAAAGACGGGGCGGCAGCGGTGTCGCATCACTGGAGGGGCTACCCAGATTACCCGCTAGAGGTGACACACTGGACGCCTCTGCCTGCGCCGCCGCTGGACCTTGAGAAGCCAGCAAACACGCAGGATCAGCGGCTCGCGACCGCTGACGACACTGCACCCGCAGACGGAATCGCGAGTCCGCTGCATGTGCTGGTTCTCGAATGCGAATCGTAGGGCTTGACGAGTTCCTGTTGCTGCCACCCGGCGCGGTGTTCGCTAAATACAGGCCGCAAATCTTTGGCGACTTGTGCGTCAAGGGAGACAGCACGCCGTCTAGCCGCGATTTTTTCTACAGGCCGTTGTGGGACGTTGACGCCAAATCTAGCGGCGAGTTGTGCGACCTGTTGACCGCAGCCGAGAGCAGCGCGGTTGATGTGCCAATCGACACTGACTGCTGGCAGCGCGACGGCTGCTTCGATGACTCGCAACTGTTCGCCGTGTTTCGCGGGGACGAGGTTGAGCGGATGGCCCGGTCGCTGATGGACGCAGCGGGCGAGGCTTGAGAACCAGTATTTCTCGCGTTCTTGATAACGCGCCGCAGCGCCCCAAGATTCGCGCCGCGTCGCCGCGAAACGCATGGCAGTGCGTGATAAGACGCTGCGGCGCAGAAGCCGGCCGTCACCGCCCCCTCCACCACTCCACCGTTTTCCTGAGCCCCTCGTCAAAGTCTGTTCGTGCCGCCCAGCCGAGCAGTTCCTTGGCCCGCGTCGAGTCTACGCATCGGCGCGGCTGGCCGTCCGGCTTCGAGGCGTCCCAGGCGATCCCGGCCGTGTGGCCGACGACGCCGGCGATCTTCTCAGCGAGCGCCTTGATCGTGATCTCGCCGCAGCCGCCGAGGTTGATGGGCGACGGGTCGTCGATGCGTTCGGCCGCCAAGACGATCGCTTCGGCTGCGTCCTCGACGTAGAGAAACTCTCGTGACGCCGAGCCAGTGCCCCAGACACACACCGGCGTGTCGCCGGCCTCAGCGAACTTGCGGATCAGGGCCGGGATGACGTGGCTCGACGACGGGTCGAAGTTGTCCCGAGGTCCGTACAGGTTCGTTGGGATCACGTAGGCGCCGGCAAGGCCGTACTGCCGATGGTAGCCCATCAGCATCTCGCCGATGGCCTTCTTCGCGATCCCATACGGCGCGTTCGTCGCTTCTGGGTAGCCGTCCCAGAGGCTGGATTCTGAGAACGGCACGGGCGGCGACAACGGGTACGAGCAGACGGTGCCGACGAAGACGACTTTGCGCACGCCGTGAGCACGAGCCTGCTCGATCACGTTGACGCCCATGGCGAGGTTCGCCCAGGCGTAGCGGCCTGGATTCTCCCTGTTGGCGCCGATGCCGCCGACCTCGGCCGCGAGGTGGATCACCGTCTCCGGCTTGACGCTGCGGTAGAGCGCCGAGGTCGTCGTTGGGCAGGTGAGGTCGTAGTGTGCCCGCCGCGGCACGGCGTGCTCGACGCCGGCGTCCGCCAGACGCTTGCAGACCGCCGATCCAAGGAAGCCGGCGCCTCCGGTGACGATCGTCTTACCGAGACTGCTGGACGACATATTCTTGCCTTGCCAGTTCGAGGTCGGCGTCGACCATCATCGTCACGAGATCGCCGTAGCCGACGCGAGGCTCCCAGCCGAGGACGCGACGAGCCTTCGAGGCGTCGCCGAGGAGCAGATCGACCTCCGCCGGCCGGAAGTACCGCGGGTCGAGTTCGACGTGGTCGCGGTGGTCGAGGCCGGCGTGGGCGAATGCGTCGCGGCAGAACTCGTCCACGCTCCAGGTCTGCCCCGTGGCGATGACGTAGTCGTCCGGCTCGTCCTGCTGGAGCATGAGCCACATGGCCTCGACGTAGTCGCCGGCGTACCCCCAGTCACGCATGGCGGCGAGGTTGCCGAGGTAGAGTTTGTCCTGGAGGCCGTGTTTGATGCGGCCGATGGCCCGCGTGATCTTCCTGGTCACGAAGGTCTCGCCACGCCGCGGGCTCTCGTGGTTGAAGAGGATGCCGCAGGAGGCGTGCAGGCCGTAGGACTCCCGGTAGTTCACCGTGATCCAGTGGGCGTAGCACTTGGCGACGCCGTAGGGTGACCGCGGCCGAAACGGCGTGGCCTCCGTCTGCGGCGACTCGACGACGTCGCCGTACATCTCCGACGACGACGCTTGGTAGAAGCGGCAGGACGGCACCGCGCGGGCCGCTTCAAGCATATTGAGGGCGCCGATGCCGGTGGCGTCGGCCGTGTACTTCGGCTGGTCGAACGAGACTCGGACGTGGCTCTGCGCCGCGAGGTTGTAGATTTCGTCCGGCTCGATTTCGCGGACGAGCCGAGCCATCGAGCCGCCGTCGGTGACGTCGCCGTAGTGCGTCGTGACGCGGTCGAAGATGTGCTCGATACGGTCTGTCGTGAACGACGACGACCTCCTGACGACGCCGTGGACGTCGTAGCCCTTGTCGAGCAGGAACTCGGCGAGGTACGAGCCGTCCTGGCCTGTGATGCCGGTGATGAGGGCGGTTTTCATGCCGCCCATTGTATCGCTGCGTCACCTAGCGGCGTGGCGATCCACCGTCACGTCCCCGCCAGAAAGACCACGCACCGGCGATCAGCGGCGGCAGCCAGATTGCCCACGCCTGCGGAACTCGCCACCCGAGCGAGCCTGCCGCAACCATCGCGAGCACGCCGACGATCGCGCCGGCCGTTCGCCATCCGACCGCAGACAACGCCGCTGCGACGGCACCGAGAAGCAGCACGGCTCCGACGATCGCGGCGACGAGGAGCGCGAGCGACTCCATCACTCAGGTGCCGCGATCACGCCCTGCTCGATGCCTGCTTTCGCGACGTACGCCATGATCGCCCCAATCGCATTTGCCAGGTCCGGGTCGGCGTCCGCTCCTGCGAGCAGATCACGCAGGTGCAGCCGCAGCGGCTCGGCGGGTGCCTCTTCTACGCCGTCGTCCGTGAGGCGGTAGCGTGCGAGCATCACGCGGGCCTCGGCTTCGCCGCCGATCTGGCTCGCCTGGATCACGCATTCCCGCATCCACACGCGATCGTAGACGGCGTTGATGCTGACGGTCGCATCCGGCGAGGTGTACAGGACTGGAATGTCAGGCATGGCTCACCTTTAGTGCAGATCGACCCATGATGTTCCGTTGTAGACACGCAATTTGTTTGTCGATGAGTTGTAGTAAACGTCGCCAGCCTCGTTGCCGGTTGACGGGTCCGCAGACAGAGGGACGAATCTGACCGAACCAGTTGCCTTCACCCGCATCCGCTCCGCACCGCCGGACGTGCTGATAGTGAGAATGTCTGCCCCGTCGCTGCCGATGAACGGGCCGTTTGCTGTCGATCCGTTATTGAGTTGGACGCCGTATTTCTCGCTGGCCGCAAAGAACTGCGATCGCCCATTGACTCCAACACGGAATCGCTCTGCCGGAGACGAAGAGCCTGTCTCCAGCAATGCGTTACCGCTCGCGTCCGTCGTCCACGTAGCCCTGTTGGTGCTGCTCACCCAGTACAGGTGCAGTTTGCCTGCCTCTGTGCTGGCACCTGTGCCACGCAGCCGGAACTCGCCGTTGCAGTCCAAGCGGTGCGTGGGAGCAACGCCAATGCCGATGTTGCCGCTTGCATTTACGGTGAGGAAGGTACTCTCGCCCGCTCCGTAACCACCGTTGCTGATGAGTTTGAATAACTTTGCGCCGCTGGTTACGTCAGTCTGCCACGCAAAACCGCCCCAGCCATCTACGTCTATTTGGCACGCAGATTTACCTGCGCCAAACCATGGAGACGTATGTGTCAGTCCTTGGATATAGACAACAGCATCCGTTGTGCTGTTATAGAAGCGTGCTTGCGCTCCTGCTCCGCGTACTTCAAAGCGATACGCGGGAACGATGTTTCCGATGCCGACGTTGCCGCTGGCATCAATCCGCATCGCTTCTTGGTAGCCCGCACGCATAAATTGAATCAGGCCGGTGGTGTTGCTGCCGCCCAGCCCAAGTTTCAGATTGCTGCCATTCACCAACTCCAGAACGCGGGTATCGGTGCTGATCTGGTCGATCAGAGTCGCGGCCGTCTGCGTCTCGTCGTACAGGATGATCTCGCCGCCGTTCTCGTTGTAGGTGAGCCCGTGCGAGATACTGCCAGAGTTGGCACGCACTTCGATTGTGCCGCCTGATGTGCAACGCACCCGCTCCACCCCAGCCGTTACCAGACTCGCAGTATCCGCCCCGCCGATTTGCGCTAGCCCGGTGTTCGTATCGCCGCTGAACGCCACGCCGCACGCCGACACGCTGCCTGCTGGCACAAAGAGCGGATTCTCCAGCGTCACACTGCCGGTGGCCCTAGAGATTGCTATGGGCGTACCGAGAAACGCACCCGCGTCCGACCACCGCGTGATCCAGAGCGTCGAACCAGCGTTGCTGCCGCTCTCGCTGTCAAAGCCCGGCGTGATCTGCCATCGGTCCACGCCGCTCGTCTGCATCTTGATCTGACGCACGTTGCCTGCGACCGTGCCCGTGAGCGTCAGCGGCGAGGCGATCGTTGTGGGGCCAGCAAAGTAATTTGCCGCCGTGCCGTTGGCGTAGAAGTTCCACCGCCCCGTGCCGCTGGCGATGTCGCTGTAGAAACCGTAGTTGTTTGTCGCGCCGGTGAGGCTGCTTCTTGCTACGAATCCATACTGGCTGGTGACAGACGAACCCGCGCTGAATGTCCCTTGCTGATTTGCGGCGTAGTGTTCTAGTGACGCGAGCGTGAACGAAGCAGCGTCGGTCTGCACGTTGCTGAAATACGAAATGTAGTTGCTTGTTGTGCTGGACGGTATAGACGCCCTCACAATAAACGCAACGCTTACCCCGCTTGCGGACGGCAGTCCGCCAAGAATTGCGAACTTGTGAGCGTCAGAGAAGGCAGATGTCGCACCGATGACCACTCGGCCTGCGGCGTCAATGACAAACGGTGTGGTGTCGCCAGACTCGTCGTTGACGACGAACGAGTTCGCCGTGCCCGTGTTAGTCACCGTGAGCGGGACGACGTTACCATCGTTCGTCACGGTCGCCGCGCCAGTGAACGCGGGCGACGCCGTGGGCTGGACGCTGATAGCCGACCGTGCCGCAGCCTCGCTGGCAGCGCCGATGATGGCCCGCCCGGTGGCGGTGCAGGTGATTTCTTCCACGTCCCCCGCACCCGCTGATGAGCGGCCGAGCAGGCGGTCGGTGGCGGAGACGTTTTGGAGTTTTGCGTAGGTGATCGAGTCGTTCGCGATTCGGGCGGCGTCCAGCGTGCCGCTCGTGATGTCGGAGGCGGCGTGCGTGTGGGATGACGGCGTTGCCGAGACAATCGCCAGCGACGAGTAGGCAGAAGAGCCGTTGCCCACACGGAGCGTGTTGTTCGTGCTGTCCCAGACCAGTTCCCCAGCCAGAGGCGTTGGGTTGACGGACGCCAAAGCCGCCGCCGTCCCTCTCTTGATCTGCATCGTCGGCGGCATCACGAGAACTCCGACGCGGGCGGCGTGAAGTTGGCCGTGTACACGGCACTCTTCACGATTCGCAGTTCGTCAATGTATCCGTTGTATCCACGCGACGTGGGCTGATACCACCCAGCACCAATGACGAGCGGCCCCGATGCGTTGGTCGGAATCGTCGCGTCGAAGTACGTCGTGGACATGGACACGCCATCCACGTAGAGCGTCAGCGCAGTGCCGTTGCGGACCACAGCCACATGATGCCATGCGTTTAGCGACGGCTGCGCGCACTGCACGGCGGAATACGTGCTGACCCACGGAACAAAGATGAGGCCGGCACCACCAAACTCCAGCGACCACACGTCGCTTGCGGTCGAGAACTGCGCACCTTTTCCGATGAGGCCGGAGTACGTGCCGTTCGACAACTGGTAGTACCAGAGTTCAATCGTGAAGTCGCCAGAGCCCAACTCCACGCCAGCGTATGCGTCGGTCTGGATGTACGTGCCGCCGGTGAAGTACCCGCTCGCCGACCCAAACTTCTTTTGTTCCTGCCGGAGGACCGAGTTGCCGCCGCGCGTAAACGTGCGGCTACTGCTTGACGAGTCCACAAAGTCCACGCCGCTCTGCGACCCGTTGAAGTGCATCAGCAGGGTAGCAGAGGGGCCAGCAGCCACCACCTCCCCCGCGTCTATCGACGTGAACGAAAACGACTGAATCGTGTTGGAAGAGTCCTTCCAAAACAACTTCCCGTCGGCGACGTTGTAATTGATCGCCAACTCGCCGTGCTCAAGCGACGACGGCGTCGCGGACGCGGTGCCGCTGCGTTTCAGTTGGATGGGTGGCTTGGGCATGGCTCAGGTGAACGTGCCACCGTCGATGGCCTCGGCCCAGGCGACCGAATCGGTTGCCGACGAGTAGACGAGGATGCCGTCGGTCGTGCCGCCCTCGATGGCGCTGATCGTGTTCGAGGCGTTCGCCCCGAGCACGCTGCCCTGCGGAACGCTCGTGAGGCCCGTGCCACCCTTCGTGACGCCGATCTGCGTGGCCGACCAGACGCCCGTGGTTACCGTCCCGAGTGTCGTGATCGACGTCTGGCCGGCGTAGGCCGTCGAGATGTCGATGGCGTCGGCTGATACGGCAATCCGATCAGCCGTCCCCACGGCGTTGATCGTGCTGCCATCCTTTGTCAGGCCGTCTCCAGCCGTAATGTTTCCGGCGCCAGAGAACTGCGCGAACGTCAGGCTCGTCGAGCCAACCGTGATCGGCGCATTCGTCGTGAGCACAAACCCAGCGTCGCCGTTGGTTGTTCCTTCCTCGACGAACGTGAACGCTCCAGGCGTCACCTCGGCGTCTGAATCAAAGTCCGTCGCTCGCGCCCACGCGCCGGCCGCCGCCACGTAGATGCCGTTCTCGCTCGCCGTGTTCTGGTTCTTCACGAGCACGCGGTTTCCGGCGACGACGGAGACGCCGTCGATCGTCTGCTCGCCGGAGAGCGTGATGTTCGCCGTAGTTGCGGCACGAACCGAGTCCTTGACGTCCAGGCCGCTTCGGGCTGCGTCTACGTCGGCCTTTCGGGCGGCGTCGTTCGCGTCCGTCGGAGCCGCGAGGTTCGTGATCTTCTGCGAATTCATCGTCAGCGACGCGGTCGGCGCCGCAAACGACGTCAGCGAGTACGCCTTCACCGTCGATTCGAGGTCGGTGATGCTGGCCGAGACGTGCGTATGCACGGCGGACGCCGCGGAGACATCCACCGATGTCAGCGTGACTGTCCCGACCTTGCCGTTGACGCTGGACACGGGGCCGACAAGCGCCGCCGCTGTGGTGAAGTCGGTGATTTTGACGCTCGTGAGCGACGGGATGTCGTCGGCGACCAGGGCACGAAACGTCGGCGCGGCGTTGGCTCCGGTCGTCGGGCCGGCGAGCACCCTGTTTGCCTCGCGGACGGTCACGATCGACACGAATGCGCCACCGCCGCCGATGGCGACGACGTTCGCGGCGTTTGTGCCGCTCGTGCCGGTGCCGATGTAGAGCGTTCCCGCGCCGCCGGCGCCGGCCGCCTCGGCGTAGGCGAGTTCCGCGTTCAGCAGATGCTCAGGTGCAGAACTGCCTGTAGACCGGCGAATCCTGATGCGATTAGCCATGCGAAGTTCCCTCCATCAACGAGGCTCAGGTCGGTGACATTCCGCCACGTCGACGTGGCTGTGCTGTACTGGATCAGGTCGCCGTTGGCGAGCGACGTGAGTTGGACATCGGTGAGTTCCGAGAGCGTCGCTGCCCCGCCTGTCTCTCCGGCCGGTCCCTGCGGCCCGATGCCGCCGGCCACTGACGCTGCCACCCGGCCGCTGCCGACTGAGGCCGACACGGCGCCGCCCGAGACACTCGCGCTGATCCGAGACGACGTCACATTCGCCGTGATGCTCACCTCGTCACCTCCGCGAAGCCGGTGAGAGCCGTCCTCTTGACGCTGCCGGGGGCCGTCCACTCCAAGCGCCACGAGTACGTGCCTGGGACAAGTGCGGCGGTCTGCTCCTCGGTCATCGCGATGTTGACGATGCCGGTGGATGCGTTCGTGAGCGTTGCTGTCATCGTGCCGACGGCGTTGCCGGTGATCGCCGAGACGATCGACGATGTGACCGTGTACCCGGTCATGTCGATGTCGAAGTCGACTTCGGTGCCGAGTTGGTCGCCGCGGCGGAATGCCAGATGCAAGGCACCCGGCGTCTGGCTGTACGTGCTTGCCATGGCTACTGCGGCTCCACGACCGTCGGTGCCGAGACCTTGTAGTGCCGCTCTCCGTCGACACTTCTGGCGCTCTGGAGTGCGTAGAGCAGTTTCGTCTGCTCCTTCACGGCGTCCGCGATCTCACGCTGGGACTCGCTGATCGTCTTCAGGAACTGCGAGTGCTGGTCAACCAACGGTAGGAGGACGTCGGCTCTCAAGGTGTACCCAGCCGCCAGGGCCACCAGGGTCGGAAAACCCCACCGCTCGATGACCGTTTTCAGGGTCTCGCTCATCTCGGCGCCGCTCACGAGCATCACCATGCGGGGTCATACTGCACCTATCTCATTATATCGGCGTGGAGCCTTGCCCACGCCTCTTCCACGGCGGCCCTGAGCGACGCGAGATCGCCAAAATTCTCGATCTCGTCATCCACGAGCGACGGGTCGATCCCCTGCTCGCTGGAGTGCGACCCCTCGGCGCCGGCGAGGCCCGCGCCGGGCCGAACGATCCTCCAGACAACGCCTCCGCGACGACGGATCGCCTCGGCCTCGTTGTCGAACCGGACGTCGGTGATCGCGCTCCACTGATTCTCCGAGGCGTCGATGCGCCGCATCGTCGCCATGATCCAGATTTCAGGGTGGATCGTGTCCCGGCCCCATTCGGTGCCGATTGTCTGTAGGAGTCGCCTTGGAGACGCCGGTAGCCACCCCAGATCGATCTCCTTCCGTCGGCGGTCCTGCAACTCGGCGATCGGCAGCCCCGTGATCGCCGACACCGCGGCGTAGAGCGGGTCGGCGAATCCGTAAGATTCCGCCCCGCATACTTCTTTCAGTATGCCGGCGACGGTGTTCTTGCCGCAGCCGGCGGCCCCGCAGAGTCCGACGATCACAGTCCGCCTCCAGCGACGTGCAGGGCCGTGAGCCCGCCTTCGGGCCGATAGAGGAACGTCTCCATCGCACGCCTCGACCCAATGAAGCCATGCTCTGTGTGCCATTCATCGCTGGCCCCGATCGATGGGGCGGTTCGGACGATGACTCCATCGATCGTCTCGATCGGCCTTTGCCACTCCGCCGCCTGCGAGTGGTAGTGCCCGGTGTGGTATTCACGGTACGGACACCGTGACCAGTCGCTCGGCGCCTCAAGCGCCATCAGTTGCGGCAATTTCCTCTTCGCCCGGTGCCCGTGGGCGATCCCGATCAAATTGCCGCCGTGGGTCACGTACTGCCTGGGCGTGTACCTGAGCGACACGGCGACGCGACCGTCGTTGCGGAACCGCTCAAAGAGAATCTTCTGGAGCGCCCATGAGAGGGTTTCGTCGTGGTTGCCGTTCACGACGTGGACATCGGTTGGGCAAGACTGCGCCGACTGCTCGACGATGCCCATGAGCACGCCTGAGCCGACCTCAATGATCTTCTGGAGCCTGCCATCGGCGTCGAGTTGCGTCCCTCCGGTCGTCTGCCACTTCGGGTTGTCGATGTGGAAGAGGTCGCCGAGCATCAGGATCGTCCGGCGAGCCGGCTTCAGGTCGTTGCCGATTGCGATCAGTTCGGCGGCTGCCGCGGAAACCAGTCGCTCGGCGATGTCGAGGTCGTAGTCGGCCCCGCCGGTGGTCTTGTGCCACGCCCGCTTGCCGAAGTGCGTGTCGGCGACGACCACCACCTGCCACAGTTCGCCGACCTGTTTCTTGTGCCGCGACACCGGACGCTGCTTGAGGCCGACGGCTCCGGCAATCATCGCCTCGACGCACTCGCGGATGCCTGGGCCAGCCTTCGGCTTCAGCCGCACGAAGACCCGGTGCAGTTCCGTCACCGTCGTATTGCCGTCGCCATCACTCGACGCGCACTCCCACTTGGTCGCCTCAGATGCGGCCACCTCGTAGCGGGTCATGTCCGCCTCGATATGCTCGAGGAGGTCTTCGACGGTCTTGATGCGTCGGCTCGTCGAGCGGACCTCGATCGTGTCGCCGTCGGTCTTCTTCGAGACCTGCTCGGCGTTCTCAGGAGGGCCGGCTGACACCTGCCGGTCGGCGACTTTGTCGAGGATCGCCTGCTTCAGTCGTTTCTTTTGAGCCAATTTGTGACCCCCTGCTCCCCGACGCCAGAGACGCCGAGCGACTTGAGCGACGACGCGATGTGCCGCGCCAGGATCGCCGCTGGCGACTTGACCTCGCCGGCCTGCCACGCCCGCCTGATCTCCAGCAGTTCAGCCTTCTGCTCGTCGTCGGTAAGTTTGTCGAACCACGTCCGGCACTTGCCGCTGCGGTGCTGGCCGATGCCGGCAAGCACCGTCTCTGTCAGCGTGGGCTTCTTCGCCATTTCGAGGTCTCCCTAGAGTCGTCCGTCCGCCGCCAGCGCGGTGGTCTTCTGGAACGCCGCCACCCTGGCCTCCTCCCCGGACAGGCATCCGAGGATGCTGTCGACAGCATCTCCGCAACCGCGCTGCACCGCCTCGCAGACGGCAGCGTCCTCGGCGAAGACCTGCTCGTTGAATCTCGCGGCCGTCTCGTTGACGTATCGCCGGCGCTCGTGGTCGGCGACGACGCCGTCGGTCGCGTAGGTCACGCTCGTGAACTGCGTCGTGCTCGCGTCCAGCGGCGTGAAGAACTGCACGCCGTAGGTCAGGCCGAAGAGCGTCGCGATCGTGCAAGTCGGCCAGACCAACTGATGGATGTACTGATCCGTCCGTCGCGGCCGGCTCGAGTAGGCGTCGGACACCGCGTGCAGTGTCTTGAGCGCCTTTTCCGACACGTCTGTGTGCCACGCGGTGTGCGGCGTGGTCATGCAATAGAAGTGTCCGGCCGATGGGCCGATTCGGTGAAACGACCCCGCGTGGACGTGCCCGACGTGGTACGCCTCCAGCGTGTTCTCAACCAGAATCTTCCAGTTGGCTCTGATGACCGTCGTCTTCGCCGCGATGCGCTCGCCGCAGGCCGAGGCCAGCATCTCGATGAACGGCCTCGCGATCCCGAGCCACTCGCCCAGCGGCAGGCCCGCAGCACGCCTCCTGACAAAGATCAGTTTTCCGCAGGTGTCGACGGCGTAGCCGACCAGCCGGTGCCGCTCAGGGTCGAGGTTCTCGAACCTTGGCCTCTTAGGGATGCGGCATGGCAGACCGTCAGCGCCAAACTCCCACCCGTGGTAGCCGCAGATGAGTTTCCTCGTTCCGCACGGCTCGGCCTGGAGCCGGTTGAAGCGGTGCGTGCAGACGTTCAAGAACGCCTTGAGCGAGCCTCCAAAGTTTTGAATGACGACCTCGCGGCGGCCGACACGGCGGACGACGAACGAGTCAGGCTCGGCCACCTCGTCGGCCATGGCGACGGGAATCCAGTGGTCGTCGAACGACTCCATCTCCCGGTCAAACTGCTCCGGCGACGTGTACACGATCATCGTGAGGTGTAGCCTCCGTCGATCGTCAGCACGGTCCCCGTCGTCCACCTCTGCCTGAGCAGATACTCGATCGCCTCGGCCACGTCCTCCGGCGTGCCGATGCCGAGCGGATGCTCGGCGACGACGGCTTGCCACTGCGCCGGAGTCATCGAGTCTTCCAGCCGCTCCTGCATCGGCGTCCGCACGACGCCAGGAGCCACGCAGTTGACGCGGATGTCCGGTGCCAACTCGATTGCCAGAGCCTTGGTCAGGCCGATGAGCGCGGCCTTGCTGGCGGCGTACTGGCTCGTGGCCGGCTGGCCGACGATTCCGGCGACGCTGGATACGAAGACAATCGCGGCCTTCTCTGTTCTCACGGCTGGCCTGCGGAACGCCTTCGCAAGGCTCCACGCGGTGCCGTAGTTCATTCGCATCATTTCCGCATCGCTGGTGGCGTACTTGAGTGGCAATAGTGCGTGGATGCCAGCAGCGTGAACGAGGCCGTCGAATGGCCCCCGCTCTGCCGCCAGAGACTCAAGGAGCGTCGCTGCGCCGTCGTCATCGAGCGACATGAGGTCGACACTCAGGCGCTCGTGGCCGCTGCCGGGGAGATTGAGCAGCGCCATCGCAAGCCGCTTGCTGTCACGGCCCAGCAGAAAGACCCGGTGTCCGAGGCCGGCGAGATGACTGGCTGTCGCCAGCCCGATGCCGCTCGAAGCCCCAGTGACGAGGTAGTGGCTCACCTGCCCACCTCCACGAGCGGGTGGATTCGCGTCTCGGAGAGGTCGACGATCGCGCCGCCGTATGACCAGCCACCGCCGAAGCCGACCAAGAGCAGTCGGCCGCGACGCCCCGATAGGACGAGCGCCAGGGGAATCGACGCGCTCGATACGTTGCCGTAGTGCTCGACGACGCCGGCGACCCACCTCTCGTTCGGTACACGGCACTTTTGCCGAAGGTGCTCAAGCATGGTCGCGTTCGGCTGGTGCGGCACGACAGCGTCGATGTCGTCGAGCGTCAGGCCCGCCTGCTCCAGCGTCTGCTCGACCAGCGTCGGCACCGTCGATGAGGCGAACTCGAAGACCGAGGCTCCGCTCATGTAGAGGCACTCATTGTCGCCGTGGTCGAGCCGGAGGTGGCTCGCTCCTTTGCCGTCTGACCCGCAGCCGACAGAAAGCCTGGGAGCGTCGGCGTCGTACTCCAGGTATGTCGCGGACGCCGCGTCTCCGAAGAGCGGCTCGGTGGCGCGGTCATTTGGGCTCACGACCGTCGACAGGCAGTCGCCTGCCAACATCAGGACGCGGCGGAGGCCCGCCTGCACGAGGCTGCCGGCGATTTGCAGGCCGTAGACGTAGCCGGAGCAGCCCTGGTTGACGTCGAAGGCAACGCACGACGACGGCAGGCCGAGCCGGCCGTGCAGGATGTTCGCGGTCGGCGGGATTCTGATGTCCGGCGTCTGGGTGACGACGACGAGGCCGTCGATCACGCGGCGATGCCCCAACACCCGCCGAGCCGCTGCCTCGAAGAGTTCCGTCATCGTCTCGTTCTCGACGACGCGACGCTCCATGATGCCAGTGGCGGCAATCAGTTTTGTGGCGATGCCGGCCTCCCACGCCGAATGATCTCGGCGTGTCGGTGGCACCGCGACGGCGATGTCGCGAATGGCGACGTGGTTCATTCGGCGATTCCCACGAGCGAGGCCAAGTCGGCGACCGTCTTCGCATCCATGAGGCGGACGGCGCTGACGACGACGCCGTACTGCCGGTCGGCCATTGCCATGAATCCCATGGCCGTCATGGAGTCCCATCCGGCCAACTGGAGAAGCGTCGTCTCCGGCGTGCTGGTGCCGGCCGGCTGCTCGATGAGCCGGTCGAGATGCAGGCAAAACTCTTTCATTGTGTCCTCGTGTAGATTACGGACGCAGGCACGCCCATCACGGTCGATCGAGCCGGAGCCTCCTTCACCACGACGCTTCCGCTGCCGACGATCGACCAGTCGCCGGCGACTGCGTGCGGGAGGATGCTGGCGTGCGAACCCATCAGCACGCCATCGCCGAGGCTGGCGTGCCCGCAGATGTCGGCGTGCGACGAGATCGATGAGTAGTCGCCGACGGTGGTGTCGTGGCCCACCGTGGCGGCACAGTTGATCGTGACCAGCCGGCCGACGACCGCATTGACGCTGACCACCGCGTGCGGGCAGACGATCGTGCCTTCCCCAAGGTGCCCCGGCGATGTGATGACCGCCGTCGGGTGGATGAGCGTGCGGAAGCGGGCGCCGCGGCTGCGGAGCCGCTCGCAGACGATCCGCTTGAGCCTCGGCTCGCCGAGGCCGCACAGGAACCAGTCTGCCGGCGTGAAGTCGAGGTCGTCGTCGCCCTGGTCAAGCAGGCGATCGATCACGAGACCAGCGTCCCGCGCCCACTGCGCCACCTCGCGGGCGAAGCCTCCTGCTCCGACGACGTAGATCACGATGGAGCCTTCTCCTCGTTCACCCGGTAGCCCAGGAACCACAGAATTCGGCTGATGTCACGGGCGCTCGATGTCACCGTCTCCTCGGACATCTGCGGAAAGCAGACGTGGAGCGCCTCGTGAATCTCGGTCTCCATGCGGGCGCGACCCTTGAGTCGCGAGTCGATCAGTACCTTCCGGGGCATATCGGGCTTCGCCGGGTCCGGCAGGTATGCCCAGCCGGCAGCCTGACCTCGCAGCCTCGTGTACCGCCACACCCAGCGGGCACCGTTGATCAAGAAGTGGTGGGTGCTGGGCATGGTTCATTATCTTCCAGAGCCGCCCAGTCCTGGTCAAGGCGAGAAATGGTGCTTTTTTTCGCCGATGCTTGCTGGCACACGAAAGACATTGCTGTCGTAGCGAGCCCGTCTGCAAGCGACACTTCCGGCCGCCATCCAAGCAGCCCGAAAGCCCTGGAGGCGTCAACTACGCTGCTTCTCAGGTCACCAGCCCTTTCGTCTCCATACAGGGGCAGCCGAAGAACCTTGGTTAGCCCATATTCATCCAGCGCGCGCCGCATCGCTGCGCGGAGGGCACATTCCATCGCGTTCACGTCCGTCCCAACACCTGTGCCCACATTGAGTGTCGTAACAGTCGCCCTCTGAATACACCTGCCCCATTCCGAAAATACCTTTACGTTGGCCCTGACGATGTCGGACACATACACATAGTCGCGCACGCATTTGCCGTCCCCGTAGATCATCGCCGGCTTGTCGTGAAGCAGTTTGTTGCAGAAAATCGCCACAACGCCGGCCTCCCCATGCGGACTTTGTCGCGGCCCATATACGTTTGCGTACCGAAGCGAGACAGCCGAGAGCCCGTGCTCTTTCGCATAGAAAGCAAGGTACTGCTCGCCGGCCCATTTGGAGATTGCGTATGGGCTTTTCGCTATCACCGGAGAGCGCTCGTCTGCTGGATGAAGCACGTCTCCGTAAAGAACGCCACCACTCGACGCAAATACGAACAGTTGGCACTTGAGCCTCTTCGCTGCGTTCAGCGTGTTCAGAAGTCCTCCGATGTTAGTTTCGGCGTCGGTGCGTGGGTCACGCACAGCGCCTCTCACCGAGACCTGCGCTGCGTGGTGGCACACGGCGTCCGGCTGGACGGCATCAAAGACAGCATCAACAGCGCTGGCGTCTCTGATGTCGGCCACATGCAGCGGTATGCCGCCTTGCACGTTGCCTCGCGATCCAGAGGAGAGATTGTCCAGCACCTCAACAGCGTGCCCTCTCTCAGACAAGCCGTCTACAACGTGACTCCCAATGAAACCCGCGCCTCCGGTCACGATGATTTTCATGGCAGCGTACCCCGTGTCGCCTCCAAGTCGATCAGCGAACTTTCTCGACTATTGCCTGCCACGCATAGTGCAGCAGCCTCGTCCGCAGTCTGTAGGCCGAGAGAAACGCATCAACGCCACACTGTGGGTCGATGCGCCCGAGCGCCCATGGCTGCGATGGGTGCCTGTAGAGCACGTCATCCAAGATCATGGTGCCGCCAACTGGGAGGAGCATCCACGACAAGACGCAATCCGACAGAACGGCGGCCCCGTCGTGGTCTGCGTCGACGTAGATGACGTCAAATCGCTCGCCCGCGTTGACCATGCCGATCAATGCCTCTTCCGTGCTGGACTTTATCTTTCTCGCCCGCGACCCGACGTTGGCGTCAAACGTCTTTTCAAATCGCTGGTCCGACCAAGTGTCAACGCACACCAATTCGTCGCCGTCGCGAAGCGCGTTTGCGAGTGTCCATTCAGCCGAGCGTCCCTCGTGGCTTCCCAATTCAAGCCATCTCCGCTTGCCGGCCGGCAGTCGCGGCACAACAACTGACTGCCACACAGGAATGTGCGCCGTAAACCAGTCGGAAGTGTATCTTTTCACGCTGAATTCCTCGCTTGAATAATCTCACACACACGCCTCGCGGCTTCCGACGGATCGGCGGTCACAAAAGCCCTCTTCCCCCTCGCGCCGCTCAGTCGGAGGCCGCCCATTTTTGTTGTCCAGTCCATGTACGGAATGCCGAGCACATGCGCAATGGCCGCGAAGTATCTTTTTTTGTATGGATGTATTTCCAGCACCTGCGAATGAGCGCCGCAGAAGTATATGTTGCTGAGAGCAGCGCCGTGCTGCGCTACTATTACACTTGCCTTAGAAAACGCTCTTGCTTGCTCTGCCATGCCTTGAGTTTCTGGGTGTAGCAAGATAGTTTTATTATTCGGCAGCGCCTTGCTTATTGCCTCGGCCACATCCTTTGCGTTCATGGCGCGGCGACTGGCTCCGGTGTCCGGCTCGCCGATTCCTGGGGCCGGCGGCAGCCTGTCTACAACCACGACGCTTCCGTCCGTGTCAGCGCTGCAGCGATATTCAGCCGTCAGAAACTGACGCACGTCTTTTCTGTGCTCAATGAATCGCTTGAATAAATCAAAATGCACCAACTTGCCGCCGGCTTTTTTGGTTCTTTGGTAAAAGTCCGCGCCTTCAATTACTCTGCAACCGTCCATTTCATGCTCATCTCTTGATTGCTGAATCGCCACATCGCACCTGTTTGCAATCAGCGGATGCAAGAGAATGTGCCGGCCGAGCGCCCCGAAGCCGGTGTGTCGCCTATCACGACTGGCTGCGGAGATCGTAAGCGACCGGGGCGTGCCGGCGTCGAGCAACGCGGCGGTGAGCGGCAAGTAGACGCCGTAGAAAAAGTGAAAGTACGTCCACGGCTCTCCGCCATTTACGAGAAAGTGCCATCGCTCGTTCGTTGATTGCCTCTTTACTGTTTCTGCCGGCGGATTCCTGGCTGTCTCTGGAGCAGAAGGCTGCGGCAGTGCTTGCTCCAGCCACCCTAACAGGCCCCTTCTCGCAGCCACGTCTCCATAACTAACGACAAACCGACGCGACGTCTTCTTTGCGACCCGAGATCGCCAGCCTCGCCACAGTTTGCAATCCGCTGTGGCGTGAGAATTGGAGTGGCAGTAGTGGTTTCCGTAGACGCTTTTTCCGACATATCCCTTGCTCCACCACGAGCCAAGGGCGATGTACTTCTCTCGCTCGAACAGAATGGGAACATGAATGTCGTAGTTTCTCGCAGAAAGACCAGCCGCGATCAGCGCCGCCCGCGTGGCGCGGCGTGCTGCACCCCACGGCGACCTCCTCTTCGTCCACAGCCCGCCGCTGTAGTAGTTTGGTATCAGCGGCAAGTCTGTGTCTTTGGTCAGAACGTAGTCGTCGTTCCAAAACGCGACCGTCTCCGTGACATCAAGGTTCTCAAAGGCCCACAGCACCTTGAGAGAAATCCGCGATTCCTTGGGAGCGTCGAATTCCGCTCTTTCAACGAAACGAACGGCGTCGCTTTCACGCCCCCACCGCGGCCTGTGGCCCACTATCCAAACCCTCCGCAGCCCTTTTGCGTGCTTTTCTATGCTGCGGAGGCAGTACCTCAACTCTCTGTCGTCTCCATTCAGTGACCCCGGCCCCAACGGCAGCAGTATGTCGATCATTTTTCGCCCTCTTGCTTGACGTGTGCGACTGCTGCTGCAACCTGCTCCTCCGTTGGGCGGATTCCAAGGAACTCAACCATTTCAGCAACGATCGCGGCTGGGTCTTTTCTGAGCCTCGCGTACTGAACGTTGAGAACCTGATGCGGCGGAGTGGCTGACAGGAACTTCTGCTTCTCAGCCCACAGCCACGCTTGCACCCTCTCGCTGTCTTCGTCGGATACAGCCAGCCAACCACGAGATTTCCTGCTGCGCCTTTTGAGCGACTCCACGGACTCTTCGAGTGGGCGATCGCAATGCACCACAAGCAGTCCGGCTCCGGCCGCCTCGCGGAGCATGTCGCCCATGGCGCAGAGGTGCGGATACTTGCCGCCGCAAATTCCGCGAGCCGCCCTTCTCCTGCCCGCTATCCACCGCGAGAGCGCCGTCTGGCACTTTGCCGGGTTGCGAATGGCCGTTGCTGGGAACCTCGCGGCTTTTTCGCAAATGGCCGAAAGCCCGACAGCCTCGCCTCCGCCTCCGTTCTTTGCCTCGTACCCCCTAATCTTATTCCCCATACTGACACCGAGTTTGTGCAGCATCATTGCGATGCAACTCGAGCCACTGCGATGCAGGCCGATGACCGCCACAAACGGCGGCTCCGACGCTGTCGCCAGCGGCGGCTTCTTCATGTGCCACCACCGCTCCTTCATCTCCTTCCAGCATACGTCGCTTTTGGCGTCAGCCGACTGTCCGCAGAGCCAATCTGAAGGCGTGTACGCAGGAATGATTCTTGCTTCGTGCATTCTGCCGTAGTGATGGTCGACGTGATTGCGTGGGGGCCAGTTCTCTGTATTGCAGAGCCAACGATAGCACTCTTGCATATTTGCGATTCCGCGAAGGGCGTAAGCGTGCGTGCGGTTTATGTTCATCGCCCGCATGACCCCATCGCACACTCTCTCCGGTCGCTTGAGGTGCTGTCCGCCGAAGTACGCTTGGCCCCAGTCCGTCGGTAGGCGGCACAGATACTCTTGTGCCTTTACAGAAAAGCCTTCGACGAAGGTTACATCGTCTTCGAGTATGAGGATGCTGCCTGCTCCGTCATTGATCGCGCTCTCGATGACGCCGAGGTGACTCCGGTAGCACCCCCACGCGCCGCCGCCCTGCTTCCACCACTGCGGGTGTTTACACAGCGTTCCGTCAATGGCGTCAATGATTTCGACTGGTCGCCAAGGCCAGTCGACCGGCAGGCGACTGCGAAACGCTTCGCGACGGTCTGGCCGCCGCTTGAGCGAGATGCAAACAATGCGATCAAACATTTGCCTTGTTCTTCGCGGCGGCGATGGATCGCCGGACAAGAATCCTGCCGGCCGCTTCGATAAACGGGAGTTTGCGGCGCTCGGCTTCTTCTCTGAGCCATCCGACAATGACGTCAAGACGCTTTTCGCATTCTTCCACGCCCCACACATCCATTTGTTTTGCTCTAGCGTTGCATCGGCAGTTAGGCGTCGTCTTGATGTAAAAAGGAAACCCCGCCAAGAGTCGCTTGAGTTCAGTCCCTGGACCGCTTCCTGGGTCGGCGACGGCTGCCGGCTGGGGTGTTGCGCGCGGCTTGCGAAAATTCCTGCCCTCTGCCGCCGCGTGGTTTGTCCTTGCGTGCGGGTAAGCCGGGTGCGTTTCGTCAATCGTCCAGATGTCGCCGTCGGTACTGACGACACAGGACATTGAGTCCTTGACGTCGTAGCCTCTTTCTCGACATCTCTCGATAAAAAAGTTCTTGTGTGCCGAAATCATGGCAGTGGGTTGTCTCCTTCTGGAGCATTGTAACTGCTCGAGGAAGAGGAAGAGGAAGAGGAGGACGAGGACGAGGACGAGGACGAGGACGAGGACGAGGACGAGGACGAGCCGCTGCCCGACGATGAGCCGGACAGGCCGCCGCCGGCTTGAGAGGAAGAGGAAGAGGAAGAGGAAGAGGAAGAGGAAGAGGAAGAGGAAGAGGAAGAGCCGCTGCCAGATGATGAGCCGCCTCCGCCGCCTCCGCCTCCGCCGCCGCCTCCGCCGCCGCCGCCGCCTCCGCCTCCGCCTCCGGAGGAGGAGGAGGGCCCAGGTGGCGAGCCGGATGAGCCGCTGCCGCCGGAGGAAGGGCCCGATGGCGAGCCGGATGGGCCGCTGCCGCCGGAGGAAGGGCCCGATGGCGAGCCGGATGGGCCACTGCCGCCGGAGGAAGGCCCCGATGGCGAGCCGGATGAGCCGCTGCCGCCGGAGGAAGGCCCCGATGGCGAGCCGGATGAGCCGCTGCCGCCGGAGGAAGGCCCCGATGGCGAGCCGGATGAACTGCTGCTCGAGGATGAAGTACTGCTCGAAGATGAGCCGCTGCTCGAGGATGAGCCGCTGCTCGAGGATGAGCCGCTGCTCGAGGATGAGCCGCTGCTCGAGGAGCCGCTGCTCGAGGAGCCGCTGCTCGAGGAGCCGCTGCCGGAGGAGTCGCTACCGGAGGAGTCGCTGCCGGAGGAGTCGCTGCCGGAGGAGTCGCTGCCGGAGGAGTCGCTGCCGGAGGAGTCGCTGCCGGAGGGGCCAGCCGACGACGGTGCTGACTGCGAGCCTGGGCATGGAACGGTTACGATGGGGCCAGCCAAGAATTCGCATGTCGCGTTGTTGAACGTGAACGGCTGCACGCTTTCCAAAACAGGAAAGCCGCCCTCTCCACACTCATCGCACCAAGTGTATACGACGTATGACGCTACGCACCCAGCAGTGCCGCCGCCAGGGCCAGAGTCTTCAAACCCGGCCCCTCGCCTCGTGGGAACGACATACCCGCAAACGAAATCTATCTCGTACTCCTGAGCCTCGCCGATCGCGCTGCTGCAATCACACTCGCTTGATGGCTCGCTGCTGGGTGGTGTCGGGCCGGATGAGTCCGACTGATCTTCTGGACAGGCGCCGAAAATAAGTTCGGCGGGCGTCCACGAGCACGTTGCTGGGTTGAATGTGTAGTACACGACGCCACGCTGCGTCGTCCCGTCTTCGCAGTAAATTGGCGCCCCAACTGGCGCCTCGGGGAGCGGCAAACACTCAGGCCAACCGCACTGCGCGGCGCATGCGCTCAGTGTGGGGTACGCGCCGCCCGGGCCGGATACACCAACGCAATCCCCATCGATGCAATTATATGTGGCTGCATCAACGCACACTCCATCCACCTCTACTTTGCCCGGCGGGCAGTAGCAGTTGCAGTTGCTCTGGGCTCGCAACTTTCCGCCAGTACATGGAGATGCGTCAGGGCACTCGCAATTGCAGTTGTCGTCGGCTACCTTTGGTGAGGGACACGGCGGACACTCGCAATTGCACTCTGCGTCCAAAGACTTTGGAGGTTGGCATTCGTCTGCGTTTTGGCAAGTGCATTCCGGGCTTTCCGGGTCCAGCACGCCACAGTCGCAGTCGCACGCGCGCTGCGTTTGATAGCAGTTGAAGCCTTCGCAATTCTCAGTGTATTTGCACTGTGGCATTTTTATGGCAGCGGGTTTACTTGCGGACAGCACTTACCTTCGCCTGTGATCGCAATTGTATTGGGCGGGCAACAATAAAACGCGCCTTCGCTGTCGCCTGGGACAGCGCCTCCGTAACTCCATCCACTCGGACAAAAATTAGAGGGGTCGTTAGGGTCCAATGCCGGATCGACGGTTCTGATAGTCGCGTCGATTGTTTGTATGCACTCCCCTTCAAGGCAGCACAACGTATCGCAGTCAAGGCCGCTTGCGCACCCGCCATCGCTCGACGATTCCTGCGATTGAGACGACGAAGATGACGAACAAGGCACGCACTCACCTTCTTTGCAGCACTCGCCTTCCTTGCAGCATTCATCGCCACATGATTGCTCGTCTGGGCAGCACACGTACCCGCCGATCGGCCCGTCGCTAGACGGCGGCTGTTCGGATGATGGGCCAGATTCCGACGAGGCCGACCCGCTCTGCGAACCTGACCCTGATGGCGCCGACCCGCTCTGCGAACCTGACCCTGATGGCGCCGACCCGCTCTGCGAACCTGACCCTGATGGCGCCGACCCATCCTGCGAACCTGACCCTGATGGCGCCGACCCATCCTGCGAACCTGACCCCGATGGCGCCGACCCATCCTGCGAACCTGACCCCGATGGCGCCGACCCATCCTGCGAACCTGACCCCGATGGCGCCGACCCGCTCTGCGAACCTGACTCTGATGGCGCCGACCCGCTCTGCGAACCTGACTCTGATAGCGCCGACCCGCTCTGCGAACCTGACTCTGATG
>Ga0129333_10000120_pt1 | contig 51327 bp, 74 predicted proteins | sample CPB6_08_DNA_FD_94474 | JGI IMG/M metagenome (GOLD analysis project Ga0129333, IMG submission 94474) | Freshwater to marine salinity gradient microbial communities from Chesapeake Bay, USA - CPBay_Sum_0.6_0.8_DNA | ecosystem: Environmental > Aquatic > Marine > Coastal | place: USA: Chesapeake... | reverse complement strand
GGTCCGCGAGCCCCGATTTTTCGCTAGGGCCAGGTTCCAGAATGGGTTCCGAAACCGCCTGCTATGACTGCGGTTCTCAATAGACCGCGCTAATTGCGACCGGGAATCAGGAGGTTCTGGCGGGTTTTCTGATCACTGAGGATGCCGGCGGATGTTCCGTCAGGTTCCGAAACTGAGCCTGCTGTGATCTGATGACCGCATGACGAAGCGCAAAGGCAAGGCGCCGACGATGGCGTCACGGTTGGAGCTGTGGCCGCTGGAGCGGCTCCAGCCGTATGAGCGGAACGCCAGGACCCATTCCGAGCGCCAGCTGGAACAGATCCAGGCGTCGATCCAGGAGTTCGGCTTCACGGCGCCGATCCTGGTGGACGGGCAGGACGGGATCCTGGCCGGGCATGGGCGACTGGAGGCGGCGCGACGGCTGGGCCTGGCCCAGGTGCCGGTGGTGGTGCTCGACCACCTGACGGCTGAGCAGCGGCGGGCCTATGTGCTGGCCGACAACCGGCTGGCGGAGAACGCGGGCTGGGATCTGGAGCTGCTGCAGCAGGAGCTCGAGGCGCTGCGGGTGGAGGACTTCGACCTGGAGGCGCTGGGCTGGAGCGACGACGAGCTGCAGCGGCTGCAGGATGACCTGGACCTGGGATCGTTCGAGGGCGTGGCTGCTGCTGCCGGGACGGAGCGGGCGGAGCCGGAGCGGCAGGAAGGCCTGGGCCTGGGGCCCGTGGGTGAGGACGATGACGACGATGCGGACGCGACCGCCGAGAGCGGCGAGGTGGAGGAGCGCCATGTCTTCAGCGTGAACCTGCCGTGGGATGACCGCGAGGTAGTGCTGAGCGCGGTGCGGATGGCGAAGGAGGCGAGCGGACTGGAGGGGACGCCAGAGGCGTTGGTGAAGGTCTGCCGGGAGTGGATGGATGCTCGAACGGGCGTTTGAGGGACTGAAGCTGCGGAACGACCTGCTGCTGGATCTGGAGGAGATCGGCACGCGGGTCTATGCCGTGGTGCTGCCCGAGGTGGATGGCCGCCACGTGATCGTGGATGGCTTCCACCGGTGGACGGTGAGCGCGGATCCGCGAGTGGCCGGCCTGACGGGCGGCCTGGTGCCTACTGTGCAGGTGCGTCTGGATCCGGTGCACCGGATGATGAGCACCATCCGCCACAACCGAGCCCGGGGCACGCATGGTGTGCTGCGGATGGCGGACATTGTGCGGCGGATGGTGGACGAGGGAGTGCCAGAGCGCACGATCCAGAAGCGGCTGGGGATGGAGCGCGAGGAGGTGCAACGCCTGGTGAACCGCGCTGGGATGCCTGCGCAGGTGGGCCGCGGCCGCGGGCTGAACAAGGCGTGGGTGCCGGGGAAGGGATGAGCAGCGACGGGCCGCTGCTGACGCTGACTTGGGCGGGCTTCGACGCGGCAGTGGACCTGATTGCGGCGCAGTGTCGACGAGATCTGACTGGCGTGTGCGGGATGGACCGTGGCGGCCTGCTGCTGGCGTGGGCGCTGGCCGACCGGCTGGGGCTGGAGGTGACGGAGCGACCACGGGCCGGTGGCCTGCTGGTCTATGGCGTCCTCGAGGCGCCACCCCGCTACCTGCGGGTGGAGATCGCTGAGCTCTGGTCATGGGTGCGCGTGTGCCCGGTTGGGTCGGGAGTGATGACGGCAAGCCGCGGCACCCAGGTGCTCATGCCCTGGCAGGATGCGCCTGCCAGCTGCATCAGGCCGTTCGTTGCCGGGTTCGATGATTGAGGTTGCGCAGATCGGGTATGGCTGCCAGTGGGGCGAGGACGGTCACGTGAGGGCCTGGCCGATGCGCATCCGGTTCGGTGCTGTGGGCCCTGAGGTGACGGTCGACGAGATGCTGGAGGGCCGCGGCCACACCGTGATGCTGATCGACCAGCTGGTGGCGCTGGTGCGCGGGATGACCGGCACCGACACGCCGATTCAGCTGGTGGGCCCGTTCCCGCCTGGTGTGGGCAGGAAGCTGGCGGAGCAAGGCTTCTTCGTTGAGCTGTGCTGATCTCCCTCGACGACTACGCAGAGCAGCGCGGAGTGTCTGGCCGTGCGGTGCGGAAGGCGATTGCGGAAGGTCGGATCAAGGAGGGCGCGAAGCGGGAGGCGAACGGCCGGCCCGGGCGGCCTGGGTGGCTGATCGATCCAGAGATTGCGGACCGGGAATGGCAGCGGAACACGTCACCGGCGAAGCAGCGGGGCAAGGCGGCGGAGCGCGCGCGGGAGATCGAGGGGCGGCAGCCACCGAGCGCGGGCAGCGGCACGGATGTGCTGGCGAAGGCGCCGAGCCATGCGCAGGCCCAGGCGCTGCGGACGCTCTACCAGGCGAAGCTCCTCGAGCTGGATCTGAAGGAGCGCCAGGGCCAGCTGGTGCCGAAGGCGGATGTGGAGCGGGTGTGGTTCGAGGAGGGCCAGCGGGTGCGCGACTCGCTGCGGCGGACTCCGCAGCTGATGATCGGCGACATCGCCCGGGCGGCCGGGGGGCTGACGCCGGAGCAGCGTGCGGAGGTGCTGCTGGTACTGGAGCGCCATATCGTGAAGGCCCTGGAGGGGTTGGCGGCCGATGCTGATTGAGGAGTGCCGGCGCGCGTTCCGGCGGGGCCTGGAGCCGGACCCGCTGCTGACGGTCAGCGAGTGGGCGGACCAGCGGCGGATCCTGAGCCCGAAGGCCTCGAGTGAGCACGGTCCGTGGCGGACGAGCAGGACGCCCTACCTGCGGAAGCCGATGGACGACCTGTCGGCCACCAGCACGGTGCAGGAGGTGGTGCTGGTGTTCGGCAGCCAGATGGGGAAGAGCGAGGCGCTGAACAACTGGACCGGCTACACGATGGACATCGCGCCAGGGCCGGCGCTGTTCGTGCAGCCGACGATCGATCTGGCGAAGCGCTACAGCAAGATGCGCATCGCCCCGATGATCGAGGCGAGCCCGAGCTTGCAGGAGAAGGTGAAGGCGCCGCGAGAGCGGGACAGCGGCAACACGCAGCTGATGAAGGAGTTCACCGGGGGCTTCCTGATCCTCGGTGGCGCGAACGCCGCGAGCGGCCTGGCCTCGATGCCGATCCGCTACCTGGGCGGGGACGAGATCGACCGGTGGCCGAGCGACGTCGACGAGGAAGGCAGCCCGCTGGCGATCGTGACGGCCCGCACCCGAACGTTCGGCGTGCGGAAGAAACAAGCGTGGACGTCGACTCCGACGATCGCGGGCCGCAGCGCGATCTGGTCGAAGTGGGAGGACAGCAACCAGCAGCACCTGCTGCTGCCCTGCCCGCACTGCAATCATCGGCAGTCGATCGTGTGGGACCGGATCCGGTACGACCCGAAGGACCCTGGCCTGCCGAACACGCTGCGGACCCCGCCGGTGCTGATCTGCGAGGAGTGTGGCGAGGGGATTGAGGAGGACACGAAGGCCTGGTGGTATGACCCCGAGGTCTTCACCGACGACTGGTGGGAGCCGACGTTCCCCGAGCGGAGCGTGCAGGGCTACCACTGCTCGGCGCTCTATGCGCCGCTGGGATGGTTCAGCTGGACCGATGCGGTGGTGGGCTACGAGAAGGCGAAGGACAACCCGGCGGAGCTGAAGCCCTGGACCAACACGGTGCTGGCGGAATGCTGGAACGACGACGGCGAGGCGCCGGACTGGGAGGCGCTCTACAACCGCCGCGAGGTCTATGAGCTGGGCACGGTGCCCGACCCGGTGGTGTTCCTCACCTGCGGCATCGACGTGCAGATGGATCGGATCGAGCTGGAGGTGGTGGGCTGGGGCCGCGGGATGGAGAGCTGGAGCCTGGACTACCAGGTGCTGGCGGGCGACACGGCGCAGCCAGAGGTGTGGCGAGAGCTGAGCCGGTTCGTGCGGTCGGAGTTCGGCCGGGGTGATGGGCAGCGGCTGCCGATCAGGATGACGGCGATCGACTCGGGCTTCAGGAGCCAGGAGGTCTACCGCTGGGTGCGTGGCCAGGCCGGGCATCGGGTGATCGCCATCAAGGGCCAGGAGACGCAGACGGCGATCATCGGCACGCCTGGCCGGGTGGAGGTGCTGCGCAATGGCCGGCCGCTGCGCGGTGGCGTGAAGGTCTGGCCGGTGGGTAGCGGCACGGTGAAGAGCGAGCTCTACGGCTGGCTGCGGCGGCCGATGCCAGATCAGGGTGAGCCGCTGCCCCATGGCTGGTGCCACTTCCCGCAGTATGGGGAGGAGTGGTTCCGGCAGCTGTGCGCCGAGCGGCTGACGAACACGGTCGACCGGCGGGGCTACACCCGGTTCGAGTGGATCAAGACCCGGCCCCGGAACGAGGCGCTGGACTGCCGGGTCTATGCCCGGGCCGCGGCCGCCCTGGTGGGTGCTGACCGGTGGAGCGACGAGCGATGGGACGAGGAGGCGTCGGGTGGTGTGGCGCGGCCGCAGCCGGTGGAGACGAAGCGCGAGGACGATGCAGCGGAGTCGGCGCCGGCACCGGCCAGGTCGTCGTTCTGGGACTGAGTAGATTGGCCGGGAGGAGGTAGCGCTATGGCAGGTTTCACGCAGGCCCATCTGGAGGCGATCGATGAAGCGATCGCCAACGGGTATGCGGAGGTGCGCTACGACGACAAGACGGTCCGGTATCAGTCGATGTCGGACATGCTGAAGGCGCGCGCCCTGATCGCGAACAGCCTGGCTGCGGCGGCCTCGCCCGTGGTTCGGATCGACTATCCCGCTGTGGTGCGCGACTACGAATGAACCCTTTCGAGCAGCTGCTGGCAGCGATCGCACCACGCGCGGCGCTGCGACGCCAGGCGGCACGGCTGCAGCTGGAGCAGATGCGCCGGTACGACGCGGCGGCGCGGGGCCGGCGGACCGACAGCTGGGTGACGCAGGGCAGCAGCGCGGATGCCGCGACGGCGCGTGGGTTCGGGGTGATGCGCGACCGCGCGCGCGACCTGGTGCGCAACAACCCGTATGCGCGCAAGGCTGTTGAGTCGTGGGTGACGAACCTGATCGGCTCGGGCTGGAGCTTCAAGGCCAAGCAGGCCAGGAAGAACGGGAAGCAGGGCGAGCGTGTCACCGAGATCATGCGGGCCTGGATGGCGGACCCGCGCCAGTGCGACTACGAGGGCCTGCAGAACTTCGACGGGCTGATGGCCCAGGCGGTGCGCTGCTGGAAGGAGGCTGGCGAGGTGCTGATCAGGATGCGCACGCCGACCAGAGCGACCATGCGCCGGCTGGGGATGACGATCCCGCTGCAGCTGCAGGTGATGGAAGGCGACTGGATCGACGAGAGCCACGACACGGTGGGCACCGAGACCGGCGCGGGCTTCACGAAGCGCGGGATCGTCTACGACGCTGAGGGCCGCCGCGAGGCGTTCTGGATCTACAACTACCACCCAGGCGAAGGTGCGGTGCAGGCCGTGAGCCAGGTCAGCAACACGGTGCCGGCGGAGCAGATCATCCACCTGTTCACGCCAGAGCGGCCGGGTATGACGCGCGGCGTGAGCTGCCTGTCGCCGGTGATGGTGCGGCTGAAGGACCTGGGCGACCTGCTCGATGCCCGGCTGATGAAGGAGAAGATCGCGGCGTGCATGAGCGTGGCGATCACCGACCTGGATGGGATCGGCGACCAGAAGTCGACGATTGGTGATCGGGTGGAGCCCGGTGCGGTGGTGCGGCTGGGGCCTGGCCAGGACATCAGGACGATCAGCCCACCTGGTGCCGGCGAGCTGGACCGGGTGATCAAGACATTCCTGCTGGAGATCGCGGCCGGTGTGGGCATCACCTACGAGGAGCTGACGGGCGACTACAGCGGCGGCAGCTTCACGCAGGGCCGGATGGGCTGGATCGGGTTCCAGCGGCGCCTGGCGAGCGACACGTGGCAGGTGCTGGCGCCGCTGCTGTTCGATCGGGTGGCGGAGTGGGCGTTCAACGCCATGGCCGCCGTGGGTGTCGCGACCGATGGCCTGAGCGCGGACTGGACGCCGCCGCGGCGTGAGCTCTACGACCCGCAGTCGGAGACGAGCAGCACGCTCAGTCGGGTGCGTGCGGGCCTGCTGCCGCCGCAGGAGGCGATCCGCCTCGATGGGTATGAGCCGGACGAGGTGCTGAAGCTCTACTCCGAGTGGAACGCGCAGCTGGATGCGGCGGGCGTGGTGCTCGACAGCGACCCACGGAAGGTGAGCGCGGCAGGGCTGACGCAGGCGCGGCCGAGCGGGTCGGCGCTGCCGCCCACGGGTGAGCCACCGACGGAGCCAGCGCCACCGCCAGCACCGGCCGTGAGGCCTCCTGCAGGCTGACCCTAGAATCGAGGAGGACGAAGAGTGCCAATGCCGAGCGACGGTCTGTTGCAGACCCGGGCGATGTTCGCTCCCGAGACGATCAACGTCGAGGAGCGGACTGTTGAGCTGGTCTGGACGACCGGCGCCCAGGTGCGGCGTGCCAGCTGGGCACGCGGCGACTACATCGAGGAGCTGAGTCTGCAGCCTGGCGCTGTACGTCTCGACCGCCTGAACAAGGGTGGGCCGCTGCTCGATGCGCACGACTCCTACTCACTGCGCAGCCAGATCGGTGTGGTGCAGCGAGCATGGCTGGATGGCAACGAGGGCCGGGCCCTGGTGAAGTTCAGCCGGCGGGATGACGTCGAGCCCATCTTCCAGGATGTGATCGACGGCATCTATCGCAACGTCTCGGTGGGCTACAAGGTCCACAAGACGGAGCGCGACGAAACCGGCGCAGTGCCGGTGGAACGCGCGGTGGACTGGGAGCCGTATGAGCTCTCGCTGGTCCCGATCCCGGCTGATGCCGGGGCCCAGGTGCGCTCTGAGGAGCCGCCTGCAACCCAACCTGAAAAGGAACGATCCATGACCCTTCCCGCTGATGGGGTGCAGGCTCCCGAGCCCACCCAGGACATCGAGTCCCGCGCTGCTGCCCCTGTGGCCGCCCCTGCTCCAGTGGCACCCACCGCCCCGGCGGTGGACCTGGAGGCCGTGCGCGCTGAGGAGCGCCGCCGCGCTGCTGGCATCCTCGACTGCGCCCGCAAGCTGCAGGTGGGCGAGGAGCTGGCGCACAAGCTGATCGCCGATGGCGTGGCCCTCGACGAGGCCCGGATGCAGCTGATCGACGCGCAGGCCCAGGAGCAGCGCAAGACCCCCGGCTTCTCCCGCGTGGAGATCACCCACGACCACGGCGAGAAGCGCTTTGAAGCGAAGCTCGACTACCTGAAGTTCCGCGCCAACCACGAAGCCGGTTGCAAATTTGAAGTTGGCGACGGCATCCGCGAGTATCGCGGCACCACCCTGCTTGATCTGGCCCGCGAGTCGCTGGAGCTCGCCGGTGTCAACCACCGCGGGATGGACAAGAGCGAGATCGCTGTTCGTGCGTTCCACTCCACCAGCGACTTCCCGCTGCTGATGGCTTCCATCCAGCGTGTCTCGCTGAAGGCCGCCTATGCCGAAGAGCAGCAGACCTGGCGCCCCCTGGCGGAGCAGCGGAACCTGCCCGACTTCCGCGAGATGAAGGAGATCGAGGTCGGCGGCCAGATGCTGCCGGAGGAGATCAAGGAAGGCGGCGAATACAAGACCGGGACTCTGCAGGAGCAACAAGGCAGCTGGTTCCTGAGCGAGTACGGCAAGAAGTTGGTGATCGGCCGTCGGCTCATCATCAACGACAACCTGGGCTACATCACCCGTGCCGTGCAGGTGCTGGCCCGTGGCGTCGCCACCTTCGAGGCCAACCAGATGTGGGCCCTGATCACCGGCAACGCCAAGTGCATGTCGGATGGCAAGGCGCTGTTCCACAACGACCACGCCAACACCGGCACCGGCGTGATCGGTGAGACCGCCATCTCTGCCGCGCGGCAGGCGATGCGGAACCAGAAGGACTTCACCGGTAAGAACCCGCTCTACGTGACGCCGCGGTACATCCTGCTGCCGACCACGCTGGAGACGACGTTCGACAAGTTCAACTCGTCGATCATTCCGAACCAGACCAGCAACGTCAACATCTTCTCGGGCTACCTGCAGAAGATCGTTGAGCCGCGTCTGGATGCGTCGAGCACTACGCAGTATTACATCGTCGGCGATTATCCCGGCGTGACGAAGTTGATCTACGGCTACCTGGAAGGCGAGGCCGGCCCGACGATCGAGTCGGAGATCAAGCGCGATCCTGACGGCATCGTGACCTACCTGCGCCACGACTTCGGCTGCGCCGTCGGCCAGCACCAGGGCTTCTACCGCTCCACCGGCGCCTGATCGGCGCTCCCTCCTGACCATCCATCTGAGGACTGATCCATGAAGAACTACGTGCAAGAGGGGTGCTACGTCGAGGTGCCCCTGCCCTATGCCCGCAAGTCGGGCGAGGGTGTGCTGGTCGGCAGCCTGTTCGGCGTCTGCGTCGTCGACGGCGCGCAGAACGACAGCATCAACATCCACACCGAGGGCGTCTACGACATCGCCGCTGCGACCGGTGCCAGCACCGACGCGACGGTGGGCGCCCTGGCCTACTGGGACAACAGCGCGAAGAAGGTCACGCCGGTGAGCACCAGCAACACCAAGATCGGCGTGTTCCTGGCGGCCAAGGCCACCACCGATGCGGTGGCCCGTGTGCGGCTGAACGAGTCGGCCTGATGCGACAGGACCTGGCGGGCCTCGCAATGCGCGCAGTCGTGCGGGTGATGGGGGAGCAATCTCCCGTCACCTACCGACGCGGCGAGGATGTCCACCAGGTCCGTGGCGTCTACCAGGCCTCGCACGTCGGCCTCGACCCCGAGACCGGCGTGCAGGTCCGCTCCACCCAGCCGGTGCTGCTGATCGATGCGCGCGACCTGCCGATCGAGCCACGACAGGGCGATGAGGTGGAGGTGCGTGGGAAGCGGTTCAAGGTGCGCGACCCACAGTCGGATGGCCACACCGGCTGGCTGCTGCTGCTGCACCGGACGGCCTCATGAGCACGATCGAGATTGACGGACCCCACGTAGGAGCGCGCGGCCGATGCCACTGAACCTGATCCGCCGCCTGATCAAAGGGGCGCCGCTGACGAAGGCGGAGCACGACCAGAACCTTGATCTGCTCGAGGCAGCGATCGAGGCTGCGTCGCAGTCGGCCGGCCAGCCTGGCGCCGATGGGCGTGAGATCGAGCTGCAGAAGTCCTCGACCCACGTGCAGTGGCGGTATGCAGGCGACACCAGTTGGACCAACCTGGTGCCGCTGGCGGACATCACTGGCCCGGCTGGAGCGGCCGGCACCCCTGGCGCCGCTGGCCCAGCCGGCCCTGCTGGTGACGACGGCCGAGAGATCGAGCTGCGCAAGTCGGCGACCGCCGTGCAGTGGCGGTTCGTGGGCGATCTGGCATGGACCGACCTGGTGCCGCTGAGCACCATCACGGGCCCTGCTGGTGCAGACGGCACTGGGTTCGTGATCAAGGGCACCGTCGCGACCGTCGGCGACCTGAGCACGATCAGCAGCCCCACTGAGGGCGACGCCTACAAGGTGACGGGCACCGGCGATGTCCATGTGTGGAGCGGCACCGCCTGGGTGAATCTGGGCCCGATCCAGGGCCCTGCTGGCGACGATGGCCGGGAGGTCGAGCTGCAGGTCAGCGCGACCCACGTCCAGTGGCGCTACGTGGGGACGACGACCTGGACGAACCTGGTGGCGCTCAGCGCCATCACGGGGCCACAGGGGGCGACCGGCCCGACGGGCCCTGCTGGCGCTGCGGCCACGGTGAGCGTCGGCACGGTGACGACCGGCGCACCGGGCAGCAATGCCAGCGTCAGCAATGGCGGCAGCAGCTCGGCAGCCGTCCTGAACTTCACGATTCCGCGCGGCGACACTGGCGCGACGGGCCCGGCCGGGCCGACGGGGGCTGACGGCCGAGAGATCGAGCTGCAGAAGTCGAGCCTCTACCTGCAGTGGCGGTACGCAGGGACGACCACATGGACGAACCTCGTCGCGCTCGCGGACATCACCGGCCCGCAGGGGGCGACCGGGCCGGCTGGCGCGACGGGGCCAGCAGGGGCCGCCGCGACGTTCCAGCTCGGCACCGTCAGCACTGGTGCGGCTGGCAGCAACGTCAGCATCACGAACACCGGCACCAGCAGCGCTGCCGTCCTCAACTTCACGATCCCCCGAGGGGACACCGGAGCGCAGGGGCCAGCAGGCGCTGATGCGAGCTACAGCAATGCGACGCCGCAGGCCCTGGGCGCCAGCGCCTCGGCTGGTGTAGCGGCCTCCGCCTCACGCGCTGATCACGTGCACCAGCGCGACACGGATGTGATCGTGCTGGCCTGCAGCGATGAGACCACAGCGCTGACGGTGAGCACGAACCGGGTGCGGTTCCGAATGCCATTCGCGGCCACGCTGCTGGCGGTGCGGGCCAGCGTGAACACGGCACCGACCGGCAGCACGCTGATCGTGGACATCAACGAGAACGGCGTCAGCCTGCTGGGCACGAAGCTGTCGATCGACGCCACCGAGTTCAGCAGCACGACAGCCGCGAGCGCCGCGACGATCACAGACAGCGCCCTGGCGGATGACGCCGAGATCAGCGTGGACATCGACCAGGTTGGGTCGACTGTCGCGGGTGCTGGCCTGAAGGTGTATCTGATCGTGCTACGGACGTAACGATGAGCGTTATCTTCTTCAACCCGTATCGGTTCGCCAAGCCGGCATCATTTGCGTTCACTGCTAGCGCCGCGAACACGTCAGCTAGCTCAAGCTACACATTTTCCAGTCTGTCGCTCGGTCAGGCAGATAGCAGCCGCCGGATCATTGTTGCTCTTGCAGGTCAGAACGCCGCAAGGACAGTAACGTCGCTGACTGTTGCTGGCGTCGCCGCAACTCGCATCATCGGCGACAATCCGATCGCACCAAACGGCCCCACAGTTCAGCTGTGGATTGCAAATGTTCCAACCGGCACTACAGGGAATGTTGTTGTCACGCTAAACGGCAACTTCAATAGCTGTGCGGTTGGGCTCTATGCGGCCTACGATCTAACCACCAATACGCCGCACGCCAGCAATCAATCTGCACTCGCCAGTAGCACCTCCATTGCTTTTGGTCTTGCGCACAAGGCTGGCTTCATCATTGCCGCTGCCGCTTCGAGCGAGAATGCGATAACCAGCTTCACGTGGACTGGCGTCAACGAGAACTTTGATGTGTTGATCGGGAGCAGCAGCCGCGCTGCATCAAGCGCATCGTTGACCACATCCGACGACGGAACTCTGACCATCACCGCCACCCCCAACGCCTCCGGCAGCCTTCGCCTGGTCGCCGCATCGTTCTACTGAGGCCATGCCGCACCCTCGCTCCCTCATCCGCGCCGCGTTCGTCGATCGCCTCAAGGACACCACCCCCGCCGAGGAGCGCGTTCATGCTGGCCGGCTCATGCCGATCGGCGATGAGGAGACAGAACCGACACTACCGGCCATCGTCGTTCACACCCGCGACCGCGAGGAGCTTCAGCAGCGCAGCCCCTCCGGTTGGAACGGCTTCGAGGAGCGCCTCTGCATCGTCTCCGTCATCTGCATCGCGCAGTCCTTCGACGACATCGACACCGAGCTCGACGACATGGCTGCTGCCGTCGAAGCTCGGCTCCAGAGCTGGGTGATCCCAGGCTTCGAGTCCTCCGACCCTCACCTGATCGACACACGTTCCGAAGACCCGGAGTTCAGCGGCAGCCTCACCACCGGCGCCACCACCCTGCGCTACGGCGTGAAGTACCGCACCCCGTTCCGCGACTGCAGCAATCCCTACGTTCAGGAGGAGCCCGACAGCATCTATCGCTCTGGGGCCTACCCTGGCGGTCAGGTCACCGCAGGGTGCCCAGCAGGCAACACCGGCGAGGCCTGCCCCATCGGAGACGCCGAACTGTTCAGCCAATAGGAGCCGATCGACTGATGGCCACGAACCGCAAACCCAAACCCCCCACCGGCGACACTTCTGTGCCGCTGCCGGCCTCCAAGGCCGCGGCCGAGCTCGCCACCTTCATGGGTCTGCAGGAACCCGACGAGGAGCAACTGGAGCGCGCCACCGAACTGGCGATGGCTGCCGCTGCCGAGTTCATCGGTGCACCACTGCCTGACCTCCTCCCCCATCCGCTTCGCCAGGGCATCATGCTCCTCGCCTCGAAGCTGGTGCTGCAGGGCATCTTCGAGGGGCCCATCACCGAGGCCGACATCCCGCTCACCGCCCGCTACTACTTCCGCCTGGCCGCCGGTGCTCAGGGTTAATCGCGACGATCAGATCACCTCTGGCGTCGGTGCGTTCGAGCACACCGAGGCCTCACGGCGCGGCGCGAACTTCATCCGCTATGGCGTGGTGAAGGAGGCGGACTATGAGAAGGCGTTGATCCGGGTGGAGCTCCAGGAGGGTGAGCTGCTCACCGATTGGATCCCATGGATCACGCTGCGCGCGGGCGGCGATCGCTTCTGGTGGGCGCCGGAGGTCGGCGAGGTGATGCTGCTGCTGGCCCCCTCTGGCGAGCTGGCCAATGCTGTCGCGCTCCCCGCTGCCTTCTCCAACGACAACCAGAACGGCGACCGCGAAACGGTGCAGCGCCAGACGTTCGACGACGGCACCGTCATCGAATATGACCGCGAGGCGAACCAGTATCTGATCGACACCACCGCCAGCAACGGCACCGTCCTGGTCAAGGCCGGCACCGTGACTATCCAGTCCTCGGGTGACACCACCGTTCAGGCCGGAGGATCGGCCACCATCCAGGCCACAGGCGCGGTGACGATCAGCGGCTCATCCATCAACCTGAACCCCTGACCATGCCCAGCGTCGTGCGAGTTGGAGACCCTGGCAGCCACGGTGGTGTGGTCACCACTGGCAGCCCCTCCATTCGCGTGAACGGCATTTCGGTGGCCCGCATCGGCGACATCTACAGCTGCCCCATTCACGGGCCCAACCCGATCGTCACCGCCAGCGACGACACGCAGGCCAATGGCCGCCGCATCGCGCGCGTCGGGGACAGCACCGCCTGCGGGGCTACCCTGACCGGTGGGAGCTCGAACGTCTACTGCAACTGAGGAGGCGGCGATGGCCGGCATGAGCCGCACGACCGGCAAGGCGCTCGGTGGCTTCGACCACCTGAAGCAGAGCATCGAGGACATCCTCACCACTCCCGTCGGATCACGGGTGCATCGCCGCGACTACGGCAGCAACCTCCCCCGCCTGGTCGATCGCCCCATCAATGCCAGCCTCGTCGCCGACCTGGTGGCCGCCACCGCCGAAGCGCTCGACCGCTGGGAACCACGCCTCCGCCTGGAGCAGGTGAAGGTGCACAGCGTCAGCTCTGAAGGCAGGATCGAGCTGAGCCTCGTTGGCTACTATCTCCTCGAGGGCAAGCGCATCGAGATCGAGGGGCTGGTGATCTGATGAGCACGGCAATCGACTTCAGCTCCATTCCAGCTCCGACGATCATCGAGGAGCTTGACTTCGAGACCATCCTTCAGGCAATGATTGCGGACCTTCAGAGCCGCGATCCCTCCTACTCCGAGATCCTCGAGTCCGATCCAGGGGTGAAGATCCTGGAGGTGGCCGCGGCCCGCGAGCTCATCCTCAGACAGCGCATCAACGACGCCCTCAAGGCAACCCTTCTGCGGTTTGCCATCTCCGCCGACCTTGAGAATCTGGCCGCCTTCTATGGCGTCGTTCGGCTGACCGATGAGAGTGACGAGGCGCTGCGGGCCCGCACCATCGAGCGGATCAAGGGCAGCAGCACGGCGGGCGGCAAGAGCTGGTATCGCTACCAGGCGCTGACCGCCAGCCCGCTGATCGCTGACGTGAACGTCGACAGCCCCGGCCCCGGGCAGGTGCGCGTGTCAGTGCTCAGCAAGGAGGGAGACGGAACCGCCGATGCAGCCCTGCTGGAGCTGGTGGAGAACGTGGTGCAGAGCGACGATGTGCGGGTGATCACCGACACGGTGACGACGGTGAGCGCAACGATCGAGACGGTGAACGTCAACGCCGACATCTACCTCCTGCCCGACACTCCGATCGCGGTGTTCAACGGACTGGAGGCCAGCCTGCGAACAGCATTCGAGGCTGCTGCCGGTCTGGGGTGGGACGTGACGCAGAGCTGGCTGATCGCGCAGCTGCAGCGGCCTGGCATCCAACGGGTGCGGCTGAATGCGCCGGTTGCCACAGTCACCTGTGACCCAGCGACTGCCCCGGCCCTGGGCACCGTCGCGCTGCAGTTCGCCGGTCGCGATCGATGAGCCGTCACGACCTGCTGCCGCCCAATGCGACGCAGCTGGAGCGCGACCTCAGCCGGTCCACCTCCAGCCTGGTGCGGGCCGCCGGTCCGGTGCCGATCATCCGCACCGCCAAGCGGCTCAACATCCCCGACAGCGTGGTGCCATGGCTGATCTACGAATACGGCCTCGGCGAGCTGCTGCCCTACCTGGAGGATGAGCGCCGGGCGCTGGCCGAGGGGATCCTGTGGCAGCGGATCCGGGGCACGCCCCAGGCGCTGACCATCGGCCTGAGCTGGCTGAACCTTGACGGGTGGGTGGAGGAACCGGAGGCCGGCACCTTCCGCTGGTCGGAGTTCATGGTGGGCCTGCAGCAGCCGTCGACCGGGTTCGATGCGCTGCGCCGTCTGGTGGGCCTCAGCCGGATCAGCGCGCCGGTGCGCAGCCGACTGCAGCGGGTCTATTCGGTGCATTACGACATGCGCCGATTCGTGCTGGACGACACCCTGCTCTCCGAGGGCGGGATGCTGTCGGATCACAGCGGGGTGCGGCTGTTCAATTCCGAGCTGGGCACCGGCCTGACCTGGGGCCTGTTCAGCTGGAACGATCAGCCGTGGACGCAGGCCATCGAGTCCGACCTGCAGGACTTCCCGCAGGTCAGCTTCGGCGCCTTGAAGGCATTCCAGGTCGCGATCGAAACGGTCGTGGCCAGCGTCGCCACCGCGATGCGGATGGAAGCGGCGACGAACCAGGATCGCTTCCTCCTCAGCCAGGGCGTCCTCGATGAGGAATGGCACGTCACCAACTGGCCGGCGGCCATCACCACCGTCGGCGTGGGTGTCCAGTCGGTCTTCGACAGTGATGTGTTCGAGGATGACGTCTTCGAGAGCGGCACGATCGTCGATGGCATCGTCATCACCCATGCGGTCGATCACGACCGGTTCATCCTGAGCCGCGACGCCCTCGACGAGGCGTGGCACCTCACCAACTGGGAAGCCCAGATCACCACCCTGCAATAGGGAGCCTGAACGGAGCACGGCTAGACTCGCACCATGGCAGCAATCCTGACCACCTCTGGCCGGATCGGCCTCGCGGCGTCTGTGAAGGCGCGCGTCGCGCATCTGGCGTGGGGCATCGGCAATCCGGCATGGGGCAACACCCCACCGCCTCCACCCGTCGACGCTTCCACCCTCGTCTCGGAGGTTGGCAGGCGGCAGGCCACGTCGATCGACTACTGCCTTCCCGACAACGCCGGGCCGATCGTCGTGCCCGATGGCCGGTTCGTGGTCACGCAAACCCCCACGAACCACCTGTACTTCCGATTCTTCTTCGAGTTCGAGGAAGGTCTCGGCTCGGTGATCCGTGAGCAGGCGATCTTCCTCGACACCGTGAAGGCGCCGAACGTGCCGGCGGGCAAGTTCTACCTGGCCCCGAGCGAGGTGGCGGATCCAGGGCGGATGCTCGTCATCCAGCGCAGCGCACCCATCGTGCGTGAGATCACAACCCGCCAGCTCTTCGAGATCGTGGTGACCCTCTGATGACCCTCCCCGGCTACTTCAACCGCTTCGACCCGGCGGATCAGTACGACCAGCTCCTGTTCCGTGCGAGCAAGGGCCTGCAGTCGGCCGAGCTGAACGAGATCCAGAGCACCATGCTGGATCGTCTCCGGCGGATCGCCGACAAGGTGTTCCGTGATGGCCAGGTGGTGCAAGGCGTCGACCCGATCGTCGACCTGCTCGAGGAGAAGATCACCTGCCCGGCAGCGACGGTCTATCTGCGTGGCGCGATGCGCGACATCCCGCAGGCCGTCGTCAGCATCCCCATCGTCGGCCTGGTCCGCGTCGGCGTGTTCCTGGTGGAGCAGGAGCTGACCGAGGACGATGACGCGACGCTCCGCGACCCGGCCCCGAACACCCGCAACTACAACGAACCTGGCGCCGGCCGCCTGCAGGTGACTGGCACGTGGGGGCGCGAGGGCTTCGGCACTGGTGCGTTCTACCCAGTGTTCACCCTGGTGGATGGGAACCTGATCACTCAGAACCCGCCGCTGAACAACAACGCCTTCTTCGAGGCCCTCGCCCGCTATGACCGGGAGAGCAACGGCAATTACATCGTCGATGGGCTGAATGTAGGCTTCGTTTCGCTCACCGGCGGAAACAACATCCTGACCGTCAAGGACGGAACCGGGAACATCCAGGGCTACAAGATCGACAAGAGGGTCAGCACTCGACTGGTCTACGCCGAGGATCCTGATCTGGAGGTGGTGACGGCTGAGCCCGACACCTTCACCTCGGCGACGGGCGATCCTGGCAGCATCCAGCTGAACCGCTTCCCGCTGCAGGAGATCACCGAGGTGGTGGCCACCCTGCAGAAGACGGTCACCATCACCCGCGGCGGCTTCACCGGCGGCCTGGATGACCTGCCCGACGTGTCGGTGCTGAGCATCCAGTCGATCACGCAGGGCGGCACAACCTACACCGCCGGCACCGACTACCTGCTGAACGGCGACAGGGTGAGCTGGGCCCCCGGCGGGGCGGAGCCTGCCCCGGGCAGCACCTACTCCGTCACCTACCGCTACCTGACCAACGTCTCGCCGTCACAGATCGACCTGCAGAACGGCACCTTCGCCGTTCAGGGCCCTGTGAATGGCACGCTGGTGCTGGCCGACTACGTGTGGAAGCTGCCCCGCTACGACCGGATTGCCATCGATCAGAATGGCGACTTCGTGCGGGTGAAGGGCGTCAGCACCCGGTTCAACCCCATTCCACCGTCCGTCTCCAGCACCCTGCTCCCGCTGGCGACGCTGCAGCATCGCTGGGGTGTGGGCCCGCTGGTGACGAACGACGGCGTGCGCGCCATTCCGTTCGTTCAGCTGGAGCGGATGCGCACCTTGATCGTCGACCTGTTCGACCTGGTGGCGCTGGAGCGACTGCAGCGAGACGTCAGCAGCCGCGAGCCGACGACGAAGCGCGGCGTGTTCGTCGATCCGTTCCTCGATGACGACCTGCGGGACCAGGGCCTGGCGCAGACCGCGAGTTCCAGCGAGGGCGTCCTCACCCTCGGCATCGAGGCCGCGGCCTACCAGGCGACGACCAACAACACCCAGGACTGGACACTCCCCTTCACCGAGGAGATCATCCTGAGCCAGACGCGGCAGACCGGCAGCGAGAAGATCAACCCGTTCCAGGTGTTCCTGCCGCTGCCCTCGCTGGTGACGCTGACGCCGGCGATCGACCGCTGGCAGCAGATCAACACCGTCTGGCTCAGCCCGATCACGCAGGTGTTCAATCGCGGCAGCGGCACCGTTGTGGTCAGCCAGACGGTGACCCAGGGACAGGAGCTGGTCAGCGTGAACAGCCAGGCGGCACAGTTCCTGCGACAGATCGAGGTGACCTTCTCCCTCGCTGGCTTCGAGCCAAACGAGGTGCTGACGGAGGTGACCTTCGACGACATCCCCGTGACTCCCTACTGAGGCTGACCGATGACACTCACCGCAAACGCACAGGGCCAGATCAGCGGCAAGTTCCGCATCCCCGCGAACGTGCCCGCTGGTGCCAAGCGCGTGGCGTTCGAGGGGAATCAGGGGAGCCTGGGCGAGGCCCGCTTCGTGGGCGAGGGCGAGATCGTCACCCGCAACATGCGGACGGTGAACACCATCACCAGGACGCTGCAGGCGGCCACGCGACCGGTGGACCCGCTGGCGCAGACGTTCCGTCTGGAGCAGGGCCGCCACGTGACCGGCCTCGATCTGGCGTTCAAGGTGCGTGGATCCACCGCCAACAATGTCGTCGTCCAGATCCGCGAAACGACGGTTGGCATCCCGAACGACAACCTCGTCACGGAAGGCATCATCCTGGGGAGCTCGATCAGCACCACAGGCTGGACCAAGGCCACCTTCACCAGGCCCACCTACCTCGAGGCGAACGTCGAGTACGCGATCGTGCTGCTCACCGATGACCCTGACCATGCGGTGGCCATCGCGCAGTCGGGCAAGTTCGACAGCACGGCCAATCAGTGGGTCACCTCTCAGGCCTACACCGTCGGGGTGTTCCTGAAGTCGAGCAACGCCTCGACCTGGACACCGGTGCAGGACACCGACCTGACGTTCAGGCTCTACGGTGCCCGGTTCACCAACACCTCTCGGACCGTCGACCTGGGCGACATCTTCCAGGCGGCGGTGACCGGCATCAGCCGGAGCGGCACCACGGCGACTGCCACCGCTCCGGGGCACGGGTTCACCACGGGGCAGAAGGTGCTGCTCTATGGCGCCGATCAGTCGGGCTACAACGGTGCCTTCACCGTGACCGTGGTCGACGCCAACACCTTCACCTTCACGGTCTCTGGCAGCCCGATGACTCCCGCGACGGGCACGATCCGAGCTGTGGTCGGCGACGTGACGGACCTGCTGACGCTGGCCGGCGTCGACCGGATCAACAACTCCACCGACGTCGAGTTCATCTACACCCTCGCGGATGGCACGCAGATCCGTGGCGCCGACAACGCCAGGATCCGCCTGAACGAGGTGCTGAACCAGCGGGTGAACCTCTCGGCGGTGCTGCGTGGCACGGTCACGGAGTCGCCGTACCTGTTCGCCGGCACGCAGGCGGTCTACGGCGTGCAGCGCGCCACCGGCACCTACATCACCCGGGCCATCCCGTGCGCGGCCAACGCGCGCGTGACGATCACCTACGAGGCGATCCTGCCCGGCACCAGTGGCGTGACGGTCGAGGTGGAGAAGGCCGATGGCACGTGGCAGGCCCAGGCGGTGACCAGCACCGCCGCGGTGGGCGATGGCTGGTTCGAGCGGATCCACACCATCAGCGGCTTCGCGGCCGGCGGCACCACGACCCGCGTGCGGCTGACCCTCGAAGGCACTGCAGCCGATCGTCCCCAGGTGCGCCAGCTTCGCGTTGTGGTGATCTGATCCCATGCCGATCAACGACACGACTGAGAAGCGGGGCTATCCGAAGCCCAACGCGGCGAACCTGCTGATCGATGACGTGACGCGCCTGCGCACCGCCCTGGATCAGGTGGATGCGGACATGGACGCACGGGCGCCGAAGGAGAGCCCTGCCCTCACCGGGACGCCAACGGCCACCACTCCACCGGCGAACGACAACAGCAGCCGGGTCGCGACGACGAAATGGGTGCGCGATCAGTCGTTCCTCAAGGCTGGGGATGAGGCGGTGCAGAGTGTCGCCGGCAAGACGGGCGATGTGGAGCTCACCGCCGATGACGTGAGCGGTGTGGCCAGGCTGAACAGCCCAGCGTTCACCGGCACCCCCACGGCGCCCACGCAGGATGCGGCCGACGACAGCACCAGGCTCGCCACCACGGCGTTCGTCAAGGCTGTCCTGGGCGGCGGTGGCGGCGGCGGTGGCGTGGGCCCCAACGCCTTCACCTTCAGCCAGACCGCACCCGCCAGCCCGTCGCCAGGCGATGAGTGGCTGGATGCGACGACGGGCATCCGCTACACCTGGCTGAACGACGGCAACACCTCACAGTGGGTGGAGACTGGCGCGCCTGGCTATGGCGCCTCGGGCCCCGCCGGCCTGGTCAGCATCGGCACTGTTGCCACCAGCGCGCCCGGAAGCGCAGCGCAAGTCACGAACTCGGGGACAGCCACGGCTGCCATCCTGAACTTCATCCTCCCGCGCGGCGAGACCGGCGCTCCTGGTGCCCCTGGTGCCATGGGTCCCAAGGCGGTCAGCATCGTCAGCCCGACGTCGAGCGAGAAGGTGGCGCTGTTCTACACCACCTCGGCGTTGACGATCTCGCGCATCAGCTCGGTGGTGATGGGCAGCAGCACCCCGAGCGCAACGTTCTCGATCCGCTTTGGTGCTGACTTCAGCCAAGCTGGCACCGAGGTTGTCACCGGAGGGATCACAACCACCAACACCACCACAGGCCAGGCGACCACCTCGTTCAGCAATGCCAGCATCCCGGCCAACAGCTGGGTCTGGCTGACGACATCTGCCCTGAGTGGGTTTGTCTCCAGCTTGAATGTGAGCCTGACATTCTGATGCGCGAGATCCTCAGGCCAGATCAGGTGATCAGCTACGGGAGCAACGTGGTTGGCCTTACCCCGTGGACCGGCAGCTTCACCAGCATCAATGAAGCGATTCCCAACGATGCCACCTACATTTTGGGGGGCTCATCTGGCGAAGAGCTGCGGATCGGCCTGGCAGCTACATCGCTGACTCAGTTTGGCAGTGATGTTGGAGTCGTCAGATGGCGAGCTGCCAAGATCAGCGGTGGAGTCATTGGTGGTGGCGGCAACTTGAACCTGACCACCAGCGTCTACAACGTCAGAAACGGCAGCACCATCAGCTTTGGCGGCAGCACAATGGGCGGCTGGCAGACATTTGAGCAGCAGTTCTCAATCTCCGCGCTTTACAGATCCAACTGGCAACTAGGCCTAACCTTTCGGCCCACCACAACGGATGGCACCACTACTGCTGTTCTCAGCTGGGCCGAGCTTGAACTGCCCCGTCCGCGTCGCGTCACACTCATCCTCTGATCATGGCCCTCGACTTCCCAGCCAATCCAACGGTCAACCAGACCGTTTCGTATCAGGGCCGCACCTGGCGGTTCAACGGCACTGGCTGGCAGCTGCAGACCCAGCCCAGTGAGATCCCTGAGCTGCTGGCGGACTTCGCTGCCGTAGAGGCACTGGTCGCGACCTTCGACGCCAGGCTGACAGCGTTCCAGCAGGCGGCCCCGATCGGCACTCCGACCTGGGTGTCGTTCAATGGCACCCTGCAGGCAGACGTCAGTGCCACCTACGTCCGCAGCGGCACCACCGTCACCGTCAGCAGCACGGCTCACGGCTACCTGCCTGGCCACGTGGTCTCGCTGGACTTCACCTCCGGCACGGCCAGCGATGGCGTCTTCACGATCGTCAGCGTGCCCGACGCCAACACGTTCACGGTCACTCACGGCACCAGCGGCAGCACCAGTGGCAACGTCGCCATCAAGCGCTGCCAGATCAACGCCCACAACAACGTTCACTCGATCAGCGACTGCGGCACCGGCGACTACGTGATCAACTTCGCCGCTGCACTGGTTGACGCCAACTACGCAGCAGCCGGCATGGCGCCATCGTCTGCGACCAACAACCCGAAGACGGTTGTCGACTACCACGCCAACAGCCAGACCTCGGCGCCGACGACGAAGACGCCCCAAGCTCTGCGCATCCTCGTTGGCTCCACCAACCAGGCGGCGCCGGCTGGCATCGACTGCAGCAGCGTCGGCGTCATCATTGTTCGCTGAGGCCTTTGGGCCGGGGCGGCTAGACTCAATCTGACAGGAGGTTCTCCGCGCATGACTACCACCTTTCTCCACGGTGTGGAGGTTCTCCAGGTCGACACTGGAGCTCGCCCCATTCAGACCATCCGCTCCAGCGTGATCGGTCTGATCGGCACTGCTCCTGATGCCGATGCCGATGCCTTCCCCCTCAATACCCCCGTCCTCGTGACGCGCCGGGGTGAGATGCAGGGCCTCGGTGAAACCGGCACTCTCCCCTCCGCACTGGACCTGATCTACGACCAGGCCGGCGCCGTGGTCGTGGTGGTGCGAGTGGCCGAGGGCCTCAACGAAGGTGCCACCATCAACAACGTCCGAGGCGGGATCAACAACGGCACCGGCGCCTATGAGGGCGTGCATGCCTTCCTGGCCGCCGAGGGCGCCGTGGGCTTCGCACCCCGCATCCTCATCGCTCCTGGGTTCACCCATCAGCGCAGCACCAACGGGATCCTCTCGATCGCCGTGCAGAACCAGGGGGCTGGCTACACCACGGCCCCGGCGGTCACCATTGCCGCCCCTGCTGGTGGCGGCAAGCAGGCCACGGCGGTGGCGGTGCTCGGCACCGGCGAAAACGCCGGCAAGGTGGTGAGCATCACCATCACCGACCCTGGCTCGGGCTACGCCACCAACCCCACCGTCACGATCGGTGCACCGCCCAGCGGCGGCACCCAGGCCACGGCCGGCACCATCAACCGCGGCACCGTTCGCTCCGAGGTGCTGGCTGAACTGCTCGGCATCGCCTTCCGCCTCCGCGCGGTCATCGTCGCCGACGGGCCCAACACCACCGACGCTGCCGCCATCCAGATCGCCGACGACTTCGGCAGCGACCGCATCTACGTGGTCGATCCCTGGGTGCTGCGCGACGGCGCCGCTGTGCCTGCCTCCGCCGCCGTCGCCGGCCTGATCAACAAGGTCGACAACGAGCGCGGCTTCTGGTGGAGCCCTTCCAACAACGAGATCGCCGGCATCGAGGGCACCGCACGTGCCATCGACTTCGCCCTGGGCGACTACACCTCCCGGGCCAACCTGCTCAACGAATCGAAGATCGCGACGATCGTTCGCGAGCAGGGCTTCCGCCTGTGGGGCAACCGCACCCTGGCGATGGATCCGAAGTACGCCTTCCTGTCGGTCCGGCGCACGGCCGACATGATCAACGAGTCCATCCTGCGCGGTCACCTCTGGGCCGTTGACCGCTGCATCACCGCCACCTACCTCGAGGAGGTTCAGGAGAGCGTGCGGGGCTATCTCCGCAATCTCCAGTCGCGCGGCGCCATCCTCGGCGGCGACGTCTGGGTCGATCCCGAACTGAACAGCCCGACGAGCATCGCCAACGGGCAGGTGTTCTTCGACTTCGACTTCACTCCGCCCTTCCCGGCTGAGCGAGTCACGTTCCGCAGCCACCTGGTCAACAGCTACGTCGTCGACCTGTTCCGCTGATCGCCTTTCAACCGCCCACCCTGCAGGACTGACCCATGGCCCAGATCCCCCGCGTACTGAAGAACTTCAGCCTGTTCGTCGATGGCCGCGGCCTCGCCGGACAGGTCTCCATGCTCACGCTGCCGAAGCTCACCACCAAGATGGAGGAGTATCGCGGCGGCGGCATGGACATCCCTGCCGAGATCGACCTCGGCATGGAGAAGCTGGAGACGAGCTTCGAGCTGTTCGAGTACGAGCCCGACATGCTCTCGCTCTACGGCCTGGCCGACGGTGCCGCGACGCAGCTCACGGCCCGTGGCGCTCTCCGTCGCGACGGTGAAGCCGCCGTCCCGATGATCGTGAACATGACCGGCGTGGTCAAAGAGCTCGATCACGGCGACTGGAAGTCCGGCGACACCAGCAGCGTGAAGTTCAACCTCGCCCTGCGCTACTACAAGGAGACCGTGGGCGGCCGCGTCGTTCATGAGATCGACGTGGTGAACATGATCCGCAAGATCAACGGTGTCGATCAGCTCGCCACCATCCGCACTGCCATCGGAGTCTGATTTCAATGTCCAAAACCCCCCACCCCAACACGGCGAAGATCGAGCTCGACTTCCCCATTCAGATCAGCGGCGCTGAGGTCCAGTACCTCGTCATGCGCCGGCCCAAGGTGCGCGACATGATCACGGCCCAGAAGGCCGGTGGTGGCGACGATGCGGAGACCGGCCTGGTGCTGATCTCCAACCTCTGCGAGATCACCAGGGACGAGCTCCTCGAGCTCGACTCCGCCGACTGGAAGAAGCTGGAAGAGCAGGTGGTGCTTTTTCAGAAGGCCAAACCCTGACCAGCCTGTCTGAGCTTCGGCGGATGATCGTCATCCTGTCGAAGCTCACCGGCTGGGGTTTGGCTGAGATCCTCGACGAGTTCATCGACGACTTCCTCGCCTGGCTCCGCGCCGCTCAAGGGGTCCAGGATGAGATTGCCCAGCAGCTGAAGGAAGCATGATCGGCGGCTCCCAGCAGAAGATCACCGTCGAGATCGGCGGGAAGATCGCGGCCAGCCTGGGCACCTCGATCCGGCAGGCCCAGGTGCAGGTGTCGTCGCTGGGGCGGAACGTGAACCGCACCCTGAACGATGCAGCGATTGCCGGCCGGCGATCGTTCAAGTCGATGTTCGACACCGCCCTGTGGCAGCAGGCCACGGTGGGGGCAACGGCGTTCGCTGGAGCCATCGGCCTGTCGGTGCGGGCGGCGATGGAGTTCGACAAGGCCATGGCGGACGTCCGTAAGGCCGTTGACTTCAAGGATGGTGAGGCCGGCCTGAAGCGGTTCGGCAACCGGCTGATCAAGCTGTCGACGGAGCTGCCCTACACCGCTGCGCAGCTGAGCCAGATCGCCGCGAGCGCGGGCTTCGCCGGCTACAAGGAGAGCGAGATCATCCCCTTCACGCGCGCGGCCGCGCGGATGGGTGTGGCGTTCCAGATGACCGCCGAGCAGGCCGGCGACGCCATGGTGGCGCTGCGGGCCTCGATGGGCCTGACGCAGCCGCAGGTCGAGAACCTCGGCGACGCCATCAACTTCCTGTCGGACAAGTTCCAGGGCACCGTCAACGCGGCCGACCTCACGGAGGTGACGCGGCGGATCGGCGCGATCGGCAAGGCCGCCGGCCTGACCGCTGAGCAGGTGGCGGGGATGGGCGCGGCGTTCCTGGCCAGCGGCACCCCGACGGAGGTGGCGGCCACCGGCCTGAAGAACTTCCTGAACGCGCTGACGAAGGGCAGCCAGGCGACGACCAATCAGCAGTTCGCCCTGGCGACCCTGTTCCGCGGCGAGGACCTGGCGGCGCAGATCAAGGGCGGCAAGGGGGCAATCAAGAAGGCGGCGAAGGGTGCCGCCATGGACATCTCCGAGGAGCTGGCGAAGGGGATGCAGATCGACCCGGAAGGGACGATGAAGAGCGTCCTCGAGAAGATGGCCAAGCTGCCGAAAGAGCAGCAGGTCAGCATCGCCGGCGCCCTGTTCGGCGAGGAGAGCAAGGCGGCGATCATGCCGCTGCTGACGAACACGAAGCTGATCGGCCAGGCGTTCGACCTCATCCGCGACAAGCAGGCCTTCGCCGGCTCGATGCAGAAGGAGTTCAACAACCAGATGGGCACCGCCGGGGCCCAGGCGAAGATCTTCCAGAACGGCCTCAATGCCCTCGGGGTGAGCATCGGCGCGGCGATCCTGCCGAGCCTGAACGCGATCATGAAGGCGATCGGCCCGGTGATGGTCCGCTTCGCTGAGTTCGCGCAGAACAACCAGGGCCTGGTGACCGGCATCGTGCTGATTGGCGGTGCGCTGGCCGGCCTGGTGGTGGCGCTGCCGATCATCGCCGGGGTGATCAGCGCGATCGGCACCATCGGCACCGCCCTGGCCGGCGTGTCGCTGGGCGCCACGATCGCCGGCTGGCTGGGCAGCATCGGCATCGTCGCCGGCTGGTTCAGTGGCCTCGGCGCCACGATCGCCGGCGCGCTGGGCGTCGTCGGGCCGGCCCTCGCAGCAATCGGCACCGCCATCGCCGGCTTCGTCGGCACCGCCGTCGCAGGCCTCACGACCGTCGGAGGCGCAGCCTTCGCCGCCATGCTGCCGCTGCTGCCATGGATCGCCCTGATCGGCGGCATCGGCGCCGCGATCTTCGCGCTCGTCAAATACTGGCCGCAGGTCAGCGCCGCGGCGGCGCGCGCATGGGAGGGGATCAAGGCCGGATGGGGGCAGTTCACCACCTGGATCGGCGGCCTCTTCAGCCAAGGCGCGCGGCTGGCCCAGCAGGGGTGGGCGGCGATCATGGGCGCCGGCCTGGGGCAGATGATCGAGGGCGTCAGGACCGCGCTGACCGGCGTGGTCAACGTCGCCCGGGGGATCTGGAACACCCTCGTCGGGGTCTTCACCCTGAACCCGGGCCAGGCTGTCGCCGGCATCGCGCAGGCCTTCAGCGGCCTGGATCAGATCGGTGCTGGGCTGCTGCAGCAGGCGATCGGCATGGGCCGGTTCGTCGTCACCGGCTTCTCGGCTGGGCTGCAGGGCCTCGGTGCCGTCGTGCTGGGCATCGGCCAGACGCTGAGCAGCGGCCTGGCGGCGATCCGCAGCTGGGCCGTGCAGGGGCTGGCGATCGTCGCCGCGCTGCCAGGCCAGATGATGTCGGCACTGCAGGCCCTCGGCCCGGCCATCCGGTCGCTGTTCACCAGCATCGGCACCTTCATGGCCCAAACCTGGGCCAGGGCGCTGGCCGTCGTGCGCGCGTGGGGTCCGCAGATCCTCAGGATCATCTTCCCCATCCCGGGCCTGATCGTCGGCGCCTTCCAGCGCCTGGCGCCTGGCATCCAGGCGATCTTCAACCGCGTCGTCGCCTTCATCCGGCAGACGCCTGGCCGTGTCGCCAGCGTCGGCAGCGCGGTGATCGAGGCGATCATGAACGGCCTCAAGTCCCGTGCCGGCGCGCTGTTCGGCTGGATCGGCTCCACCTGGAGCCGCATCAAGAGCATGGTGAGCGGTGGCCCTGCCGACACGGCGAACGTGGCGCGGCCGCAGCCGATTGCACCGGGGCGTTCTGCTGTCGCGCGTGCCGCCTCCCCTGGCAGGGCGCCGCAGCCGCGCGCGACCGGCGGCCGTGTGCGGAAGGGCTCCCCCTACATCGTGGGCGAGCGGCGGGCCGAGCTGTTCTGGCCAGAGTTCAACGGGGCGATCATCCCGCGCGTCGCCCAGCCGCTGACCGCTGGTGCGGTGGCCGCAATGCTGGCCGCGCAGCCGGTGGCCGCAGAGATGCTGCCGCAGCCGATGGTGCGGATCGATGCACCGCCGCCGATGGTGGCGATGGCCGCGGCCGCCCCGGCGATGCCTCAGCCGCAGGCGCCGATGGTGCGCGTCGCGGCGCCCATGGTGAATGTCGCGGCCCCTGCGGTCCAGCCCCAGCAGCTGGTGCCGCCGCCGGCTGTCAACGTCGCGCCCCCCCGCGTCGCAGCACCACCGACTGTGAACGTGGTAGGCGCCCCCGCCCCCCAGCTGGTGCCGCCGCCGGCTGTGACCCTGGCAGCGCCCGATGCACCTCGGCCGCTGATCAACCTCCCTGCGCCGCGCGTCGCCGCTCCTCCGGCGGCCGTGGCCCCAGCGCCAGCTGTGCGCGTCGCCTCGCCGACGGTGAACGTGGCAGCCGCCAGCGCCCCCGCGCCCCAGCTGGTGCCGCCGCCCACCATGAACATCGCGGCGCCTGGGGCCCCTGCCCCCCTGATGGTCCCCGCACCGGCCGTCAACCTGACCGCGCCGCAGCCCGTCGCGCCGCTGATCAACCTGCCCACGCCGCAGTTCGCAGGCCCGGCCCAAATGGCGTCGCCGGTGATCAACCGGATCGCGCTGACGGCTCCTGCTGCTCCAGCCGAGGCACCGCCGGCGCCGGCCATCAACGTGCCCGCCCCGCTGCCCCCGCAGCAGCAGCAACGGGCCGTCGCACCGGTCACCATCCATGCCCCCGTTACCATCCACGCAGGTGGCTCAGGAGGCGATGCACTGGAGATCCGCCGTCAGGTGGAGCTCGCCTTCGCCGACATCCAGCGCGAGCTCGAGTCCTCCCATCGCGTGCTCCTGAACGACTGATCATGAGCAGCACCACACCGCTCTACCAGCTCGGCGACTTCCAGTTCTCCCTGCTCAACGGCGCACCCCAGACCCTCGACTGGGACGCCTCCTACCGATGGGAGGAACAGGGCCGGCTGCTGCGCGATCCCGCTCAGCAGTTCCTCGGGCCTGGCGCCCAGGACATCACGATGGAGGGGGTGCTCTACCCAGGCTTCAGCGGCCGGCAGGGCACCGTCGAGGAGCTGCGGGCCATCGCGCGCGCAGGCAAGCCGCTCATGCTCTCCGACGGCCTGGGGAGGATCTACGGGAAGTGGGCGATCAAGCAGCTGCGTGAGGGCCGCGGCGTCTTCGCCCCGGGTGGTGCTGCCAGGCAGATCACGTTCTCCGTGCAGCTGGTCTATTACGCCGACGACAACCCCGGCCTTGCCGCCAGCCCGCTGAGCGTCGCGCCGGCCCTCGGCGCCGCGGCCGGCTTCGTCGCACAGGGCCTGCAGCTGCCGGCTGGCGCCCTCGACTTCACCGGCTTCGGCAGCTCATTCGGCCTCGTCGACTGGACGCAGAAGTCACCCTTCCAGGCGCTGACCCAGCAGGCGACGCAGGCAGGCTTCGGCCTGGGCCAGCTGGCCAGCATCGCCCAGACCGGCATCAGGCTCGCCGGCCAGATCTCCAGCGGCGACTATGTGGGCGCGGCACTCGGCACCATGGGCGTGCTGGGGATCAACGTCGACCAGAACGATGCCTGGGCACAGATCGGGATCAACGCCGCCAACCTGGCTCAGGCCTATGCCACCGGCAACGGCCCGACCGGGATGGCGATCGCGCTCGAGGCAGCCTCGCTGGTGGGTGCGCCAGCGCTGCAGGCGTCGGGCCTGGCGAAGCCGGAGGATCTGCAGTCGGTGAGCACCCTGCTCGACAGCACCGCCACCTTGGGCGAGATCCTGAAGGTCGATCCGAAGGTGACGGACACCCTGCGGCCCCTGATTCAGCTCACCGGAGGAGGCTGACGTGGCACAGCGCTACATCACCAGGCAGTTCGATGAGGTGGATGCGATCTGCCACCGGTACTACGGCCGCACGCAGGGCACAGTCGAGGCGGTGCTGGCCGCCAACCAGAACCTGGCGGAGCTGATGCCGATCCTGCCCGAGGGCCTGACGATCGTGCTGCCGGATCTGCAGCAGCCTGAGACCACCACCACCCTGCGGATCTGGGATCCATGAGCACGCCGGCATTCCGCATCGAGGCCGATGGCACCGATGTGACGGCTGCGATCGCTGATCGGCTGCTGAGCCTGCGGATCAACGACCAGGCGGGCCAGCAGAGCGACAGCCTGGAGATCGCCCTCGACGATCGCGACAGCCTGCTGCCGGTGCCGCGCTCCGGCGCATGGCTGAAGGTCTGGCTCGGCTACAGCGACAACGGGAGGTTGCCGATTTACTTCGGCAGCTACGCCATCGATGAGGTGGAGCTGAGCATGGGGCCCAGGTCGATGGTCATCAAGGCCACGGCTGCCCAGACCGCACCGGAGCTGGTGAAGGAGCAGCGGACGCAGAGCTGGCATGGCAAGACCCTGGCCCAGATCGCGCAGGAGATCGGCAAGCGCAACGGCCTGCAGGTGGTGATCAAGGGCAACGTCGGCAGCACGGTCATCAAGCATGAGGACCAGACGAACGAGAGCGACCAGAGCTTCCTCACCAGGCTGGCGGAGAAGAACAAGGCGACGATCAAGCCGGCCGACGGGAAGCTGATCCTGGCGCCACGATCGGAAGGCGCGGGCGCCTTCACCGTCACGCTGTCGGAGGTGACCGACTGGCGCTGCACCCTCAAGAACCGGGGGGCCTATGGCCAGGTGAAGGTGAAGTGGTTGGATCGCAAGACGAACAAGGAGAAGATCAAGACCTTCGGGGCGAAGGGGCCGCTGCCGGTGTTCGAGGAGAAGCACCTGTTCCGCGACGAGAAGGAGGCGGAGAAGGCTGCCGAGAGCAGGCTGCAGTCACTGAAGTCGGGCGAGGTGCGCATCAGCCTGAAGATGCCAGGCCGGCCAGAGCTGAACGCCGACGGCGAGATCACGCTGAAGGGGTTCAGGCAGTACGTGGATGGAACGTGGGTGATCAAGCAGATCACCCATGAGCTCTCCAGCGGCGGCTACACCACCTCGGTCGACTGTGGGACGAAGGGAGAGGAGAACAGCGAGTGGGCCGGCGGCAGCGGGGCGAACAACGGCAAGCCAGCCAGCGTGAAGGCCAAGGCGGTGGCGGATGCTGCCGCGAGCTCGCGTGGGATGAACACGCGCGGCGGCCCCGATGGCGGCAACAACGCTTGCCTCTATGCGGTGAACAAGGTACTGAGGAAGGCGGGCATCACGCCCCCCTGGGGCAGCAGCAATTACGTGCCCACCGCTCGGTCGGTGCTGGCCAGTGGTGCCGGCACCTTGCTCAGCGGCCCAGAGCCTGGCGCCATCGCGATCATGCGCGACAACGGCAGCCCGCCATACCCCCACATCGGGATCGTGCAGCGCGACGGGTCGATCATCAGCAACAGCTCCAGCCGTGGCACCTTCAGCTGGGTGGCGTCGCCGAGCGGTTATGCCGGCTACTACGGGCGCACACCGGAATACTGGCGCCTCAAGTAGCTTGACCACTGAAGAGGAGCAATCCCCGATGCCGGAGCACGAGGTCTCGCACGGCGACATCTATCACAAGCTCGGCAGCCTGGAGGGCAAGCTCGATGCGATGAGCCTGTCGCTGATCCAGAAGCGGGAGGACATGAACACGGCCTTCGACCGGATCCGCAATGTCGAGACGGCGCTGGGCAAGATCGTCGGCGCTTGCCTGATCTTGAGCCTTCTGATCCCGCTGCTGGTGACAGCCATCAGCCCACGCCTACACTTTGGCGATCCCCCTGCAGCACAGGCCGATGAGCGATGAGCAGCTGCTGCCAGACATCATTCCGTTCTTCGAGAACTGGAAGGGCCAGCCCCATCAGCGCGCCGCGGTTTGCCAGTTCTGGGAGGCGGTGCCCGCCAGCCTGAAGAAGCGCGACGCGGCCTGGTATGAGACCTGGCAGGCGGCGCAGGCCCCGGCCGAGAAGCCCGAGGTGACGAACCCGCTGCGGGTGCCGTTCTTCAGCCAGCGCGACAGCGCGACGGAACATGCCCTGCGCATGTGCTTCAGCTCCAGCTGCGCGATGCTCCTCGAGGCGCTCCGGCCCGGCACCCTCCAGGGCCCGAACGGTGACGACGCCTACCTGGGCCGGGTGCTGCGCTACGGCGACACCACCGATGCCGGTGCCCAGCTGAAGGCGCTGGCCAGCTTCGGCGTCACGGCCAGCATGACGAAGGCCGGCGACTGGAAGACGATCGAAGGACAGATCGACCGCGGCATCCCGGTGCCGCTGGGGATCCTGCACAAGGGCCTGGTGTCGGCACCGACCGGCGGCGGCCACTGGATCTGCGCGATCGGTTACGACGCGGACAGCATCATCGTGCACGACCCGTTTGGCGAGCTGGACCTGCTGAACGGCGGCTACGTCAACAACTGGGGGGCGCGCCTGCGCTACTCCCGCCAGAACCTCGCCCATCGTTGGATGGTCGAGGGGCCCGGCACCGGCTGGGCGATCATTGCTCAACACTGAAGGAGAACCAGCATGGACATTGATCTGACGCAGCATGAGGCCGCGATCGGCTTCGGCCTGTTCGTGGCCAGCGAGATCATCGGCATGAGCAAGCTGCGGTCGAACAGCATCCTGCAGCTGATCATCAGCGCCGCGATGCGCGCCTATCCCTATGAGCCCCGGAAGCCCCGGAGCCCTTTCGATCGGCTGCGCGGCAAATGATCAACCGCGACGCGATGGTGCGCCAGCTCCGCCTGCATGAGGGGGAGCGGCTGAAGCCCTACCGCTGTACCGCCGGCAAGCTCACGATCGGCGTGGGCCGCAACCTCGAGGACCGCGGCATCACCGCCGCTGAGTCCGCGATGCTGCTGGCCAACGACATCGCCGACATGGAGCGGGAGCTGCAGCGGGCGCTGCCATGGGTGACGCGCCTGGACGACGTGCGCCAGCGGGTGCTGCTCGACATGGCCTTCAACCTGGGCATCGTCGGGCTGCTGAACTTCAAGCGCACGCTGGCGGCCGTGCAGGCGGGCCAGTACCAGCAGGCGGCGACGATGATGCTTGACAGCCGGTGGGCTGGACAGGTCGGCCAGCGCGCCGAGCGGCTGAGCCGGATGATGGCCACCGGCAAGGATCCACGCGAGCTGTGGGCATGAAAAAGCCCCCGGAGTCACTGCACTCCGGGGGTAGAGCTCACGTCCCAGCCGAGTGTAGCGGCCCTGAAGGGGCACCAGGCCGCTGTGCTCTCGATCAGGCGTTGATCGGCTGGGGATAGAGGCGGGCCACCAGACGGGCCAGGGCCTCGCGGGCAGCCTGGATGGTGGCGGTGATAGGCGCGACGGCGGGCAGCGGCTGCTGGGGCAGCAGCACGGCGGAGCGCTGGTTCACGGCCTCGATGGTGCGGCGGGTCCAGCAGCCGGCCTCGTAGGTGAGCTGGGCCGCCACGATCAGCATGGCGACGGCGCGGACCAGGGCGGCGCGGATCTCGGCGCGGTGGGCCCAGATGAAGCGGGCGGCGGCCACCAGGGCGAGGCCGGTGACGATGCAGACGGTGCGCAGGGTGCGCAGGACGGTGGTGGTGGTCATGGATTGAACCGGCCAGTGCCGGGCGATGTGGTTGGGTCGGCGGCGCGCTCGGCCTGCCGATGCGGTCACCCTACCGGCTGGGTCAGCCGGTCCGGGGTGGCGTCGTCGCAGTTCGTAACAGGCGCCTCCGCGCGGGCCTCGGCGCGCAGCTGGGCCAGCAGCTGCTCAGCGGCAAGCCGGCGCGCGCGTGGCTGGTTCCCAGGCCGCACGTAGCCCAGCCGGTCCACGCCGGCGCTGCGGGCGCAGGTGGAGCAGAGCGGCAGCCAGCGGTCGGTGTAGCAGCGGGCGCCGCACTGGCAGCGCGGCAGCGGCTCCAGCAGGCCGGCACGGCGCGCGCGGGAGCGGCGTTGGGCCTCGGCTCGCTTGCGGAGGAGCGCCGCCTGGATGGCGGCCTCGCGGTCGGTGGGGGTGGTCATGGCGTGGTGGGGTGGTGGGGGCGCTCAGAGCGCGTCGATGGCGCGTGCGATGCGGCGCTGGTAGCGCTCCTGCACGCGGCTGTCGCGCTCCAGCTGGCGCACGCCGGCCCAGAGCGCGTCCATGCGCTCGCGTGTGGTGGCCGGGCGTGCCGGGATCGGCCGCGCCAGCAGGGCGTCAACCCGCGCCATGGTGGCGGTGTGCTCCGCCTCGATGGCGGCGATCTCCGCCTCCAGGGCGGCGATGTCGGTGGTGGTGTCAGCCATGGCGGCCTCCGGGGGGGGTGGTCGGCGGGGCGCCTGGGGGCGCCCCGTGTGCGGCCCGCTCAGGGCCGGGTGACGGTGTAGCCGTGGCGCTCGAGGAGCGCGATGGCGGCCGCGATCTCGTCGGCTGGGAGCGCCGGCCGGGCGGCCGGTGCGTCGGCCAGCTCGGCGGCGAGGCCGCGGTAGAGCCGCGCGTCGGCGGCGGCCATTTCGCGGAGCGAGGCGCGGAGCGTGTCAGCGATGACGCCCATGGGGGGTGGTGCGTGGGACCGCTCCAATGTGCTGCAAGGCGTTGCACGACGCGGCGCCGACGCGGCTGGTACGGGCGTACCAAGATCGGCGAGATCGACTGCAGCGCAACGGGTCTGCCGGTGCGTGTGCCGGTGAGCAAGTGGCACTATCAGAAAAAATTGGCACACTCGCTGCACACGGAACGGGCCGAAATTGGCACAAGGCGTTGCAGCGTTGGTATCAGGGCGATACCGAATGAGGCCCAATGATACGGGCGTACCACAGCCGAGATACATTGCGGCGCAAGGGATCTGGCCGAACTGGTACGGGCGTACCTGTGGAGAACTCGATTTCCACAGGTGTCACACTGGCCTGCGTTACATCCGTTCACAATCGGCCATTCTCAGCGGTTCTCAATAAGACATCGACTGCAGCGCAAGCGATCTGGGTGATAAGTGTGCGCTGCTGATACAGCATCAGGCGCCATCGGCGATGGCGGCCAGCTTGTCCGAGATGCGGCGCTGCAGGACCCCCTCGATCGCAACCCGCTGATAGGGAGTCAGCCCGCCAGCGATGACGCTGATCTCAGGCACGGCTTCAGACGCGACCCGGTGCATCGCATCACGCACCTGGCGGCCGATGCCGTGGAACTGCTGGGCCTGCAGCCGTGTGAGTTCGGCTTGCGCCTCCAGGAGGCGTTGCTGGGCAGCGGCGAGAGTCATGGCTGGAGTGAGTGATGGTTGATGAGGCCCCCTGGCGGGGGCCCGGTGCGATGCGCCGCTCAGCGGCGCGGCGCACTGAGTCGCGCGGCGCTGCGGCGTGGTGAGCGATCAGCCCACCTGGCAGCCGAGCAGCTGAGAGGTGGGGTGTGCCCCCTCCGAAGAGGGGGCCGGTGCGCTGCGCTGCGGTGCGGAGCGATGCGACGCGCGGCGTGGCGAGGCAAGGCGTCGGTGATGGCACCCGCTCGGCTCATGCGCCTGCAGCGGGTGATGAAGGGCGGCCCCGGTTGCCCAGGGCCTCGGTGGTTGGCGGCGCGGTGTGAGGCGGCGCGTCGCGAGGCGCGGCGGAGAGAGGCGCGGTCCTGGGGCTTACACCTGACGGATGCCCAGGCCATCAGCCCTCCAGCTTCGGCGCCTCCTTGCCAGCGCGCTTCAGCAGCCGCAGCTGACGCTGCGCACCCTGGGCCGATGCGGCGATGAAGCTGTGCACGTTGATCCGATTCTGGTGCTCACGCTTCGCGGCACCCGTCAGCCGGCTCTCGTCCACTGCCGTCACCAGCCGGTTCGTGGCCCGCTGGTGCCGCCGCAGCCCCTGGAACGCCTGATCGTTCAGGTAGGTCGAGGCCTTCTCGTCAGTGAGCACGTTGATCACGCCGCCCACCGTGTTCATCACCAGCGGCGGCAGCTCCGCCTCCCGGCGGTCCCGCTCCAGCCAGTCCCTCACCTGGAGCAGCACATAGGGCAGCCGCGCCAGCTTGGCGGTCTCCTCATCCCCGTGCTCATCCAGCCAGGCCTGCAGCTTGTCGGGCTTCCTGTTCACGTAGTGCTCCCACACCAGCTCCCCGGGGATCGTCTGCCCCTTGAACAGCTTGGTGGCGTCGATCGAAGCGGCCCTCATCAGCCCACCTCCACTTCATCGAGCTGCGTCACCTGGAAGCGGCCGTGCATTGGACGCCAGGTGCCGAGGCCCTCGGCGATGCCGGCCCGATCGAGGATCTTGGCCAGCGTCTGCGGGTCGATGATCTCGTCGTTGACCAGCATCGAGTAGCTGGCGCTCCAGTGTGGGATGCGCACGCGCACCGCCATGGTGCCGCGGCCGGTGGGGGCGATCGAGACGAAGCGCGGGTCTTCGTACATCAGCCCGGCATCGGTCGGGCCTTCGTAGCCCAGTGGTGCGTCACCCTCGACGACGATCGCGCGCTTCGTGTCCTTCCCGAGCTTCCAGGCGGTCGCGCCATCACGGATGCAGCGCTGCAGATTCTGAGCGGGGAGGAAGGGATGAGCGAAGCCCTCGAAGGCGGAATCACCATCGAGGGAGGGGCCATAGGTGAAGGTGCCTTCGGTGCCCCAGTAGCCGGAGAACAGCCAGTGGAGGCGACGCAGCGCGTGCTCGTTGCGGTTCTTCTTCAGGCCGGTGAAGTACTTGATGGCTGCAGCGTGCGGGCCCAGGGGGTCGACGGTGCAGGGATTGGACAGGATGAGAGGGCGCGTGCCCTCGATGGTCAGCTGGAAACGGCGAAATGCCATGGTCCTCGTGGGATAGATGGAGGGGCTTGAAGACAGGCCCCCGGTGGTGTGCTGAGCGCCGCAATGGACGGCGCGGTGCAGCGTCGCGATGCGTCGCGGCGGTCGGTGGGACAGCCCACCAGTGAGCCGGTGGCTCAGGGGTGGGGTGTGGGGCCTCGGGTGAGGCCCCCGATGGTTGGCGGTGCGAGGAGCTGCGCAGCTAGGCGACGCGATGAGCGGCGTAGCGGCGCTCAGCGCTGTCAGATCAGGGTTTTACGGGAGATCAGCCGGAAGCGTTCCCACGACGTTCCCACAGCGCAGGTGCCTGCTGCGCTGGCATTAGCCTGCTTCACTTGTGGTTCTGCTCCCGCCCTGAAGCGCTCTGAGCGTGTCGGCGTGGATTCCTTCCGAACTGATTGAATCGCAATCAGGGAAGGCGTGCATCAGCGCCGCATCCAGCAAGACGCCTGCCTTGTGTGGGGTCAAACGCAGATCGCAGATCACGCACTCCCACCAACCTTGATCCCATTCCGTGACTTGCTGACCGCGTGCGCCGCCACGAGGCTTGTTCCAGAGCATCAAGGCTTGATCGTCGTGGCATGGTTCACGCCTCTGAGTGCGAGCACGCATGGTCTCCTCGTGCAAGCAGCACGGGCACGCTATGGGTTGAGCCATCCTCTAGTCTCCTTCTCTAGGGCTGATCAGGAAGCTCGGGGACATCCGGCAGTGGCTGCCATAGGCATGGGTAGAAGAACTCGCCATCACGGTTTTCCCAATGGCGGCCTTCGCCATGAATGATGTCGATGCAGTCGTAGTCAGTGGCAAGAAACTCGGTGCCGTCATCAGGCGCAGTTTCGATTGACTGCCAAGCGCCTGCGGTGAAATCAGTCATCACTGGCGACTGCGGCATTGCCACCGGCTCCGGCTGGGCCAGGGCGGCGTCCAGCGCCGCAGCGGCAGCCGACAGCTCAGCGCTCTGCCAGCCCTCGCCCTTCGGTCCTTCGTCGTGACAGTCTTCCAGGGTTTCACTGATCCGCTGCCAGTGCTCAGCGGAAAGCGTGATCGTGCGGGTGGTCATGGGGTGTCGGTGGTGGTGGACAGAAGCCGCCGCAGCTGCGCGACCTTGCCTGGCACCAGGTGCCAGCTGCTGACGATGCCGCAGGCGCGGCCCAGGCAGACGCGGATCGCGCCGTCGGGCAGCGTCTTGGTCGTGGGGGTGGGGTCAGGCACGGTTGGCCTCTTCGCCTGGAACCGGAAAGCACCAGTGGGGGAGCCAGTGCGTGCCACGCGTGCTGGCGTCCGGCCTAAGCAGGAGCCAGCCGGGGCACACGAAGGCGTCGTAGAACCAGCACCTGCCCTGAGAATCCAGCTCCTGGCTCATCGGCGCCCGCTCGGTGATCGGGACGGGGATGTAGCGCCCCGGCGGCTGATGCTCACTTCGGGCATCCGCTGGGGCTATCGCCGCGTTGGCCCACATGACGGCCGCTTTTTGGCTCGTGAAGATCTCGGGAGCTGTCAAGGATTCCTTGACAGTTGCGAAGCGGGTCTCAGGGATGATCCGGCACTCGGCGACCCAGCTGGTGCCGTACCGGCCGCCCAGCGAGCGCTGGCGCTTCAGCACCTCGCGCAGCTCGGTGCCCTCGGGGAACGGGTGCTCCCACACGATCGGGTTGCCGCTGTCGTCGGTCATGTCGTCGGAGACCACCAGCACGTAGAAGGTGGCGTCTCCGGTGGTGAAGCGTTGGGGGATGGTCATCGGGGGATCAGCGGGGGAATGGTTCGTTGGTCGTGATGCTCATGCGGCGCGGGCGCAGGAACAGCGCGTCGAGGGTGCCGCGCAGCCAGGAGCCGAACGTCACGCCCAGGGCCAGGCCCCAGGCGAAGCTGGCGTGGTCGAGGTGGTTGGTGCTCACGGCTCGGCCCCCAGCTGCTCGGCCAGCTCCTGGCGGCCGATGGTCAGGGACTGCGCGAACGCCACCTCGCGCCAGTACCGGCGCTTGGCGGCATCCGCGCGCTTCATCAGAACCTCGGCCTGTTCTCGTAACGCCATGGCCTCGGCGCCGGCGAGGTGAGCCCTGGCCGTGGCGCAGCGGGCGACGTTGACTCGGAGCTGGTGATCCATGGGAATCGGGTGGTGATGGTGAGAGCGGCCCAGAGGCGGGCCGCGATGGCGGCGCCGGGGAGGATCATCCCGGGTGACGCTGGGTGATGTCGGGGCCGGGGCCGCCGGGTCGTTCCTCGACCGTGACGCCCTCGATGCGGGTGACGTCGATCCAGACGCTGTAGGGCATTCCGTTCGCGTCGCGGGCCGCCAGCTGGATCTGGTCGCAGCCGGTCATGTAGCTGGCGCCGGCAATGGCGACACCTTCAGTTCCCAGAACGGTGTCGCGGTACTTCTGGCCCAGGGTGAACTCAGTGCCGTTGAGAACGACGGTGCGGGTTTCGAGTGACATGGCAGGAGGTGAATGGGGTAGCTGCCGGATTGGGCACGGCCCCGGCGGGCCGTGTGATCAGGCCGCGGCCAGCGGCTTGCCCAGGTACTCCAGGCGGTCGATGCGCACGATCGAGTGTGCGTGTTGCTCCTCGATCGGTTGCAGCGTGCCGATGATGCCGACGAGGCTGCCCTCGTCGATCAGCTCGAACTGCTCAAGGAGCCGCTGGCCCCGGGCCTGGCATTCAACGACGAGCTCAGGCCGATCACCGCGACCCTTGACGGTCAGCAGGAACGAGGCGTGGTCAGCGTGCAGCGCCAGCTTGCTGGCGCGGCCGACGAGGGTGATGCTCTTGCGGTCACTGGACATGACTCTCAGGGGGTGGTGGGGCGTCTTCGCCCCGGTGCTCCCATCATCACGACGCCGCACCCAACGGCACGGCGTTCGTAACAATGCTTCACAGACGGCTCAGCCCTTCGACTCCATCACGGTCGTGTCGCCCTGGTAGCGGCCCGTCATGGCATAGCTGCGCTCCGGCGGCGCCAGCATCTGGCTGAACACAAGCTGGCCGATCTTCATCCCAGGCCAGATCGGCACCGCATGCAGCTGCCGGCTGTTGTGCAGCTCCAGCGTGATCACCCCATGGAACCCCGGATCGAGGTATCCAGCCAGCAGGTGCTCGATCCCCTCCCTGGCCCTGCTCGACTTCAGCACGAACTGCGCATTGCAGGTCTCGGGCACCCGCACGAACTCCAGCGTCGGGGCGAGCACGAACTGGCCGGCCACCAGCAGATACGGCTCCTCCTCGGTGTGGGTGTGGAACGGGTAGGACACCATCCGGCGACTCTCGGCCCCCTCGATCAGGAGCTTGTGCCCCAGCCGCACATCCAGCGAGGCGGGGTTCACCAGGGCCGGATCAAACGGCTCGACCATGCCGGCCTCGCACAGCCGGCGGATCTGGAAGTCAGGGAGGATCATTCGTCGCGGGAGGTAGAAGGGCGAAGGGGCCTCACCTCGGTGGTGAGGCCGAAGACCATCTGCAGCAGCGTCCGGCGCTCTAGGGCGTCGTCCAGGGTGGGCGACAGCCAGGCGTCGCGGCTGTCGTCCGACAGCAGGATGGTCGCGGGGATGAGCCCGTTGATCACGGGGGAGCCGGCAGAAACCCACTGCCCGGCGCGCTTCAGGCCGTACATCAGCGGCCTCCGCACGCGCGGGTAATGCCGGAGCGGCAGTCAGCCTGGGTCATCCTGTCGAGGCTGTTGGTGAGCGTGTGGAAGCTGAAGCTGGCGAAGGCCAGCAGGAAGATGAGGGAACGCATCGTGGTGGACGTGAACGGGGATAGTTTGCGGGACGCCGCGTCAGGCGCCATCGGCCTGTTGCAACTCTTCACGCTGCATGAACTGGAGGCAGTCGGCGGCGAAGCCGAGGCCGTCCTCCAGGGGGTCGGGGAAACGGAACCAGCAGTGGTCATCGCGCCAGTTCGCGCAGTCGTTGCAGGTCCGCCGGCGGATCTGCGGCCGCTCCTCGCTGGCGCGCTTCCGGCTCTGCCGCTGTGCCGCGCGGCTCACAGACCCATCGGGCAGCAGCCAGACGGTCCAACGGTGGCTGCAGTGATTGCACTGCTGCCGGCGGCGGCGGCGGCCGTTCTTCATTGCATGTGACTCGAGCACCTCAGCGCTCAGGCTGCCGCAGGCCTCGCAGGGCAGCTCTGGTCCTTTGATCGGGACAATCAGTGTCCAGCGGTGGCTGCAGGCCTGGCAGGAGCGGCGCACACGACGGCGCAGGCCATCTGCGAGACGGTTGTTATCGACCTGGACAGTCTTGGCGCTGCCGCAGGCGGGACAGGTCTTGTTCATGGGGGATGAATGCCGGGCCTCCGATGCCTCCATCGGCTGTGACGGCCACCCCCCGGTTCCGTCATGGAGGTGCCCGCCCTTACGGGTGGGGCCGACCCGGCGTGGGGAGTCTACGAAGGGGTCTGCTGCTGCTCGGCGTGGAGGCGATCGGCGACGAGCTTGGCGTAGCCCGCGATGTCGTCCCAGCTGTCGGCATAGTCCGGGTCGCCGTTGATGATCCGGCCGATCTTGTGGCAGATCATGTCGAGCGCCTCCTGCTGATCATCTCTGAGTCGCGTTCCTCTGTCTTTCAGCCCAGCTTCGATGGTCTTTTTGAGACACTGCGTGATGCACGCGTGCCCCCTGAAGCTGCCGTAGCGCTTGCCGCGCTCCTCGAGGATCTGGTCGATGTTCGTGGTCATGAGGGCGAATGGTGGGTTGACGAGTAGGAGATTGCCTGCTCCGCAGGCGGGTTGGTAGTCCATGGGATCAAGCGGGCCAGCCGGCGGAGGCCAGCTCGTCGTTCAGGTTCACGCCGTCGACCCAAACCGTCGCCAGCCAGCGGCCAAAGCTGTCCTTGCGGACGGTGTTGACGATGATTCGCGATGCACCGCTGAGCATGTCGCGGGTCCAGTCGGTGGCCTCGACGAACCCCGGCTGGCCCCGCTCTGGGGTGTCGACACCCAGCAGCCGCAGTCGCTGGCGGGTGCGGATCCGGTCGAAGCCGAGGTCCAGATCGACGTCGATCGTGTCGCCGTCAACGACCCGCACCAGTTCGGCTCGGTAGTGGTAGAGGGAGTCCATGGATTCAGATAAGCGAATGGTGATCAGGCCGCGGCCTTCCGGCGCCGAAGCTTCTCCGGCAGGGTCAGCCCCTTGATCCGGGCGACCCTGGCATTCAGCGCCGCCCAGTCCTCCTGGTCCTTGAACCGGAAGTGGCCGGTGCCCTTCTTGTAGACCTTGAACTCGAAGAACCCCCAGTCGTGCCACACACCGGGCTCCACCCGGTCGTAGCCACATGCGGGATGCTCCACCTCGGCATAAGGCCTGCCGGTGATGTAGCAGAGCGCCTTGATTAGATCCCTGATGCGCGGGAAGTTGCCGCCCCACTGCTTCAGGTCCACACCCAGGCCGCTCCAGTTCTTCTCGGCAAGGTAGGGGACGATGAACTTCTGATTGAACAGGTAGGCGTCGTTCGTCTTCCAGCCCTCCACCTGCCACCGGTTCTCGGCGGTGTGGCGGGTGAGCTCATCGAACGCTGCCTCGACGGCCCGATCGATCCGCTGGTCAGTGGTGCCAGCGATGATCTGCAACATCCTGAACAGGTTCCGCTCCGTGAACGGCACCTTGGTCTGCTGCTCCACGAACCGGTTGATGTCGCCCTGCAGCTGTGAGGTGGCCATCTCGCGCGGGAGCATCTCGGCGATCACCGACTCCCAGAAGGCCTTCTGCAGCTCCTTGCGGAAGCGGTTCCGGCTGGCGGCGCAGCCTTCCATCCTGATCTGGATGCCCAGCTCGCCCTTGTAGATGCCGCCCACTGCCGCCTCGAGGCGCACGCCGGCGGCCAGCTGCTCGTCATAGATGCGGCAGGCCTCGACGTAGCGCTGCACCAGCTCGCGGCTGCGCCGATACTTGATCAGGCCATGGCCCTCGGCCTCGAGGTCGTCAGGCCCCAGGAAGAAGCCGTCGAACTCGTCGGCGCCGGGCCGATCGCCGGGCTTCGTCAGCCGCACTAGGCCGATCTCGCAGAGCGTCGTGCGCTCTGCGTCCTCGAACACCGAGCCAAGGTTCTGGCGGCTGCCGTACTGCTCGATCAGCGTGCGCAGCTCCCTGCTGGCCCTGCTGCCCCAGCGGTCGCTGGTGACGATGCTCCAGTTGCACAGGCTCACGATCTGGCAGCCAGCCGGCGCGATGGCCCAGGCGTGCAGGATGTGGTGCTCGTCCGCCGAGAACGGAGGGTTCATCACGATCAGATCGGCGTGGCTGATCTGGTCGGCCGTGACCTGGCGCCAGTCGGCGCCGATCAGGCGGCTGTCGGGGATGGCGGTGAGGATGGCCCGCAGCTTCGGCTCAGGCTCCACCGTCAGCACGTCGGCGGCGCCCCGGGCCTGGCACTCGCGCACCAGGTTGCCGCTACCGGCTGACGGCTCGACCACGACCCGACCGCGAAGGTCGAGGGGATCGAGCATGGTGGCCGCCACCTCCGGCGGCGTGGGGTAGAAGTCGGGGTTGAACATCAGGCCCTCACCTCCCGCATGTGGGCCTCGACGATCGCGAGGAGCGTGTGTGGCACCAGCGGGTGCTTCGGCACCCAGCGCCTGGAGCCCCAGACCTTGGCGTCAGGATCCCACTCGGCGATCTGGTCGAGCAGCTTGCGGGCCGGGCCCTGCTTGATGAAGCGGACCAGATAAGGGTTCGTCGTGCCATCCGGCTGGCGCTCGACCCGCCAGCGCGGGCGAAGGCTCCAGTCGTGGTCGTCCTGGTGAATGAGCTCCATCAGGCTGCCTCCCCGCGAGCGAAGCGGCGCACGGACTCGATGTCCTCGTCACCGCGAGCCAGGAGGCACGCGCGGGCTTCGGCATCCTCCAAGCAGTCCGCCTCGATGAAGAGGCCGCGGCCGATCACGTCCCCGGAGGGGCTGCGATCGCGGTAGTTGACCTTGAACAACATGGTGATCAGGGGGTGGTGGGCGTCTCCGCCCGTGGGGTCATTATCCGCGCTGCCAGGCTGGCCGCCACGCGGCTGTTACTTATCTTCACAAACCGGCATGAACGGGTCCATCGGCGTAGACGCCACCACCCATGTGCCATTCAGCACCAGCGTCGTTCCCATCAGCCAGTGCTTCATCGTCTCCTTGTGAATCCCCTGCTGCTGCCGCCACTTCTCGACACCGGACATCGGCACTCTCGGCCGGTATCGGTTGTGGAGGTTGCGGAACACCCAGCACGGCTCCTGGCTCTCGTCTGGCTGCTCGCCCTGCCGCCTGGCGACCCACCACACCCACGTGCCACGCATCGTGCACGTGAACCGCAGCAGGTCGCGGTCGCGCAGCCAGGCCATGCTCTTCCGCAGCGTCTCTGGGCCGATGCCCAGCTGCTCCGCCAGCTCCGCCTGCGTCAGCCAGTAGCCCGGCGTGACCTGCTCCAGCTGGACCAGCAGCAGCAGCTGGGGGGCGTAGTGCTGCTGGCGCAGCCTGGCGAGGAAATCGGGTTCGATCATGGGGGGATGGGCCCCGGTCGCCCGGGGCCTGCTGCTGCTCAGAACGGCACGTCGTCGTCGCTCGGCGGGCCCTGGGGAGCTGGCGTCGGCGGCTGGCTCCACTGCTGCCCCTGCTGCACTGGGGGCTGCGCATAGCCCTGCGGTGCCGGCTGGGCATAGGCCTGCGGTGCCGGCTGTTGCGCATAGCCCTGAGGTGGGGCCGCGGCCGGCTGCGGGGCGTAGCCCTGCTGCTGCACCGGCGGCGCCTGCTGCTGATCACGCGGCGGCGCCAGCAGCTGCGCTACCTCCGCCACCACGATCAGATCCACCCGCTCCACGTTGTTCCGATCGGTCCAACGGTTCGACTTCACCCGGCCGATCACCTGCACCTGGCTGCCCTTCCGACAGGTGTCGACGAAGCCCTGGGCCTTGTCGCCCCTCACCTCGATCGTGAACCAGTCCGGCGGCACATCCTGCCCGCGCGGCACGCCCAGGCGGTTGATGGCCATCCTCCCGGTGGCCACCACATTCCCGCCGTCCAGATACTTGATCTGTGGGTCGGCACCCATGCGACCGACGAAGTTGTGCACTGAAGCACGGAGCAATGTTGCAGTGAGATCACTCATGCCTGTTGTTGCGATGGTTGACTGTCACCAAGCCATGAGCGGTTGAGCTTCTCATAGGCCTGGACTCCTTCCCTGGGATAAAGCACTCGCCCGCCGATCTTGATGTACGGCGGGCCGCTCTTGGCCATCCTCCAGTTGGCCAAGGTCTGGTGGTTGAGCCGCCAACGATGGGCGAGCTCCTTGGGTGTCAGATAGGCGTCGTCTGTCATCGAGTCCTCAGAATGGATCTTCTTTTACGGTGACAATCTCCGCCTGCTGCGTGGCAGGTGGCGTTGTTGTTGCTTCTGGCGCCGCTTCGATTGTTACTTGATGCTCATCCAGCACTTCTACAGTCTCGGCATTCGCTCGGATCTGATCGTTCAGTTGCGCGACGACATCGTTGCTGGCTGGCAACACATCCGCACCCCTCACGGTTACGGTTTCGACCTCCTCCCTCACGCCCAACCCGAACAGCACTTCGGGGATGTAGAGATTGATCAGGCGGGTAGCGGACCGCCAGCGCAGCATCTGCTCAGGAATCGACCTGTACTTGTCGTTCTTGGTCCACCCATCGGCGATCGCTTCGCGCATCGTCACCGTGGTGCTGACCGTCTCCCCGGTGTCGCGCAGCACCGCCTTCGCGGTCACCTCCAGAGCTTCCCCCTGCCCCTTGCTGCTCCACCCGATCGGGCCCTTCAACAGGCCCGACTTATTCGCACGGGCGATGGCGAATCGCGCCGACGTGTTCGGTCGGCCCTTGATCGGCGCCATCTCCTGGAACATCAGCATCGGATGCTCTCCCAGCTGCTCGGCGTACATCAGCGCCACCATGCAGGCCTCCGGCTTGCCCTGGTAGTGAGATGGAACCATCCCGCTCATGCTGAACGCCTTGGCGACGCGCCACAGGTGGTCGAATGCCTTGCCGTCGTGCAGGAACGCCAGCGGCGCTGGCTGCTGCTGCTGCTGCTCAACTGTTGTGATCGCGGTTGAATCGGTCATCGCTTGGATTGAATGAATCGGAACATGCGGTCGATGGCGTCCTGATCTGCCTCGCTCAGCTCATCCAGGATCTGAATGGTGGCTGCCAGGTGCTCCAGGGCCTGCAGCGCCTCGACCACGGTGGGCGGCTCCAGGAACTGCAACGAGTCGGGCAGGGACATCTGTTCTCCTTTCTCTCAGGGCCGGCGGACTGCGAGGTAGGCCACGCCCAAGGCGATGGCCCACAGCAGCACCGCCAGCTGGGGGTCAGTCACGCACCCATCCGGGCAGGTCGAGGTCGTCCTGCACCAGGTCGCCGTAGCCAGGCCACCGGCCACTCCGGTGGCACTCGGCCAGCAGCTCCATCGCGGCGCTGATCCGCCTCTGGCCCGCCGCGATCAGCGACGGCGACAGCGGATAGACCGCGACCGCGAAGGGGCGGACGTTCTCCACGGCGATGATCAGGAACTTCTCAGCCTCCAGGGCATCGAGGTTCCACGCCGCCTGGACGTGGTAGTCAAAGTTGGCGATGCTCTTCGCGAACTCGTTCCGGCTGGCGTCCTTGGTGGTCTTCACGTCGACCACGATGCGCCGGTCTTCGCTGTGCCAGTCCGGCCGCACCTTGCAGGCCAGACCCGTGGTGCTGTCGGTCCAGGTGTAGGAGGCCTCACGCCGACCGGGGAGCTCCAGCAGGAAGCTGGCGGCCGGATGGCTGCGCACCATCTGGGCCATGCGCAGCACCTGATCGGCCTGGTCGGGGTCAAGCACGATCTTTCCAGTGCTCTCGCGCTCGAACTCGGCCGCCATCTCCTTGCCGACCTTCGTGCGGCGATCGAAGGTGTGCTTCGGCACGGCCACGGTCTGGTCCCACAGATCAGGCTCGAGGACAGCGGTGTGCAGCGCCGTGCCCATCTGCATGGCGTCGGTCGGCTCCTTCTTCTCGCGGTCGTCCGCCAGGAACTGGTCGAAGTAGTGGAGCGGCGAGCGGGCCAGCGTCTTGATCTGGCTCGGGCTGACGGCCTTCAGTGCGTGGTAGTCCTCGTTGGTGAGGCCTTCGTGGAAGGTGAGCTCAGGCACTGGTCACCTCACCCGGTACCGGCAGGCCGCGGCGGCGCAGCTCTGGGTAGCAGAACGCGGCGCCAGGCTGGAGCGCCCAGACCTGAAGCTCCTCGTTAGTCATGGCGCGCAGCCGGGCCTGCTGCTGGGCCGCACGATCACGACTCGAAGCCTCCTGCTGGCGCAGCTCTCGAAATGCCAGCCATCCGATTCGGACGGCTCGGAACAGGTGCCTCATGGCTCCATTGCGGGGGTCGTTGGAGACCCTACCGGCTTCCTTGATGATCATCCGACATCCTCCCGCTTCCTGTCACATACTGTTACAACCCGTTGATTTCGCTGCACAATCTGGGATTCTCATCTGCACGTCAACCGATTCGCATGATCACCCTCCGTCCCTTTCAGGCCACCGCCGTCGCCGAGATCCGAGGCGCCTACATGGCCGGCCATCGCCGTGTGCTGTTCGTCCTGCCGACCGGTGGCGGCAAGACCTACACGTTCGTCTACATCGCTGAGCAGGCCGCCATCCGCGGCAACCGGGTCTGCATCCTGGTGCATCGCGCCGAGCTGGTGGATCAGTCCTCGCGCTCCCTTCACAGCATCGGCTGCAACCATGGCGTGATCGCCGCTGGCTACCGCCAGGACCTCTCCCACACCGTTCAGGTGGCCAGCGTGCAGACCCTCGCCCGGCGCCTGCACACCATCCCGCCGGACTTCTTCCAGCTGCTGATCGTCGACGAGGCACACCATGCCGTCGCCGGCACCTGGGCCAAGGTGCTGGCCGCCATGCCCCGCGCTCACATCCTCGGCGTCACGGCCACGCCAGAACGGCTCGACGGCCGCGGCCTAGGTGATCAGTTCGACATCCTGATCGAGGGCCCCGACGCTGCCTGGCTCACGCAGGAAGACTTCCTGGTGCCGGCCCGCATCTTCGCCCCGCCTGGCATCGACCTCTCAGGCATCCGCCGCTTCGACACCCGCAAGGGCCACCAGCAATCCGAGGAGATCCTGCGCCAGGGCCAGGCCATGGGGGATGCCGTCACCCACTACCGACGCACCATCGAGGACACCCACAACGGCACCGCCATCGCCTTCTGCGTCAGCGTCGATCACGCCCACGCCGTCACCGAGGCCTTCCGCAACGCCGGCATCGCCGCCGCCACCCTCGACGGCACCATGGATCGGGGCCTGCGCCGCCGCACCATTGCCGACCTCGGCACCGGCCAGCTGAAGGTGCTCACCTCCTGCGACATCATTTCAGAGGGCACCGACATCCCCTCGGTCACAGGCGCCATGCTCCTCAGGCCCACCGACAGCCTGGGCCTGCATCTGCAGCAGGTCGGCCGCGTCCTGCGCCCCTGCCCCGGCAAGCCGCACGCGATCGTCAACGACCACGTGGGCAACACCCTCCGCCACGGCCTGCCCACCGATCCCCGCGAATGGAGCCTCGAAGGCCGGCCGAAGGGCAAGCCCAAGAAGCCCAGCCAGGCCCCGCCGGTCCGCGCCTGCGCCCGCTGCTACAGCCTCATCCCGGCCGCGGCCAATCCCTGCCCTGAGTGCGGCCACCTGGAGCAGGCCCTGAAGCGGGAGCTCACGGTCATCGATGGCGACCTGCGCGAGCTCACCGGCGCCGAGCTGCGCCGCCAGGAGCGCCGCGAGGTGGCACAGGCCCGCACCCGCGAGGAGCTCGAAGCGATCGCTCGCGAGCGTGGCTACAAGCCAGGATGGGTCGCCCACATGCTCGCCGCGCGAGGACAGCACCATGGCAAGACGGCATTCGGATGAGGCCAAGGTGTCAGCTGACATCGCCCTGGCCTTCGGCCGCGGCCCCTGCCGCCTCCTGCGCAACAACGTCGGGATGCTCCCCGATCGGAATGGCCGGCCGGTGGCCTATGGCCTCGGTTCGTTCGGTGGCAAGGTGCTGCGAGGCCCGTCCGATTGGATCGGATGGCGGACCGTCACGATCACGCCGGAGATGGTCGGCCAGCGCATCGCCGTCTTTGCAGCGATCGAGTCCAAGGACCTGGCCAAGCCCTCTCCCGAGCAGCTGCAGTTCATCGCCAATGTCCAGGAGGCCGGCGGCCTGGCCGGTGTGGCGCACAACGTCGACGAGGCCCGCGCCATCCTGTGCCCCGCCTGGCTGCCGCCTATGTAACGAAACCTCACAGCCAGCACGCTCACAGCCGCCGCGGCCCGTAGCGTTCGGGGGCCCCATGCCTCACACCATGAGCATCGCCCCCGAGACCGCCATGGTCCGCCTCCGCCGCCTCTACCGCGACGCCAACCACTGCGACCCCCACTCCAACGAACAGGCCATCGCCTGGGCCCTCAAGCCTGAGCTGTGGGCCGAGCATCAGATCCGCTACCGCAACTGGTCCTGGCACGTCTGCGAGGCCACACTCCGCCAGTGCCGCATCCTCTCGAACCGCCTCAGCCGCGCTGCCGAAGAGGCCGGCACCACTCCTGAGGCCTTCGTGGCCGCTCTCCCCTTCCCCTCCAGCCCCGAACTGGAGGTGGAGGCATGAGCTTCGATCGCGACGTCCTCTCCATCCCCGACAGCGCCGCCTGGCGTGCCGGCGTCCTCTCCGAGCGCGAGCGGATCTGCAAGTTGTTGCGGATGATGAGCGAAGAGCTCCTGGTCGACCGCCAAGGCCTCAGCCGCGCCGAGACCAACGGTGCGCGGATCGTCCTCGAAGGTCTCCGCAAGGTGCTGAAGGGGGCCGGCTGATCCATGTCGCTCCTCGAGCAGCTCCAGGCTCTGCCTGATGACTGGGCCTTTGTGGCCGTCGACCGCAACAAGCGCGCCTACCAAGAAGCCTGGCAGGACAACCCACTCACCAAGGCGCAGATCGCCGCCGAGATCACCGCCGGCCGCGCTCATGCCGTCGGCGTCCAGGGCGGCCCCGCCTCCGGTGGCCTGCTGTTCGTCGATCACGACGGCATCTCCGCCACCACCCAGCTGGAGCGGCTCGGCATCCCCCTCCGCTCCCTCCCCAAGTCCTGGGCCACCACCTCCGGCCGCGACGGCCGCTTTCAGATCCTCTACCGCGTCCCGCCAGAGTTCTGGCCCGCGCTCCGCAATCGCCGCTACTGGCACACCGGGGAGCCGGACCCCACCTCTGGCAAGCCCACCAAGGTGCTCGGCCCTGACGGCAAGGCCGAGATGATCGACTTCCGCTGGGCCCGCCACTACTCCGTCGTCATCGGCGCTCACCCGGAGACCTCCGGCTACCGCTGGCTCAAGGGCCGCGGCCCCGCCGAGCAGGCCCTGGTCGATGCGCCGCACGCGATCATCGAGCTCCTGCTCGACGAACCCGAGCCCGAGCCGCTGCCGCTCTTCACTCCGCAGGCAGTCCCGCAGATCGGCCCCGGTGAGCCGCTCCCCTTCCTCGACTTCATCAGTCGCGACAGCCGCGAGCTGGTCGAGTCCGGTGGCACCCCCGGCGCCTGGAATGACGATCAGCTGAAGCTGGCCCTCGACCTGCGCGGCACCGAGCAGTGGATCCGCTCACAGGGCTATCAGCCCGACATCACCGCCAGCCAGGCCTTCGCCCTGCACGTGGCCGCGGCCAAGCCCAAGGCCCGCGACTTCGACGAGCGCAAGGCCTGGCATCGGTTCGACGGCGCCGAGAGCCGCAACCCCAGGCCCTCGACACCTGAGGACAAGCTCCACGATCGGCTGCGGTTCCACACCCGCATCAGCAGGCCAGTCCTGCCGCCGCCCAGCAGCGCACCTCAGCAGCAGCAGGCACCACCGGGGCCGCCACCACCAGACCCACCGGCGCAGCAGCAGCAGCAGGCCTACGCGCCCACCCTTGCCAAGCCCCAGAAGCTCGAAGCGGCTGAGCTCCTTTTCATGCTCCGCCAGCAGGCCCAGGACGGGCAGCGCATCCGCTGGAACACCTTCCACCAGCAGGTGGAGATCGACGGCGCCGCCCTCGAAGGCGCTGAGCGCTTCTACCTCAAGCTCGCCGATCAAGGCTTCAAGGTTTCCAAGGACCTGGCCATCGATGCCCTCGTCCAGGTGGCCCGGGAGCACCCCTACGACCCCGTGACGCTCTACCTGGAGCACGTAGCGGCCACGGTGCCGCCCGCCTACATCGGCGGCCTCGCCACGGCCTACCTGCGGCCCGAGGACGCCGCCCTGGGGGAGCCCACCCTCTACGACCACATGCTGCGCTGCACCCTCATCGGCGCCGTGCGGCGCGCCTTCGAGCCGGGCACCAAGCACGACACGACCTGCATCCTCTCGGGAGACCAGGGCGCCAGGAAGAGCTCCTTCTGGTCATGCCTCGGCGGGCCCTTCTTCTCCGACTCTCTCGGGGACCTCTCCAGCAAGGACGACCTCCTCAAGCTCCACAGGTCCTGGATCATGGAGTGGGCCGAGCTCGATCACGTGACCTCGCGGAAGCACGCGGGCCAGATCAAGTCCTTCCTCACCACCCAGTCGGACCTCTTCCGCGCTCCCTACGGCAAGGCCGTCGAGGCCTGCCCCAGGCGCGGGATCATCGTCGGCTCCACGAACCGCTCCGAGGGCTTCCTCGTCGACGACACCGGCAACCGCCGCTTCTGGGTGATCCCCTGCACCCGCAATGAGGCCAACCCGATCGACACGCCCACCCTCGCCGCTGAGCGCGACGCCATCTGGTCGGCAGCCGTGCACGCGCACCGCGCCGGTGAGCCGAACTTCCTTCCCGTCGAGCTGGCCCTCAAGGTCAACGCCGAGAACGAGGCCTACCAGGTCTCCAACCCATGGCGCGAACCGATCGAGGCCTGGCTGCGCGCTCCCGCCAACATCGGCCGCGTCGTCACCTCCGAGCTGCTGCTGACCGAGGCCGTTCTGAAGCCGATCGGGCAGCAGACCCGCACCGATCAGATGCAGGTCGGCACCATCATGCGCGACCTCGGATGGGGCCGTGTGAGGCGCCGCCATGAAGGAGGCCTGAAGTGGGTGTTCCTACCTCCCGATCCCAGGTAGGAACATCGAAACCCCAGTCCCTGCCTACGTTGTTCCTACTGTTCCTACCTTCCTACCTAAAGGGAAGAGTAATAATAAGAGGGGGGATAAGGGGCAGTATTGGGAGCGTGGGCCCGCGAATGAAACTTGGTAGGACGGTGGGAACAGGTTGGAACACCTCCGCAGATCCCAGGCACCGTCTACGTTCTGACCAGACCGACCAGTAGGAACACCCCACCCATGGCCCGCATCGACATCACGGCACGGATCCTCGGGGACTCCGAGCTGGCTCAGACCCTCTCCAAGCTCTCCAGCCACGACATCCCCAAGGCCATCAAGGCCGGTGTCCGTGATGCCGCCAGAGCAGGACGCACCACCCTGGCCAAGTCCATCGGTCAGCGCTACAGCCTCACCGCAGGACGCATCAAGCAGGACGTCTCCCCTGCTCAGTTCTCCGACGGTGGCCAAACCGCAGTCATCCGCACCAACCGCAAGCCCATCACCGCCATGCAGTTCAAGCCCCGCGAAACCCGCACGGGCCTGAGCATGAGCATCTACCGCGGTGAGCGCAGCGTGGTGAAGTCAGGCTTCATGGCCAAGGGCAAGCCCTTCAAGCGCCGCACCAAGGCGCGCATGCCCCTCGACGTCATCCACGGTCCCTCCATCCACGCCATCTACACGGGGGGCAAGTGGGCACCTGCGCTCCAGGCACGCACCGAGGTGCGCATCGAGGACGCGCTGGAGAAGGGCATCCTGCGCGCCCTGGGGGCCATGGGACGCGGCTTCGGGCGCTGACCCCCGTGCGCCCCTCCCAGACGCCTCCCAGACGCCTCCCAGGCCGCCTCCCAGCCGCCTCCCGCGCCTCGGGCTTTCGGAACCACCCCCACCCCTTTGGGTCCTCCGGTTCCAAAATGCCTGCGGGTCCGCGAGC
>Ga0129333_10000119_pt1 | contig 51660 bp, 38 predicted proteins | sample CPB6_08_DNA_FD_94474 | JGI IMG/M metagenome (GOLD analysis project Ga0129333, IMG submission 94474) | Freshwater to marine salinity gradient microbial communities from Chesapeake Bay, USA - CPBay_Sum_0.6_0.8_DNA | ecosystem: Environmental > Aquatic > Marine > Coastal | place: USA: Chesapeake... | reverse complement strand
ATTTACTGGTAGTTTTGGATATACTGGATCTGAAGGTTATGTGGGATCAATCGGCTACACAGGTAGTCTAGGAGATATTGGTTACACAGGTAGTAAGGGTGATCCAGGACAAAGTGTTACCATTACAGGAAATGTATCCACAAACACATCATTACCTGCTGCTAATAGTGTGCCAATATGGTCTGGGTATCTTGTTACAGCCGACGGCCATTTATGGGTAACTAACGGTACATCATGGTTAGACGTTGGAAACATTACAGGACCTAAGGGAGATCAAGGCTATGTAGGTTCCGATGGTTATACAGGTAGTCACGGTTACACTGGATCAGAGGGTATAGGACATGTAGGATCTCAAGGATTCGTAGGAAGTGAAGGCCTGAGAGGATATACAGGTAGTGGCGGTGGCGGAGGCGGAGGTTCTGGATATGATGGGTCTATTGGTTACACAGGAAGTGAAGGATTCGTAGGAAGTCAAGGTTATACAGGATCATTTGGATTCGCAGGATCATTTGGCTACACAGGATCATTTGGCTACACTGGAAGTCAGGGAATACCAGGTGAATACATTAAGAGTATTGTAGGTGGTGTCGGCGTTACAGTAACAGACGGCATAGGACAGGCAGTAACAGCCACCATCAGTATCGCACAAGATGTAGCTACATCTGCCACAGTGACCTTTACCAATGTGGTAATAGGTGCTGGTGGATCCATAACTTTCATAGATGATTTGGCTCTACAGGCAACAAATCTTGCAAATATTCCATATAAACAGATATCTGCAGGTTCTAGAATGTATACAAATGCAGATGCTAATAACGGACTTACCACAGCAGATATGAAACCTGGAGATATGTACTACGATGATCAATCACAGGTCTTGTTTGTCTGTTACGACACCGGACTTGGATATCTAGATTTGTTCTCAATACTGGGCTAAAAGCACATAGGGTAAATATTAGATTCTATGACAATATACTACTATCCTAATCCTGCTGTTCAACCTGCTCCTAGTTCTACAAATGCAACTATAGCTGCTGCTGATCGTTACTTTGGCGGTCAAGATATCTATATCAATCAAAGTGCTCAGACCAAGATAGGACAATTAGGCTCTGGATTAAGTGCGGGTAAAATTTTAGCTTCAGCATTTGATAGAAGTAAACCTCTGCTGGGACAAACCCTTAGCGCCAATGGAGGCGATCCCTTTCCTGGTATTACCAGTGGTGTAACAGCTCCAACAATTTCTGGAACTGTCAACAATACGACTCTTACACTTACACCTGGAACTGCATTCAAAGGTAGCCCAGTCAGCGCTTATGGAGGTACAGGACCGTTATCAGTATCAATAAGTCCAAATTTACCATCAGGACTTAATTATAGCACTTCAAAAGTTAATATAACAGTAACATCTACTGCGCCAACTATAACAGGATCAGGCACAGACTGGCGTGCTACATTTACAATCGCTAGTCAATTTGGAGATGCTCCCACAGTAGGCAGTTACTATGCGCTACGCGGGCAAACCAAGGTCAGCTACAACGGTATATGGGAATGTACAGCAGTTACAGCCACAACTATACAATTAAGATATAATGCCAATCCCTCGGCCAGCGGTGGCACAAATCCCCCAGGGCAAGTAAATTGGAGTACTACAGACACAGTAACTATTACTGATGCTGGTATGAAAACTGTTCCCGATGCCAGCAGTGTTCTATATTGGTATAATTCTGCAGAGTTTTTTATCTATGGTACTGCTACCGCACCTAGTCCTGCTACTAGCTATGTGGTGACTTTTACAGACGGCAAAGTACCAGGTCAAACAACCAGTAAATCTTTTACCCTAGCTGTAGCTTCAGGTGGGGCCCCTCTGGTATCTACACTGAATTCTGCTACGGTCACTGGTGTAAGAGCGATTGCCATTACAACATCTACACCTGTTTCAGCTTCTGGTGGCCAAACTCCTTATACCTTTAGTATAACTCCTGCTATATCCGGGGCCGCTAGTTTTTCAGCTGCTACTGGATTAACTTTTAATCCTAGCACAGGTAGTATTACCGGTATACCATCTAGCTCAACATCTTCAAATTATGTTATTTTTGTTACAGATAATGCTGCGGCCAGTGTTTCACAGACTATTACAGTTACCATCAATGAACCGCCTCCGCTGTCTGCACTGGTAAATTTCCCTACTAATACATTTTTAATCGGCCAGACAATGGCCACAACATTTATCCCTGTAGTTGGGGTAGGAGGTACTGCGCCATTACGTTATAGTATAGACAAACCTTTACCTACTGGACTTTCTTTAGATACTTTCAACGGACGCATAACAGGTGCCGCAACAGATATCGCAGCCTATGATGTATATACTATAACTGTTAACAGTGCTATACCTGGACAATCGGCCAACGGTGTATTTGATCTTAGAATAAATCCTATTCCATTATTAGCCAATGCTGGCACTGTTAATCCAATATATGCCGGTATAACTGCTGCACCATTTAAACCTGTCGTAGCTGTAGGTGGTTACGGAACTGTCAGCTACACAGCCGTTACAGCTTTACCAGCTGGCCTGAGCCTAGATCCGTCAACTGGTTTTATTACAGGAACACCTAGCGCCACTACGTCTACACTGATAACTATATCAATATCAGATCAGTTATTACCTACAGCACAGACTGCTTCTCGAAGTTTTAATCTTACCATCAATGCCTTGCCTGCACTTACCAGTACTCTTACGCAGGCTACCTTCGTTTTTAATCAATCAGATCCTGTAAGTTTTACTCCAGTAAGCCACACAGGTGGATATGGAATAGTTACCTACTCCTATACAGGTACTTTGCCTACAGGCATGTTTTTCCTTAATGGATTGATCTACGGCGCAGCTTCTACTGTTACGGGACCTACGAGTATAACTGTCATTGTAACAGATGAAGCAGGACAGACAAGTTCTCAGCAGTTTACAATAACTGTAAATGCCGCTGCATTAGTTCTTACTATAATCAATCCTAGTACAACTCTTCAGCAATTTCAAGCAGTTACTCCGTTTGTGCCAGTTATTGCCAGTGGAGGATTTGGCACTAAGACATTTGCAATCACGCCTGGCCCGCCTACAGGATTAAATTTTAATACGTCAACTGGACAGATAAGCGGAACCCCCACAGTTGATTCTATAAACCAACTTTATCAAATAGACGTAACAGACCAAGCACCACAGACACAGTACAAAAATATTTTCATAGAAGTTTTACCACCCCCTGCTATTATTGTTACTGTCTCTAATCCTAGTCTCACATTCTCCTATTTAACAGCAGTAAGTTCTACTATACCTGTACAAGGGTCAAGTGGTTACGGAACTTTGACCTATGCTATATCTACGAGTTTGCCGGTTGGCCTAACCTATAACACATCCACTGGGGCCATAAATGGCACGCCTACTACAACCAGCACACAGAGCAGTTACACAGTTACTATAACGGATTTCTTGAATAGACAGGGCACTGGCACATTTACCTTATCTGTGAATTTTATCCCATTAGTGGCCAATAAAATTATTCCTTATAAACTATTGGATCAAAATCAATCGTTTTCACCTTTTACACCAGTGACAGCTTCAGGCGGTCATGGAACAAAAACTTTTTCTATAGGATCTCAACTTCCTGGTGCATTAACATTTAACACTAGCACAGGGCAAATTTCAGGTACAGCCACAGTTGCACTTTCTACAAATAGTTTTACGATTTCTATAAATGATACAGTAAATCAAACTACATCTACTACCTTTGATCTTTTTGTCAAATCTGAACCTCCTCCTCCTCCATTAGTGGTAACTGTTCCGTCAGCCAATATTACACTTACAAAGAATGTCAGTATAGCCATTACACCTATCACAGTGACAGGAGGAAAAACACCCTATACCTATAGTCTATCACCAGGACTGATAACACCAGGACTTAATTTCCTAGCACCTACAGGGCAAATAGCAGGTAAACCCACTTTCACACTGCCCAATACATTTTATGCTATCACGGTGACTGATGATTTTCAGCAAGTAAGTACAGGGGGATTTGTTCTAAATATTGTAAATCCTCCATTACTTACCTCTACTGTTAATTCATCTACAACGCAACTCACACAGGGAGTGGCCTTTACCCCATTCCAACCTGTGGCAGCATCGGGAGGATTTGGAAGTATAAGTTATAGTATAAATCCAGGTTTGAAAAGCGGGCTTATATTCGATCCTGCCACAGGTATTATTTCTGGATTAGCAACAGACTATACAAGATCTAGTGATCCTTTGAGTTTTGCCATAGGCATTGAGGATCAAGCAGAACAGTCTACACTTGATTTTATCAGTATAGAGGTTTTACCTCCCGCACTGTCCGCGAATAGACTTATAGCTTCTAGAAGCTTTTTCAATGGTGTGCCAATTACTGCCTATATACCTGTACAGGCTGTAGGAGGAATAGCACCTTTTGTTTATAGTATTGATCCTGATTTAACAGCAACCAACGGACTCACATTTAATGCTGCTACAGGACAGATATCTGGATCACCAAACGCTGCCAATACCACAACATTTACAATTACCATTACAGATGACGCATCGAGCACAGCTTCTAATACCACTACAATAATAGTAAGTGCGGTTCCAGCGTTATCAACTAACTTAGATATTTCAACAGCTACCTTGATAAGAGGTGTGACCAATGCCAGCATTAGCCCTGTTAGTGCTTCTGGAGGTTATGGTACCATTTCATTTTCTATTCAGCCAAGTCCTCCTTTACCAACCGGACTTAGTTTCAGTACCGTAAACGGTAGATTATCAGGCGTAGCTACTCAGTTAGTCAATTCAATATATAGGATTACTGCTTCTGACAGCCAAGGGCAAACCAGTTTCAAAGACTTTAATCTTATAGTGATTGATCCTCCTTTGGTCATCACTGCAACTACAAGCTCTGTAGAATTTACACAAAATAGGACTATCACTCCATTTGTTAGTGCCATAGCATCTGGAGGTAGAGTTCCTTATTCATATAGCATAAATCCCCAACTACAGGCTAACCTAGCATTTAATACATCAACATCACTGATCAGTGGCAAAGGTATAACTTCTATGTTGACCTTTGACGCTGTGACCGTAACTGTAACCGATGCAGATTTGCGGACTAGTTCAACACAGTTTTTCTATATTGTTAATGCACCTTCAGCATTAACCAATGTGGCTACAAATGCCAACGTCTATGATACATATGGGGTTCCTAGCAGTTTCACACCAGTTACTGTCACAGGAGGTGACGGTAATTTAAGTTACAGTATTAGTCCCAGTCTGCTTAGTTACGGTCTAGTTTTTAACACAAGCACTGCGCTGATAAGTGGTACGCCAAATGCACTATTATCAGCTACCAGTGTAAGTGTGACAGTAACAGATGAAGCGGCTCAGGCTGTGACAGCTACCTTTTCCTATCACATAGTTGCCCCACCAATCAATGTAATTATTAATAACGGTGTTTCTAGTTTAATCCGATATTTACAAGTCACACCGTTTTCACCTGTTTCTGCCAACGGAGGATTTGGCAGTCTATCATATTCTATACAAGGTGCAAACACTGCAACCCTGCCAGGTAACCTAATATTTGATTCCATAAATGGTGAAATATCTGGAACTCCTACTCAATTATATGATCAAAATTACACTGTGACTATCACGGATGGCTCAGGCCAATCCAGTAGTGTAGTGGTAGCAATTAATATTATAGACGGCCTTCCACCTGCTCTAAATGCCACAGTCCTAAGCAATCCTTTGAAACTTCAAATAGGAGTACTAGATTCTGTCACACCAGTCAGCCCTGCTGGAGGTGTAGCACCGTTTAAGTATGCTATATCACCCGCAACTCCTCCTAGTGGACTGGCTTACAATACCAGTACCGGTATTCTAGCTGGAACTCCATCTACCTTAGGCACAACAAATGTAACCATAACAATTACAGATAATATTAACCAGTCTATATCTAGAACACTAGACATTGAAATAATTTCCACACCGGTGACCAATGAAAGAGGTTATCATGGTAGTAGAGGATTTACAGGTAGTCAAGGTTTCACAGGGTCTAGGGGATTTGTAGGTTCTATTGGTTACGCTGGCAGCATAGGATATACAGGATCTATAGGCTATACAGGTAGTCAAGGTTACACAGGTTCGGTTGGTTACGTAGGGAGCCAAGGCGAACTAGGTTATTCGGGCAGTCGTGGTGCAGATGGTACAAGTGTTACCATAGTAGGTACAACATCTACAAGTAGTCTGTTAAATCCATCCTATGTCGGAGATATAGGTGACGGCTACATCATAGAATCTAATGGTAATCTATGGATTTGGAATAGTTCTACATGGGTTGATGTAGGTCCTGTTCGAGGACCTCAAGGACTAACAGGATTTATAGGTAGTTTTGGTTATACAGGCAGCAAGGGAATCGATTTTAAGATAGCTAAAATCTATAACGATGCACCTACATTATTGGCAGATGTCGCACCTACTGGGATATTACCAGGACAACTGGCTATCGTTAACACAGGTTCTGTAGAAGACAACGAAAATGGACAGATTTATGAATGGACTGGATCAACTTGGGTATTTCTTGCAGACCTATCAGGCGCTCGAGGCGAAACTGGGTATTCTGGTAGTATTGGTTTTAGAGGAAGTCAAGGCTACGCGGGTTCATTGGGCTATTCTGGTAGTCAGGGATTCGTTGGTAGCAGGGGTCATGTAGGAAGTTTTGGTTTTACAGGAAGTTTAGGGTTCGCTGGGTCAGTAGGTTACACCGGCTCAGATGGTTATATCGGCAGTCAAGGAGAAATTGGTTACACAGGAAGTCAGGGATATACTGGCAGTGAAGGTTATATAGGAAGTAGAGGTGATCTAGGATACTCAGGTAGTCAAGGACCTTTAGGATATAGTGGTAGCAGAGGTGCTGACGGAACAGCAGTAACTATAGTAGGTAGTACTTCTACTAACAGTCTACTTCCTACTCCTTACATTCCAGATGTTATAGGTCATGGTATTATAACGCAAGATGACGGTCATTTATGGATTTGGGACGGTGATATTTGGGTAGATGTAGGTGTTATACAAGGACCTCAAGGAGATTTAGGCTATGCAGGAAGTATAGGATTTACTGGTAGCCAAAGTTATACCGGTAGTCAAGGCTACACTGGTTCTCTAGGTCATACTGGATCGCAAGGATATGCAGGATCAAGAGGAGACTCTGGTTATGCGGGCAGTAAGGGTGTAAGAGGAGAAAGTTCTTTTACTTTCGGATCTACTCCACCTAGTTTTCCTTCCGTAGGGGATAGATGGTTAGATACTATCGTAGGTGCTCTGTGTGTCTATGTTGACGATGGTAGTAGCCAACAATGGGTAGAAATCGCAGCCAGTGGTTATCTAGGACCACCTGGATATTCTGGAAGTGAAGGAGCAGGATTTATCGGTAGTCAAGGTCCTCAGGGTCCTGCAGGAGGATTTACCGGTAGCCAAGGGATTGAAGGATACCTAGGTAGTGAAGGTTATGTAGGTAGTCAAGGTAACAGAGGTTATTCAGGTAGTAGAGGTTACGGATTCACAGGAAGTCAAGGAACAAATGCAGTCACAGTTAAAAACGAAGGTACTGTGGTCAGTAATACGGTTACTAGTTTTAATTTTGTAGGTGATGCAGTAACGGCTACAATAGTGGGCGCAGATATTAGAGTCGATGTCAATTTTACTGTACCTAGTTCCGGACTGAGATTGTCGGGAGCCAGTTCAGGACAAACCACATTAGTGGCTCAATCAGTGGCAAGCGGAAATGTCATAGTTCCAAGTGTAGACGGTGTTTTAGTCATAACCACAGCATCACAAACTTTGTCCAATAAAACTCTATCAGGAATAGCCGCTGCATCAACTGTTCAAGATGTTCTAGGTAATCCATTTTTGATAGGATTTAGATATCTTCCTCAGAGTTCGAATGCAACAGGAGTCTTAAGTCTAGCAGATTTAGGAAAACATTTCCTAACTAATAGTAATATAACTATTCCTCTTAATTCAAGTGTACCATTTCCTATAGGAGCTGAAATTAGTCTTATAAGTAACGGTAGTACATTCCAAATTATACCATCATCGGGTGTGACACTTAAGTTAGCTAACAGTCTAGCCACAGGTACAAGAACTATATCTATTAACGCTGTAGTCAAGATTATTAAAATAGCTAACGACACCTGGATATTATCTGGTTTTGGAATTTCGTAATGGAGAATATATGGCGCATTTTGCACAAATAGATGAAAATAGTGTTGTTGTTAACGTAATAGTTGCTGAACCAGATAAAATACAACAGGGTTTTTTTGGAGATCCCAACAGATGGAAGCAGACAAGTTATAATACCATGGCTGGACAACATTTACAGGGAGGAATACCTTTAAGAAAAAATTATGCTGGCATTGGTTATACCTACGATAGCCAACGTGATGCATTTATACCACCTAGGCCTTTCCCTTCATGGATATTAGATGAGCAGACTTGTTTATGGCAACCGCCAATACCACCAGATCATGCAGGTCAGACTTGGAATGAATCTACATTAAGTTGGAGTTGATATGCCATTAGATTTTCCAACATCACCCCTCGTAGGCGATGTCTACACAGAAGGACTAAGGTCTTGGCAGTGGAATGGCAGATACTGGCAAGGCGTAACCGTTTCTGTAGGCTTCGCTGGTTCAATAGGTTATACTGGCTCAAAAGGTGGCGGAGATATCAAATTTCTAGCAGGAGGAGTCCAGCTCACTGATAATTTAAAAGAATTACGTATTGTTGGCACAGGGTATCTGGCTACGGCTACATCTGATGTAGTAACACTTTCTCTTAGCGGAGGAGGTGGCGGAGGAGGTGGCGGCAGTCCTAATCTAGATGGTGGCTTACCTGATAGTTTTTATGGTGGTATAGCGCCTATTGATGCGGGCGGAGTCACCTGATAAATATCTAAAAGGAAGGTTCTAGTCAACAATGCCTGTGCAAATTCAGTTAAGACGCGGTACCGCTGCCCAATGGGCTAACACTTCTACCGGAAATCCAGTTCTTGCCCAAGGTGAGATGGGCATCGAAACAGATACTCAACTGTTTAAGATAGGCAATGGACTTGATAATTGGAATGTCTTACCCTACGGAGGACTGAGAGGCTACCAAGGATCGGCTGGTCTACAAGGCAACACTGGCTCTAGTATGGCTGTGGCCAATGTTCTCTATGTCAGTAAAAGCGGATCTGATTCGAACACTGGGGTAGACCTAGCACAGAGTAAGTTGACACTGAAGGCAGCACTGCAAATAGCCACGACAGGCACTACGATATTTGTTAAAAGCGGAGACTACGTTGAAATCAATCCTTTAACCGTACCAGATATGGTCAGTGTCATAGGAGATAATCTTAGATCAGTTACTATTAGGCCGCAGAATAAAACACAAGATATATTTTATGTAAACAATGGTTGTTATCTAGCTCACATGACCTTCAAAGATCATGAATCTCCGGCCGCTGCCGTGGCGTTTAATCCAGATGGATCAGCTGGAGCTATCTATATGAGTCCTTATGTGCAAAACTGTACCAGCATGACCACAACAGGTGCAGGTATGCGGGTAAATGGTAATTATGCTCAAGGAACTCGTAGCATGGTTGTTGATGCTTATACACAGTATAATCAAGGTGGTATAGGTATTCACATGTTGAACAGAGGTTATACTCAATTGGTGTCAGTGTTTACTATTTGTTGTGATAAGGCTATATTGTGCGAAACAGGCGGTAATTGTTCAATCACTAACAGTAATATAAGTTTTGGAAATTATGGACTGGTTTCAGATGGTGTAAGCTCACTGCTCTATACTGCTAGAACTAGAAATACGACTACTGTAGCTTCTACCGTACTGACTTTAGACAATCTCTATCAAAAGCCTAAGGTAGGGGATGCTATGAGACTACCGGGCATGTCTACAGGTACATATTATACCGTAGAGTCAGCACTAGATTTGACACCAGGAACATCAACAATTGTTCAACCTTACTTTCTAGGTGAACTGGCTAATTTAAGAAATGCCAGAGGCTTGGTACTAGATATAAAATCAAAAGTACAAATAGATACCATTGACTTTGTGAACGAAACTTTTCCTGGATTTGATTATGATCAGGGAAAGTGTTCTAGAGATGTAGGTTATATTATTCAGGCAGTAGTCGATGACATGGTTTTTGGCACTAATTATAAAACTGTCTATGCAGGTGCCAGTTATTATAGAGCCAATCCTTTGACCTTAACTACAACTACACAAAAAGTTCAAACAATAACCGCTATTAACTTTGCCAGAGACAGTGTGCTAAATTCTATTGTAGGAAGTTTTAACAGCGGAACCACTGCATATCAACGGATACAGGCCAATTTCAATACTGTGACCAGTATACTGAGTTCCGGAACAGCAGTTATACCTCCATTGGTATACGCCAATCCAACAACATCATCCAATGCTCGTATCTATGCTAAGGACATTTTAATAGCTAATAGAGCCTTTATCATTGAAGAAGGTATTGCCTATGTCGCTGCTAATTATCCTTCCTTGTCCTATGATGCTGCTAAATGCCGCAGAGATATAGGTTATATCATAGACGCTGTGTGCTATGACACACTCTATCATGGTAACAGTGAAACGGCCAATGCTGCTGACGAATACTATCAAGCTGGAGTTCTTCAAGTAGGTGCCAGTGAACTAACAGCCACTATCGCTACCTATGCTTTTATAGGAACTATCAGCGCAGCCATAGTACTTAATACACCTTTGGTAAGGCTTAACAGCACTGAACTGCAAAACACATCCTATCCTGCCAGTGATACAACTACATCTAATATTGTAGCAGGTTTATTTGATATAACAGTTGAATTATTGGCCAACGGATATACTAGTACGGTTACATTTGAAGATCGTATACCTCCGACTGCTGCTGATACCACAGCCAGCTTTTATGAATACAGCCTAATTACCAGTTCTGGACATACTTTTGAATGGATTGGTGCAGGAACCAATATCAATACCAGCTTGCCCACACTTGGAGGTGTTCCACAGCCTGCCAATGAAGTCATACAGATAAATGGTGGGCAGGTTTACTATACCAGTACAGATCAAAAGGGAGATTTTAAGATAGGCAATGACTTCGTTATAAATAGGAAAACCGGAACTGTCACAGGTAGAACCTTTACCAAGAGTCTTTTTGCGGTTATGACTCCCTACATTTTAGCAATTGGAAAATAATTAAATGGCAACGCTACCATTAAATACGTTTAGAACTCGAGCATTTGAGCTAACAACCGCTACCCAGACTATCTACACTACACCTACGGACCTAACCTGTATCATATTAGGAGCACAGGCCAGTAATTTCAGCACGCAAACAGTTACTATCAGTGCAAGATTGGTCAAAAACAGTATTAACTATACTTTATTAAAAGATTTTAGAATACCGCCACAAGATGCAGTAGAAATTACCACAGGAAAATTAGTTATTGAAGAAGGCAATAGTTTTGAAGCAGAAGTTAGTACAAATAGCAGTGTAGATCTTATATTGAGTTTATTAGAAACCAGCAATGAGTAAAAGCAGACTTCTTAGTGGTAAGGTAATCAAGGTCTCTGGGAATAATCTAGAGGCTAGTCGCACAGAATTCCTAGATCTGTCACAGGCTGAACCAGATCTAGGTTATCCACCTACTGTAGGCGGTAATGGTACAGCTATTCTAGTTTCTGATATTTCAGGAAATAGATCGTGGGTTCCTAATATTCTAGGTGGAGGTGTAACAGCCTTAAATTTCAATACAAGCACCACGGCCAGTGGAGCCATTCTTGGAAATTTGGTAGTAACATCCACAGGTGGTCTACAATATACTGCCACAGTGACACTGAATACTTCCACAGTTATTCCAGGAACCTACGGTGATAGCCAATTCATTCCTGTAATAACAGTAGATCAATTCGGTCGTGTAACAGCCGCTACAACCATGTCATTGTCAGTGGCTATTTCCAGTAGCGGTACTATCTATATAACCAATACATCTACAAATAGTAATATCACACTGGATCCTTTCACTAATACAGATGTGACCTTCAAGAGTCTTACTCTTAGTGATGCTTTATATGGACCTGCTAACTTTGTAATTGATCCTGCCACCACAGGCACAATAGCAGGTACAGTTATTATTCGCGGTAATCTACAGGTTGAAGGCACACAGACTATTATAGATTCTACCACGCTAAACATCGAAGATAAAAATATTACCTTGGCCAAGGGCAGCACCACATCTACTCAATCAGATGGTGCGGGTATTACAGTTAATTTAGGCAGTACTTCTACTAATTTTTATTACGATTATGCGCTAGACAGATGGGTATTAGATAAACCGTTGAGTGTAGTGGGCACGGCCATAGGTGGCACCGGTCCAGGACCTATAGCTTCAGATGTATCGGCTACTATATTTGACAACAAACAGAGTCTTACTACCAGCACACTAGCTCAAAATGATCTATTCCTAGTCAAAGATGTCAGCAGCGGCACAGTAAAAATCACCACACTTGCAGATTTTGGTATAGCACAAGCTCGTGCAGCATTCGTATTCAGTCCAACACCTCCTCTCAATCCACAGCCCGGTGATCGTTGGGTAGACAGTAATACCATGAATGAACTGCTCTATGTCAATGATGGTAACAGCAGCCAATGGATACAGGTAGCACCTTCCGGTCCACAGGGTCTAACAGGATTCACTGGTAGTCAAGGACCTCCACAGGGCTATTCGGGTAGCCAAGGACCTGCGGGAACCAGTGTTAGAATCGTAGGAACGACTAGCACATCTGGTCTACTGCCCCTAGGATATACTGGAGATATAGGAGACGGATTTATAGTATCAGCAGATGGACATCTTTGGGTTTGGTTTGACGCTCCTACCTATTGGACTGACGTTGGAGAAATACGAGGTCCACAAGGAGAAAGAGGTTTTGTAGGCAGTCAAGCCTATACAGGCAGTCAAGGATATACGGGTTCTGAAGGTTACGTGGGCAGTTTAGGACCGATAGGATATGCAGGCAGTCCTGGAGAATTTGCCGCCATGGGTTACTCCGGAAGCGTCGGTGATCTAGGCTATACAGGAAGCATTGGTCATTCGGGTAGCAGAGGATGGACAGGCAGTAGAGGTTTTACTGGTAGCCAAGGTTATGCTGGTAGTTTTGGATTCACAGGTAGTCAAGGTTATGCAGGTAGTCAAGGGTTTGTTGGAAGCATAGGTGAACTAGGCTATACAGGATCAGTTGGTGAAGTTACTCTTACAGGCGGACAAACACTTACCAACAAAACTTTTGCAGGTATTGTCATAGAAGGTTTTATAACAGAAACTGTGTTTAATAATACAGGCACTGCTTTGTCAGCTACCACAGGGACCATGCATAGAAAAACTCTGACCGCTGTTACCACTTTTACAGACAATCTTTCTGCAGGACAGAGCATTACACTTCAACTCTTGGGAGGAAATACTTGGACAGTTTTCTGGCCATCAGGTATTAGATGGGTCAGTGGATCTGGAAATGCGCAACCTAGTCTTAGTGGCAATGATTTTCTAGTATTTTGGAAAGTAACTGCCACACTACATGGTTCTTATGTGGGGTATACTATCTAGTGCATAATTCTCGTAGGCTTCTACAAACTTTAAATTCACGAAGACTTAGGGCTCCCATGGAGACCACTGATACCCTGCTGGCATCTACATCTGCACTGCTACACTTCGATAGCCACAATAACTCGCTGGGAGCTTTGTCCTCTGGTTCACCACAGATTTTCAATAGTTTTGGTAGTACTACAAGTAACATTAGAATATCAGATGGTACAAATAATGGGACTGTAAGGTACTCTGATCAAGCTCCAACTTTTACCAGAATAGGTGCGGCCAGTAATCCTTCATATACTACAACAGCTAATGGCAACGGTATTAGATCTCTGTATTTTGACGGAACTAGTTATCTGTCTGCACCTTTTGTCCCAGGAACTTGGCTTGGAACGGATGGCTGCTCAGTATCTTGTTTTTTTAAACCAACAGGGAACCCTGCGGGTACAACACTTTTTAGAATTTCGAATGGGTCCGCTAATGCCAATACAACAATGTACTGCTCTATCAACGGGTCCGGGTTACTTGAATTAATTGGATTTAACACTCTAAATGCCCAAGCCAATTTGATACCTGCCGCCGCCGCTAGAACCAACTTCGCAACTTTTGTTGATCCAGGTAGTGTTATATATCAAAATGAATGGCATTTTATTATGTTTTCTTATTGTGCAACAACCAGCGTTTGGTCATGGTTGTCTGTTGGCGCTGTTGTGCATCAAGATGGTAATACGATGTTCAGAACAGGTACCACCTATTATCCTGCTTATTTTTCCACTGCTGGTGTACCAGACTATTTTATGTGGGGGAGGTCTGGAGGAAGAAATATTAGAACTTTTACAAATTCTACAATTACAGTAGGATCCGGCTGGGCTGGAGCCGCTCCTTTTACCGGTTATATTTCGGATCTACAAATTTGGAAAGCCCACCAAAAAGATGTACTCTGGCCAACCGCTCAAAATACTGTCAATCCTACTGAGATAGGTCTTTTTAGATATACGTCTGCTGGTACGCAAGTATATACAAATTCGGGTCTTCCTAATGGTACATACTACTATAGTGATCCTATAGGAACCATAGGAAGTGGAAGTGGTTTTTATGCTCGTGGACTTGCCACAGCACTTATCGATAACAGCACTAGCAAGATATTTAACTCAAGAAAACTGGCTGTAACCACAGGTACCGTTACCATAACTTCTGCTGTTTCAAAATTCAATTCAAGTAGTCTTCTGTTTAATGGCACTGGATACCTTAGACAGGTTTTAGAAACCTCCAGCACTACGCTTGTTACAAATAGATGTGTTGAATTTCATGTAAGATTTACTTCAGTATCAAACGCAGTTTTGTATGCCGAAATGTCATATTCCTCTCCTTTAAATAGACTGGCATATTATATTTGGTTTAGAGATGGAAACCTCTGTGTGGGATTTACTCTAACTGGCCTCCCTGATGATTTTATCAGTTACCCCTGGACACCATCTGCCAATGTATGGTATGCCATAGCAGTTCAAAAAGTAGGGAAAAACGTTTATCTTTTTGTTGACGGTACTTTGGCAGCTGAAGCTATCAAGACTTTTAACAATGGTGGCGGAACACAAAGTGAATATAACTGGGGAATAGCCATCGGCGGTGTCAGTAATAGCCAATATCCCACTGGTCATATTCTCAATGGTTATATAGATGAATTTAGAATCACAGATGCCAATCGTTATGGAGTACCCATGCAGGGTATCTACGGCGATTATACAGTTAAAAGCAGTGCTTTCACTAACGCTGCATAGGAATAGACATGTACATTTTTATACAAGGACAAAACCAAAGGTATCCCTATACTCTAGACCAATTCAGACAGGAACATCCTAATATCAGTCTAGCAGGAACTGCCACAGAAGAGCTATTGGCCAGTCTTGGTCTTTATTATGTAGAGGGCACAGTATATCCAAATTACGATCTTCATACACAGACTGTGAGAGAAGAAATGCCTATATTGGTTGATGGCAAATATCAACAAAATTTTCTAGTTATTGACTTGACTGCCGATACGGCTGCTCTCAATATTAGACAAGAAAGAGACAAAAAAATAACAGAATCAGATTGGACACAGCTAACAGACAGTCCAGTGGATAAGGTGGCCTGGGCAGAATATAGACAGGCCCTTAGAGACATACCCAGCCAACAAGGTTTTCCCTTTGCAGTTTCCTGGCCTGTACCACCCAGTTAATCACTCGCTAAATATTAGACTATGGCTGTAGATTTTCCTAATTCACCATCAACTGGTACCGTTTTTATTTCCTCAGATAGAGCTTGGAGTTGGAACGGCGTCTATTGGGAAAGTATTTCTCTTGACATAGGCTATACAGGCAGTCAAGGAGCAGGATTTACAGGTAGTCAAGGTTATGTAGGAAGTGTTGGTTACACAGGAAGCCAAGGATATACTGGGTCAGAAGGTCCTAGAGCCCTAACTAGAATATTTACTGCGACAACTGTAACACTAGTTTCCAGTCTTATTCCTGTCAGCGGAACCAGCACTGACTACGGTGTTTATACTACAGGCACATTGGCCAGTGTACAAACTTTCGGTGATTATGCTCAAGCCGACGGATACTGGAGTGCCCAAGATTCACTAACTACACCTGCATTAGTGGTCTATGCTGCTTTTTCTAATGTTGATCGTTTTAATAGAATAACTGCTGAGGTAAAATATACAGTAACCAATGACGCTGAATTAGAATTTGACCTTTATAACTTTCAGACTCAGATATGGGATAATTTTGCCACACATCGTGGGCTAGAAGAATTTTCCAGTATAACACCAGGCGTAATAAGTCATATACCCTATATTGACACAGTGACCAATACCGGCACAGTCTATATGAAGATTCATCATGATAGTACTGGAACTGTTGGACATGAACTTCAAATTGACTACTTGGCCATAGAGGATGCTGTAGCAGGACCTCAAGGACTCAAGGGAGATAGAGGTTATAGTGGTTCTTACGGCTATAGCGGAAGTCTAGGCTATGTGGGTTCACCGGGCTATACCGGAAGCGCAGGATTTACAGGTTCGGAAGGATATATCGGCAGTGAGGGATACACAGGTTCATTAGGATATACGGGCAGTCAAGGCTATACTGGTAGTTCTGGTTTTGTAGGCAGTGAGGGATACACAGGTTCATTGGGCTATACTGGTAGTCAAGGCTATACTGGTAGTCAAGGCTATATAGGTTCACAGGGCTATACTGGTAGTCAGGGAAATCCAGGTGATAGAAGTGGCGTCAAGTACTTATTCAATACTGCCACTAATGACACATCGATGGCCTCCGGCACACTCAGATATAATAATGCTGTGGTGGCCAATGCGACCCAAGTGTACGTACATCGTACTGCCTTAGACAATAATGACTATATAGATTTTTTTGCCAGTTTTACTGCCACAATGGCCCTACTCAAAGGATTTTTAACTCTTACAAGAAACGACACTCAGGGTGCGCAGCATATATTTTCTGTTACCACCGTAACCAACAATTCAACTCATTTTACTCTTGACGTTGGCTTTCTAGCAGGTGATTCTGCTAATTTTGTGTATGGTGATATTGCCATACTAGGTTTTGTAAGATCAGGCGCTACAGGATATACAGGGTCAGAAGGACTGCCAGGAAGTGCTGTGAGTCAAGGATGGGCTGGAAGTTCTGGAGTAGGATTCGTTGGATCACCAGGTCTAGGAATTCAAGGCTTTGTTGGCAGTCAAGCCTATACAGGGAGTCAGGGATATATTGGTAGTGAAGGTTACTCAGGATCGTTGGGGTATTCCGGATCTCAAGGTTTTATTGGTAGCCAAGGATATGTTGGATCACCTGGTCAAGGTCCGATGGGATATACAGGATCTCCAGGAACTGGAGGTGGCGGTGGAGGTGGCGGAAGTGCTATCCTTGACAAACATTATAACTATCCGGGAGCACTGGCATCTAGTGCAGGAACAGCCAGATGGTATAGCATGGGAACCACTGATGTAAGTAGAACCACAGCCCGAGTAACCACAGCACCTACAGGAGCTCCTTTGTCTTTGAGAATTAGAAAAAATGGAGTATCGCTGTTTTTATTAAATATATCCGCCGGCAGTTATGAAGCAGAAACCACAACTGCAATTAATATGGTCGAAGACGATTACATCACAGTCGACATAGTCAGTGTTGGCACAGGAGCTTCAGGTTCTGACCTAGTGGTAAGTTTTTTATATACGAGGGCATAAATGGCAAAACAGTTTAAGACAGAATTTTCTGCAGGCACACTTAAGATTTACGTAGAAGAAGAAAATGATACAGCTACTAGGTATCTTATAATCAACCAACCATTTATACCAGATGGTTCAATGATGGCATGGCCCAGTGAGGAATCTGCATTGGCATGGTGGGAAACTAGAAAAGAAAGCTATGCGAGCCATATAGAACCTCCTCCACCTCCACCCGAGGTACCCGATGCCTAAGATTTATTCGGCAACTACCTATAATAGAACTGATGGTGTTTGGGAAGATCCTAGCCCCGTCAATAGATTCTATTATATAGATAGTTTTCCATTTGAAAAAGGAACATTTTTAGCCTCTGGAGGTGATCAATGGTATTATCAAACAAAGGCCAATAGTTACCAAGGATGGGCACCAGCTTGGAATCCTAGGCTATATGAACCAGTATTTTTAACAAGCGGGCTGTGCGGTAATACCATGGCAGCTGCCGTTAATGACCCACTCAGTATGTTTGGAAATCTAGAACAATGGATGGGATCATTAGACTATGACAATTACAAACCCGTAAGACAATGGTATACCAGTGACCTAGACAGAGTTACAGTGTGTTTGCCTGGAGGTGGAACTACCAGCGATCAATATGGTACTTGGTGGTCAGGGAGAAATCTAGCTGCTCCAGCTATATCCTATGCACCTGATGCCACTGAAAGCCTTGTGCATTGTTGGGAACAAATAGATTCTATAAATCAAAATGCCACTAGTTGGAGTTATAGCACAGTAAGTGGTGTGACCACAGTCACAGTAAACTCCCAGGATCATGGGCTGAGCACCGGTACTTGGATAACTGTAACTGGAGCCTCAGCTACGACCAATGCCCCAAATGGAATCTATGTGGTAAATGGTGTTTCTGGAGCTAATGGACAGACTAGCTTTACCTATCTAGCGGAACTGGCTCCTACAGGTTCAGCAGCAGGCACACTGAATTTCACTGCCACGGTCTACAGAAGTTGGGGTATAGAACCTGAGAGAACCGGCACCAGACCCAGTTTCGGTACTAGGGCTGTGATGTACTATGGTTATGAAAATCTAAATGGCTATAATCAAAATGCGGTTGGAACTAACAGACCTGTAAGATCTAGCCTAAACTGGGGTAAATTTAATTTCTTTATGGGTACCGATACCAGCAGTGTATGGTATTTGGGCATGGAAGCTGAAAATACCAGCACGCTCTACAAATATGATATTCGTAAATATGGTGCCTTAAATAGGAATCTTGTTGAAACCACTATGCTGAGTAATGTGGCTCCTCTTGACGGTTTGATCAACGTAATTCCGCAATTACCTAGTAATCTAAGACGAGATAGCAGTACACGCTATGTGATATACAGCAGTCACATGACAGCTATGGGCGAATATCAACCTCAACGCATAGTTTGGAATCCTTCAGCTGGTACTGTAGTAGCCACTACCTGTACAGTGACTTATCCCAACTCACTTTGGAATAGTATAAATAACTATAGTCTATGGTTAGATGGAACAGCCCATCATAACATACAAGGCACAGGAGACTGGTTAAATCTAAGTACTGGCAGCTATACCATAGAGTTTTGGGTTTATCCCGAGACCGGTCAACATGGAACTACACAGTTATTCAATTCAGGTGGTACCACCAATTCTAGAATTGTAATCCAAAGAGACAGAAATGGCAGAATAGACAGATATACAGGAGCTTCAGACAATCAGCCAGTGACTTTGGGGGGTGGTTATGCTCCTAGCGGACAGTGGACACATATCTGTTTAGCTAAAAATAATGGTCAAAGCAGACTACACATAAATGGACAATTAATAAGTAATCCCTATATGGAAACTCAAGCTGGCGGTATACCAACCAGTCATGCAACCACCGCTAATAGACCCTATATAGGAACTAACGGATCTACCACACCTAATGCCAGTGTCTATATCAGCGACCTTAGAATCAATAAATTTGACGTCTATGCACCACAGAGCGGAGGATGGTCTGTGAGCTTTGATGGCACAGATGACAGATTAAGCGTTCCTGATGATGCGAAATATTATCCAGGATCAGGAAATTTTACCATAGAATGTTGGGCCTATGCCTTTGCCTTTGATACGGCCAATATGATTTTTGAAAAAGGGGTGTTTGCGACTCAAAAAGAATTTAGAGCCTATTTCAACAGCACACAGATCATACTTGACCTATGTCCTACGGCGACAAATGCTTATACAACTATCACTGCTACCTTGACCAACGAACTTTACAGATGGTATCATCTAGCATTTACCAGAGTAGGAAATCATGTAAGCATATACAGGGATGGCGTCCGTGTACAACAGGTAGTATTTTCAAGCACGATAATTGATGCAGCTGAAACCATGCATATTGGTGGTGCCAGAGATGCTAATAATGCCTACATGCAAAATGGATATATAAGTGATCTTAGATTTATCATAGGACAAGGAATAACCAGTGCAACTACCTTTATACCACCTAATGCTCCTTTGACAATTTCAGCCACTGGTTGGTATGATATGACAGGTTCACAATTTGCCCTTTCTGGAACAGTGGCTCTGTTACTGTGTAATAGTTCTACATTTGTGGATTCTAGTGCCAGTCCTGTTGCAGTTACCAGCGTGGCAGGCACGCCCTACATAAGCGATTTCAATCCTACAAGATGGAATCCCAATTTTAATCCTCCGTCTCAACCTCTACAGGTCATAGCGGGCGAAACCGGCACTGTGGTTTTGACGTTCAATACTAGTTCATATATCTACACCACAGTTTCAAATACCACAACCTATAGCATCAATAAAACTGTGTACAGCAGTTCAAGATTTACCAAATTTAATCCCTATGATTTTAACACAATCAATAAACTAGGTCCCGGATCGGCTGCATTTGTTAATGCTAATCTGGCAGGAGCCAGTCTTTACCCAGGTTCTAGAACTAGACCATATTTAGAATTTCAAAATCCTATTACTCTAAATGGTGATTGGTGTGTAGAAGCCTATGTGAGGCAAAATATTTCAGCTCCTGCTGCTGGAAATATGCACAGTACATTGACATCCTGGACCACTGCAACTACACTATTAGGGTCCACATATAATACAGGCACTAATATTTCCTATAGTAATTCAGGAACACAGTTTTATATACAGACTGGAACTTTGAGATTGATATTGAATGGTCAGCAGATTGATGCCAACACTGCTACATATACACAAAATAGCTTTGGATACAGATCAGTTACTATCCAGGTAACTGCTGGTGATCTAGTTGGCAGCGGAAGTTGGCCAAACTTTCCTGCACATGTAAAACTCAATGGCGTACTCATATACCCGTGGTTTGGTAGTAATGATGGCGGAAGTCAGTTTCGTTCACCTTTGGCCGGGCATGCGGTAGTTGTGTTGGACGAAGTTACCTGTGAGGTAATATATGCTGATGCTTTTCTCACTTCAACTTCAGCAGGCTGTGATAGCCTCGCCAGTTTTTTATACAGTTTACCCAAAGGTAGATTGGTAATAATGTATACCTATCAAACAGGTGGAATCACGCAAACACTTAGAAACGCCTTAAATGCTACCTTAAGGACCACTTCGGCTTCTTTGATTACTCCAAGTGCTGCCGATATAAATTTATGTCATATTGTTATAGGACAAATAGACGGACCTTGGGGTCCCCATGAAACTTTGAATCAAACCGCAGATACACAAACTACAACAGCTATTTTCAGTTATACCGCAGATAAGTTGTGGACTCACGTAGCATGGTGCAAAGAAACTGTAGGCAGTATTACTCATTTTGCCTATTTTGTCAATGGCATTAGATCTTTCGCAACATCCACTTCAATTTCCTATGATCCTGTAACTGTAAATAGAATTGCAGATCATTTCGTGACCACTAGTACGTTCATCACCAATGAGAATAAATTCAATGGTTGGATCAGTAATCTAAGAATAACCACTGGAACCACAGTCTATGGTACTGGTACTACCATATCCGGATATATTCCAGCCACTACTTTGACAACATCTACGCAGACCAGATTGTTAATGTTTACTAATAATCAAAGCATAGTTGATTTGACAACATGGACCAATACTTTTACTAACCTAGATCCATTTGGACTAGATGTTGCCCCTAGCTTTGAAAGTCCTTTTAGATCACAGGGCAGTTTGAACCTAAAAGGTCTTGATTATCTTGTGGGTTCAATATCGGATGTTAATCAGTTTGAATTTGGGTTAGGTGATTTCACGATAGAATATTGGATATATCATTATGGGGTAACCAGTCCTGCTGTGTTGGCAACTAATCGTAATATACAAGACTATACAACAGGTTCTTGGTTATTAGAAGTTTCGCCCACATCCATATCATTTAGAGAAGGTGTAATTTCTGGTACAGGTCTTTCAGGTACCTTTACTAGTATACTTAATCAGTGGACACATTTTGCCATAGTAAGGTCTGGTGCTAATCTGCAGATCTATAAGGGTGGTACGCTCTTGAGTTCTTCTGATGCCTTTGGTAGTGTAGATTATTCAGTACAACCTAATCCTTATCCTTTGATAATTGGCACACAAGAAAGAAGAGGTAGCAAGCTAAGGGCCTTTGTGCATGACATGCGTATCTTGAAGGGTGCAGCTCAATATACTTCTAACTTTACAGCGCCCACAGGGGAACTGATACGAAGACCTGGTTTAACATCTCTGTTGGCTTTTAGGCTCAATACCAGCATAGCAGACGAAAGTGATTCTACCAAGGTATTTTCACAGTTCGGCTTTCCTAGCACAGTGGCCTATTCACCTTTCAATGATTTCAGAACTTTAAGTGCCAGTTCGGGAACCATGGTCATTACTGGAACCAATACAGGACTATATCTAGACGCAATAGGCAGTCCTAAGACCTATTACACAGAGCCTGTTCCTTCTAGTCATGACGGTACTGGTTATAATGCATATTGGACCAAGGCTCATCAATTTGTCCTAGGCGGGTATGTGTATATAACCATGGCCAGTATTGATAAATTAGTCAGTGTATCTAGTACTTCAACTTCGAGATTTGTTAATTCGAAACATCGTACATGGCCTACTTTTAGAACCACTAACGATGCTAACGATCACCTATTAGAATTTCACAGCGGACTGAAATTTCAAGAAATCGTAGATTTTCCTTTGAGTTTCGTACCTGGTAATTCAATTGGTACTAAGATAATAACCTTTTCAACCAGCAGTGTAGTACACAATACATTTGACACCACTGATATTACAGCCACAGGTTGGTCTTTGAATACTACTGATATCTACAGAGCCATAGTGACTCTTTATTTTAGCAGCAACCATGGACTCTTACCTAATTATCCCATAACAGTGACTGGCATAGATACTACAACCAATCCTTTAAACGGATGTTGGAAAATATTAGATTGTCCTACCAGTCGTAGTTTGAGATATGCTGTCACTGTGGCTGAGGCATATCTACCACAAGAATATGAACTGAGATCCAGTGAAAGTAGCTCTGTTACATTTACCTATGAAGCAGAATCAACAGGTAGACATCTCATTCAGTATAATTATGGGATAACAGCATCTACAGATTTATCTATAGAATTTTGGATTTACCTGCCTGGCTATCTTGAACACAAAGATTCGAATTATTACTACGCTAGATTAGTAACCGGACACCCTGTATCTAACAGTTTTGATATATCTCTTAGAAGTTCGGGACCATTTGATCCTATCCCCAGCAAGATTGCAGTGACAAGTATCGGTTCTAATAATTTTAGCCTTGTGTCGCCAGCACTATCCATAGACCAGGGCGCTTGGCATCATATAGTGTTTACTAGAGAATCTAATTCAAACTCTATATTTTTTAATGGTATAAGAGTGGCCAATACTAGCAGCAGTTATGTATTTGCCAGTGGAGGATATTTAAATCTAGGAGGATCGAGTGATACAGCTATAGGCGCTTCTGCTACAAGAGGTAATTTTTCAGGGTCAATCAGTAATCTTAGAATAGGCACAGGGACTGTTATCTATTCGGCAAATACAACTACCATCACAGTGCCTACTGCTGAATTAGATTCTACTACCTATGCCACACCTAGATTACTTGTATTTCAAAAGGGCACTATTTTAGATTACAGTGCCAATAACTACGTAGCCACTATAATCAATGAAAACGAAATAGGTCCCGCAATATCAGAATCTAATCCATTTCCTGAAAGAGTTGAATCATATAGCCAAATGGGACTACGGGGAACACCTAATGTCAAAGTTGGATGGCGACCTACACAGATTGTACAGGTCTCTGCCAGAGGTTATGGTTTAGATAGTTATGGTAATTTAATCATAACTTCAAAACCTTTACTGTATGGCCCAACAGCAGCCCATGGGCAAGCTCATGCCCAAACTGAATATGATGTACATGTGATCAAAGAAGGGGTTCCAAATTTTGTGTCAGTTGACCTTGTAGATTCTATCACAGGCGCTCTCAACACCTTTAGATTTAATGGGCTTACACAACAAAGTACGGTAAAAGTCAATGCATTTGATCTGTATGGACAGAGAATGAGCGTGAATTTGTCATTGACTATAGAAGGCTCTAGTATGACCTTTTCTGGTGGTAGTCGTAGCCTAGCTCTGCAGACCAATGCTTCAGCAGATACCACTGCCACAGTATTATTAATAGGATCTGGTAGATCTAATATCTCAGTTTCCTACATTATTTGATCGAATAAATATTCAAACAAGGGTATGATTAATGGCAAGAATATGGACTTCTAGAACAACACAAAGGCAAGACGGAATATGGGAAGATCCAGATCCATCTAAAAATCGTATATTCTTAGATCACTACGCTTATAATTTTATCACAGGGTCTCCCACTCCGACAGAAAATTGGTGGTGGACACAGCGAGATTCTGGTGCAGCGGCTAACCTAGCTAATTCAGCTGATAATACCAATGCTCTACCAGTAAATCTAACTAGAGGTCCTTGTATCACTGGAAATGCATATTCTAGTGCAGAAGCAACAGCATTTTTTCATTTTGCGGGCTATGATATTTGGAATATGTCATTAGATATATGGAACTATCCTGCTAGTAGAGGATGGTATAGCCCAGGTACAAAACGTGTGTTATTCAATACAATGGGAAATACCAGTGGAGGAAATATAGGGGCCTACTGGTGGATAGGAATAGATCTAGCTTGGAGTAATCTAGGAGGTTGGCATACAAATGATGCAACACTTAACAATCATATCCATTGTTGGGAACAGACAGAATATTATAATGAATCTGGTACTTGGTCTTATACAAATCCAGGGGCTAATCAAAACACAGTGGTAACAGTAAATCTTACAGCTCATGGTCTAAGTTCAGGTACATTTGTTACTGTGACAAATGCGCAGGTAACCGGATCCGGAGCACCAAACGGAAAATGGAGCGTGTGGGATCAACCTTCAGCTAACAGCTTCACCTATATAGGTGGTCCAGTGCCTACTGGAACAGCCGTAGGGAATCTAAATTTTACAGCAACAGAATATCGTAGTTGGGGTGTAAGAACTCGAGATAGCCTTAGTTCTGTGTCAAGTGGATCAAATCCCCAGCATATGAGTGCCTATTTTAATTTGAATGGTATTAGTACAACACCTGCTATTTCAGTGCCTCAACCTAAGGTTCTAAACACTGTGGGACATAGTTTTTTTATGGGAACTGATACACAGTATGTGTACTATCTACGCATGCAGGCTAACGGCACAACAGCCAATTATCTCTATGACATACTTAGATACAGTCATGCCAAGGGTGCAGGTGTAGAAACCACAATGATAGGTAACATAGGGCCAGGTTCTCCATTAACCAACACAGCTCCTTGGTTGCCTAGTAATCTACGCAGGCATACTGCTAATCGTTATGTTATTTTTAGTTCTCATATGGGTAGTGACAACACATACCAACCTTCTAGAATTGTATGGGATCAAGCTAATGGAACCTTTACTACCAGCACATGTTCGCTTAGTTTGCCTCTAAATTATTCAACTACAACTTTTTATAGTGCAACAGGGTTCTTTCAAGCACCGGTCTCTACCGGTCATAATGCCTATGGAATGAATTCATTTTGGTCTAAACCGCACCAGTGGGTACAGGGTGGTTTTGTCTATATCACCATGACCAATCAACAAAAATTTACAACTACGGCTAGATACAATACGCAACGTAGACGTCAATGGATAACCTTTAGAACCACAGAAGATACCAATGACAATATTTGGACTTTTCATAGTGGATTCTACTTCACAAATTATCCTTCTGATTTTCCACAAGGGTGGTGCCCTATGACACAGGCAGGGAATAAAATAGCTACCTTTTCGTCAAACGGTGTAATAATTCACACTTTTAATACCAGCACACAGCAGTTTGCCAGTTATGCAGTTGATACATCACCTACCTCCCCTATAGTAACACTGAATTTTGCAGCGGATCACGGATTATCAGCAGGTGCTAATATCACAGTTACAGGAACAACCGCTACATCTCAGCCTATTAATGGATGCTGGAAGGTCATCGATGCTCCTACGTTAACTTCATTGAGATTTCAAGCAGACTTTGTTCCTACCACACCTACTTTAGGGACTGGTACTATAACATTAGGTTGGCAACCAGGTCTGACCACTGCAATTAGAGCTAGAGGATATGGTGTAGACAGTCTTGGAAGACTGTGGATAACCGTAAGGAATACCACAGTTGGAGAATCTGAAATTCACCTCATACGAGACGATGTACCATCAAGGGTCACGTTGTCCTTAAGTACACCAGTTTCCGGAACCAATAACAAATATCTTTACTCAGGTTCAACTATAGCCACCACGCTGTTAGTCAGTGCCTATGACAGTCAAGGACAAAGACTGGCATCTACCATAACCTTAACCATCATAGGCAACAGCATGAATTTTTCTAATAATCTTAAATTTATTACTGTGGTAACCAGTACAGTGGGAGAAACCAATGTGGGTGTAAATATCATCGGTTCTGGTGCAACAAATATCACTGTTACCACAGCCATTTAGGAAAAATAATGAGCCAGTTTTCATCAACTAGTCCTGTAAGCAGCCAATATAAATTTAACGAGGTCTATAAGGTATTAGATGGTCGTGCTTTATATTGGGTAATAGAAGATCCTGATACAACAAAAAATAGAATTTTCATGAATGGCTATGCACACGATATCAGCACTCTTAAACCTATAGCAGGAGAATATTTTATAGGTCAGACCACAGCAGAGCGTGTAACAAGCAACACTGCCGGTACCGCTTATCCTCAGACGGCAAACATGGGCTACCAAAGATTATGGTTGAGTGGATTATTAAGATGGAATGCATCAGGCTCTGTTTTGGCAGAAGGATTCTGGCTTCATGGCAATCAAGATCCTTATATAAGCACTTTAGATCCGTGGAACTTTTTACCTAAATTTAGCATAAAACTCAGGAGTGGTCTAATTTATATAAGCGATTTAACAGGTTTTGATGCGGGTACCCCATACGCGGGCACAGCCTATAAATGGTTCTATTACGATCTTACGGGCGCCGCCGCTGCAAATATGAACAATAGTGCGACAAGTCCAGGAAGTTATAACGGAGCCTTCCACCTTTACTATGAAGACCCGCAAGTTGACAATGTTGTATTTGCCTCTAGGCTTTTTGGACGTAAAAGAACTTTTGGTAAACTACAAATCGGGGTAGGCGTAGGAGACAATGCTTCTTATACAGAATTACTAGATCCAGGAGAAGGATATGGAATCACTCTGGGCAGAACAGGTGATGGCGGCGTGATATGGACGCATCTAGATCCGCAACGTAATAGACTGACTTTCTATGAATTTTTTGAAGGATCTAATACCACATATAGAACTGTGTATTCTCATATAACAGATAATAATTATGTGGGTCAATTTATTCAATGGCCCAGCAATTTCCTACACGTATCTGATACAAAGAAACAGTTTTGGCAAGCAGCATTTGAAAGCCATACAGGTCACGGAAATGATGCTACATACCCTAGAAATATAGCTGCAAATAAGAGACTATATTTCTATAGGTTCACCTATGACCCTATTAATGTGACCATTACCAGAGATAGGATATATCCTGAATTTCCTGGAGATTCTACAGATTTTATTAGACTGATGGATTTCAACGCGAGCACCACAGCTCAATGGAATACTGCAGAACCAACCAGAGGCACCACAAGACAACATCTCTATAGGCCTCATGTGTTCAACGTTTCACAACGGAATTTTATAACACTAACCTTTCAAGGACTTGATCTTTTTAACCGTAACAACGATTTTATATTTAGAAATATGTATCAAAGTGCAGGCCTACACTATCATGGGCCTTGGCAAAATGTATGGATAACTTTCGAATTAATCGGTGATAGAATGGTATTTCACAGTACATACTTTTGGGGAGAATGGAGTCAGCTGCCTGAAAGTTGGATGCCTCTTTCTCCTAACGGAAATCAAATCTTTGTAGCTTTGGCAGAAGGAGCTCAACAAACTATGAGTTTCAATGTGGTCACTGGCTGGGTAGCTCATGATAGGATAAACCAATATACACAAACCTATGGTTTAGATAGTACCGGCAGATTATGGACAGTTGGGTACAATGCTGCATTGTCAGGCTCGCATAGACTTGTAACAAATGATGCGGGGATGCAGCGATATGCCAGTTTTCTACGAGGTTGGGGACAATATCACATCTATAAATGGACTAATCCAATACAAATTAAGATATCTGCTGCACAAACTGCGCTAATTTATACAGGTACAATTAGCACGTCTACATTATACCTAGATGTATATGACTATACAGGAGAACGTCTTTCTAAAAATGTTAGAATAAGTATTTCGGGCTCAGGGCTCACATTTCCTGATGGAACCACTTCACAGGTTGTGGTTTCTAATACCGCCAGTACCACTGCAACAAATATAACATTGACAGGAGCAGGCAGACCCACTGTGACTGCCAATCTAGCCTAGATGCCTGATTTATCATTCAGTTTTGAAATAGTAGGTATTACGCCAGAGGATCAAATATCTGCCAATTCTGCTATCAGTGATCAAAAACAATTTCAAATTTTACCCAGTACAGGCACAGATTTTTTGGCCAATGCGCTGACGATAAACAATTTCAGCCTAATTGGCGAACAAATCAACACAGATATCTGTCAACCTTTTACACTGACCGTAGGATCGGAGTTAAGTTCTTTAAGTTTTCCTGTAGCTGCTATACCTGGCAAGGGTCTTAGCTATCTAGGTCTATATGACCAGCCTCAAAGCATCATTGCCAATGCCGAGATCTTGACAATCTACATAACTGACAGCGGAAACTATGGAGGTGGGTCCGCTGGTCAAAACACTGTGTATATACAGGTACAAGGTCCTTATTGGAGTTAGAATGTCATTATTCACAGTAATTAAAAACCCCTTTCAATTTCCATATCCGGTTGAAGATCCGGATCCTAGTAAACGTAGAATTTTTATAAACAATGTGGCCTATGATCTTGATACCCTACAACCATACAGAGAACGATTTAGTTTTCAAGGTAATGTATTTGCCAATACTGCCACTGCTAATCTAAGATCTCATGATGTGGGTATTCAAAATACCGCCTCCTATCAATTGTACGACACGGGTGGCTATCCTATAACGCAGGGAAAAAGAGGTAGCTGTTTCGCCAACAGTCTTACAGCAGGAACTGACTATGGAATATTCGCACAACCAGGCTATGTAGATTCATGGTTGACCAGTTTAGACTATGATAAAAATATACTTAATGGATTTTACGATGCAGATCTAGATAGAAGTTATTTGTTGTTTCCAGGTTGGCAAAACACAGCCTCAGATAGGACCATACAGTCATATGCTACAAAAGATCTTGTCTCTCCTACTCCAACAGGATTTAATAAATCTAATGTCTATGCTATATCTGGAGTAATTACCAAACAGCGCACTGAGGCAGGCGATTATCTTACCGTAGAACACGAATTAAGCACGACCTATGCTGGAAAATCTAATTTCGATTCCGGTGGGATTTCTACAACATATATACCACAACGTAGAAGAACCGTTACCAGTGGATTGGCTTTTTATGTCTGTGACACTGAAGCTGGCGGACACATTTTTATAGAACACTTTCCAAGTAATAACAGTTTAAGTTATTATTATCATCCTAATTCAGAGGCCATAGGTCCTGAATTAATATTGAGCATGGCCACGATTCAAAGTTCAGCAGGCGGCGGTGCGTTGTTCCCCAGTAACAATAAAAAAAGTTCGGATCCTAATCGTGTGGTACACTATGTTTTGAGAAATGATACCACCACTGCTACTCATTTCAGTAGAGTAGTTGTAGATAGAAAGAATGCTACTATGTACTGGAATACCTGTACTGTCAACGAGACTGCCTATCCCTACAAAAACAATTACTTATTCAGTGCAGGTACATCAAGTGTGACTGGCAGTGTTCTAGGTGTCAATACCACAACAGTGATTAATTACGGTACTCAGACAGATTTTACCATAGAAGCATTTATACAAATAGACTTTCCAATTCCCTATAGTACCACAGCAGGCATAGCTGAAAATGATTCAACCAATGAAACCAATTGGTATACAATAATAGGTTCCAACGACGGTAATGTGGACAACGGTGTGAGTTTCCAAGTATCAAGAAATAAACTTATTCTTAATTACGAATCATATGGTTTTACCAGTCAACTCAATCACGGCATTGTGCCTGGACCCTGGTATCATGTGGCTGTGGCACGCAGGAATCAAAATCTTACTTTTTTTGTAAATGGAAGAAGTCTGGGCGGAGCTTTTCACCCACAGGCTAAAACCACAGGCAACAGTATTTTTATAGGGGCAAGGTCAAACGGTTCTTCATGGTTCAAAGGTAGAATCAGTAACCTTAGAGTGGTTTTAGGTACCGCGGTATATATAGGTAATTTTACAGTTCCTGCTACTCCCTTAACTACTACACAAACAGCCAGCACCAATGTACAGGCTATTTCAACAGGCACATTTACCACACTGCTGGCCTGTACCAGTTCAACGGCAGTAGATCAAAGTATTACAGCTAGGACCTTTGTGAATACAGCTACTACTATATTGGTCACTGCTAAATCACATCAGCATCCACCGCATCCAGCCAGCGTGGCTACCTTTAATAACCAAATGCCCTTCTTTAGGAAAGGACATGTTTTTAATCACAACGGCATAGATTATATTTCTGTTATGATTGTAGACAAGGCCATAGACACAGGATTTATGGGAAATTCAACCAGTGAATATGGTCTGAGTTCTAGATGGTATGTAGCTGCCAGTAGAACAGTGCCTACCTACAGTATAGGAGCAGGCAATAATGATAACCAATTAACATGGCACAGTGAATACGTGTTTAATTGGTGTGATGATGTACCTACAGGATTTTGTCCATTGAATTCTGCAGGTGACACCCTATTGATCACACAATTGGGTAGAGTAAGCACATTTAGATTTAATGCTTTACAAGGATGGACAGCGACCAACGTGACCAGCATAGACGCTAGAAGCTATGCGTTGGATTCAACTGGTAGAGTTTGGATTACCACCAAGGGATTCGCAGCTAGAACACAAACTGGTGACAGTGACTATATAGGCAATGGCTATGCCGAGGTTCATCTCTATAATCCCTATACTGAGAGAGTAGGTGAAGTAAGTCTAGTGCCCAGTATTCCTAATCTAGAATATACAGGTACCACTAGCTCTTTCAGTATTAGTTTGGCCGTAGATGATAAAAAATTATTTAGAGAATATAGAACCAATTCCGCCTTGGTATTTGAATCAAATCCAAGTAATCCTTTTGGTCTCACTACAACAAATGTGGCCAGCATTTACATACCTCTGAGTGCAGGCACACGTATATTTGAAAGTAGAAATCACAATGATTTTAATTTTAGAACTCTTGATTTTACCATAGAATTTTGGTTGAGATCTGAAGTGGCCTGGGCATCCCAAAGCGCAAATGCAGGGTTATTCAGTCAAAGAGGCTTAGACGACACTTCTTGGGGTTGGAGTATACAGAAAGGAACTACTGGACTGCTGTTTAGAGTTGGACGTTCTACTTATTATGACCTTGACTCAGGTGTTGCACCAACTACCAACGCTTGGGAACACTATGTGGTTCAAAGAAAAGATCATGTGCTGCAATGGTACAGAAACGGCAGTTTGATAGCCTCTAGAGATTTTGTAGTGGATATACACGAGCATACCTATCCATTTTTAGTCAATTACAACCTGCAGGGAGCAGCCTATTTTCAAAGGATATATCTGCATGGTCTAAGAATCTGTAAGGGCGTGGCTCTTTATAATTTACCAACATACCCCTATCCTCCAAGTCAACCTGTAGAAGCTGTTCAAACAGCCACAGTAGTCAGCAATGTTGAATACGTAAAAGCTGTAACAGATCAATGTGTGCTGCTGACATTTAGAAACAGTAAACGCACAGGACGAGACTACAGCATTTTTGATGATTACAGTAGTTTTGAACAGAGAGATGTTATACTAAAAGCCATAGGTTCTTCTATAAGATTTGGAGTCATAGGCGATAATTCTTCTACCTATACCACATCTACAAGTAGGTCTGGGCCAATTAGCATACCCGCGGTGGTTGTTGCAACAGGATCATCGGTCATAAGAGTTCTAAATGCCAGCGAATATATTAGCACACTAGCTAATCCTATTACTCTATCAGGATACATAGTAGGAGAAACTGCCTCTATCAACCTAGCACAATTTACGGCCACAAGCTACGCTCTTGTGGGCTCATTGCCTACAGGACTTTCATTTAATACGGCCACTGCTGTTATATCTGGTGTAGTTGATGTAGTGGCTTCAAATACCAATTATAGTTTTAGTGTAAACGTAACCACAGATAGAGGCACAGCACAACAGGCCTATATACTGCCAATCTATATAACAGCCACTATCAGTGTAGAAGTTTTCATGGTAGGCGGAGGCGGAGGCGGAGGCGGAGTCCAAATTGGGAGCGGCGGAGGCGGTGGTGGAGTTTTGGAAGGTACTATGGATGTTCCTGTGGTTCCTAGAGCAATTCCTATCATCATAGGAGCAGGTGGACGCGGTGGCCTGATGAATCAGCTCCCCGCCACTGGGCAGCCCGGTGCAGCAGGAGGGGAAGGAGGTAACACTGAATTCCTTGGATATACAGCCATAGGAGGCGGTGGTGGAGTAAGTTGGTCAAATAGTCCTGTTACGAATTCAGGAAGAAGCGGTGGTTCGGGCTCAGGTGGAGGTTCCCAGAGACCAAATGTCCAGCCAGGCGGCGCATCAGTTCAAACCAGTCTGCTTTCCATGACTGCCTATGGGAATGCCGGTGGTCAAGGCACAGCTAATCCTGGTAGTAGTTCTCTTAGCCCCGGCGGTGGCGGAGGTGCGGGAGGTGCGGGAGGTGCGGGAATTTCCGCACCAGGATCGCCGACAAAAGCTGGTGATGGCGGAATAGGTCGTGTCAACACATGGCAGGACACTACTTCAAGAACATTTGGAGGTGGTGGCTCAGGTTATCCCTTTAGCACAGCGGCTAATCCAGCACAGACAGCAGGTGGTGGTGGTTACGCAGTATCACCATTCGCTACGCAGAATGGACAGGCAGGCACAGGTGGTGGAGGCGCTGGAGGAGGATGGCCTTCCTCACCTCCAAGCGGAAATGGCGGTAGTGGCTATTTTGTCTTGCGCTATACTGGAGCTGTACCTAAATTCATAGGCGGTGTTATAAATCAATATGTTCAAAATTCACAAAACTATGTGAGCCATATGTTTACTAGTTCTGATGTGCTCTTATATACTGATCAGTATCAATAGGTCTGTGTATAAATATCACTATGAGAGCCAGTGAAATCATAAGAGACATACTTGATCTTATAGACAAGCTAGAACATCCAGAATCCTGTGATATTACAGAGCCTGATGTTATTGCAGTTGCCTATGATAACTCACCCCAGCCTAGGGTGCAGGACCTGGCCAGTGTTACCACAGCAGCCGGTGGGGGACTGAACGGTCCTAAAAATCCAGCTGATATTAGATCTGATTCTGTTAGTATGTATCCTAACTTTCAGGCTAAAAATTAGGAAATAAATTATGAGTAGATATCTCACCTTATATGATGTAAATGGTACAGCCAGATTTCAAAATCTTGGGACCAGCGGAGTCAATGCTAGAAGCACACAACTGACCAGTCGAAGAATAACCATAACCACAGGCGCTTATCATCATCATGTGGCATTTGGAACTAGCACTGTGGTGGCCACTACAGCCAGTGCTGTGATACCAGCATTTTCGGTATTAGATTTTAATTTTGTGCCTGGACAATATGTAGCAGCTATCAGTGGATCAGCGGCTTCTTTTGTTACCATCATAGACTGTGACTGACAGTGAGTGTAGATCGTTATCTAAATTCCACTAATTACCAACATCCTCAAGAAGGTAATCTTCTTAACCTTCATAAGGCCATGCAGTATAATGTGCTTGGTCAACCAATTCTCAGGACCACCCTAGGTCCCACAGCCAGCGATGCATTCGGACGTTTTAGAATAAGTCAACCATTCACACTATATGACAGTTTCAATAGGTATCAAGATAATAATAAGATCAATATCTATACCACAGGCACAGCAAGTACATCAACCTTTGACAGCAGTGGAGGGACCATTGTATCAAGCATAGGCACAGGGTCAGGTAGTGCAGTATACAGAGAAAGTGATCGTGTATTTGCCTACCAGCCAGGTAAGAGTTTGTTGATACTTAGAACATTTTGTATGGGACCTGCCAAACCGGGACTAAGACAACGTATAGGATATTTTGACGTTGCAAACGGTGTATACCTTGAACAAAAAGATGATGATATTTCATTTGTGGTAAGATCAAGTTCACAGGGATCACTAAGAGAGGAAAGAGCGTCTAGGTCCAGTTGGAATATTACCAAGTTAGATGGAACAGGCGCAGATAAAATTATATTGGATTTAAGTTTAGCACAGATCTTATATATTAACATAGAGTGGCTAGGAGTTGGCAGTGTGGAACTTGGCTTTGTTATCAACAGCCAATTTATACCTTGTCATAGGTTTTATCACAGTAATGTTATAGGTAATACCACTACCTATATGACCACGGCCTGTCTGCCTATAAGGGCAGAAATTGAAAATACAGCCACAACTACATCAACAAGTCTTTTGCGCACAATATGTTCAACTGTAATATCAGAAGGTGGGTATGAACTAAATGGTCGTCCTAGAAGCGTAGGCACAGAGATTGATGGTTATATAATGACGGGCAATAACACTCGTGTTCTATATCCATTAGTCACTATAAGGTTAAAATCTGGACGTGAAGGAGCAATTGTTCTTCCGAAAGATTTTAGCTACAGTGTAAATGATGCCAATGTATTTAGATATGAAGTTCTTGTTAAGGCTATCACCACAGGTGGTACATGGATAAGTGCTGGGGATGATAGTTCTGTAGAATATAATCTCACTGCATCTAGCTTTGTAAACTCAGGAACCACAGTTTTAACAGGACTGATCGTAAGTTCAAATCAAGCTTCTTCAGCGCCTCAGGTCAAAGATTTTCCATTCCTTTATCAATTGACTAGAAATACCATGACTTCTCCTGCGACTCGGTACGAGTTCGTATTAGCAATGAAGCACGGCGGCAATGGTCTAAAAGGATGGGCACATATTAATTGGGAAGAAATTACATAATGAAAAAATTATTATTAGCATTAATATTAGCACCGGCTATAGTCTGGGCACAAAAAACACCACAAGGTGTGACCTATGATGCAAAGATCGTCAGAGTCAATGATGGAGATACTGTGGTCATTGCCGCACCCTTTCTACCAGCACCATTAAAACCTGAATTGGCTGTCCGAGTCTTTGGGGTCGACACACCAGAAAAAGGACATCGTGCTCAATGCCCCAGTGAAGCACAGAGAGGTGAAGCAGCCACAGCCTTTACCAAGAACGCTGTGGCATCAACACAACGTCATCAGGTCGTTCTCTATGGATGGGATAAGTTTGGTGGCCGTGTTCTAGGTGACCTGATCTTAAATGGAGTCAGCCTTCGTGCTGAATTAATTAAAAATGGATATGCCCGTGAATATTTCGGTGAAGCAAAAACTTCTTGGTGTAATTAACATACCTTGGTTTTTTCATTTATATCATTTTACATGGCTGGTGTTTTTTATAGCTTTGGCCTTACTTGTTAATCCATACCTAGCTCTCGGCCTATTTTGGATCATGGCCTGGTTCATATTTTTCTACGCTTGACTCTTGTATTCTAATTTTGTCTACGTTATAATATGCGTAGATAAGTAAGGATACTATGAAAAAACTCAAAATTGCAATTGTTGATGTGATAGGGTTACCATATGATGGTACGACTCTTACTAAAAAAGGCATAGGCGGTAGTGAAAGCAGTATTATAAGTATAGCACGAGAGCTGGCTAAAATTGGCTTTGATGTCACTGTTTTCGGTGATAACAACAAAGAAGGAGCCAGTGAAGGTATCTATGATGGAGTAGAATACTGTCTTATTTCACGTTTACTAGAGAAAGATTACAATTTTGACATTGCCATTAGTCAAAGAACAGTAGTGCCTTTTACGCCTCCTCACTTATACGATCAAGTTAAACAACCTCCCCCTAGAGACCACGATGTCCACACATTTGCACAAATTCAAAAACCTCATGTGCTTAAAATTTTGTGGCTACAAGATTCCTTTTGTTGGGGAGATCATATACTAGAACAATTGGTCGTAGAAAAGTACATAGACGAATTGTTCGTGCTCAGTGACTGGCATCTTTCTTACACGCTCAATAGTTCACACGGTCCGAGACGTAACTTCGAAGTTCTTAAAAATAAAACATTTTTAACTAGAAATGCCATTAATAGATGGATTGATTGGGTTGATGTCAAAGAAAAAGATCCTAATCTTTTTGTCTATAATGCCAGTGTGACCAAAGGCATGGTTCCTCTACTAGAACGTATTTGGCCAAGGATCAAGCAAGAACTACCACAAGCTCGTTTGAAAATCATAGGTGGATACTATCAGTTCCCTAACGAACCTATCAATGAACAGGGAAAGACACTGCTGAGATTTCAAGAACAATACAAGGATGATCCTTCTGTAGAGTTTACTGGTATTATTCCACAACCGCAGATAGCAGAAATATTGGCCAAGGCTAATTTTACCATATATCCAGGTGCTTTTCCTGAAACCAGCGGTATTAGTACGCTAGAATCTATCAACTACAATACACCAGTTATTGGCACCAGGTTCGGTGCCATGGAAGAAACTGCCACAGAAATGGCCAGTTACATGATTGACTATGCAGTAGAACCTAATACTCTGTTTAATAAGATTGATACCATTAAGCAGTGTAAAATTTTCACCAATAAGGTTCTAGAAGTCTATCATAATCCTTATCTACATCAACAGAAAAAATATGCCTGTAATGCTGCCAAAGATGTCAGTACCTGGGACACTGTGGCGCTGCAATGGAAACAGCATTTCTATTTTAAACTAGGACATCAACTAACTGAAAACGAATTGGCCAAAGTGAGTTGGATTAACTATAGAGTGCATAAGGTATTCGGCCGTCGCACAATCAATCCTGATGAGATAATTGTACACAATATAACTACCAAACCTAGCCTTTCGAACTTCAATCTACACATAGCATTCATTGACATACAGGGCATGGCCTATGATGGTGACACACTAAATCATAGAGGTCTAGGCGGCAGTGAAAGCGCTATAATACTTGTGGCCAAAGAACTTGTCAAAATAGGTTTCAAGGTCACTGTTTTCAATGCCTGTAATGAAGATGACGCTCGTCCGGGAGTCTATGACGGTGTTAGTTATAGACCTATAGCTGAACTGTCACAGGATGACTATCAGGTAGACGTAATGATAGGTTCACGCACTATCATGCCTTTTATCACTGAAAAGGACTATAACATAGCCATGTCCACAGTGAGAGATTTTAACTACAAGACATTCAAACGAATACGTGATCAGGCCAAACTAAAAGTATTTTGGATGCATGACACATTCAGCTGGGGAGATGAACATCTAGAACATCTTGTAGTAAACGGATCAATTCATGAGATTTGGTGTCTCAGCGATTTTCATACACAGTATGTGATGAACTGTGATCATGGTAATCTTAGAAATTACGAAGTGCTTAGACCACATATGTGGATCACTAGAAATGGTATAACAAAATATTTTGACAAAGTAGATCTAGACAAAAAGAATCCCCATCAATTTGTTTTTAATGCCAATATGAGCAAGGGGTTAGAACCCCTACTACATCATGTATGGCCCAGAGTAAAAGCTAGACTACCGGAAGCTAAACTCAAGGTCATTGGCGGGTTTTATAAACTTGGCAGTGCGTTTGGAGAAGTTCATGATCAAGAAGGACGTTTCAACGCTATTGTAGGTACCAGCCGCGACGACCCTTCAATTGAATTTCTAGGAGTAATTACACAAAAGGCTGTAGCCGATGTCTGCGCTGAATCCAGTTTTTTCATATATCCTGCGCAAATGCCCGAGACATATGGTATCAGCACACTAGAAAGTCTCTATGCTAATACTCCTCTAATCACCTGCAGATTTGGCGCTCTAGAAGAAACTGCTACTAATCAAAGTTGGATGATAGATTATGCGATTTCACCAAATTATCTATTTCCTAATATTAACTTTGAACAGCAGATCAATAAATTTGTAGATCTTGTAGTAGAAGCAGCTAGTAATCCAAAAGAACTTAGACGTAGACAAGATGCTCTTGAACATATTAAACACCTAGCAGGGTGGGATGTCACAGCACTGCAATGGAAGCATAGGATATATCATAATCTAGGGCTTCATTTAACTAGATACGAGTACCAACTTAACAGTTATTTTACCAGCATCTATAACAAGATTTTCGATAGAAGAACACAGGGATTAGAATTAACTAGAGCTCCCCGTATTTCTGATGAGAGTAAGTTTGTGATCATATCTCCATTTTGGAACTGCAAAGACTATATAGGTAGATGTATAGCCAGCGTGGCAGCACAGGATTATGATAATTATGCGCACTATCTTATAGATGATGCATCTGATGACGGATCATATGATGCTGCTAAAAACTATATAGATCAACTTCCTGAAGATATAAAATCTAAATTTCATCTCATAAAAAATACGACTAGGAATGGCAGTGCAGTTGCCAATCAAATTACCACAATTAAATCCTTGAATCTCAAGGACAATGACATTGTGGTTTTATTGGACGGTGATGATTGCCTGATGGCGCAATATGATATTTTTACCTACTACAATGAACTACATAAACACAGCGATTTTATCTACGGTAGTTGTTGGAGTGAAGTGGATAGTATTCCTTTGATCAGTCAACCTTATCCACCAGATGTAAAAAATTCCAAATCCTATAGACAATACATGTTTAATTGGCGCATGCCCTATACGCATCTTAGAACCATGAAGGCCAAGTTAATCAAAGACATTCCTGAATCTAAATTCAAAGATCATGCAGGAAATTGGTTCAAAGCAGGCGGAGATAATTCTACTTTTTATCTACCTCTTGAAAATTGTGATCCAAGCAGAGTAGCAGTAAATTCAGATTTAACCTGTTCATACAACGACAGAAATCCATTAAATGATTACAAGGTAAACGGTGTAGAACAAAATATCACTGCTGATCAGATTCTCAATCAAACTCAAGATAATATAGTACATATACCTAAAAAGGCAGAAGTAAAAATGACAGAAATAGTACAAGTGCAAAAAACCAAAAAACGTATTCTAATAGCCATACCTAATAGAGTTGGCATAGAAGTTGAAACATTTAAGGCAATCTATGATCTAGTCATACCAGATGGTTATGAAACCACATTTCAATATTTCTACGGATATCAAGTTGAACAAGTCCGCAATCTTATAGGTCATTGGGTTGTCTCTGGTGGTTGGGACTACCTATTCAGTGTAGACAGTGATATTGCATTTCCTTCTGATACCCTGCAAAGGCTGCTAGCACATGACAAGGACATGGTCAGCGCTCTATACATACAGCGTATACCAGGAACGCACACTGTGGAAGTCATGCGCAAAAATCAATATGGTGGAGTGTTTCATGTGCCCTACGAAGACCTCAAAGGACGCGGACTTGTAGAAGTAGACACCTGTGGATTCGGTTGTGTACTGATAAAACGTGAAGTGTTTACATCTACTCAATATCCTTGGTTTGAGTATAAGAGCTCCTTGGATCATGGAAGCACTGTTAGTGAAGATACATGGTTTTGCCAAGAAGCACAAAAACGAGGTCATAGGATTTGGGCTGACACTTCTATACTTTGTGACCATATTGGCTCTTATACATATAGGGTAGAAGATCAACACTTCGAAAAAAAACCTCCTGAAACAGAACTTAAAAAACATATAAGAGAACGACATGAACAAGACGGACTACCGGCCGAATATAATTCGTATCTATTAGATTTCAAAAAAAATGACAATATCAATCCCAAAGTTATCTACGATATAGGTGCTGGTAATCTACATTGGACAAAAATTTTAAGAAGCATATGGCCTGACAGCAAGATCATTGCATTTGATGCCAGTCAAGAACACGATTTTTTATATCAAGAACAAAATATAGATTACCATATAGATGTCTTAAGTGATAGTCAAAAAACTGTGAAATTTTATAAGAACGGTTTTGCATCATCAGGTAACAGTTACTACAGAGAAAATCCTGCAATTAATCCTAATGCTGAATTTTTATTTTCAGAAGATCATGCTAGGAATATGGAAACAACAACTCTAAAAGAAGTGGTAGATCGAAGATCATTTCCTAGGCCAGATATGATCGTTATGGATGTGCAGGGCAGTGAAATAGACATTCTTGAAGGTGCAAAAGATGTATTAGAAAATTGTAGAGATGTATTTTTATCAATACAGTTCAAGGAATACAATATAGGGGCTCCCTTAAGCTCCGACGTTTTTGCCTTCATGGATTCTATAGGGTTTAGCGTAGTAAGTTCTGTTTTACCCAGAATTAATAATCTCATCGATGCTGACTTTCATTTTACAAGGAAATCCTAACTAAATACTGTCATGAAGATTCGTGACATACTACGAGAAAATCAGGCAGATTCGTTTGGAGAAATCATAGAGAAATTTATTCCCTTTGTATTTGAAAAACTATCTCTGTCTGAGTTTCCCGATATTAAATTAAAAACCCATAGTATAGAAGACCAGCAGCCTACTTCTGGCCGATACATAAATGATCTTAAACAGATAGAACTTATTGTAACCAATAGACACCCTAATGACATACTGCGAACACTGGCCCATGAGCTAGTTCATTTCAAACAGGATACTGAAAACAAATTAGACGCACACAGTGGAGACACAGGTAGTCCTATAGAGAACGAAGCTAATGCCATGGCGGGTGTTATCATGCGTGAATTTAACAAAAAGTATCCGCAATTCCTCAAAGCTAAACCTTACGTTGTTTAATAAAAAAAACCCCGAACTAGGTCGGGGTTCTAAGTAGGCTAAGCCTTAAATGTTATTATTTGCGTCCGTTAGCTGCATTTACAAAATCATACATTTTTTGTGCAGTTTCTAAAACTTTATCTAGTCCAGGGAATTCTGGCATACCAACAGTGTTGACGATCTGTCCGGTTTTATCATCACGCTTGGTTGACATTTCCCAACCTTGCCACTTGTAGGTATACTCAGCTTGGACCATATCTTTGGCCATGTGTAGAATATCTGTACGAATTTCATAACCATTTTTATTAAATTTTACTTCAGGTAACTTAACTTCTGGTATAATACGTTGATTGTTAGACATAATTTCTCCTTTCGTGTATGTGTATGTCGTATATGTTAGGTTTTTTGTGCTGCACGACTCTGTGTAGCCCAGGCATCCCAACTGGCCTTGAACCAGTCAATGCTAAAAGGATTGACTAATTTTTCTACTTTTGTATGTAATATTTCTCTGCCACAAGTTGAAATAATATTGCTTGTAGCTTCTAAGGCACTATGCAAAAATTTACTCTGTGCATCAATATAGATAATCATGTCCGCTTTGACATCTGGATGACGCACATATTTTTCTACGAATTGCCTCTTGGCATTTTGCACACTATCAATGAATAGTAAAGGTTGATTAAACATAACTGTCTCCCTGTGTGTATTATTATACATGATTATTTATTTCTGTCAATAGACCCTGGCTTAAAATTTATTCTCGTAAAATCCCACTCTTCGCCTAATGAGTTTTTGTGTTCTAGCATTTCATCTATGGCTACAATCACACATAGTAAAGTTAAAACACTAAATGTAAAAATTAAAGTAGGTTCCATATTATTTGCTCATAAGTTTTGTAGCACTTTGCCAACGTCCAAGGCGTGTAAGTTGTGCTGCCAGTAGGCCAGTACACCATACTGAATATAACATTTTTAAAGTAGTCATTGCCATGCTCCTGGATTATGATTAACGAGATATCTACGAGCGCGGGCACGACCGCTTGACTCTAGTGCTAGATAAATTTTATGGAAAACTAGTGCTATATATGAAAACATTTTTTTTATTCCTTATGGGATTGATATTCAAACTCTTTGATATAATTGTCAAGAGTTGCAGCATCAGTTATGCTTTTAGTACTGAGATATTTTTCTAGACGTGATTGGTAACCGTCCCTAGGAAACATCTCAGCTAGGCGCTCAAGGATGGCGAGCATCATAGTTGAAATTGACATTGTATTATCCTCTATATGTATGTAAGTAAAAAACTGTGCTTCATTGATATTTATGTGGCACTGCACAATTGTACAGGATAATAATTCTAAATTCAACAAAAGACCAAATAAATATTGCAAAGGAATTACCATTGTGCATAAAAAAACCAAAAGTCTTTTAGAAGAACTGAATGAAGTAGCAGGCAAAAAAGATTCAGAATTAGTTATAGAAAGCAGAGCAGGACATGTCATAACATCGGCTATTAACCTACTACAACTAATCAAAGAAAATTTCAGTCCCGAACAGTCCTATGAATTAGAACGTAGACTTATCAATTCTATTAAAGGCAATGACCCGTCAAAGTTTACGCGAGCTATAAGGAAAATCAGAGACAACAAGGAATTGGCCAAAAATATTAGGATTATAGAAGGGGATCTAAAAGACTGATTTTTTAGATTTGGAATAAATAAAACTATTAAAAGCTCATTGAGTTTTAAGAATTAAGGAGAAATAAAATGCCAGCAGGTATTAATAAAGTTAACCCAGCAGCAGTAACAACTGATTTTGTGAATGGTCCAAATCTGCACTTCTTCACTATTGATTTCGGTGCAGCAGTAAACGCTAAGACCACTGCTACCAGTACAATTCAAACTGTACTAAGAACTATTGAAGAGCGCAATACAATCGCAATGGTTGGTCCATTGCATGGAACCAACGCCCAATTGACAGTAGCTGTTGAAGCTGTAGGTGGTCGCTATGGTACAGACACCTATGACGGAACCAACAGTGAAACATTTGCAGATGATCTAGAAGATCGTATTCGTGCGTTAGGTACAGTTGACAGTATCGACCTAAGTCTAGCTCATGTAAGATCAACAAAGCTAGCTATATCTACATCAAGCGTTGTAGCTATCTAATAGGTTTTAGATTAAAAGGCCCTACTTTTTAGTAGGGCTTTTTTTTGGCTATAAATACCTTAAAGTAGGTATATTATGGAAATTATAAAAATCTCAACGCTTATCGATATTACCAATAGTAGATCACGTAGAACTAACTCTTCGGATAACAAAGAAGGCAATCAACAAAAAAATTGGCAGACACTGCTTCAATGTATTGGTCTGAGGTGTAATATAACCTATGAAAACGACCCATCCAATGATCTAGTTGATTTGAAAAATTTATCTTTTGGATCTAAATTCAAAGGAAAACAACGAGTGTGGACCTTTGTATTTCGTCCTGATAGATCGGATAGCTATAAATTAGATGATAATAGAGTAGGTCTCTTGGTTAATGATCTCAATCTTGTGCCTGTTATCCAAAATCTAGATGAGACGATAAATATTTCTAAATCAGCATTTATCACCCTTGATCCTGAAAATCAGAACACTGTGGTAGAAATGCTTAAGGATTAAGGAACAGGTATGTCACAACCTACTGAAATAGAGAAAGAGAATCTAGAAGCTCATGTTGAATTATGTGCTCAAAGATATGCAGCCCTAGAAAATCGTCTTACCAGTATAGAAGACAAAGTTAACTCACTTACTGATGTAGTTCAAAAAGGACAGCTCAACACTATCAAGGTTCTTATAGGCACAGCAGGCACAGTGATAGCTGGCGTGCTGTCAACTATGGTAGTCATTCTAGGTAAACATTGATGCGTATTCATGAAATTCTAGAAGCTGCACCTACTTTGGGCAAGCCAAGTGGCTTTGTCAGTAGCCTAGGAAAAGCATTTAAAAGTGGCATAGGTATGGATCCTAATCTAGGACTGGCAGGTAACCTTGTCAGTAAGGCTCTAGATGCAGGCGGGCTCAGTCGAACAGCATCTGGCATACACCAAGACGCTAGAACTCCTATGGGAACGCAGGGCACAACTACTGATCCACAGAACAAGCTCAGTACAGTCAGTATCAGTCCAGGAACTATGGTAAAAGATCCTAGACTTGGTAATGTTCGTGTACTGCCAAGTGCTCCAGGTAGTAAAGGAGTTCATCTTGATACTAAAAAAGTTTTGGGCTACAATATCTATGTAGATCCTGCAGAATTAGGAAAACAAGCATGACTATATATGAAGTAGTAAACGGACTATCAATAATGATAACCAATGAAGAAAAAGAATTTATTGATCAATTTGGATCATCTGTTAATTTAAATCATCTAGATGAACATTCAGTATGGTTGGCTAGAAATCTTGTTCGTAAAGGTGTCTATATTCCAGATCTAGAAAGCGACTTTTTAATCAAAGCATGATAGAACTAACAGACAGAATTTTCGATAAGGTAGCCAATCTGGCCGATTCGGTAAGAGCCAAGTTAAAAAAACAGGGATTTGTTGTACCAATTAAAAATCATGATGGTACATTGGTGTTCAATCACTATCAAATCGTAAAAAATCAATATGGCTTATATGATATTTTAGAAAGACATGAAACTATTTGTAAAAATATAAATCTACTTCAGTCGGCCATCCTATTGGCCAATAAACTGGCCGCAAATAGAATATTAGATGCTAAAATTTATGAACTTGATCAAAGCTATGGACATCGGTTATTTGACATAGATTATTATAAACGACTGATAGAAAAAAACAACAAGAAAAGTTCGTTACAGAAAATTTCTCTGCTGCAAATCAAATATAACAATGCTGTGTTAAGATCTCATATAATTAAACAAGAGATAACAGACCTATTGAATAATCTTGTTCAATCCGCTAAATACTTGAAATAATTTCAGGGAATTACCTATGAAAACTAATGATTTTATCGAAGAACCTACAGCCACTATGCTGAACGAATCTATGTTCAAGAAATTTGGAACACGGGTTGATTTTGATCAATATACCAGAGAAGAACTAGAAAATTATAGGAACCTACTAAGGACTAAAATCAGTCAAACTGAAAATAGTTCACGATTCAATGATCTATTACAAAATGAATCATATCAAAAAGATCAATTTCTATTACAGGTTCTGAACACCAGAATTAAAGAAATGCTTGGTGAAGCACGAGTAATGGAAAAGGCTCTAAGTGTAGCTCAACAGCAGGCAGCTGGAGCAGCACTGAAGGCAAAGCGTTCAGGATCAAGCGCAGGCCTAAAAGGCGCATCAAAGGAAATGGCAAAAATGAGCACAAAAGAACTAGAAAAATTCGCAAAAACCAAGCACAAAGGTTTACCTAAGAAAAAGACCGAAGAGGCACTTGATCCAGTTGGTAAAGAAGATGATGACATTAACAACGATGGCAAGAAAGATAAAACTGATAGCTATCTTAAAAACCGTAGAAATGTGATCAGTAAAAAAGTCAAGGAAAGCGACAAAGAAACACATGACTACTACTTCGGTAAAGACAAGCCCAGTGGTAGTGGTAGTAAGACCAAGGAACTCAGTAAGCATACTGCGACCAAAACAGGTTCAGGTACCAAGTATACCAAACGTGATCTACCTGGACAAGATACTGCTGACGACTCAGATGAAAAGGCACGTAAGCGCAAAGAAAAGAAACAGATGAAAGAGGATGTCGAAGTTAGACTGACACAGATCCGTGAAAGTCTGTTTCGTGCAAGAGTTCGTCTTGTAAATGAAACCTTGATAAGAATGATCAACGAGGACGAAGAAGGCAAGGCCAAGGCTATCACAGCAGCCAGCGATATGGTCAATGACTATACCACATGGATGCAGCGTGTGGGACAATATCAGACCAAGAGCATGATCGAACTAGCAGATGCGATTCGCAGTGAATTTGGACAGGCCGAAAGCGATGCATTCAAACAGGCTGTAGCACCTGCACTGGCCAGCACTCTAGAAGTATTGACCACACAGCGTGAAGCTATCAGCCAGGCAGTCAGCGTATTAGCTGGTGAAACACCTGCTATGGAACCAATGGGCATGCCAGGACAGGAACCAATGCCCGGTGACGACGCCATGCCTACAGACATTGACAGTATGAATATGCCTCCAGAAGATGAATTTGGAGCCAGTGATGCAGCCGCAGGAGGTAGTGAACTAAGTGGCAGAGAACTTAGAGAATCAAGACTGCGCAGGATTAGAGAAAGTCACAGTATAATCGCTAAGTTGGCCAGATGAGATTATTTGAATTAGAAAATACTTTCGTAGGAGATCTTGAAACTATCCTACGAAATCTAGTTGGTAGAGGGGATAGTGCTAGAGCTACACAAAAATTGACCTATCCCGCTTTGTCTAATCTACTTGGTCATGGCATAATAAACTATGACGTGTTTAAGACTATATATGATGAAAATCCTAGCATCCATCCTTTGATAGCTAATTTTAATGCAGATCATATCGTACTAGGAACTAAAAAACAGGATCCTAAGACTCCTGAACAGCCGGTAGCCAAGCCAGGAAATCCAGATGTGGATAGAATGGCTAAGAGTGCTGCTACAGACTATCAAAGAGATTTGAGTAAATAAAATCTAGCTTTTCAGCTGAAATCTGTTATAATTGATAAATGAATACCCTAATACCTCCTCCTTTTATTGAAAAATTTCAGTATAAAAGTTGTATACAGATAAATGATCCTATAACTCGTAAAAGGGTATATCAAACACCAGATGGTGATCGTGTGCCCAGTGTGACAACTATACTAGGCGCGACCAAAGATATGACTGCCTTAAACGAATGGCGAGATCGTATTGGCCATGAAAAAGCCAATCAAATCACTCGAGAAGCCACAGGTATAGGCACAGCCATGCACAGTAATCTAGAACGTTTTCTTGCAGGCATTCAGCGTCAACCTGGCAATAATCCTGTGCATGTGCAGGCAAATAAAATGGCCGACGTTATTATAGAAAATGGATTAAAACACGTAGACGAAGTATGGGCTATGGAACAGAGTCTATATTTTCCTGGACTGTATTCGGGAACCACAGATCTTGTAGCAGTCTATAAAGGTAATCCCAGTGTGGTTGACTACAAGCAGACTAATCGCAAAAAGAAAGAAGAATGGGTAGATGACTACAAAATACAAATTGTAGCCTACATCATGGCACACAATGAAGTCTATGGCACTGATATCAAGGAAGGTCATGTTTTTATGTGCTCTAGAGACCTTGATTATCAACAGTTTGACCTTTGGCCAAACGAATATGAGCATTGGCAGGAAGAATGGCTCAAAAAGATAGAACAATACTATAACATGGCCTAAGTGTTTTCGTTATAGGATCAGATAAATATCTGATCATTGAGGATCAGTTATGGCCGTTGTCGAGATAGCGAGAATACAGGTAAGAAGAGGTGATGCCAGATCAACTGGCATGCCACAATTAGAAACTGGTGAGTTTGGCTGGGCTATTCAAGGCACACAGGCTAACACCATAGAACCTGAGCTCTACATCGGTAACAAGGCTGCTGATGGTGCTAGTTACACCACAAACACTCGTATACTTACAGTATTAGATCTTCCTAACATATTTCAAGCTAATACTAACCTTACCACAGCCTCTTACACTTTTAAGGCTAATCAAGATCCTGTAATTCTTACTACTCCCGCACCTAGAAATCTACAGGGCAAGCTAGATGAATTTGTTAGCCTTAGAGATATGAATATTGTACCATCTACAGGCACATTTGTCAATAACGTTATACAAGATGCTCTAAATGATCTATATCTTAATAGTGATAGAAATCAACCAGTTTCGCGTTTAAGGTTAGGTATTCCACCAGGAGAATACTTGGTCAGCGCTACGATATATGTGCCGCCGAATACTGAAATAATAGGAGCAGGTATAGACAAAAGCATAATTACTTATATTAATAGTTCTACCGCTGAGCCTGTTTTCCAATTTGTTGATTATGGAAGTACTCCGGGTAGTTATGTTACCTTAAACAGTATGACCAGTAATGGTATACCTACCAACAATGTCTTATCTGGAATGACTATAAGATTTTTTGGTACTGACACTGTGAATTCAACACCTATGATCATGGCAGATTGCCTAACTGACAGCCATATTGAAAAAATTAAATTTATTCTAGTTAATAATACAGGGACCAGCGCAAGTAATGCTGGCATCAGCGTAAGAGGGCAAGGAGCTCTTACCAGTAATAATTTGACCATAAGAGATTGTATATTTGAAAATCTCTACTACGGTGTTATCAGTAATTATGACACAGAAAATACCAATATCTATAACAACAGATTCTATAATCTTACTAGAGGAATCGTATTTGGAGAAAATCTAGTAGCAGGAAATCAAACTGGTCCTAAGAGAGCCAAAATACAAAACAATAAATTTAATTATATTAAATTAGAAGGAGTGTTAGTAACAGCCACAAATTACACAGCCACTACTGCGGTTTCACTGTCTGACAACAGTTTTGTTGATGTAGGTAATAATCAGAATGGTGATTTTAATCCTGTGACCAGTGTGGTCAACTTTTTCACAGCAGACAATAGTAGTTGGAATGATCACTTCTCTAGATTTGAGGCATTGACACTGCCGGGATCTACTAGCACATTTATACCAGCCGTATCAGGTAATGCTAGAATCATTGACAATAAAATAAGATCATTTTCAGGATTTTCCAGCGGCACCACTAGTTCTACTATGTTGCGTTTACCAGCTTCTCCGCTACCAACCGCAGGGCAACCTTTGAGATCTGCATTTTATACCATTGAATATAATCTTAAAACTCCTGTCTATTCAAGATTTGGTACTATGAATTTTTCAACTCTTGACAGCATAGGTGATCTCATAGTCGATGACTACGTTATAAGCGGTGACAGTTATCAACCAACTCTAGAATTTTTCAGCGAATTAAATACCTCTACTAATACTATTAATGTTAAATATCAAGGTAATACTCAGAGTAACAGTATCATAACTTTTACAATAAATCAATTCTTCAGTTAATGTACAAATTAGAACTGGATCAAAGACTGTCTATGTGGCGGTCTTTTAGAGATTCTCTCAAAAAGGATCCAGACCCACTAGCCAGTATAAATCAATTTTGGTCAAAAGTTCCTACCATACCCTATAACCATCGCATTGAAAGATATAACCCTAATGCTCTACCCTGCCCATGGGAAGTCATAGCAGATAATGTCTATGATGATTTTACCATAGCCTTGATGATTGCCTATACTATAAAACTCATGCCTAGTTTTGCCGAAACACCTATAGAAATAAGAACAATGGTTGATTCTATCCATTCTAGATTGTATAATCTTGTTATTGTGGAACAGAGTGTGCTTAATTTTAGTTCTGAATTAGTGATTTCAGAACAAAATATCCCCGAGTCATTTTCATTGGAAAATACCTTGTACATTCCTAGGCCGAGGTAAATATCACTCTAAAACAATAAATTGGAAAATATAATGATTACAGTTGTTAAACGTAATGGGGAGCGTGTTCCTCTCGATATCTCAAAAATACAAAGACAGGTAACAAATGCATGTAGAGGAATAGATAATGTCAGTCCAAGCATGATTGAAATCAAAGCACAAATTGAACTACACGACGGAATCCATACCAAGACAATTGATGAACTACTACTCAAGGCCATGGTCGACCTAGTCGACGAATCAGAAAATCAAGAAATCAACAATGTAAATTATCAATACGTAGCAGGCAGACAGAGAGTCAGCATGTTACGCAAAGAAGTATATGGTAGCTATGATCCTCCAAAGTTGATAGACATCGTAAAACGAAATGTCAAAATGGGCATGTACACTTCTGAACTACTTGAATGGTACACTGAGGAAGAGTGGAATATCATAGACCTATTCATTGACCATAACAAAGACGAAGCCTATACCTATGCTGCCATAGCGCAGTTATGCGAAAAATATCTAGTGCAAAATCGTGCCACAGGACAAATCTACGAAACACCGCAGGTACGCTATGCTGTGGCAGCGGCCACTGCCTTTCACAATGAACATAGAGACAAGAGATTAAAATATGTCAAAGACTACTATGAGTGTGCCAGCGACGGACATTTTACTCTTGCCACTCCTGTACTCGCAGGTCTTGGCACCACAACCAAACAGTTTAGCAGTTGTGTTCTTATCAGCAGCGATGATACATTAGATTCAATATTTGCCGCTGGAGAGATGATGGCCAAGTATGCCAGTAAACGTGCCGGTATTGGTTTAGAAATTGGTCGTATTCGTCCATTAGGTTCTCCTATACGCAATGGCGAGATCAAGCACACAGGAATGGTACCTTTCCTTAAGAAATGGTTTTCAGATCTAAGATCATGTTCACAAGGAGGAATCCGTAATGCGTCATGTACTGTTACCTTTCCTATCTGGCACGCACAGTTTGAAGACCTTATTGTGTTAAAGAATAATCAAGGCACAGAAGAAACTCGTGTGCGTCAGATGGACTACTCAGTGGTAGTCAACGCTATGTTCTGGCGCAGATTCAAGAATGGAGAAAATATTACCTTATTTGATCCACACGAAGTACCTGACCTATACGAAGCATATTATAGGGACTCAAAGGAATTCGAAAGATTATACCTACGCTATGAGCAAGATAAGACAAAAAAGAAAAAAGTATTATCGGCAGATGAGATATTCAAAAATGGTATACTTAAGGAGAGAACTGACACTGGTAGAATATACCTGGTCAATATTGACAATGTCATCCAACAAGGTCCCTTTGATACAAGCACTGACCCGATATATCAATCAAATCTATGCCAGGAGATACTACTACCCACAAAGCCTTTCCAGAGAATTGAAGATCCTGAGGGACGAATTGCTCTTTGCACACTTGGGTCAATCAACTGGGGTGCATTCCGCAATCCGCAGGATATGCGAAAGGCCTGTAGAGTACTGGTTCGCTCACTAAGCAATCTACTAAATTAT
>Ga0129333_10000117_pt1 | contig 52013 bp, 41 predicted proteins | sample CPB6_08_DNA_FD_94474 | JGI IMG/M metagenome (GOLD analysis project Ga0129333, IMG submission 94474) | Freshwater to marine salinity gradient microbial communities from Chesapeake Bay, USA - CPBay_Sum_0.6_0.8_DNA | ecosystem: Environmental > Aquatic > Marine > Coastal | place: USA: Chesapeake... | reverse complement strand
TGTTGACTTCGATATCTTCTATGTTGATTTCTATGTTTATTTTTTCTTTAGTTTCAGGACATACAAATGAAACTTTGATGACTTCTGATACTGATTTTTGTCTTATCTTTAAGAACATATATTCAACATCAAATATTGGTAATTTTCTAGAATTTATTTTTACTGGGTTGTCAGAAAAACACTGATCAACAATTTCTGTTATCGTTGAAAGAAAATCAGAATATCTTCCAGTATCTTTGCTCAAGAGCAATGCTCGTTCTTCTCTAACAGTAAACGGTCTATAGTTTAAAGTTTTATTAGTTGAAGGTTGCTTTGTATTGTATTTCGGATAAGAACTTTTTAGAATTGTTATTATATCACTCATTGTTTACCTCATATTACTTGCATTTGTGTAAATTTAAAAAATATTTTAAAGGGAGAATACCCTGTTTCTACTGAAGTCATTTGTACTTGTGCTACCTGAGAGACATATGCTTCTTCAAATTTAATAGCAAAAGTTGGACTCATATCTGTTTCATTTAAGATATAAATGATCAAATCATTTTGATAAATATCATCCATATAATTACTAGCACCACCTGTTCCTGGAATAAATCCAGGAATATTTTCAGATACAGCATTTCTGTCAAAATTTACTATTGGAAAATTAGGAATCACATCTCTGATTGCTTCATCTAAACCTTCTGGGGTTCCTTCGTCTTCTCCAAATAATGGTGAAACTCCATTTTGTTGCGCCCACTGTCTAGATGCTTCTTGTGATCTCAGGGGTCCACCATTTTGAACTCCTAATTTAGGACTAGTTATCATTTGATTCCACAGATTAATTGAATTTGAATAATTTTTCTTTCCCATGATAAAAGTGACTTCCAGATCAGTGTGTGTTTTACGAAATGGAATTTTTCTAGGTATCGACCAGATTGAATGGTCGATAAAATCATATCCAAGACCTGGTAAAGTAATGTTATATGGATAAAGCAAACCTTTTGAATATCGTGGATAATAAAAAGCATATCTGTTTGTCTGCTGAATACCCTGTTCGAGTATCTTTACTCTTGCTTCGTCCATCGAATAAGGTAAATTCATTTAAATAATTCCTTTTCTGTTAGTATTACAAACTCCCAATTATTGTCTTCGCATAGTTTTTTTGCTGCTTTCCACTTAGCGATATTTATAGAGTATGTCAGTGATTCTTCTAACAATTTTCTTTTTGATCTTTTAGTTTTTGGGGGTTGTGTTTGCTTGAACGGTTTAATTTCAACAACTATTGTTTTGGTTTTGCCGTCTTTTCCTATTTTTTCAACTATGAAGTCTGGGTGATAGACATGCACATCATTATCTTTTGGAGACAGATAAGGTATCTTTAGAGTCTCAAATGACCATTTCAGTACATTTTTATTTTCGTCTAGATACTTACAAAATTTTCTTTCCCAGAGAGATCTGCAATTTATTTTTGTATAGTCACCTATATATTTTAGTGGATTTTTTGGGAAAAATTTTGTTTTATAGGGCATAAAAATATTTATAAGGGGTAATTAAATGGGTTTTTTTGACGCAACAGTTCCAAATGTCACATCATTAGCTGAAGGCGAGGACACATTAATATTTCCAGCAGATTCTAGCATACAAAAAGAAATTCCTCTTTATTTAAAAATGACATGCGTGGAATATTCCGTTGCACCGCTTGCGAGAAAAGGAGGAATCTCTACCGATTCTACAGCAGGAATAGGCAATGTTAAGGCATATATTTATGTTCCAGTTCCTTCAAAATTAGTGACTCAGACTGCAATGAGATACAAACAAGAAGAAAATGAATTAATAGTTCAGCAAGGATCAGAACAGCAAGCATTTGAAGAATTTATTGCAAGAAAAACTGTAAGTGTTCCATCTACGGCATTGGAACCTATTCTTCCTGGAGTCCTAAAACCATATGCACCTGTGATTGCAAAACGAATAGCAAGATCCGTGAGTTCAATGATTGATACAGATTTTACAGAAACTATTCTTCAATCTGGATCAAAAAGAGGTTTTACCATTTCAATGTATTTACCATGTTTAAATTTAGCAGATTCTCTTGCGGCAGCAAAAATATCAAGAGCTTTAGAAGCATTAGCACTGCCAACTATGGATGCTTTCAGTGTTTTGGGTGGATACGCTGGTGTTCAGATGCATTTTCACCCACCTATGTGGTTTTTTGGTATAGGAAGACTTAATGGAACAAGAACAGATATCGATTGGACTAGTCAACCACAGGCAAGTGTATTAACAAACGTAGCAGTCACAAGAACTGCTATTGACGCATCATCATTTACAGCATTAGATGGAAATATTAAACCTGTTGCCTACAGTATAACTTTACAATTTCAAGAAATAGAAACAGCATTCAGAGTACCAGGGGGTGAAAAACAAACATCATATAGAATTACAAATAGATCGGGTGCTTTTGCAAAGGGAGGACTTGCCACTCTTCCCTTTGGATTTGGTGGTATCGGTTAATAAGGATTTTTTATGTATTTCAATAAATTTAGCAAAATAGAATATAAAATTGACAATAGAAACTATGAACTCTTGGATATTTTTACAAGAGTGTCATTTGTTGGTGATTATGCCAACTCTAAATTATATGACAAATACACAATCCAAGAAGGAGAAACACCAGACGATGTTTCTGGTGTTGTTTACAAGGATCTATCGTTAAGTTGGTTGGTAATACTTACAAATAATATATTCAGTGAGGATGAATGGTATAGTGGTGATAATACTTTTTTAAATATTGTCAATAAAAAATATTCAGGAGAATCTTACTACATAACCAACATACCAGCACTAAAAGAGGGAGATGTAATGGTAAAGGTACTTACAACCTCTGGAACTAGTGTTACCACTATTGATGAAACAACTTATAGAGTAGTCGGTGGATTTGATAAAAACTTTAGAAGAGTTTGGGGTAGGGGAGGATCTGGTACTTTTTCTGCTGGTGATAATATAATGTTTGGGAGGAAAAATACACAGACAGGTGCGGTGGACATAATTGATTTTGTTGATAGTAGCAATATAGAAATTAAAACACAATATGCTACAGTAAGATTAGTGGAAGAGAGAAAAAACAGTCCAGTGGAGTTGTTGCAGTATACAAACGATATCGTTGTACCACCTAATGTTGTTTTTTCTAGTGGAACAATACAATCTTCTTATATACCTTCGAATACAATTTACACCAATTCTTCTGATACCACTCCTAATTTTGCAAATACTTTATTGTATTACTACATGACAAATTCGGGGACAGTTCCTGGCATAAGAAAAGAAACATTCTATTCCACAGAGTATGATAAATACAAAGAGAAACAAATTATATCAGTAATAAAACCAGACTATGTTCCAAACATTGTTTCCACTATACAAGATTTATTAAGAAACAACGAGATAGGAAAACGAATAGTAATAAGATTCTAAATCATGGATATTCAACTTTACAATAAAACTATTGCAAAAAATATTTCTGCTTCTTCCAATAAGATTGCAAAAAGTTTACTTGAATCAAAAATTCAATTATTATCTATAGAAAAAACAGACAAAGAAGGAAAAGTAATTTCTTTTGATATTGTTCCATGGACTGAACAATCAATCCCACAAGGAAATCCTTTTATAAAATTAGAATATACCGAATCGCTATTTGCTCCATTTATGAGTGGTGTTTTATATTTAAATGATTTCTTAAACTGGGGAGATGAATTTGTATTAAATGGAACCGAAAAAATAATTCTAAGTTGTATTGAAAGTATCGCTACTGGAGATATGAATGATCAAGAGACAAAATCCACACCGTCTGTTTGTATAACATTAGAATTTAAGATTTACAGTATTACAAAAATTACGGATGATGCTCAAGTTGATATCAAGATGTCAAGAACAGAACCCGCATCAATGTGGAAAATAGATTTTACTAGCGAGGATATATTAAACAAACATTTTAATGAAACTTTTCTAGAAGATGGAGAAGATTTCGTTGGTTACATTGCAGTTGATGATTCCAATCAACAAGAAGATGGTCCAAAAGGACTTGTGAATGAAATTTTCACTAAGTTTGGTCTAAATGGTGAAATAGAACCAACTAAAAATGGAATTTGGTTAAAATATGATAACTTATCATGGCCATGGATGAAACACAGAGGTCAGATTAATATATTGCAGTTATTGACATATTTAACTCAATACGCAGAATCAAAAGAAAATCCAAATGCTGTAAATTATCATTTTTGGCATGATCGATATGGTTGGTATTTTAAAAGTATTGATAAATTATTACGAGAACAACCAAAAGCAGTTGAAGGTTTTGTAGCAACACTGGACAACAACAACCCAAATAGAATCTATAAAATAGAATTGTCTAAAGAATTTAGCATTCCATCGCTATACAGTAGTGGTGCTATAAATTCAATGTATTATAGAAGTGATCCAAATTATAGTGATCCTTATTTGGATTTTATTGATACAAATCAGGGATTTACTCATTCCACGGTCATTTATGATTATACTAAAGATTATGATTCATGGTTACATATCGATAAGAAAAAAATAGTAAATTCTCAATTTGAAACTACTGTATTTAATAAAGTTGGAGATATAAAACCCTCAACAGTAACTGATGATTTAATCTATGGTTACATGAGTAAACAACCAAATAATACTCCATTCCCACAGTGGTGGGATCATTTAGGTAAAACACAATCTGGACCCTGGAGTTCCGTTGCTTGGCAACCACAGTTTGATTTATCAAATCTTCCACTAAAAGAGTTTCACACAATACATAAGAAAATTCGTGAACCTTTAAAGAAAAAAAGAGATGAATTCAACTATAAGAAGAACGTAAAACGAAAATGGGAAACATACAGATGTACTGTCTGCTGTCATGAAGATGGTGCTTTGGGATCCACTGCTGACATTGCATTATTTAACAATCCAGGTCCAATTGATGGTATCACATATGCTTTATTGTTTGGTGCTACTGGGATGTTTGCAGAGTTTAATCAAGAATATAAAATTGTGTCTGCTGGATCGTTTACAGATCAGTTAAATTTCAATTCTGGTGTTACATTTTTAAACGGGTTAACTCAGTCATATGATTTGACAAAGTATCCATATAACCAGACAATTGGTGATTTTTTTAATTTGTCAAGTGATCCTACAAATTATGTAAATAATGTGATTAACAGAGCAATCAATCAGTATAACATATTAATAAATCGGTTAGATGAAAGAAAAAGAGATATTAATAACTTTCTTGGAAATGTCGAATCATACAAACAAACAGCAGATAATATTTTCTTTTCATCCCTAAAACAAAAAACCTCAGATCACAAAAGACCAATTGATCTACTACAGGGATACAAGTATGTCGGTGATGCTATCCCAGGAGAAACAATACTGGAATGGCCAATAACCGAATATGAATTTGGTATGATACCGTCAACTGCCATACCAGAAAATTACGGTGTGGGTCAACCAAAATTTAGAGATGCAACTCAACAATCTAATGCAGTAAGATCAATTACATTTAGAGGAACATCTCAATGTACTTGGTGTATGAGATGTTCATGCATACAAGGACCAGCAGATCCCGCTAATTGCACTGCTGTTTGTACTTTATTTCAAAGTGATTTTGGTTGTGAGTCAGGAGAATATTCATACAGTGGATCGTGTGATGTCGGATCTAGTGATGTTCAAAATTGGGTAACGAGTATCGAACTAACACATCAAGCAATATGTAATCTAAATCCAGGATGTAGTAGTGCTGGATCAAGATGGGGATGCATATTTGGTCCACCCGCACCACCAGGTGCAGGTGGTGGTTCAGCAGTTGGTTCATGTTTACCAGTTTCCCCAAATGATCCAGCAGCTGCATATAGTACTTATCAAGAATGTAGAGATTCTGGTTGCGAAGGTGGCGACGTATCACCACCACCATCACCACCAGGCGAAGGACCAGTTGGACCACCAGGCCCTCCAGGACCACCAGGCCCTCCTGGTCCTCCAGGACCACCAGGACCACCAGGACCACCAGGCCCTCCTGGTCCACCAGGTCCGACTGGACCAACTGGCCCGACTGGACCAACTGGACCTTCCGCGTTACCAACAGAAGAAGATATAGTAGAATTAGATGTTCCTGTTAACTGTTCTCGGGATAAAGTAGTTCGTGGCTATATTCGTCACATTAACGATGCAGCAGTTTCTGCATTCTCTCCGATTTATATCTACGCTGCTCCATATCTTTGGGCAGAAGATGATGCTGTTCCACAAGATTGGTCATTTTATGATTATGCTTCTGATGCTTCAATTATTCCTGGAATAGTAGATAATTCTATTCGAACCACAACTCAAAATTGCATCAATAGTGGAAAATGTTATAATACAACATGTTTAAGTTCAACTGCACTTGAAGCACTTGCAAGAACATGCATAGCAGAACTACAATTAATCGATATAGAAAGAGAACTATTAATTACTCTAAGAGATGCTGCAAATAACCAATATAAAACCTTATGGCAGCAATTATATCAGCAATGGTTTGAAAGAAAGGCATTCTTCCATTCAAAGAAACCAGGAGAAAATGTATTCAATAATCCAAATATAGAAGGTGGTCTGGTTTCCAAGAATCTATTCAGTCTTGAAAATGTAAAAAAGATAACCAGAAAAGAAATTCGCGGAAGTAGATACGAAATTCTTTCAAAATCTAAAGGAATCACTGGTGCATCAGCAGGAGAATGGTTATATGAAATATTCTTTGGTAATAATGCTGGATCAACTGCACACCCATACTATGATCAGAAGTATTCACAAACTCCATTTATAACTTCAAGAGAACCATATTCTTGGTATAGTTTTGAAGATGCAGACATGACTGATAATCCAGAGTATTCTTTTGCAGGAGAACAAAGAAATTATTCTAGTACCAGTATATTACCAAAACAGGAATATGCACCTGAGTTTAGAGGATCTGAGCATGTCGAAGTGGGAGTTCTTCACATACCATCTCTTGATCTTGCAAATATAACAAATGTTTCTTCTAACTTTGGTTCTGGTGTTGCCAATGCTGTTGCTCAATTTGCTCAAGGGGATTTAAATACAACATCCGCATTATCTCTCAAAAATACTTTTAATCTGTATAATATTAAAACCGACAGCAAACCACCAAATATAAAGAAGGAAGAAATAACTTCTTACATTCGCATTGAATTTAATAATCCAATAGGTCTTGATCGTATCAAAGAGTTCCCAGATGGATTTGTGAGAGATGCAGGAACAGAATACTTCCTACCATATCTTGTTCAGTTAACACCTGGACCATTTGGTAGACAGTCAGTTAAATACAATGCTGCTGTAATCGGAATGGACCCATATGGATTTGATGTTGCTGTCAAGAAAATCAAGGATGATATTCCAGAGAATAGAAAACTTGCTGGATTTGATCGTGGAAACTACTATTCGTGGTGGAATCATGATACTGGATCCGTGCTATCTAAATCACAATATCTAAGTTCAGATTACAACGGAATGGATCTTTGGCCAGAACCAATATTTGAGACAGAATACACATATTATGCATATGACCATTCACAAGAAGATCTTCATGGGGGAAACAAAGATACAGATTTCCACAATGGTGGTGGATTTAACTTTGACGATCCCTCTCAAGATTGGATGGAATCACTATATGACTATGGAATGAGTTCTGGTAAACAATTTGATCCACTATATCGAACATCTGCGGTTGGTACATATTTGTTACCAAATAGTTACAGAAAACTAAAACCACATCGTTCGTGGTGGTCTATATTCATACCAAGAAATATATTCATTCCAGTAAGATTTGCAAATATGTTCAAGTCTCTGAGAAAGAAATCAAGAGATCTTTATGGAGGAAAGGGTGTATTCACCGCAAATCCACAATACTGGAAAAATTGGTATGGTACAGAGTTTCAAGACTGGATTGCGTTGGCAGACAGAAATAGCATAGATGTAAATAACCTACTCGGGGATAAAGACATATCGATATTTTTACAGGATGCTGATGCGTCTACTTACATTAACCCAGTGAAATCATCAACTCTCCCAGCAGGAATTAAGAAGTATTTTAATGATTCATTGATGCATTATCTTTCTGGTTCTGCATTACTTTATAGACCCAATCTTGTTACCCAAGATCTTTGGAAATATGATTTGAGTGGAGAAACAGAATATGGTCTTATTACTCCACCTGTTGATACAGAATATGAATTCTTTGATCGTAATTTTTCAATGCAATTTGTTGTGTTTGCTAGAGGAAGTAGATCGTGTAAAGAACTAGGACTAAAATGTGCAAATCCAAACACACCTCCTTTTATAAATTCAGAAGGTTGTGAACCAAATGATCCATATTGTAATTGTCCAGCACAGGACAGAATGCCGACAGAGGCAGAACCAACATACCTTGAACTCTATAAATTGTACCAAGAACTTTCGGAATGTAAATCTATAGAAGAAAACTTAGGTTCAGATTGGTTAGGATGTGAATGGTCAGATCCAGATTCGCCTTGCAGTTGCAATTGCCCAGAACAAGGAAAATATTTCAATAAATACTTAGAATACACCAGAACATATTGTACATTCTGGGAAACAGAGCATAAAACTCCACTTCTGAGAACCGCACAGTTAGAATTGCTCAATGCTCAAAGAATGACAATAACAATTGCACCAAACGATCTAGTCAAAGTTGGTTCAATTATAGAAATATTTGTACATAATTTTCCAAATTTAAAAAATAAGTTTAGAAGAATTTCTGGTAAATGGTTAGTTACTGGAATCAGTCACTCATTCAACACTTTAAGAAATTATACTTTAACTTTATCATTAGTCAGAGATTCTGTCGAATATGACGTAGAAGAAGCAAATAAACCTGAATCTATATTTGATCCAAACATTTATAATAAGATGCACTAAATATCAATATGATAAACAGAAATTTAACATATAGTGACATTCCGTTCATCATGACTAAAAATCCATTTACTAATGATTTAAATTTAGTAAAAGATGTCTATGCAATAAAACAATCGGTAAAAAATATTGTTTTAACTATACGAGGAGAAAGACCATTTAATTATAGACTTGGTGGAAATCCTAAAAATTTTCTCTTTGAAATACTAGACACCATGACAAGCATACAATGCAAAAATTTAATTGATAATGCAGTTTCAACTTATGAACCAAGAGTAGAAATTAAAGACATAGCAATTCAAGATAGACTGTCAAATCCAAATAAAATAAATATCATCATAGTTTATAACATACTTGAATTAGGAATCGTAGACAGTGTTTTTGTATCTCTAGAAAGGACAAGATAAGTGTCATCTCGCAAACCACCAACCACTCTAGGAAAACTAGAATTCTTAGATATTAAGAAAAGTTTAGTTGATTATCTAAGATCGCAATCTGTCTTTTCTGGATATGAATTTGAGGGATCTGCTTTGTCAACACTAGTAGATCTAATGTCCTATAACACATACTATTATGCTTTATATTCAAACATGATTGCTAATGAGGCATTTTTAGATTCTGCGCAAAGAATAGAGTCTCTAATATCTTTGACAAAACCTTTAGGATATACGATTCCTTCAAAAACAGCAGCAAAATGCAAAGTTGCACTTTCAGGAATTTCAGAAGGAACAACTATAATACCAAGAAAATCTGTTTTTTATGGTAAAAACTCTGAGGGAACTCAGTTTAAATTTTATAACCTAGAAGATGTTCCAGTAGTAGATTCGCAAACAGATTTCTTTTACATATATGAAGGAAAGAATTTTGTTGAGGTGGAAGCAGTAGATTTAATCGATATAGAAAGACAAAGAATTGTAATTTCTGATGACAATTTTGATTTAGAGACATTAAAGGTAATAGTGACCGATCCACAGTCAGATGTAGACGAAGAATGGACTAGAATTGATAACATTGGATATTCAAATACAGTCGAAGAAAAGATTTATTTTGTTGAAAGAACTGAGACTGGTTTTATTTTATCATTTGGTCTTTTAAATTCAGTTGGTAAAAATATAACAGAAGATGTTAGATCTGTAAAAATTACATATTTGACAACAAATGGAAGTTTGGGAAATAATATAACTTTATATACTTCTTTATTTGGTAATGTTGTTGTTTTTGATGGAATTCCATCTTTTGGTGGAAAAGATGATCCAAGTCTGGGATCTATTAAATTTTTAGCACCAAAATGGTTTGCATCGCAAGAAAGAGCAGTAACAAGCACAGATTACAAAGCACTTATTTTAGAAGCAGGATTTTTTGCAAGTGAAAATGAATTTAATGTGTATGGTGGCGAAGAAATTGTTCCACGAAGATATGGAAGAGTTTTCATAACATCTGTCAAACAACCATCCGAAGTTTCGGATATGATGCAATTCATAAAAGAAAGAAGTGTGATCACAGTATTACCAGAATATGTTGCATCAACTCCACTAGTAGTTTATGTTGATTTTACATTTAGATTTAATGATGGTGTGCCAAGAACATCTTCACAAAAACAAGAGATAGCAAATCGAATTAAATCACTGTTTAATCAAATTTACGGATCTGGCAATCGATTTAATCTTTATTTTAGTGCAAGTGAATTTGTTGATCAAGTTAAATTACTATTACCACAAGTTGAAATATCACCAGACGATTTTAAAATATACGTCGAGCAAACAGTAAATGCTACACTTTCGGATTATGTTTTCAATCTTCAGAATGAAATTGATATAGGAAATGCACCTTTACTTAGATTTACAGAACCATTTATGTCAACACAATCAACAGTGCCTGTTGTGTATGCAGTTGATAACGATACACCATTTCCTCAAAAACCATTGAAACTTTTATCATCAGACTTAACAACCGTTGTAAATTCAAATGTTGGAAATGTAAATATAGAAACAGGCACTGTGTTAATTAAATCTAAGATTATGAAAACTCCAACTAAATTTACAATACCGTTTAGACAAAAAACAATTAAAATTCGGTTAAATAACTTAGTATCTTTTTCAATTAAAAACATCACGATAGCATAAAATGATTCCAGTAATATCAACACAGATTCCAGTAGAACAGCAAACTGAAAAAGTTGGATTTAAACTTACAAGTTTATATTCTAATCTTGAAGTGTTGAATCAATTATTTTTTGGTGATTGCAATACAGTCAAGGATATAACAGATCAAATTCCTCTGTGGATAATACACGAAAAAGAACAAACAGAAGAGCAGGGACAAACAGCAATTACTATTTTTGACTTTTTGCAAAAATACTATGACTGGTTATATTGCGATTCGGAAAAAGGTTCTGGGTATCAACTAGGACTTAGTTTGTTGGATTTAGTCGATATCGATAAAACAAGAGATCAATTTGTTCAACGATTAGCAGACATATATGCAAATGGCATAGAGTCTTCAGCATATGCTGATAATGGTGGAAAAATACAAACAGAAAGTGCTAGAAACTTTGTACACAACATAAGAAAGAATTTCTATCAGAAGAAAACCACTCTTGATGGAATTCGTTACTTCTTTAAGACTCTTTTTGATGTTCCAGAAGAGCAAGTAAAGATAGAATATCCCAAGAAGTATCTTCTTCGTTTAAATGGTGGAAGATTCAGCAATAGCAATTTTTACTTTCCTGGTGGAACTGGATCGTATGAACTATTGCAGACTTTGAGTGGAAGTTGTCTTAATTTTTCTAGAATACAAGATGGTAATTTCTTTCAAGATTATTCATATCTTCTAAAAACTGGAATCAAATCAAGTTACTATAAAGAAACATACAAGACACTAGCACATCCAGCAGGATTGCGGGTCATATATGAAAAATCATTGGAAGATTACAGTGGTCCACAAACTGACTACGACTTTACACTTATATGTGAAAGAACATATCTAAGAAATTATGCACCTTATGGCATTTCATATGAATACACAACATCAATAGGTGCGTGTGGTGGAACTACATATTATGGTCTAGATGTATGCACTGGATGCACTGGGTATACTGGATTTACTGCACCCACACACGCATTCCCAAACTGGAATACAACTACAATTCTTGGTTATAACTTCAAAAATGTAGTATTGCGTGATTTCTTTGATATATGCTACGATGGAGATGAAAAGGTAAGTCCAAATATTGGATTGACATGTTCTACATGTGTAACAGAAGAAACATAAGAGAAAACAATGAGTAATAAAACAGAAAATGTCAAAACTTTTATAAATCAGATTGGAAAAGAAAATCAATTGTTTTTATTTGTTGGTTCAAATGACACCGACTCTCAATCTAATTCGTTTGAAACAGAAATAGAGACATGGAAATATTCTGACTTTTCAATAAAGATCGGAAAAGATAATATCATACCAGTAGTACCAAATGTAAAGTGGACCAAGAAAAGAACATATACACCATGGAATGCGAAGACAGAAAACTATGGTAATTTTTATGCATATAATGATATAAACGGATATGTCTATCTTTGCATTTCTGACAATAGAGAAAACAGAGAAGACTTCATAGGTAAGAATGTATCCAACAATGCACCCTCCCATACGGTTGGAGATGTAACATACGATGATGGTTATACCTGGAAAGCGTTGTACAAAATTACACCTAACATTGAGAAATTTGTAACTGAGCAATGGATTCCAGTAGTTAGTTTTGATATATTTGAGAATTTAGATAAAGGTTCTTTGTTTTCTCAGATGCAATCTTTCTGTTCACCATCCACAACAAAGCAGTCTGGAAACTGTGCAATTTATTTTAAACAAAATATAAAATATTTGTCACATACTGGATCAATCGTCAATGGAGTAAAAGGAAATCTATATGAATATTTTTCAATGGAATGCCATGATTGCTATAATACATTTAAAGACCATCCATATTTCATTGCCGATTTTACAACAGGGACACCAAGTTCAACAATAACAATCAAAGACACATACGATCTTGTTGGAGAACTTATAGAACAGAAAAAAATATCAATAGCATCTCCATATTTTTACTTATACCAGGTAAATAAAAACTCACCAGATGAGGGTTACATTGTATCGGCAAAGATTGATTTAGATGGAGTGGACCTAGAAAATCTTGCAGTAACTAAAGCAAATCCAGAATTAACAATATACAGCAACACAGGATCTGGGGCGTCAATAAGACTTAAGACTTTTAATTCTGCGATCAATAATAAAATTTACATTTATGGCATTGAAGTGTTATCTCGGGGATCTGGTTACAAAGATATTAGTGTCACTTTAGACTCTGCTTCTCTAACAGGAAGTTTAACTATTGCTCAATTGATGGCAAAAATTAATATTAATCTGGACGAAATTGATGGTCTTGGATTTGATCCAATGAGAGTATTAAATTGCAAGCACTCTATGATTGATGTTAGAGTAGATAAACCAACACTAGAAACATCAAATCTGTCAATACCAACGCATATTAATTTCTATAGTTTAGTTCAAAATCCCAAAACAGACTCTAGTTTTGATACAATTGCTGGTGCAACAGAAAATAAATACTTATCTACGCTATACAGAACCACAGTTGAATTGACCGTGACCGTTCCATCAAGTGTTGGTGGTTCTCCGATATTACCACAAATTGACACTCAATCGATAGCAACATTAACTGATAACACAACGATTAGAAATATTCAAATATCCAAAATAACTCCACCAATAACATCTGGAGGAACAGGAAAATTTGAAATTAAAGGTCTTGAATACGATCAAGCATCAACACTGGTTGGTGCTAATCTAGTAGCAAATAATGTAAATTATAATGTGTCGAGTGTCAGTGCAACTCCTGTATTTGTTCAATATACAGGTAAAGTTCTTTCCTCAAATAAAACAACAGAGATACCAATTCAAGATGCAGACACAGCATTGATCCGTATAAATATGGTAAAAGGAATGTAAAATGGCACTTTCACCTCTAAATACTGATAATAGAAATTTTCCATTAAGTGATGCTCCCTTCTTGAGTAGAGTGTCGGAGCATTATGAGAGTGGCAAAAACTATGCCATGATATCCTTTAATCCTGGATTTGCTCTACAAGCGGCAGAGTTAAATGAGATTCAAGAATTATTTTTCATGAATATGAATTTAACGCAGAGAATGAATTCAAATTGGATTCAAATTTCTGGAGCACAAACAACACCATTCTATGCTCCATACTGGGAAGGTCTTATCCCCCTCACACCATCTTACTTAACATCAACATTTGATGGAACTACTTTAACTTTTTCATATTCTCTGAGTGCAGGATGGTATCTGTATACTGATAAGACAAGTAAACTTAGTTTTTGGGTTTACAATAACACAACATTTACGCAGTCAAATATAACTGCTAGTAGTGGTGTTTTTTACTTCGGAACACGTTCAAGCACTCAGCAAATAGGATGCTGTCAAACAAATGATAATTGTTTAGATCAAGATGTAACACTTCGAGATGGATCACAAGAAACATATCAAGAATTCACATGCGGTGCATCAAGATTTAAAATAAATATCAATCCAACATCAGCAACAACACTTGAATCTTTTAATAATCTTGCTACCGCACCTGCTGATTTCTGTCATATATTCACAGTAGATTTAACAAGCGTAAATAAATCAATTAAATATCCAAATGGGTATATAGTAACTAGCATAGTCTAACGGAGAAATTAATTAAATGGCAATTTCACCACTTACAGGTTCATCTACATTTTATGATTGGTATATAAAGACCAATGATGAGATCATTGCACAATTGAATGCAATGACAATTTACGGCGCTACTAGTGGTGATGGTGTTAAACTAGATGTAGATGGAAACGGTATTTTATCAGCAACTATTGGAGGAACATCTGGAAATATACAATCTGGATTGACTTTTAGTGGTAAAGTTTCATTTACAGGAGAAGTTGCAGTACCTAATGTTTCATTTAAAATAGATGGTATAACTACTGGATCGTCTGGTTATACATTTGGATCAGTAATCAGAACCAATGGAATAAATGGGTATACACTCGCATGTGCCGATGATCCAGATAATGCTGAATCACTAGCAGTAATCTCTGGAATGAATTCAAGATATTCAATTGCTACTGTTCTTGGTAAAATTACTGGTAATTTCAATAGTGTTGCTGGTGGTACATTATTTGCTGGTTGTGTTTACTTTCTAGATCCAGCACTTCCTGGAAAAATAACAACTACTGAACCCGTAACTGTAGGACAAGTCTCGAAACCAATTATCATGGGATTGAGTGGAGATTCAGGACTGGTTCTGCAATATAGAGGAAACTATTTAAACGGTTCATCAACAATAGGATTGTCTGGAAGCAATAGAATTTATGTCATATTGCCTTCATCTTCGACTTCTAATGGATTTGTTCCTGGAAATTTTGTTTCCTACTTACCAAATGTTGGTTCTAATGGAAGTTCTTTCAATAGTTACTTAACTGCAACTGGAAGAACAGCATACAGTGGTTGGTTCATGAGTCAGTCAACGTCTGTAGATCAGACATCACCATTGCCATTTGAAGAAGATTTTGTTGTTGGAATGATTGAAACATCAAATGCATATGGATCCGATAGAGTATATCAGATTGTAACCAAAGGAGCAACTGAAGTTATTCCCGCAGCAATATCACCATCTGTTTATGGGTGGTGGGTTCTAAATGGTGCAACTCTTCCAGATCAATTAGTACAATCATCAAATAATATTGAAGAAAACAATCTATTTGAAAGAATGTATGTTGGTTACAACTACAACGACACATCATTTATAGTGGATATTAAACCACAATTTAGATCAGTTGTAAGTAATAGATCCACTACACTTCCAATATCAGATCAAAACATCACAGCATTCCAGAATGAAACATTCAATGGTGATTTTAGTGTCTGGCAAAGATCAACTGCAAGAGATTCACAATACACATTGGATACAGCAAAGGTTTATTTTGCTGATCAATGGGTGAGAAGAACATCCAGAACATCATTAGTATCTCAATATGTTGAGAGAAAAACTTTCAGCAAATCACAAATACTAGTAGAAGGTTCTCCAACAAATTATATTGATGTTAAATGTATTGTAGACCCTTCTAGTTTATGGATATCTGGACAGCATAGTGTTGGACATATAATACCGAATATTGAGTCATTGAACAATTCAAATATAACCGTAAGTTTCTACGCAAAATCAACAAATACAGGATATTCTGCAAATGTTTATTTTGCAAGATACAACGGTTCTACTTTAGTCAGTAAAACAGTCATAGGTACTGTTTCACCAACAACTACATGGAATAAGTATACAATAAATTATAAAGTTCCTGTGCTTTCAGCTGGATCATATCAAAATGATTATGTTGAAATTGGATTTGATATTGAACCGATGGTGAAGAGTGCCTTTGATGCATCCGTAGCACTCGGAACTGCTCTCTATATGAGTTTTGCATCTCTCTGTGTATATAATGGAACTTATCTGAATCCAAAACATCTATTCGAATCTCAAGAAGCAAAGCAAGTAAAAGCAAGTAAATTCTACTATACAACATATTCAGATTCACAAATAGAGGGAACAACTACACTTGCTTCAAATAATTCAGATATTGCGTTGAATGCCATATCTACTCAATACACACCACAACTTCCATATTCTACATTTAAATTGCCAGTGAAGATGAGAACATCACCAACTGTATCTGTATATTCTCCATCAACTGGTGCAGCAAATGATGTATTTAATTTAAATGCGGGATTAGATTTAAGAAACACTTCTGGCACTATTGGATATGACAGAAAGACAAGAATTGCTCCTTTAAATAATTCTACAGTCACAAGCACATCAGATCAAACAACAGTTAAAATTAATTTTGTAAACGGAGTGGTTCCCTACGATACTGTAAGTTATCACCTTATAGCAGATGCTTCATATCCATTATAAAGAGGTATTAGATGCCAAGTTGCAGCAACAGTTCAAATATATCATCAGCAATAAATTCATTTAACATAACACAGGGTTCTGGTGGATCCAGATTTGTTGTTCAAATAAATCAGGTTGCTGGATTAACAGTTGGTAATGTTATTCGTTACGATGTTCCAACATCTGGATATACTGGATCAAAAGCAGACACACCAGAAAATGCAGAAGTATTTGGTGTCATAGAATCATACATACCAACTACATCAAAATTCAATGTAGTAATGAGTGGTTCCGTTGATCTAGATTCATCGAAATTTGCTGCAATCCCAACAAGTCCATCTGGTGCTGGTGGTGGAAATGATATTTACTTTTTAAGTGGAATAACAGCAGGAGTTCTACAGAATCTTGCACCAGCAAATATAGATCACATAACAAAACCAGTATATCAAGTTGCTCCACATGGAACTTATAGTGGAAGTGTGATTAATTATTCTGGTTATAGACTTGGCGGAGATATTCAAGCAGGATTAGACACAGTAAATATCTTAGCAAGAGTTGGAAGTTTGCAATTTATATTTGATGCAACAACTGCATTTGATGCAGAAGAACAAAGATTAAGACAATTTGGGTTTGACAACACAGGAACAGATGTCTGGCCAATATTTCAATTGGATCCAGCAGTTGCATATGATTGGAAATTGGAATCCATAAGAATGGATACAAATTATGTTCTTCTAAGAAAAATAGACTTTCCAGATGTAACTAATAATGTGTTTCCAATAATAAACGGTGGATGGGTTGAACGAGTTAAAGTTGATTCGGGAACAAATATAACAAGAAGTACTGTCAGAGGTAAAGCAGTACAGCAATTTAATAATCAGTTTTATAATGACAGCGCAGCAGAATCATCATGGTACGGACAAGTTTTAGATTGGGATGAAACCACTCGTTATCTGTACATACTTCGTCCAACAGTGATTGATCCAAATCTTATGATTGATATTTTAAATTATATGGCAAATCCAGCATTGCCATTAACCATAAGAACAACATCGACTCCCCAACTTCCTTCTGCAACAGGAACAATATTATTACAAACCGTTCCAATAACATCTACAAATAGAAGCATACAATTTGTTGGATTTGTCACCCCAACAATTAAGTTTACGGGTGAAGGAACAGGACAAAATTATCCATTCTATTTTCAAACCATATACGATCCTTTCAATACAAACACACCAGAAACAGTAGGTGTATATGCTAAGGTGTATATGAAGATTAAAAATCGTGGAGTAAGTTTAGTAATTCCAGATAATGTAACTGCAACAGAACTGTCCGCCAACGCAATAACACTTGCAAATACAGATCTACAGACAACAATAAATGCTCTTCAAGCAAGAATTCAATGCCTTGAACGCGGACAGACATGCCCATAATTGAAAGTTAAATATGATTTACGGAAGTAGTCCATTACTCGGAGTTAATCTAACAGGAATAACTGGTCCAACTGGTCCATCGGGTCCAAGAGGTCCAAGAGGTTCGCGTGGTTCTACTGGTCCAGGATTAACTGGATCCACGGGTCCATCCATAACAGGAATGACCGTAAATTCTCAAGGATTGATTGTATCATTATTTGATGATAACACCACACAAACAGCACTAAATGTTCTTCGAGGTGAAACTGGAAATTACTATATTCCAGCAGATGCAGATGTGCTATCAACAGCATTCAATATTGTTAAAGGTGTTTCTTATTTTTATAATGATAATGGAAAAGTACAAAATGTAATCAAGTTACGAGGATTCACTACTGGATCTCCTGATGTTTTAAAGTTTTCATTAAATAGTTTTGGCAATATTAATATAGATTACAATATTTTCAATCTAGCATATATCGGAGTTTCTGGTGGAACAACAGGACAGTTACTTTACAATAGACCAGGTGATAAACAATACGGATTAACAGGAACAAATTATAACACAGCAAATAATTCATTCTCTGCTGAAATTGCAAATTATTCCGAAAGAATAATTTTCGTAAATCCTGTATATGTTTCTCTCGGTGCAGCTACAGGTTTTTATTATTGGAATGTAGATTGGGAACAAGGAAATATTTTTAAGTTAAACTCATGGGCAAATGATCCTGGTGCTGGTGCATTGGATATTGTTGCACAAATGATTAATATCAGAAATCCATCCAATGAACTTGTGTCCAAAGGAATCACAATCATTGTACCAAGTGGAGTCACTTCTTCTAATGATTTTACTACTTTGTTTGCAACAACCGATGATATAACTCAAACTCCAGATATCAACAATTTTGAAGAGGGAGTGTCATGGCCACTTACCATTCCTCCGTGTTTTACGGAAAATATTGACATACTTAATTTGATATCAGTAGGCGATATATGGCACGCAAACTTTAGTCATTTGGGATTTACTTTTGGTGTTGCTCTTGATGTAGTTGGCGACATATCAAAAATACCAACAAGTATCAATTTAACTGATGTTAAATTTGATTGTGCTAGAGGAAACAACATATACGGCGTCTGCTGTCCAGCGCAATGTGGTATCACAGCATATGAAACAATTGAAGTTTTATGTGATGGCATTTTTTATCCAGGAATAACTCTTGGAGATCCGTGTGATGATTTATGTGGTGCTTTGGGAATCTGTTGTTTAAAGATCAATGACACAAACATAATAACTGTTAATGATTTTGTGGAGCAATGTGAGTGCTCCCAGATGGCAATAAATCAAAATGCAATTGAATATATTTGGACAGAAAGAACTCAATGTATTGAGTCAGTTCTTGACATTAATTGCACAAATGCCTTTAATGGATTGGGTCCATGCTGTGATGGTCGTGGTGGATGTACACCGAATATAACAAATGATCAATGCATAAGTCAAAATGGATATTATCAGGGAGCGGGTCTGAATTGCACAACTGCTATTGGAGTTCCAAGATGTTCTGGTGGAACTGGTGGATGCTGCAACAGTTCAACTGAAACATGCACTGATGGTGTTGATGGATCGACTTGTATATCTCAAGGTAATTTTTACTATGGTTGTTCTGTTCCTTGTTCTTCGCATTCATGTGTAAGAACATGCTATACCCAAATTGCTGAAGCAGGATTACTTCTTCCTGGAACAGAAATAGAAGGAGGAATAGTAGTAGGTATATTCAATCCAAGAAATTCTATATGTTTTGGGAACACCGCATTTGGTGGTATTCCACCATCATTAGTTGCAGATCCAGCAACAATCACAACATCAACAGAAATATTTAACTTCCTAACAAACGGCAATGAAGCATCTGCTGATTATTATCAGACAAAGTACAATAGATTGGGATATGGGTTTAATAGATCATCATCTCACATCTGCTCTGAAGATTCTTGGTTACTGATTGTTTCAAAATATCCAGTAGTATTGGAAGAAAATACAACAACTCCAATAAGTGATGATATTTCTTCATTTACAGGAATAAAAACATTTACATGGAGTCACGGTGGAACATATTTTGGAAATATCATGACCGATCAGGGATTGATTCCAACAAATACTGAAACATCTAATGTTCCATTTCCTGGTGATACAACACCAGATGAAGGTTGGTACATCTATGGAGTAAGTGGATTGACTTATTATGGAAATGCATATTCGTTCCAGAATTGCTCAAATGAATTCAACGATAATCCATACTGGAGAAGTGGTCACGGACCTTTCTATGCTAGGACCACATTCAATGGCAGATGGTCACCAAATTGGGGATTGTACAATACAATTAGAATGGTATGTGCTGAAAGACATGCATATGATATTGATCCTGGATATGAATCAGTATTCAAGCAACTTTATGATTTCGGACCAGGATTTACTCCATATTACACTGCTGGTGAATGGTCAATAAGTCAACAAAGTTCAGCAGAAGCAATATCTGCATTTAACATACAAAAATTAGCAACAGGCACATTGTTCCCGAAAGCATCAAACTGGTATATTCCAAGTATGGACGAATTATCATATATTGCTGCAAAAATAGCAACAGAAGATTTAAATGGAACAATTGCTCGACTGGGTGGAGTTCCACTTGGCGATAGAAGAATTGGTGCAGATGGATGGATATGGTCATCTACAGGAACCTTTAACGAAGGAACAACTGGAGAGTATACTCAAATTGTAACCGATGCTGCATTCCCAGATGTAGGATCTGTCACAAGTCCTGTGTCGCATGGCACAGAAGCGTGGACTGTCAGAGTGGATACCACTGATTTAACTCTAACAAAAACTAAAAAAGCAAATAGATTAGATAAATATGAAGTGCGACCTGTCAGAATGATTCGGTGTGATGGTCAATATTATGATATAAATTTAAACAATCCTGCTAGGTATTGGAGACTTTGGGCAATACCATCAATAGATATAGGCAATATTATTAACGGACCACCAGCAACATGAGTTCATCAAGAATATTTTATACAACTAGAGGAAGCAAAACATTAGCTGTTGGTCCTACTGGTCCTACTGGTCCTACTGGATCAACAGGTCCAACAGGTCCAACGGGTATTGGTTACTCTGGGGTAACAGGAAATGGAATAACAGGAGCAACAGGAAATAACGGTTCTCTTTCCACTTCAATATATTTTTTCGGAAATGGTCTTTCGTTCGGTATTGTAAATATAGAAGGCAGTCTGGGAACATCAGGTGATAATGATACCTTTGTTATTCAAAGTCCTCTTGATGACAGTCTAGAAAAATCAATAAATCTAACAACACAAAGTTATATTCAATATTTTGCAAATGATGTTGCTTTTTTTAGAAAAATCAATTTAAGTTCAAATTATTTAACATTCAGTGGAAGTGCGAATCAGTCAACACTGAGTCTTTATGGATCTACTGTTGGAAATGTCTTTCCTCTAGGAAACACAGGTGAACTTCTCTATGTTAAGGGTGCAACTACCGCGAGAGGTGCAAAAAATACTAAGTGGAATCCAATAGATTCACAGATGTATATTGATTTTGTTACTTTCAGAGAACCACTTTATCAAAATAAAAATTATCCAAGTGTAGTTGGATCTTCTGGTGGATTCCAATTTGAATCATATCAAAATTACTCTAATCATCCAACTTCATTTATATTTTACAGTACATATGAACCAGAGGGTGTAGCAAAAGGAGTTGGAAGTTTTTATACATCATTTATTCCAAATTTTGTGTCTAATGAAAATGATGTATATTTACTAGATCCAAAAGAAACCTCAAATAATATACCAGAGAAAATTAATCTCTCAATGCTTTTTGGAATTACTGGTGGATCATTAGTAAATCAGATTAATTTTATTCCACTTTCGGGATATACCGCACAAGATAGATTCACACCTCAGAATTTTAACAGATCAAAAATAGGTTCTTGTTGTTTTTGCGAACAAGGAACAAAAGAAAAAATGTGTATTGATTACACAACACAGGAATATTGTGAATCTATATTTGGTAACTTTAGCACAAATTCATGCTTGAGCAGAAATAGCAGTAGTGATTGCTATTTTGAAGGAACATGTTGTGTTTATGATTCAGCAACAGAAACAACAAATTGTTTAAATACAACACAAAAAAAATGCATTGAATATAATGGTTTATTTACCGCTGGTAGAGTATGTGATATGTGGGATGATGATTTTTTTCAATGTCCTTCAAATTTTTGTTTAGGGATTCAACGAGGAAGATGTTGTATAAAAGGAAGATGTTTTAATTTGACAGAGGATGAATGCAACGGAATTGAAAATGCATTATTTTTTGCAGGTGGAACATGCACTTCAGAAACAGATGATTCGGTTTGTTGCTATGCAAATAACTTCCTAGGTGCTTGTTGTAAAACTAATGGTTGCGAGGATGGTGTGCGACCAGAAAACTGTGATGGTATCTTTATGGGATCTGGAACCATATGCGCAACTCAAAGTTGCTGTGGCAATACTTATCAGGAAGATTATTTTACTGGAGAAGAAAAATTTTCCTGTAAAGCATTGGGGTCTTTTCAGTCATTCAACTGTTTAAATATTGGAGATAAACTTGCTGGTGGTTATTTTGCTGGATTTGTTGGTATGCCAAATCCATGTTCATTCTTTACACAACCACAGGTTGCATTTGGTGAACCACTTGAATGTTTAATTAAACCAAGAGGAAATGATTATAATAATCGTAAATGGAGATGTAAAACATGCAAAGGAAACTTTGATGGATCAAATAATGGATCAATCGAATATTTTGCTAGAACATATCCAGCAGAACTTACGGTCGATTCGTTGGATTCAAAATGTATTCAAAAAACAGGTGTTCCTTTCGTTCAGCAAGTTTTTTCATTGGATGGAGTTGCCTGGCCAGACAGAAGAATGTTCACGGAAACAACTCAATATAATGAAGAAAATGGAACATATGCTTATCATTTAATTGATTCTGGTATTGCTGTCGAATACATGACAAGTCAAAACAATCTATATAAATATCTTGCTTCAGATGTATATGGAAACAATAAAATTCACATTATGTGGGCATTGATTGTTGGACCAGAAGATGTTGAAATAGAAGGAAACAAAAAACTTCGTTGGGGTATGCAAGAAGGAAGACATATTGCAAATTCATCTGGAGTTCCAACTAAAGTTTTAGTAGAAGAAGTAACAACTTATCCCGTCGATGGTCTATTGACAACAAGAATATACGACAAGACATCAATCCAAAATCCAAAAAGATGGTTCCGAGATTTAGACGAAAACAATATTGATGAAAATGCATATCTTCGATTTTCATATGGAGCAGGAAAATATTGGAGTTCAGATGTCACTGAATCACAAGTAAATAATGATATCAATAAATTTAAACTCGAATATACAAAAATATGGGAAGACAATAATCCAACAGATTCAGCAATAAGATCAATTTCAAATATAAATGAATCTGCATTATATGGTTATGATGATTGGTATATTCCCAGCATAACTGAATTAAATTACATTTATAACTCTGTTGATCAATTAAATAATGCCATGTTATTAGATGGTTCTAGACCAATGATTGAAAGTGAATATTGGAGTTCTACCAGTGTTTCTAGACTTGAATATTGGAATGCTTTTGAATATTCAAACAAAGATACTTATAGAATAGAACAGATAGATTCATCACTGGAACCATCGTTAACTCAAAATAGACTTACTAGCACAAATCAAACTTTAGGATTAGATCAAGACAGTGCTTATAAATTTACCATGTCTGTTGCAAACGGTCAAAAAATGTTAACACAGACATTTAATTCTTCAACACAATCTGAATTAGGAAGAATGAGAAATCGATATAGAAATGCAAAAATTGCGTCATTACGACCTGTAAGAAGAATACCAATTGTAGTCACATGTAATGGTTTTTATTACAGTCAATCAATACTGGATGGTACTTATTATAGAGATCCAAATAATAAATGCGCATCATGCATAGATATCATTGAAGGAATGTGCTCATGAGTAGTAGTGCTATAACTAATGTTTTTGTTGGTGGAAATCCAGGTCCGATTGGATCTGTTGGACCAACTGGACCAACTGGACCAACTGGACCAACTGGCATTGCTGGTGCAACTGGAAATCCTGGAATTTATTTTATTTCATCCACTGCAACTGGAAACAATATTATTTTAGAATTTTCCGATGGCACTACTGCCGAAGTAATTGGAGCATTCAAAGGATCAACTCTTTTTGATGGATCTGCCGTTCGTGGTCTTAACTTAGCTGGACCTGGATTTACGGTATTTACGCAAGTAATTGGTGGTACATATTACTTTAAAGGTATAACTGCGACTGGTTCAATTTCTTTGTCATATAAAGGCACAGATAACGAATTCATTTCCATAGACAGCATATACCAAGGTCTTGACGTACAGGGTTCTCTTGATACCTTATCTTTGTTAAATTACGGATTGCTCTATCTCTCGACCAACACGGTGGCATCAGGTGTTCCAGTTAGAATTTTTACAAATCAAGGAACACTTGGACATACAGGTGCAGTTAACTTTTTAAGAACTTTGAAAGATTCTGGTGCTTCTGGGGATTATGGATATCCTTTAAATACTGGTTCTTATATAGCAAGTATAGGTCCAGTGGATCGGTCTTCTACACCAATATATCTTGATCTTTCACAAGCGGGAACTTTTGTTTTAGACACACCAACTGGCATTGCTGGTTTCACTGGATTTTCCATTTTTGGAAACAATGAGATAATTTCATTTACAATTGTATTTGAGTCTGAAGATGTTTGGCATTTTCCACAAAATGTATATTTTGAGCAAGGTGAAAATTATCTATCATGTGGTAAAAATATTGTTGGATTTATGTCATATGATCGTGGTCAAACATGGTTAGCAAGTGTTGCTCAAAGAGGACATAATGTAAGAAATCCAGACACTCAATGCAAACCAAATTATCTTTATGGTTCTTGTTGTTATCAGAATGCAGATGGCACATATGAATGCTCTGATTATATGACAAAAGCACAATGTGATTTTTTCTTTGGAAATTTTAATCCATTGAAATCATGTGATGAAACATGTGGAACTGGAAATGGAATTTGTTGTTCAAATGGAAAATGTGTAGAAAGTGCATCTGCTGCTGAATGTAATTTGTTTGGTGGAACTTTTTATCTCGGAATAACATGCGGAACATATCTAAATGATCCAAACGGTCCAAACTATGGTGAACCAATTTCTTCAGGAACCCTATGCTATGATCCTTGCAAAGAATCAGTATCTTGTTGCAAAGATGGAAAATGTTTAGGAACTTACTCACGAATTCAATGCGAACAAATTCTCGGTGGCATTGCTGTGCCAAATACAACTTGTGCAACTGTAAATTGTTGTGACTACACAAATGTTGTTGGTGCGTGCTGTGTGTGTAATGGAGATTTGCCACCAACATGCTTTAATAATGTATCAAAAATAACATGCGATCAACTTTCTGGTATATTCATGGGACCAAATGAAAGATGTGATCAAATTTCTTGTGCATGTGTTTGTACTGTTCCCCCACCACCACCTGGTCCTCCAGGCGGTCCAGGCGGTCCAGGTGGTCCCAATAGTCCACCACCAATCAGTCCACCACCAATCAGTCCACCACCAGGTGGTCCACCACCAATTAGTCCACCACCAGGTGGTCCACCAGGCGGTCCAGGTGGTCCTCCAGGTGGTCCAGGTGGTCCAAGTAATCCACCAAGTCCACCAGGTGGTCCAGGTGGTCCTGGAGGACCAGGCGGACCTGGATGCCCAACTGAATCTACTCAACAGTGCTGTTGTGTAGACTATACTGCTTGTATACCAGGGGCAGCTTTTGATGGATCTCAAGATAGAACACGAAGATATAGAAGAAAATGGTGTTTTGATGATGTTGGTCCTGCACCAGGTGGAGCAATAGCAGATTGGTGTAGTCCACTTAATCAAGGGTTTCAAGATTGTAACAGAGGTGCAACTGATACTTTAGAAAAATGGGCAAAGTGTTGTTACTGGTGGATTAAAGGTGCTAGAACTATTCAAGATATACGAAATGCATGTTCAAATCTAGGAAATGGAAATTATAATTGCGACGATTGTTTTTTGACTCCAAACCTAGGAACTGTCTGTCAAAATTTTAATCAACAAGAAATTGAAAATTACTTAAAAAGAAGAAAGTGTGGAGGAACTGTTGGTGTTGCAAATGATTATTGTTGTCAAGTGGCAGTTACTCAGACTTGCTCTGGACCCTGCAATGCACCACCCCCTGCGGGAACAGGTCACTTAATAGAAGAAGTTGGAAGTTATGAAAGTCAATATGGTACTTGTAGTGATTTAGGGACTACACCAGACCCCGTTGTAATAAATAATGATCTTGCTGTTATTGCAGGAAAATGTTTTCAAGGAAAATGTAATTTTACAGTAAATCCACCGTGTGAAAAAAGTTGTGAAGCAGTGGAAGATCATTGTAGAAGATTTGAATGTATTAAAGCAAATCCACCAGATGGATTTCCATGTCCAGGCGCTTTAATATTAATTACAAATGGGTGTGGATGTCCAGAACCTGGATTTCAATATCAAGGATGTCCTGGAAGCGAAGTTGGAGGAAGTCCTCCTTTTACACTAACAGGTAATCCAGAAATACGTCTAGTTAGTCTTAAAATAAATAATGAAGAAGTATGTCTTCCTATTTTATGTGAAGGTAATTGTGATGGTTACACATTCTGCGAGTAATAAAATATGTCCATTCAATTTCGTTCAAGAATCAAATCCGTAATTGACTATTCAAAAGTTTTGAATGGAATTGGTGTCTGCTGCGATAAAGATGGAAACAAAACACTGAAAGCATTCTATGACTGCTTCAATGATGGTGGTAATTATTTTCCAGGAACTGTTCCTGATCTAATATCATGTCCACCAGCAGACACAGAAAAAGGTTGTTGCTGTGCCTGTTCATTTGTTGATGATCTTGACAATCTTTCATATCCATGGAATTTTAATACAAATTCTCCTGTAGGAAATCAATATTATGATTCTGGTGTTGTTTGTAATGTGACTCGGTGTGAATGCGAAAGACTCAAAGGAAAATTTACACCGTCTACCGAGCAATCTATAACACTAGACGCAACAAACATTGATCGATATTGCTATAAAGATGCTCCTGAGTTTGGATTAGGATATATCATCGATGCAAGATATCCAAGATCGTGCTGCCATGTGGAACCAGATCCAAATACAGGTTGGCCAACGCAAATTGTATGTGAAAATATTTGCTTGAACTCTGAATGCGCATCATTGGGAAGCGCAACTTATCCTGCTGTATATGACAATAAATCAACATGTAATGTGCATTTATATCAAGAAAATTCTATTAATATGGGATTAAATCAATGTGATTCGCCATTAAGATTATCACAAATGGTAAACAAAAATAAAACATATCAAAATATAGAATTTGGATCTTGCTACGAGTTAACAAAAAATACAAACAATTCACTTGAATATACATGTGAACTTAAACCAAAAATACTTTGCGATGGATATTGGACAGCAAAAGAAGATAGTCTTCACCCATATTGCGACGATCGATACACCCCAAATAGTCCAGTGAAAGTGGGAAATGTATATGATGTTCAAAAGTTAACATCTACACAATTTGAAAGTTTAAAACTCGAAATAGGTCAGCAATTTCAAGGTGGTAAGTATATTGGTGTTTATACTCCAGGATCACCCGTAAATAGCGTTGGTTCAGAATTGTATGGTAATTTAAATTTTGGAAACGCATCAAAATTTATACCAGACCAACTTGGCACAGGAGGAAATCATAAAAAATGGGCAATCATAGTAGATGAAACTTTATATCAAATTCCTTTTATAGATAACGAAAGTGACGAAGACTATGACACGTCATTGTGGGACGGATATTATAATACTTATGGAAATTTAACAACATTTAATGGAATAAACACAAAGTTAATGAATTCAATTAAATATAAAAACAGAAATGGATTTATTGATTATTACTTACCATCTTTATATGAACTATTTTTCTATTGGAACTACACGATTAACAATTCAGTGCAACCAAAATTAACAAAATATTTAACATCATCTTTATTCAGCACAAAATATATCAACGAGAAGACCAGCACAACTAAGATAAATAGTAAAGGATTCGTCTATGGTGGAATTATAAGCGACTACATCTATGATTCATACAAAACAATTCTTATAGAAAAAACCAAGCAAGCAAATGCTATGTTTTTTAGAAAAATTGTCATAGAAAATTAATGGAGATAAAATGTCCTGTGCTTGTGGCAAAAATATTAAATGTTCTTGTGGAAGGAAATGTATTATGGAAAATGAAAATATTGAATTTAGAAAAGACGAAGTAATTAAAGAAGAAAGTGGCATTAAGAAAAAACTGAGCATGATGCAAAGTTTTGCTTCTGCTATTACTTCCCGTGGATTAAAAAACGAAAAAGTAACTAAACCCATTAAACAATTAAGAGTTCTTTCTTGTTTTGGTGATAAAGCTCAAGGTGGAGTTCTTCCTCCATGTGAGCACCTTAAAAATAGCAGAACACAAGGAAAGCACTTCTGTGGTGGATGTGGGTGTGGAGATCGTCAAGGAACTTGGTTGATGTCAGAAGGCGATAATTATTCAAAACTTGACTACCCAAGATTGGCATGTCCACTGCAAATGCCTGGATTTTCAAACTACGAAGAGTCAAAACCAGACGAAGCAATATCACCGATAACAAGAAGATACTACATCGAAAACTACCCATATGAAAAATTAGAAACCATTAAAGTAAATACCTTTGAACCCCCCCCACTTCCTACGCCCAAAGCAGAAGATAAATTAAAATCATAACATAATGAAATCTCCTTATAAATAAAATAAGGAGATTTTCATATGTCAAATACACAACCTAATTCAAGACAAACTCTCATAGAGTATGCTCTTCGGTCTTTGGGTCATCCAGTCATTCAGATAAATGTAGACTGGCAACAGTGCGAAGATCGTCTTGATGAAGCGTTGCAATTCTTCTCAGAATATCACTTTGATGGTGTTCAAAAGTGCTATTTTAAATATCAACTAACAGAACAAGATTTAACTAACAAGTATATTTCAACTACAAATATTGAATCTTCTATTGGAGCAGTCGATAGACCAAATGGTAATGATATAGTATCAGTTATTCGTCTTTTTAGATTTGGGTATTTAACTGGTAATGATATGTTCAATATCAAATACCAGTTGGCACTTACTGACTACTTTGGCATAAATCGTGGTTTAAAAGGAAACAGTTCTGTTCCTCTTGCTGGATATGATGCAACAATGCAGTATATTAGTTTGATTGAACAATTTTTTGATCCAGAAAAAGCAATTCGTTTTAGTAAAGTATCTGACAAAATCTATATTGACAGTGACATGAAGGAAGCAGTTGCTGGACAATATGTAATAGTCGAAGCATATGCAACTTTAGATCCCGATGAATATCCAAAGATATACAATGACCGTTTACTTAAAAAATATGTAACTGCTCAAATCAAAAAGCAATGGGGATCGAACATGTCAAAATATGATGGTGTCCAATTGCCTGGTGGTATTACATTCAAAGGTGCTCAAATTTATCAAGAAGCAATTCAAGAGATTGCAATCATAGAAAATGAATTGCGTGACACCCACGAATTACCAGTTAATTTTATGATGGGATAATACATGGCAGTAAATCCATTCTTCAAAAACTACATAGGCGAACAAAGATTACTCAATGATCTTACCATAGAGACAATTAGATCTATGGGTCAAGATTTTATATATCTACCTAGAGAATATCTAAACATAGATGAAATTTTTGGAGAAGATCCAAAAACAAGATTTAAGAATGGTTATATTCTTGAAATGTATCCAGTCGAAACTTTAAAGTTCGGTGGAAGCAAAGATGTAATGACCAAATTTGGAATTGCAATTACAAGTAGAGTTACATTAGAATTTGCAAAGACTAGATTTTTTGAAGAAATAACAGCAAAGCAACCAGAAATAACAAGACCAAGAGAAGGTGATTTAATCTATATGCAGATTCCTGGTCTGTTATTTGAAATAAATTATGTAAACGACGAAGAACCTTTCTATCAGTTTGGCATACTTACAACTTTCCAAATAACATGCGAACTCTTCACATACTCTTATGAAGAAATTGATACAGGATTTACTGACATTGACGAAGTATTTGAGAAGAGAACAGACTATGCAACTGTAGTTGGATTGACGGGTAATAGCATGACTGGCATTACATTATTCCAAGGCGGAGAGATTATTCGACAAGGTGATGCTACTGCAACTGTGGTAGAAACAACAACAAACAACAAAGGCAAGGCGACAAATGTATATCTTACAAATATCAGTGGTTCCTTTGTTGCTGGGGCAACGCTCATGGGAGTAGATTCTGGTGCTGTATACACTGCTGCAAGTATTCAAGATACTATTGTCAATATACCACAAGATCCATTCTCTCAGAAACCAATGCATAATAATGATGCTATTCAGAAACAATCCTATACTATTCAGTTTTCATCAGATAATCCATTTTCCGAGAATTGCTAATGATATCACTCAACAACACATATTACAACGAGTCTATAAGAAAAATGGTAACTGCATTTGGTTCGTTGTTTAATTCAATTTATATAATTCGTTATAATGAACTTAAAGAAGTAACTGAAAAGATAAGAGTTCCACTGACATATGGACCAAAAGAAAAATTCATCTATAAACTAAGAAACGAAAGTGCAATTACAGATGAAACTAAAGTTCAAATAACACTACCAATTATAGGTTTTGATATGACAAGTATATTGTATGATACAAATAGAAAGATCAATCGTCTTACACGAAGAATAGTAGGAGATAGGTCTTCATATTCAGAAGTACCATACAATATAAACTTTGGAGTTTATGTATTTACTCGTAATATAGACGATAATCTTCAAATAGTTGAACAGATACTTCCATATTTTGCTCCAGAGTTCATGGTATCCATATCAATTGATGAGATATATCCCTCTGTAGATATTCCAATTGTATTGAATAGTGTGGCAATGAACGAAGAATATGAAGGAACATTTGAAACAAGAAGATCTGTGACCAGCATGTTTGATTTCACAATGAAAGGATTTGTTTATAACAAATTCTGCGATCCTACTACTGGCATTATCAAAAATGCTGATATTGCAATTGGGATCACTGGAGAACCAGAAAGAACACATATTGATTACATCACGGATGTTGGTTCACCAATATATTTTAATATAGAAGAGGTATAATATGAACGAAGATAAATTATCAGAATTTCTTGATATAGAAATTGAACCTAAACAAGAAATTATTGAAAAACCCATAGTGGTTCCTCAAGAAATAAAATCAATTAAAAGACAAAAAAGAGATTTAGTAAATCAAGATTTTAGTGAAGCAAGAAAAAATATGAAAGAATTGATTTCCACTGGGTTTGATGCAATTGATGGAATGATGAAAGTGGCAGAAGCAAGTGATTCACCCAGAGCATATGAAGTTGTTTCTATATTGTTAAAAACAATGACAGAGATGAATTCTGGTTTAGTGGAACTTCATGAGAAAGCAAACAAAGCAGAACCTGCTGTAAATAAACAAATTAAAAATACAACAAACAATTCTATTTTTGTTGGTTCAACCAAAGATTTGCAAAATTTGATTAATCAATCCAGGAGTCAATTGAAAACATTAAATAATGAAGAGTTGAATCATGACGAAACATAAAGATGGTTATTTAGGTAATCCTAATTTAAAACCTGTTGGTGTTCAGCAGCAATTTAGTCCAGAACAAGTACAGGAATACATAAAGTGCTCAAATGATCCAATATATTTCATCCAAAATTATGTCAAGATTGTTTCAGTTGATGAGGGTCTTGTTTCTTTTAATATGTACGATTATCAACAAGATCTTATCAAAACTCTTCATGGTAATCGATTTGTTATCGGTAAGTTACCAAGACAGACAGGCAAGACTACTACTGTGGGTAGTTATTTGCTTCATTATTTACTTTTTACTCAAAATATAAACATTGCTATTCTTGCTAATAAACAAGCAACTGCAATAGAAATTTTAAGTAGAATTAAAATGGCATTTGAGTATTTGCCAAAGTGGTTGCAACAAGGTGTTGTCGAATGGAATAAAGGTTCAATTGTTTTAGAGAATGGTTCTAGAATATTAGCAGCAGCAACATCATCGTCTGCAATTCGTGGTGGATCGTTTAATGTAATTCTTCTTGACGAGTTTGCTCACATTCCAATTCAAATTGCTGAAGAATTTTTCTCGTCGGTATACCCAACAATCACTTCTGGTCAGTCCACTAAAATGTTTATTATCTCAACTCCCAACGGGTTGAATATGTTTTACTATTATTGGAAGGGTGCTATCAACAAACAAAATGGTTATGTTCCTGTAGAAGTTCACTGGAGTCAAGTACCAAAATATCCAGGCGGTCCACTCCGAGATGAGAAGTGGAAGGAAGAAATGATAAGCAAAACCTCTGAAAAACAATTTCAGAGCGAGTTTGAATGTGATTTCGTTGGATCGTCTAATACACTAATATCATCTCAAAAGTTACATACTATGGTGTTTAACAAACCATTGATGAGGACCAAGGAAGGTCTGACTATTCACGAAGAACCGATTCGTGAAGACGAAGAAAAGAAAACTACAGATCACATTTATTTCATTACAGTAGATACAGCAAGAGGTCAGGGAAAAGATTACAGTGCATTTGTTGTTGTCGATGTTACACAGTTTCCGTATAAAGTTGTTGCTCAATACAGAAACAATACAGTTTCACCTTTGTTGTATCCGTCCATAATCAAGACTGTTGGGAAAAAATATAATAATGCTTATGTCATGATTGAAATAAATGATATTGGTTCACAAGTTGCTGATATATTACATACGGATCTAGAATATGAAAATCTAGTCAAGACTAGTTTCATGGGAAGAAAGGGTCAGACCATAACAGAGGGATTTGGGGGAGCAAAACAAAATCATCTTGGATTGAAAACATCGGTTTCCACCAAGAAGGTGGGTTGTGCTGTTATGAAAAATTTAATTGAAGAGGACAAATTAATAGTTGAAGATTTTGATATCATCAACGAATTGACCACTTTTGTTGCAAAGAAAAACAGTTACGAAGCAGATGACGGACATAATGACGATTTAGTTACTTGTCTTTCTATTTTTTCTTGGTGCACCAGACAAGAATTTTTTAAAAACTTAACAGATATGGATGTTCGTCTGGCAATGTATCAACGACAAATAGAAAAAATAGAAGATGATATGCTTCCATTTGGTTATTACGATGATGGTCTTGAGGAGCAACCAATCGAAAAAGAAGAAGATCAATGGACAGGAGATAGTGAAGATCGCTGGTTAATAACAGATAAAAAAGACATGAAAAACTGGTTTAAGATAAATAAATTAAGTAAACTATATGATGATCGACATATCCTTTAAAGTATGAACTGAAAAATATTAAATTACTATATATCTTAAGGTAAACATTTAAAGGAGAGAATAATGGCAAGACCAAATGTTACATTTAAACTCAATGACAAATCACTAGTCGGCCCAGCAGGGGAATCACCAAATTTAAAAATGATTGGAGCAATGCTTTCAACTGATTCGTTTTCGAAAGCATTAGCAAGAGCAGGAGAAACAGCAGATGGCGTGATGTTTATTCCAAACATCAATGATCTATATGCTCGTCTTTCAAGCATGGTCACCAGATTCTCTGGTGGTGCTACATTCATGGCAGGCGTTACTCTTTACAGTGTTGGTTCATCTGCTTCTAGTTACATTAATGGAACTTACACTGGAACTGCTTTTGATGGTGGTCAAGTAGGTCCAGTGGGTGGTTCTGGTGGTGGAGGATATCGCGGTGGCAGAACTGCATTCAAGGAAGAATTCTGGGCAATGAATAACTTCCTTCAATATGGTGCTCCTCTTTATGTTGGTTTTGGAGGCACGGCAGCTGTTGATGGAACTGAAGGAGCTTCTGGATTTGAAGCACTCGCAGATTTCACTCTGTTTGATGTAATTTTCCAAGGAATTTCTTCTGATGCTGGTGTTGCAAATGTAGTTAGTGTTGTTGAAGCAAAGAAAGCACAAGATCTTCCAGTATTTGGTGTTCTAAATGTTCCATCAAATTGCTTTGGATCTGGTGCAATCTCATCATCAACATCTTTAACTGCCGCACCTGGATATACATTTGATGATTTCCACTACTGCCAAGTATTTGGTGAGAAAATTCACCTTGGTGCAAATAATTCAGACACTAATCTTATTACCACAATTCTTGCTCCAGATGTTGCAGGATGCATTGGTAGAACTGATAGAGAATATTTCCCATGGTACTCACCAGCAGGAACTAAGAGAGGTAGAATTCTTAACGTAACTAGACTTGCAAGAAATCTAAAGGCAGCAGAACAAGACGCACTTTATGATCAAGGCATCAATCCAGTGGTTACATTCCCAGGAGAAGGAACATTCCTCTTCGGTGATAAGACAACTAAAGGTGATATATCAACTCTGTCAAGAATTAATGTCGGTCGTTTGTTCATCAATCTTAAGAAGACTCTTGGTACAGTTGCAAGAAACACCCTCTTCGAGCAAAATAACGCAACAACTAGAGCATCATTTGTTGCTACATGCGATGCAATTCTGAAAAGAGTATTAACCCAAAATGGTATTTCTGAGTATAGAATTATATGTGATGAATCAAATAATCCAATCGAAGTAGTTGAACAAAATCAATTCTTTGCCGAAGTATTAATTAAACCTCTTACTTCCATCAACTTCATAACAATTACTCTAACAAATGTAGATTTACAATCTAGTATCAATGGTTGACAGTTCTAGTTTTTTAACAAAACCAAAACCAATTTTTGATATAAATTCATCAGTAACTAATAGATAAAGATAAATAAGAGAGGTAACAATATGTCACAAGCATACAAACAAAATGTTGATAATTTTAGATCAGGATTTTATGGAGTTCGTTCAAATAGATTTATGGTAGTTCCAGACTGGCCAGGTGCTCTGACGACCAAACCAACACCAGATGATGCTGAAATTTATATTAAAGCAGCAGATATCCCAGAAGCAAGTATCGGTGTTATCACCGTTCCCTGGATGGGACGCGCAATCAAATTCTCAGGTGAACGAACTTATGTGGATTGGGCAATTCAAATCTATGAATCTAATTCTAGTGTTAAAGATTTGCGTAAAGCATTTGAAGAGTGGATGGAACTCATGGATAAAAGAGTAGAACATAAAATTCAATATGATGTTACAGCAAATTGGAAAGTTTGGTATAGTGATATTACTGGAGGAACCAAAGCCACAAGCAATACCTTCAACAGAGGAATTGAGTTAGTAAATTGTTTCCCAGTAAATGTTGGTACTCTTTCAATGGATTATGATGTTGCAGATGCATTTGCAGTTTTCCCTGTAACCCTTGCCTTTGATTACTGGCGACCACTGGGCGACTTGGCAACTACAAATACACCAGCAGGTGCTGGTGGTGGTGGTGCTGGAAATCCTACAACTCCAGGTGGTAATTACGTTGAAAGATAAAACAATAATTTAACGTAGGTTAAGTTATACAAAAAGAAAGTGACTTTTATATGGGATTAATAGACAGCATATTTGGGTTTTCATTTAATAAAAAACCCGACGAGATAGCAGTAGGGGAGGGCCTTTCTGGAGGCTCTCCCTCTGTTATTTCTTTTATTGCACCAGAAAATGCTGATGGAACATCTGTTTTAGAAACAGGTGGTTTCATGAGTTCTGTTTATGATTTTGGTGGATCATTTATTGATGAAAATGCACTAATAAATCAATACAGATCTATGTCTTTATATCCAGAAGTAGATATGGCAATTGAAGATATAATAACAGAATCTATTGTTTTCGATACCGATGATGTTGCTGTTAAATTAAACTTAGATGCAGTAATGCTTTCGGATAATATCAAAGCAAAAGTACATTCTGAATTTATTCAAATTTTAAAGATGCTTGACTTTAAAAATAAAGGTTATGAAATCTTTAGAAGATGGTATATCGAAAGTAAACTGTATTATCAACTAATAATTGATATGCAAAATCCAGAAAAGGGAATCATTGAACTTCGTGCAATAGATCCAACAAAAATAAGAAAAGTTCGTAAAGTAGAAAAAGAACTTAAAAAGGTTGGAAGCGCACAAGTGCCAGTAATCAAAAAAGTCGAAGAACATTTTGTATACACTGAAATTGATTCTCATGCAACTTTGACTACCACTGCTGCTGGTGTAAAGATAAGTCCAGATTCAATCACCTATTGTAATTCTGGATATATGGATCAAACAACAAAGAAAGTTGTTGGATATCTACACAAGGCAATTCGTCCATTGAATATGCTCCGTCAAATTGAAGATGCGGTTGTAATTTATCGCATTTCTCGCGCACCAGAACGAAGAATATTTTATGTTGATGTTGGTAATTTACCAAAGCAAAAAGCAGAACAATATCTCAAAGATTTAATGTTAAAATACAGAAATAAATTAGTATATGATTCTGGTACTGGTGAAATAAAAGATACAAGAAATCATATGTCTATGTTAGAAGATTTCTGGTTGCCCCGCAGAGAAGGTGGTAGAGGAACAGAAATTTCTACACTTCCTGGTGGTCAAAATCTAGGAGAAATGGAAGATGTTGAATATTTACTTCGTAAATTATATCGTTCTTTGAATGTTCCTTTAACGAGAATGGAAGTTCAGAGTGGATTTAATCTTGGTCGCTCAAGTGAAATAACAAGAGATGAAGTAAAATTTTATAAATTTATTGAAAGATTAAGAAATAAATTCTCATATCTTTTCATGGACATTCTTAAGAAACAATGCCTACTTAAAGGTATTATGACATTAGATGATTGGAATAGAATATATTACGATATTCGTTTTGACTATTCCACAGATTCATATTTTAATGAACTGAAAGAAAATGAAATTATGAGAGAAAAGGTAGAAATGTTAAGTGTCCTTGGTAATTTTGCTGGTAGTTTGTTCTCGAATAAATATATTCGTAAGAAAATACTGAAGCAAACCGATGAGGAAATTGCTGAAATGGATAAGGAAATGGAACAAGAAAGACAACAACAAATGCAGCAGCAAATCCAGATGCAGCAGTTGGGTCTTGAACCAGAACAAGGATAATATAAATAACGCTAGGAGAATAAAATGTCAAATATAAAATCAATTATCGAAAATATTCAACAAGAAGATTTAGTGAATGCTAAAGATCTTATTAAGCAAGAACTCTTAAATAGACTTGGCAATTTGCTGGAAAGTGCAATTGAAGATATTGCTCCAAGCATGATCTCAGAAGAAGAAAAACAAGAAGAAGAACCAAAAAAGAAATCTTCGGTATTTGTTACCAGAAAAAAACAAAACGAAGATGAGGATGACAATAAAAAGAAATCCAAATCAATGAGAAAAGAGTCATTTGAACAAGAAGAAGCGATTAATGATATTGACGCTGATACTTCAGAGGAATTCGAAGACTTTATAGATCAAGTTCATCAGATTGTACAAGAAATAGAAGAAGAAACTGGTGAACAACTCACCGAAGATGAAATAATTGTAATTGGTCAAGAATATCTTGAACTCTTAAACGAAGATCTTCCTGGAAATCAAGAAGCAATCGATGTTGCTGAACCAAAAGGAAAGATTACTGGAGCAGATTTTAAGAAACTTCGCTCAAATAAGAAAGGCAAATAAATGAAACTTATCACCGAAACCATTGAAGATATCCAAACAATCGTGGAATCCAATGAAGCGGGAGGTAAGAACTACTTCATTAAAGGCGTTATGATGGAAGCAGGAGTTGTTAATCGAAACAAAAGATTATACAACGAAGATGTGCTTAAAAAAGAAACAAAAAGATATATTTCAGAATATGTTGATAAAAACAGAGCACTCGGAGAACTCAATCATCCATCTGGTCCAACTGTAAACTTGGATCGCGTATCTCACATGATTTGCAATCTGTCTGAAAGTGGCAGACAAATCATGGGCAAAGCAAAAATTATTGACACCCCAATGGGAAAGATTGTAAAATCACTCATTGATGAAGGTGCTCAACTAGGCGTATCATCCAGAGGTATGGGATCACTCAAATCTCAGAATGGAGTAAATGTAGTACAAAACGACTTTACTCTTGCTGCTATTGATATAGTGGCAGATCCTTCTGCTCCAAATGCTTTTGTAAATGGTATTTTGGAAGGTAAGGAATGGATCTGGGATAATGGTCTTTTGGTTGAAAAAGAAATTGCTAACTACGAAAAACAACTAAAGAAAACACCAAGAAAAAAATTAGAGGAAAATGCAATTAGATTGTTCTCTGATTTTCTCAGGAGAATCTAATGACTACACGACAAGAGACAAAAGATATACTACTAAATGAATTTGCTGATCCAATGACTCTTGGACTTATTGCTGCTGGTGTTGGTGGTCTTGCTGCGTTGTATACTGGTCATAAAAGAGGACAGGATCCAACTCTTCCATATAAGGGTGCAAGATGGAGAGCAGGACAAGCACTCAAAAAAGCAGGTTCATATGCAACATCAGGAATTTCATCTGTTGCACTTAATACTACACTAGCAGAAACAGAAAAATGGCATAAAAAAATTGCAGATGCGTATGGTCCTACTGTTCGTTATGATCAATATAAAAATGCTCTTGCTGCTCATGAATCAATTATGAAAAGTATACCAGATAGAGATCAATTAATTAAAAAGCATAATACAGTAACAGACACTGCCATTAAAATTTCTACTGGTTGGTTAGAGAATAAAAAAAGAAGAGATGCATTACTTGCTAGTGGTATGCCCGCAGCAAGAATAGGAAGTCAAAAATTTGATCCATCTGATCCAAGTTCAACTGCTGAAACAGTAGATCAACATTTAGCAAGACATGATGCACAAAAAATTGATATACATGGAAATTTAATTACTCCTGGATCAGGCACTGAATCATTACATGCTGCGTTTACTTCAAGAAATCAACCTTACATGCATCCCGCACTACATACAAATGTTACGGACTCATCTGGTCGTGTGTTGACAGTTCAAGATGCATTCCAAATGACTCCTTTAGAAAAACTAGATGCACAAAATCCCACTGCTGCAAAATTTAGAGAAAGGGTTACAAGAGAAATTATTGAACCACAATCAAGACACATTAAAACTTTAGAAACCCATACACAACTTGCTTCTCAGAATATTGCTGCTCATAGAGCAAATATGAGAGCAGATAAGGATGCACAGAGAGCAGAAATGGATATAACAAGAGCAGCACTGCCACCAGTGTTTGATCCTACTGTACCAAAATGGGAAAGAGTAAAAAGAGCAGCACAAAAAACATTAAGAAATAAAGCATTTGACAGACTTAGATCTTCTATTGGTTAAATGGTGTAAATATAAATTATTCTAAATAGATATTAGACAAAAATTGGAGAATTTTATGGCAAACGAACAAATGTACTCAGATCCAAGATTATATGATGATGGTAGCGGCAGAGGTGCTGTAGTTAACACACCAATTGCCACACCCGAACTAGCAATGAAAAATATGCAAACACGAAGACCTGGTGGTGCAGCATATGTTCAACTTCCAGGTGGTCCTGGTCAAGTTAAAGCAAATGTTGCTGCAAACGAAGACATTGAAACAGACGAACAAGAAACTCAACCAGATTACCTTGAAAGTCTCTTTGATGGGGAAAACCTCAGCGAAGAATTCATGCAAAAAACAGCAGTTATTTTTGAAGCAGCGATCAACGAAAAAGTTGCAATAATTGAGCAATCAATTCTTGAAGCAGCAAAAGAAATAATTGAAGAACAAGTTGAACAAAAAACTCAACATTTAACCGAACAACTTGACAATTATTTAAATTATGTAATTACCGAATGGATGGAAGAAAATCAAGTTGCTGTCGAGAGAGGTCTTCGCACAGAGATTGCAGAACATTTTATGGTCGGACTCAAGGAACTTCTTTCTGAAACATTTATTGATGTTCCAGAAGAAAAATATGATGTTCTTGATGAAATGGCAACCGCAAACGAAGAGTTACAGAATCAACTCAACGAACAAATTAAAAAGAATATTGAACTGTCGAATGAAATTACAGCAAGACTTTGTGCAGAATCGTTTATGGAAATTTCAGGTGGATTAACAGATACTGAAGTAGAAAAACTTGCTCAACTTGCAGAAGGTATTGAATTTTCAAATGTTCAACAATACAGTGAAAAAGTAAAACTTCTCAAGGAATCATACTTCAATCATCAACCAAAATCAGTTGCTGAAATAAATCAACAACAAAATTTATTTGAAGAATCAAATGATCCAAGAGCATTCACAAGCACTCCAGAAATGTCAGCACTTGTAAATGCAATGAGCAGAATTAATAAAAACGCAAAACCAGCACCAAAGAAAATTGATGAAAAAACTAATGCTGGTAAACTACTTAACATGATTAATCCAAACATCGTATCAGATCAATATATCTGAAAATATTCAAAACACTAAATAAAAAAGACTTTAAGGAGAGAAAAAATGGACTTTAACGGAAATACACCATATGACACTTTAGTAGAGAAATGGTCACCAGTACTTGACATGGGTGAAATGCCAGAAATTACTGACATGCACAAGAAACGAGTAACTGCTGTCCTTCTAGAAAACCAAGTAAATGCAATGCGCGAAGAGCGTCTTCAACAAAACCTCTTCGAAGCAGCACCCACTGTTAACATGGGTGGATCTTCATTTGTAAGTGGTCAACTTGCAAATGCAGGAAACTTTGCTGGTTATGACCCAATCCTCATTTCACTAGTTCGTCGTGCAATGCCAAACATTGTTGCATACGATATTGCTGGTGTTCAACCAATGAGTGCACCAACTGGTCTTATCTTTGCAATGCGCGCTAAGTACAATAGCATTGATGGTCCAGAAGCAATGTTTGACGAAGCATGGCCTAAGTTCTCGGGTGCATCAGGCACTTCAGTTGCAACTCAAGCAGGAGCAAATTTCTTAGGTACAACTGGTATTCTTTATGGTCATACTCTTGGTGTTCAACCAATTGATGAATCTGGTACTCGTACTAATCTATTCAACGATTTCCGCGCAATGCTTACAAGCACTGCTGAAAAACTTGGAGATGGTTCAAATTACTTCCGTGAAATGGCATTTAGCATTGAGAGAATTGCTGTACAAGCACGTTCACGCGCTCTCAAGGCAGAATATACTACCGAACTTGCACAAGACCTCAAAGCAGTCCACGGTCTTGATGCTGAGTCAGAACTTGCTAATATTCTCTCGGTTGAAATTATGAATGAAATCAACCGTGAAATTCTTCGCGCAATGTACACCATTGCTAAGACTGGTTGCCAACAATCAGATCTTGCAAACTCTGGCACTGGTGGTATCTACGATCTTCTTGCAGACTCAGACGGTCGTTGGTCAGCAGAACGCTTCCGTGGTCTAATGTTCCAAATTGAACGCGAAGCAAATACAATTGCTAAGGATACTCGTAGAGGTCGTGGTAATTTCATCCTTTGCAGCGCAGATGTTGCATCAGCACTTGCAATGGGTGGATTCCTCAACCTTTCACCAGCACTCAATGTTCAAATGAATGTTGATGATACAGGTAATGTATTTGCTGGTGTTCTCAATGGCAAGTACAAGGTTTTCATCGATCCATTTGCTAAGAACAATGCAAACTTTGTTACTGTTGGTTATAAGGGTGCATCCCCATACGACGCTGGTATGTTCTACTGCCCATACGTTCCTCTACAAATGGTACGCGCAGTCGGTCAAGACACCTTCCAACCAAAGATTGGTTTCAAGACTCGTTACGGTCTAGTTGCCAACCCATTCGGTAAGGGTCGCGATGCAATTACTACTGATCAAGAAGGTCTTGATTCAAATAGCAATGCATACTACCGTCTATTCGCAGTCAAGAATCTCCACGGTCAAACTGGTGGATACGTCTAAATAATAGACTAATCTAATACGAAACCCACGGGGAAACCCGTGGGTTTTCTTTTATAAATACTCATATGGGATTATCACAGTATCAAACAAAAAAGAATATGATTGAAAAGTTTCCTGATATAACAGGAGATCTATATACAACTAATCCAACAGTTCCAGTAAATACTAATTTTCTCACGAACAACAAGTTTCAATTAAAAATTTCTAGATGCCCCACTGTGACCTACTTCTGTCAGAGGGCAAACATCCCTGCTGTGAGTTTCGGAACCTCTATACAGTCAAATCCAACGGGTATAGTAATTCGTAGACCAGGCACTGCTTACACTTATGAAGATCTTCAAGTTGGATTTATTGTCAATGAAGACATGACCAACTGGATTGAGATCTACCAATGGATGAGAGAACTTGGTGTTTCTTATGATACACCAGGAGAAATTGTAAAAGAGCACCAAAAAGTTGCAACTGGAGTGTTATTGGTAACAGATAGCAAATACAAACCAATTATTCGAGTTACATATCATGACATATATCCAACATTTATTTCTGGTATAGATTTTGACAGTGCATTAACAGATACTGACGCAATAATCGCAACTACTACATTTTCTTACACATATTACGAAATAGATGTATTGACAAACCCTTAATTTTATAGTAAAGTTTATATTATGACACTCAATGAAATTAAAATACAAGCAGAACTTGATGTTGCGGTTGACGCAAATCATCTAGACGACGAATCCATTCGTATACCACAATTACATAACAAATACTTATGTTTATTGATGGATGAAAAAATAATTCTAGAAAGTATTGACTCCAAACTTAAGGTTCTACGAAGAGACAAATGGTTATATTATTCTGGCAAAATGTCAGATGAAGAATTGAAGAAAAAGGGTTGGGAACCGTTTGACCTTGCAATTATAAAACAAGATGTCGATCGATTTGTAGAAAGTGATTCTGAAGTAATCACCCTCGCAAACAAAGCATTTGCACAAAAAGAAAAAGTCATATACATTGAAAGTGTAGCAAAAATAATAGCAAATAAAATCTGGAATATTCGATCAACAATTGATTGGATTAAATTTACTCAAGGATCATGATTAAAATAAAAGACATAGACTCAGTTTATATTGAGATAGATTGCGACAAATCTATCTCAAAAGAGTTGAGTATGTTTTTTACTTTCAAGATACCTAATTCAGAATATAATCCAGCATTCAGAAAGAAAAAATGGGACGGTAAGATTCGTCTTTACAATTTACTCACTCAAAAAATATACAAAGGATTGCTTCCATATGTTTTTTCATTTGCAAAAGACAGAGGGTATAAGGTTGAATACGAGTCGTCTTTGCTTCCAGATGAAACAGAAGTAAATTTTCCAAAAGTATACTCAAATAATACAGAAATCATTCCCCATGATTATCAAATTGATGCTATAAAACATGCACTAAGAAATAGAAGATGTCTTTTGATATCTCCAACAGGGTCTGGTAAAAGTCTCATCATTTATATGATTCTTCTTGAGTTACTGAAGAGAACAAAAAATAAAATACTGATTGTTGTTCCAACCACAGGATTGGTAACTCAACTTAAATCAGACTTCGAGGACTATGCAAACACAAAAGAAATATCAAAAAGCATTCATTTGATATATGCTGGACAAGAAAAAATATCTCCGCATAGAGTCGTAATTTCAACATGGCAAAGTCTGCATGACCAACCAGAGGAATTTTTTAATCAATTCGATGCCATCATCGGTGACGAATCGCATTTATTCAAGGCAAAGTCATTGACTAAAATTATGACTAAACTAAAAAAATGTGATTATAGAATCGGAACTACAGGTACATTGGATGGAACTCAAGTCCATAAACTTGTTCTTGAGGGTTTATTTGGTGCAGTTCATCAGGTAACTTCAACAAAAGAACTGATAGACAAAGAAGTTTTAGCACAATTAAACATTCAATGTCTTATATTAAAATATCCATCGGTGGATGTGGAAACAATCAAGAGAGCAAAGTACCAAGAAGAGATTGACTGGATTGTAACAAATGATAAAAGAAATCAATTTATTACTAACCTTGCAAACAGTATTAATGGGAATGTTCTTGTCCTGTTTAATTATGTTGATAAGCATGGAGTTCCTTTATTTCAAAGCATTTCAAAAGAGAAAAAGAAAAACTGCTATCTCATCTGTGGAAAGACAGAAGTTGAAGACAGAGAACAAATTCGTAAAATTGTAGATAAAAGTGATAATAGTGTTCTTGTGGCATCCTATGGTACTTGTAGCACAGGAATTAATATCAAGAACATACATGCGATTGTATTTGCATCTCCGTCAAAATCAGTTATTCGTGTGCTTCAGTCAATTGGACGAGGACTCAGAAAGTCCGAGACAAAAGACAAGGTAACAGTATATGATATAGGTGATGATCTAAGTTGGAAGAGTTACCGTAACCATGCTCTTCGTCATCTAGATGAACGACTAACCATATATACTAATGAGAGTTTCAAGTTTGACAAGATTAAAATCTACTTAGGAGTTTAGATGAATTTACAAATATTCAGACTACGAAGCGGTGAAGAATTAATTTGTCAAGTTATCGAAGAAACCAAGACAAAATTTAAAATCAGTAATCCATTTGTATTCAAGTCATCAACAATGACTGATAAAAATGGACAATACGATATGACTATTCTTCGTGATTGGTTAGCACAGACAAATGACAAAACCGTTTTGATTCCAAAAAATCATATTGCTTTACAATATGAACCAAAGGAAGACACAAAAAAATTGTATGTATTACAGTTAGATTCAGAAAAAAATCTAGACGAAAGAATTGTAAGTTCTGAAAATGAATCAGCAGCAAATGATCTTTTAGAACATGAACAACTGTTTCATGATTTTTTAAACTCACTTGTGCAGGATGTGACACAAAATCAATCTGATTTTGCAGATTGGAATAATCCAGAACACAAACCATTAAAAGGTAAAAGAAAAAAGCAAAAACAACCAAGCGTTGAATTTGCTCCAGGTGAGTTAGACCGTCACGGTATTTATGTGACTATGATGATTCCATCAGAGGCAATCATGAATTTAATTACTGCGAATATTTTGGATCCACAGGACTTACTCAGAATGATTAAGGAAGTAAAAAGAAAGAATCGATTTACTGGTGATGAAAAAAATAGATCTGATTTTGGAAACAAAATGTCTGACTGGAATCCAGATCCAGGTTCTGATGAGTATAAGTAAGAGCTTAGTAGAAGCCTATTCTTCTTTTTCCCACACAAAGATTATACACATACTTTGCTTTTCCTGTCAAGAGTACAATCATGACTTTTTTGAAAAATCTTTATAAACACTTGCAAGATTGCATAAACATGTTATACTTTGGACAACAATGAAGAAAAAAGAAAAAACAGAAGAAATCATAAATCAAGAAGTTAAGAGTGCCAAGCATTACATAGACAATGAAAAGTTTTGCAAGTCTATGACTGAGTGGAGAAAACTAGTAGAGGAATACGAAGCGTCTGGAGAAGAAAAACGACCTCCTTTGACCGACTACATTGCTGAGTGTTTTCTCAAAATTGCTGAACACCTTTCTCATCGACCAAATTTTATCAACTACCCATTTAGGGAAGATATGATTGGTGATGGCGTAGAAAATTGCATATTATATGCTCACAATTTTGATCCAGAAAAGTCGTCAAATCCATTTTCATATTTTACACAAATAATTTACTATGCTTTTCTGCGCAGAATAGAAAAAGAAAAGAAACAAGCATATGTGAAATATAAATGTTTAGAAATGAATGATTTTGATGGAAAGATCGTTGACTGGTTAAGATCTCAACCAGATATAACATCATATTCTGATTTTATCAGCAAACATTTTTCCTTGACTGAAGCTGACATTGAAAAAATGGAACCAGAAAAGAAAAAAAGGAAAAGAAGGAAACGCAAGTGAAAATTGCCATCATTAACGATACCCATTTTGGTGTTCGTAACGATTCACCGTTTTTTCTAGAACATATATTATCATTCTTTCAAAATAAGTTCATACCTTATTTGATTGATAATAAAATAGATACGATCATTCACCTTGGCGACTTTTTTGACAGGAGAAAGTATATTAATTTCAATACACTTTCTTCTGTCAGAAAACGATTTATTGAACCACTAGTGAATGCTAATATTAAAACCTACATCACATTAGGCAATCACGACACATATTATAGAAACACAAACGATGTAAATTCAATCAAGGAGTTATTTCAGAACAATGAACATTTTGTTTTGATCGATACTCCTACCGACTTGACATTTGAAAATTTGTGCATCACTTTAGTTCCTTGGATTACTCAGGAAAATCACGATTCAATTGTTTCCCATATCAAGAACTCTTCTTGTAGAGTCATAGGTGGTCATTTTGAAATTGTAGGATTTCAAGTCGTTCATGGAGTAAAACACAGTCATGGACTTTCTGTTTCTGACTTTAATAAATTTGAAATGGTCTTGTCTGGGCATTTTCATTTAAAACAAAGCGATAAAAATATTTTCTATCTCGGTAGTCAATATCAGATGAATTTTGGTGATGTCAATTACAAAAAAGGATTTCATGTACTTGATACCAATACAATGGAATTGACATTTGTAGAAAACGAAAATAATATATTCCACATATTTAACTACGATGATTCTTCTGATGAGTCTATAAAAGACATTGCTAGATTTGTGTCGCGTACAGATATAAAGGGAAGTTTTGTTCGTATCTTCATAAGAGAAAAAACAAAACAAAAGATATTTGATAAATTCCTTGATGCTCTATATGATAAGGGTGTCCAGGATATTTCAATTATAGAAGACAACTCAATTTCAAATTCAACTAGTTCAAATGATACTGTTGAGGGTGAAGACACAATGAGTATTATCTACAAGGAAATTGATAATATTCAAAAAGATGTTGATAAGATAAAATTGAAAACAATAATGAAAGATTTATACATGGAGAGTCTTAGTTTATGAATAATGATGTAGATTTTACAATTGATAACCGTAAATTGAATTTATTACTTGACAGTGTAAAACCAGAAGATAAATTACCAGACGGAAAAATTAAAAGAAATTCTCATTCCAGTTATTTTGGAGAAATGACTGAAAATGGATTTACGCACTCGGGATTTTATCAACCTGGTCTTTGTTATGTTAAAAAATCAGATATTCACGAACATGGAGTTTTTGCTGCAAGGCCTTTTAATCCTGGAGATATCATTGAGGAAGCAAAAACAATTCTACTTGATGTTACAGAAAATACATTAAATGATTGGGTCGTAACTCGATATGGAATCAAATGGGATTGCAACTGTGATATTTGTATGTTGAATGGTAAAACTTTTTATATTCCAACAGGAAATGGAATGATTTACAACCACTCAAATTATCCTAATGTTGAATTTATCTTAAATAAACCATTAAGAAAAGTTAGCATCGTTGCTCTTAAATCAATTCAAAAAGATGAGGAATTGACAAGACACTATGGAGTAGATTATAATGATATGATTACTAAGATGCTTACAATTTATCCACGACCTGACTTGCCAGAAAATAAATCTGGGTATATGATACAGAAGAAAGTCGAATCTTGTGCTTATGTTCCCAATGATCTTGGACCTACTTTTAGATCGATGATTGTCCCTGAAAGAATTGTAGAATGATCAAATTTGAAAAAGTAAGATTTAAAAACTTTGGATCTTTTGGTAATACTTTTACTGAAATATTACTAGATCAAAACAATACTACACTTATATGCGGTAACAACGGAAGTGGAAAATCTTTTGCTTTTCTTGACTCAATTACTTTTGCTTTGTTTGGAAAACCATTTAGAAAAATTAACATTCCTCAACTTGTTAATTCTGTGAATGGAAAAGGGTGTATAGTTGAAATTGAATTTCTTCGTGGATCAGACAAATTTATGATTCGTAGAGGAATCAATCCAAGAGTATTTGAAATATATAAGAACAATGAACTTGTAGATCAAGATGCAAAGAGTCTTGATTACCAGGAGTATCTTGAGAATCAAATTCTTAAGATGAACTATAAAACATTTACTCAAGTGGTAATTCTTGGTAGTTCCTCTTTTGTTCCATTCATGCAACTGTCTGCTGCCGATAGAAGATCGGTCATTGAAAACATTCTTGATATTAATATCTTTAGCACAATGAATGTTGTGTTGAAAGGAAAGATTCTTTCCCTCAAAGAAACAGTCAAAGAATTAAACTCTAAGATTGAACTTGAAAAAAGTAAAATATCAATTCAAAAAAATTATATTTCTACTCTTGAAAAGAAAAACTCAGAAGAGAATGAAGATGTATCCGACAGGATTAAGGAACTAGATGATAAAATTGTTGATTACAAAAGTATTATTTTATCTAGAGGATATGATCAAACTTCATTGGAGTTGGACATTCAAAATATTAAAACTCATATAAATGATTGTCAAACTAAATTGAAGAAATATAATTCCGCGATTTCAGAATTTAACGCAAATAAGAAACAAAAGCAACAACACATTTCTTTCTTTAAAGAAAATTGTAAATGCCCAACTTGTAGTCAAGCAATTGAAGAAAAAATAAAGAAGGAAAAGATTCTTACTACAAACTATGAAATTTCAAATATAGACGATGATATTGAAAGAGTAAATGTTGCTATTAAGGATACTTCAAAACATATTGAATTACTTGAATTGAATCTTGAGAAAGTTATTGAATCTATTTCTTATGTAAAAGGTATTAATAGAGAGATTGAACTTCTTGAAAAAGAAATTAAAAGAATTCAAGCAACGATAGAAAAATCAGTTATCAAGAATAATATTGTTGATGAAAAAGAAAAACTAAAACTTTTGGAAGGTGCTTTACTAGCACTTGAAAATGAAAAAGAAACTCATTCTGAAGATTTAATGTATCATGAGATAACAAGTGAATTGCTTCGTGATGGTGGAGTAAAATCCAAAATTATTAAGTATTACCTTCCTCATATGAACAAATTCATTAACAAGTTTTTAACTTCTATGGACTTTTTTGTTCAGTTCCATATGGACGAGGAATTTAACGAACAGATCAAATCTAGATATCGCGATGAGTTTAGTTACATGAACTTTAGTGAAGGTGAGAAGATGCGTATAGATCTTGCTCTTCTTTTGGCATGGAGAGAAATAGCAAGAATGAAGAATAGTGTAAATTGCAACTTGCTTATTCTTGATGAAGTTTTTGATTCCTCTTTAGATACAGTTGGAATGGATGAGTTAATGAAATTGCTTAAACTTGTATCAGATAAAGCAAATGTATATGTCATAAGTCATAAAGCAGATCAGTTAGTTGATAAATTTTCAACAGTTATTTCTTTTGAAAAGAAGAATAATTTTAGTAAAATGATAAATACCTGATATGGACGGTACAGATAACATCAATTTTAGAGGTAAGTACAAGCAGTATGATGCTGACGGAAAACCATACCTATATCGTATAGGTGATGTCGTTGAGCATAAGGGAACTCGTTATGTTGCAGTTAAGTCTAGTTCCACTAATACCCCAACACCAACATCAGATGTTTGGAAACCCCTCACATCGGGTAGTAGATTTTTTATAGGAATACAACCACCCACTGGTGTTGTTGAAGGAGATAGGTGGTATAGGTCAGATGTGTCGGTAATGTATACTTTAATTAAGCAAGAAAATAATTTTATTTGGGTTGAACTGTAATTTAAACCATGCTATACTATAGGAGTAAAAATGCATAAAGATTACGAAAGAGATAAAGAAAAGAATCGTAAGCGTAAGGAATTTAAACTTAAGTCTATCGAAAAGAAAGAAAATAATTCTCAGAGAAATAAACTTAAACAAAATTTAAGAGAATATATGACTGGAAATCACGATAGAAATGTGTTTGAAGATTCTGATGATTTTGAATGAGATTAAATATGAAACCTGTGACTTTTTCGAAAAATACATTATCAATTCTTAAAAACTTCGCCAGTCTTAATTCTAACCTCCTCATCAAACCAGGAAAGATAATTAAGACTATTACACCATCCAAGAATGGAATGGCAATTGCTACAGTAGAGGAAGATTTTCCTGTAGAAGTTGGAATCTGGGATCTGAATAAATTTCTTGGAGTTGTGAGTCTTTTCAATACTCCCAACTTTGATTTCGGTCCAAAGAGCATGAAAATCAAAAACGGTGGCAGTTCTGTAGTGACATATTACTACTCGGAACCAAGACTTCTTTCTGCTCCAACAAAAGATGTAGTGATGCCAGAGGTTAATGTTTCATTGACCCTATCTGAAAAACAGTTCTCTGAGCTTCAAAAAGCAGCATCAGTAATGCAACTTCCAGATATATCTTTCACTTCTGATTCTGGTAAGATTGTTGCTATGGTTTCTGATCTTTCTGATCCGACAACCAATAACTACAAGGTAACTGTAGAAGATAATTATTCTGGGTCTGACTTTTTGTTTAACTTCAAGATTGAAAATATCAAGATTTTACCTGGAGATTACAAGGTAAATTTTGCAAAGAATGTTGTCGGTGAATTTGTTCATAAGGGAATGTCACTGACTTATTGGTTTGCCATGGAAGCGAACACTTCAAAATATGGATCATAAGATGAAACCTGAAAACTTTCTGTGGGTTGAAAAGTATCGTCCGCAGACCATTGAAGAGTGTGTTCTCCCCGTGTCGCTGAAGTCAACCTTCAGCGACATGGTTGCTAAGGGGGAACCTCAGAATCTACTTTTCTCTGGAACTGCTGGTGTAGGCAAAACAACAGTTGCAAAGGCGTTATGCAACGAGATGGAGTCTGATTGGATACTAATTAACTGTTCCGAGGAGGGAAATATTGACACACTACGAACAAAGATTCGTCAGTTTGCCAGTACCGTGTCTTTGAACGGTGATACAAGAAAGGTTGTAATTCTTGATGAGTTTGATTATTCCAATGCCAATAGTATTCAACCTGCTTTACGCGGTGCTATTGAAGAGTTTGCAAATAATTGTAGGTTTATTCTCACTTGTAATTATAAATCGCGTATCATTGAGCCCATTCACTCCCGTTGTACTTGCATTGATTTTGTACTTCCGACTGGAGAAAAACCTGCAATCGCAGCAAAAATGATGGAGCGTTGTTCGTATATTCTTAATCAGGAGGGTATCAAATTTGATAAGAAGGTGCTTGGTCAATTGATCATGAAGCACTTTCCTGATATGAGAAGAATTCTAAACGAACTCCAACGATATTCTTCATCGGGTGTAATTGATGTTGGTATTCTTTCTACAATTGCTGAAATTGAGATTAAGAATCTAATGACTGCAATGTCCAACAAGG
>Ga0129333_10000116_pt1 | contig 52051 bp, 72 predicted proteins | sample CPB6_08_DNA_FD_94474 | JGI IMG/M metagenome (GOLD analysis project Ga0129333, IMG submission 94474) | Freshwater to marine salinity gradient microbial communities from Chesapeake Bay, USA - CPBay_Sum_0.6_0.8_DNA | ecosystem: Environmental > Aquatic > Marine > Coastal | place: USA: Chesapeake... | reverse complement strand
AAGACCAACAAATTCCCAATTACAAACGGGTGAACTTTCCCTAAACTATCAAGCCCAAACGCCAGGGCTTTTTGTTAAAAATGAATCGGGGGGAATTGTAAAAATTGGCCCTTGTGAAGTTGGCAGTACAATACTCATTACTAGGTAGTTAATCATTTTTTAGCTCCAGAGTTCACCAAGTAACTCTTTAAAATCTAATTCATGGTACGCACTAACGCCATAGTCATCCCCGTTATTTAGATACCAACGGCTAGATAAAACTTTATCTCTTGTACGCGGAACAAAAGAGTACTCCAACAACTCCTCAATAAAAGCCGAGGTTTTAGTTAGCTGACTTTTGAATTTAATACGCCGAGCATTGAGGTTTGCATGTTTGATATTTCTTGTGGTTCTAGACATTTCACTCAAAGTATGTTAGTTTTTCAATAGAAACTAGAAAACCAAACTCATCAGGATTAGTCTGGTGACTTATTCAGTCTTCAGCCATTACTCTAGTGGGAAAAGCAGCTAGGTTTTTATGGTAATCCCTGGCAGCTTCATAGACAATAAAGATAGTCTTAGATTTCATCAAGCAACTCCTTAACAGTTAACTCTTCTTTTCGAACTTTAGTTGGGGAAGACATACCTCTTGGTTCATGGTGGCAAACAAAACAGCCGGGGTTGCCACAGTCCCAAGGGTCTTTCTTGAAACTGCGCCCAAAACCAATAAACTCAAGCATTGAATCATAATGGTAGCGTTTAACTTCAGCTTGATATTTTTTAGTTCTCTTGTTAGCTTGATGCCTTGCAAAAGCAGATTTAGTCATTGGTACTTACCTTTAGAAGTTAATCAAGGCAGAGAGCAGTGTCCATTACTTTAATCTCTTTCTCAAGTGGAATACCCTGAATGAGTTTACTAGGTTCTGCCCCTAGAATCTCTTGAGCTAGGCCCAGGCTCAAGTGTTTTACTGTTAAACTATAAACCCAAAAGCAAGACATGGAAGAATTGAACTTCATACCCCCCTTCCGGCTTTTAAGGGGCGGTGTTAGAAGCATTGGGCCAGGACATGTCTCATAGTGCCCGTGACAAAATTTGAATTGGATTACACGGGCATAATAATCTTAGCCTAATTTTGACTGTTTATCAAATTCACTACCAAAGATTTTAACACAGTAGATGAGTTTTGTCAACTATTTGCTTGAAAACTTACTCCCGGACTAGCCAGAGTTAACCACAGTAGGGAGTATTTTCTGGGCACACTGCCCAAGGGTAGCCACTGTTGCAGTTGCACAATCTTTGTAGATCTAGATCTTTGATTTCGGATGTAGATGTACAGACATACTCGTCTGTATAAGACTCATCTAACAAGTCCTCAAAGAAGGCAATATTAGGCTCTTTCATTTCTGAACTCCTTAATCATTTTTACCTTTGACTACACTTTCAAACAGTTTAACACAAAAGAGAAATTTTGTCAAGCAGGTAAGGAACTATTACAAATTCTTAGTTGCAAAAATTTCCTTTTTCTGGCAGCTCTGGTTGTGCTTTTGTCCAGAATCAATGATTTCCACATTGAATCTAAGATCATTATACAACTCCTGAATCTTTTTGTCAACTGAATTGCACAGGATTACAGGGCCATCATGATCAGCAGCTAGTTCTGCTAGTTTAACATGGTCTTCCCAAGAGTACCCTTCTTTAGTGTAGTCGGAAAAGGTGTTGTAGTAGGGTGGGTCAAGGAAGAGGAAATCTTCATCATTAGACCATGCGATTAGGGCTTCCCTTCCCTCTACAAAATGAAATTTCCATTCAGGGTTAGAAAAAATCCTTGACCAGTAATCAAGGTCAATTGTAGGAAATTTCTTGTACCAACCCCAAGGAATATTATAATTTCCTTCTTTATTGACCCGCCATTGACCTTTGAATCCTGAACGGTTAAGCCTGAAGAAGTATTCGCCAACTTTGTCAACAGACGTATTTGCTAAATCCTTGAATGCATTAAAATCATTCCTCATTTGATAGTAGAACTCTTTGCTGTGATGGTAATCTAAAGAAAAGCCTTTGAAGTTTTTCACCCATATGTAACCACACATTAAATAAAAGTTCCTATCTGATAGGAAAGCTTTTTGAGGATTTAGCAATAAAGGCAAGCTTCCGCCACCGAGGAAAGGATCAAACCATCTTAGGTTTTGATGTTTTTCCCAAATAGGCTTAATCTTAGGCAACAACCATGCTTTACCCCCTACAGCCTTGAAAGGTAATTTTCTATTTACACTATTAAATTTGGTCATTTCTTTATTCTTCTTCTAGTAAAATTGCTTTTTTGTAGTCTACTTCATAGTAGACAAATTGTTCAGAAGCCAGTTTAACAAACCTGTCCTGTAGGTCTTTTAGTTCTTTGAAAAGTGGCTTAAAACTAATATCTTCACCCATTCCTTCATAACCTGCATCTTCCAAAAGTTCAGACATATAGGATGGTAGGTCAGGGTTAATCAAAACAGGATTACTACTAGCTGCCCACACATAGGCAGGTTCTTCACCTTCACATTCACAGTAGTCTAGAAATTCTAGTAATGAATCAAAGAACTGATCATCATAATAAACCACTCCCTTATATTCTGATGCTTTAATTTTTTCTGCTTTTTCAAACAAATGTTGATCAGAATTGTCAAAGTGCTTAGAAAAGATTTTATCTTTGCACCACCAATCTTTATAAGTAGGGGCGTTAAATTGAGTTCCTAATTGATATTCAACTAGCCACTGATTTCCATCTTCTGAAACTTCTACCAAAATCCCTTGCAGATATGCAGTAGCTTCATTACCTCTTATCTTAACCGTAGTCTCTACTGTTACAGAATCGCCAATTTCTAATGGTTTTTTCATTTTAATCTTTAATCCTTTACTTCTGACTTTTGGATTTTATAGGCAACATAACCCTTTTGTGGCCAGAAATTGATATATTCTAAGTAAGGAAGGTCGCTTCCATCTTCTACTTTCAGCACATAGTTGATCCTTTTTGAATTTTTTTTTCTGCAATAGCTTTCAGGTGGTTTGTAGCTGATTCCAAAGACTTGTAGTAGTCACTTACAATATCTTCACTAAGCCACCCTGCCCCATAGGGAGTTATTTCAACAACATAGTAAATTTCCATTTAGACAAGTCCAAAATGGGTTTTTACAACATCATTCAAAGTATATACGAGCTTTTTAGCATCGTCGCCTTTAGCAGAAATAAAGTTTGGGCTAATGTAATCAGAGAAAACAAAAACATTTACTTCTGTTTTTGGTTCCACAGTAAAGGCAAAAGTAGGGTAAATTAAAAGCTCCCGATATTTGTTCCAGAATGTAACTTCCATATCAAACATATAACCCCTAGAAATTTCTAACAAATACTCAGATTCATCATGGGGGAACATCAATTCATCTTCTAACCAATTTATTAAAGAAGGGATTTGATCTATTCCTTTTTGATCGGGTTGACCTAGTTTGTACCAATTGTAAAAGTTATCGGGAAACATTTTCTTTCTTTTTTTGAAGGACAGTAGAAAAACAAAGGGGGAAATTTTTAGATTTCCCCTAGTAGAATATCAAAGATTGCAGACAAGGAACATCTTTAGAGACAGATTTGATGTTAGGAAACATCGAAAGGATAGGGTTTCGCCAACCATAGTATGAAATCCAAACTTCACTACCATCTCGACTAGCAGCATCTAAAACTGCCTGAATATCTCCTGAATTAAACTTCAGAGTTGAAATGTCATCTTTGTTTGTCAACATGAACGGTTGACCTGCTTCATCTAAGAAAGAAGCACGATAATGGGAACTTTCAGATCCGCGTACAACTTCAGTATTGGTAACTGTTGCTAGAGTGCAATATTTAGGGGAAATTTGGTAGCAACCGTTAATCAAAAGAACAAGCGGAATTAGAAACAAATTTTTTTTCATTAGATTGTATCCTTGTACTTAATTTTCTTTAGTTTATCCTATTTAGCAGAGATTGTCAAGTTTTGCATCTAAATCTTCAAGTTTTGTTTTAAGGGAATAGTTCAAGCTAAGGTCAGTTTCTTTTTTTTGGTCAAAAGTCAAAGCTCTGACTTCATCTAAGATAATTTGTCAATTAGTTGATCTAATTCTTCATCTGTTAAGCTATCTAACCACTGAATGTATTCCTCTATACTCCCTAATTCATAAAAGTCCTTAAGGTAGGGAGAGGTATCTTTCTGGCTAGTGATGGTTGCAGATGCTAAAAAGGAAGCATTTGAAATGCCTACAATACACCACATTACAGGTAAATTCCAAGAAATTATAGCCCAAAGCCAAAAAGGAAAAGAAATTAAGGGTACTGAAAGTAAAACTTGTTTTAATTTTTTCATTGTTTGTAGAACTCAAAATTACACTCTAGCTGAAGAAATAGTTTTTGTCAAGAAAGCTGAAAATGTGGGCAATGACATCTACTGTCCAACCATTCCCTAGCATCTTATAACGGTGGGAGTCCCTGATCCCTACATCAGTATACCCATCTGGAACTGTTTGCAATCTTTCATATTCCATAGGTGTAGGGATTCTGATGAAATTCTCATCAAACCAGATGTTTGTACTCCCAGAATTACTAATTCCGTGTCCACCAGTAGTTAAGGTTTTAGACTTTTGATCAACAGATCTAATATTTCCTCTGGATTTTTTGAATGAAAGTGTGCCTCCTTTCTTTTTGTAAAACCTTTCAGTAATATCATACTTACTGTCTACTTCTTTTTCAAGAATATCTTTGAGGGCTAAGCCTTTATCTTCTGGAACTTTTTCTACAGGAATATTAGTCCAATACAATCTTTTTCTGTTCTGGGCAGAAACTAAACTACTGTTGATTTCTATAGGCTCTACACCCAAAGCTCTAGTGATTACTTTTTTCCAGTGATCTTTCATTCTTACATTTTCAAGCAGAAAATATTTGGGTTGCAGTTGTTCTTTCAGCCTGACATATTCCCAAAACAAATAGGATTCACCTTGAAATTGAAAACCCTTTTCCTTGAGATCCAAATATTGTTCTAAAAACAAAACTTCCCTATCTTCTTCTGTAACCATGCCTTTGAGTTTACCAGCAAAGGAAAAAGATTGGCAAGGAGAACCACCAATTAGCAAATCAATTTTAGGGAATTGTTCTCCACCCAGTAGGCAAACATTTCCAACTTGTATTGTATTGGGGAAATTGTGTTGTGTTACTTTAATGGCATTAGGATCAATTTCTGAAGCATAGTAGGTTTTTACAAAAACCTTAGCTTTCTGGAGAGCTAATTGCCCACAACTCATCCCATCAAACAGACTTAAAACTTTCATTTTTTAACTCCTTACCTTTCAAACAATATAGTTTAACCTGATCTTTTAATTTTGTCAACAATGAAAAATAGGGAGGGTTATATAACCTTCCCTCCAGGTAGATGAAGTTAACCTAGGAACCAGCTTAAATGCTCTACATTAACAGCATGGAGCAAATAGGTTTCAGAGTTTCCATAATAACCTTTTTCTTCAAACTCTTTTCTGATAATATGCTCTTTCAAATCCATATAGTTTTTGAAAGGTGTATTTGGAAAATTGTCTAGAATTAAATGATCTAAAACAGTAAACCCTTTCAGAATTTCAGGGTCTACTGTATAGCTGTAAACGTTTTCTGTAGACCAGCAACTACCTCCTTCTTTGCCCCCAATTTGTTCCCGCTGAAAGAGCCATTGGCTACGGAATTTTTCAAACTTAGGACTTTTACTTTCTTTTTCAGGATAATAAAAATGGTAACTATCTGAAGGTTGATACCCTAGTTGAATTCCTTCTGATACATACATTCTACCTGAGTAGGCTAGAACAAGGTCATTGAACTTAGTAGACATGGTATTTTCCAAACTCAACTTTACCTATTATAGCTTAGTTCTGGAATGCTGTCAACAAAAAAGGAAAGGTTAAGCAAACCTTTCCCTTATCTATTCAAAATTTTCGAGCTAAAAGCTGCTTTCTAGCTTCTTCAATTTGTAGGTCACAACCTTCACAAATCAAAGTAGCCATTTTAGCAGGAGAAAAATCAATTTCTATGTCATTTGGGAAGCTAGATAAGAATTCTGCAAGGGTGCAGGACTTTACCTGCGGGCTTGATAGCGGAGTGGTTAGCGATTGCGCTTTACAGGGCGGGGCTTGCCGCTGGGGAGCAGGGGGCGAGGCTTCAATCTTCCCAATGAGGAGTAAAGCACTGGCAGGATTTCCTCTGCCTTGTCAAACGGGATATGCCATGCAGGGCAGGGTTTGCCCCTGTGTGTTTCCTGGTACTGGGGCAGCACCACAAATCGGGGGTCGTGTCGCCTCCAGTCAATAACTGCCTGATTAGCCTCAACCAAAACGCTATTTATCGTCCGGGTGAGGTACGCAATCTTGCCAGGAGGCTGAGGCAACTCCGCCATCCATGCGTTGCTAGCATCAACCTTCTTTTGCAACTCCGCCATTTGGCGGTTGTATGCCACGTACTCTTCATGGGAGTAACTAGGCACAATCCCTGCCCAGTCATCTTCCCTTTCAAAGCGATTTTGCATAACCATAATCTTCTCGCCGCCCCTCTTTCCGGCGCACCCTGCCCACCATGCAGGTTTCTTGGGGATTGTGTTGGTGGTCATGTAATAACTGTATACGGTTTATTTAATGTTGTCAATTCCCCCTACAAATAACCACAATGTAGGGGAAAGGAAATGAGATAATTAACGGGCAAATTCCTCGGTAGCTACCTCGATCTTGACCAAACGGAACCAATGATCGAATACAAACTCGAACTTAGGCCCCTTTCCCTCAGGAGTATCTAACCGAACCCGATTGGATTTGGCCATAATCACGGACTTATTATCCGACACTGCCAAAACCTATTGTTGCAGGTTGACAGGCGCTACGATGGCTACCACATCATAACCAGGAATAAAGCCACCCGGTAGATTGTCGAAGAAAAATATAATAGACACTTCCTTCGACAATTTCGCTTTGGCGGTTAATTTACCCGCAATAACTAGTATGTTCCTGGCATTGTATCCAAGAATAACCTGAGTTGCAATTGCAGAGTCGGGAGTACCTAAACTCTTTTTCCGTTACCCAATTATTAAGGGCTACGGAAAATACATACTTAGAACCACCCTCGCCCATCCACTCTTTCCCATCCTGAGGTAGTAGAGGGGGCGCATCTAGTTCCATGTACCCAGAACCGTTATCCCATTGATTGTTCATTGCAAATACCTTGTCTAGTAGATTTGGATACCCACACCACCGGAGGGGTGTTCATCTGTGTGGTCTTTTACTTCACCTGTATGAACTACAACGCTGTACCCCCAAATTTTATGACCATCGCACCGAATATCTTCGATACCCGGATATTTAGCCCGAACTTTGAAAAGGAGATAATTAAGTTGCTCGAGTTCACCTTTTGTGAACTTAATTGCCTCAGAGTTAGCCATGATTTAAACTCCTAAATTGTCGAAAAAGAAACTAAAAACCACCCGTTAATCTAAGCCACGGTAACAGCTATGGAAAATGGAAAATTGAGGCTTCTATTGCGTAATTAACTTGACAAAATACTCACCTGGCTTAGCTTTAAGGTCGCTAGGGCAAGTTCATTTAAGTTAATAGTTATGGTGATTTTCAAACTCAAACTTTGTCTATTATAACTTAGTCTGGAGAATTTGTCAATAAAAAAAAGGAAGGGTCTGTTTGACCCTTCCTTTATCTAACCTTAGAGTTCAAAATTCTAGAGCTAAAAGCCTTGTCTTTTCTTTTTCGATTAGTTGATCATAACCTTCACAAATCAAAGTAGCCATTTTAGCAGGAGAAAAATCAATTTCTATGTCATTTGGGAAGCTAGATATGAATTCTGCCATTGACCTTGTACACTCGTTGATAAAAAAATTCATCAGATCATGGTTGCTAACTTCTTTATAGCAAAACAGCATATCTTGATCAGACCAGTAGGCTTCCTCAATCAAACCTTCAAGATCAGCCCGATCATAGTTGCCAATAGCGTATTGTCCACCTAGTTCTTTTAAGCTCTTAGCAAAATCTTCCATTTTTATTTCCACCTTGCAGTAAACTAACAACTTCTTCCCAATGTTCTATTTCAACATAGTAATTCATCCCTAAGACAGTATAGATTACTAAGAAGTTGAAATTTCCCCTATAAGGGGCAACTCTTTCAACATGATTTAGATTTATCCAAATTTTTTCCTCTGGAAAGTTTAGGTCAAGAATATTTTTTACAGTTAACTCAACTAACATCTTTCTTTTTAAACCATAGATAAAGTATTGGACAGGAACCTATAATACAAGCAATGATGGTTAAACTGAAGAAAAAGAGGGCAAAGTTATCCCCATTGAATGCAGGAGAAAAGGATCTTAGCAAAAGATCAGGTAATCCCACTCCCAAGCCTAGAATAACAACAATTGCCCATAATGTCAACTGAACCAAGTTAAAAGTTTTCATTATTGTAAGCTAAAAATAATTTTTCCATCACTTTCCTGAAGCAATTTTTCTACTAAATCCGAAAGAGCTTCTTTTTCAGAAGCACCATAACCTTCATAAATTACTGAAAACTGTCTATGTCCTAGTTCAGACGTAAAGTATCGGGTTCCGATGCAAACTTCTTCTTGACTTCCTGGTTTATAAGTGATCTTGTTGATGATAAAGGTATTACAAACTGCTTCTTCAATAATATCAACTCCTTTGTTGAAGTAATTCATGTCTAGTTCATCCAAGTCTAACATACTGGCAATGTCAGGGTTTGTTGACATTTGTACTTGGATATTTTCTAGGACGGTTAGAAATTTTCCGAGGTTGTAGTAATCCATAATGTTCTCCAGGTAAACGGTTAAATTATTCGGGCCAATGTTGTCTGTCTAACAGAGAAGTTAATTTCTACTTCAATTTCCTCAGGCAGTTCGGATTTATTTTCTACCTGAAAATCTTTGTCAAGGCTAAAAATTTGACAACTTCCTTCACTAAAAGACGGCAAATTATGATTAAAGAGATAACCACATTCACAGTTTCCGTTCAGAAATTAAAGAATAAAGACGTAATTTTTAATTTGACTACGATAATAATTAACTCCAGACGCTAATCTTGCATCATGCTCAAACTGCCAATCTGAAAAGACTAATTTCATGCTTTTCTTTACGTAACTGTTTTTATTCTAAACTATGGCTTCAATAATGTCAACTATTTAATTAGATTGACAAATCTGCAAGGTTGCGTTATAGTTTAATGGTCAAACCATTTTGATAAAATGAAGAAAACTGACTTAACATTAAGAGCATTAGGGTATAGACAATTAGCAGAAGGCAAATGGGGTAAACCTATTGGCTATTCTATCTTGTCTGTAGATGAAACTATAGGAACTATTAGTCTTGTTAGTGTCAATAAGAAAGGCGAACCTATGTGCTGGTCATCAGAAGAAATTAGCTTTGATGACGATCTGGCTAATAAAGCCAAAGAATTTGAAGCAAACCTTGGTTATGGTTTTGGGATTTCCTATTGTCAAACCTTTGTAGACTTTGCTTTTCTGTCTACTGAAGAACTATGGGCTAATGTTCTATGAAAAGTTCAATGATGTTAGAACTGTTTTTAGCAGAAGAAAGTCACTAATTGATGAAGATGGAAATGTAAGATGGTGTTTCATGCCTAAGGAATAAAAAAAAAATAGGGAAGGTAAGAATAACTCTACCTTCCCTTTAGTTTTATTTAGAAGAATAGTTGATCTTTAAGACCCTCTACAACTTCTTTAGCTAACTCACGGCTATTAGCTTTCCGAGTCAAGGTGATGACGTACCAGTTTTGATACCCATAGGCACCCCCAGTAAAGGAGTTGTCTCCTATTTGCCAACCCCAATCGTCACCACCATCATAGCCAAAGGTGACATCCATAGAAGGAATGTCTACTCCTTCGCTATAGTAATCATCACCGATTTGCTTCTTTAGGGCAACCAGCAATTTGTAAACATCTTTCTTCAGCATTGGTCAATTCCTTTTGCTCAACTGAATCTATCATAACCTATTAAGCAAAAAATGTCAATAGTAAACTTCAACATCTTTAATTCCAAACCATCTAGAGTAGGATACCTGACCTGAATAGCCTTCTTCCAGATTTACAAAAATATCACAATCTACTTTTTCTCTTTGGGAAGCTTTTTTGTCTTCAAACGTTACTTCTACTGAACAACTGCTACTAGGTGCATTGATTCTTATGTCTTCCTGACCTTGAAACATAGAAGTATCAGGGATTTTCAACTCAAAACTACTAGACTTTTCTACTAAGTTTGTTTTCAACTCCCAAACTCCCTGTTTCCAAGTATAGAACCAGTCATAAACTACTTCATCCCTGTAAATAGTTCTAGTTCCAGTTACAGCAGGAACATTTCTACATCTTACAGTTGAAGTAGCACCTACTTCTACCCTGTCACAAACTTCTTTTGCTTCAGAAATAGTATAGGTTTCTACTCCTGCTTCAACTTTAATAGTTTCCTTGTACCTGTAGTCCTTAGAAATTAATTCAAAATCAGGGGCATTAGTTGGCAAAACCCATCCACTTCTGGTAACTATTTTATATTCTTCTATAGAAATAGTTGTTTGGGATTGGGGATCAGAAATTACCCCAAAGGTTTCCCTAGTACGAATGCCATCCCAAATTCCTAATCCTAAACTTGAAGACAAGATAATAGCTATTCCAATAGCAAAAACTTTTTTGTTCAAGGGTAACAATAGTTTGCTTCTTTCAAGAATATTTTTGCTTAAATTACTTGTATTTCTGATTGTTTCACCACTAAGAGTGTTAAACTCCGATTGTTCAAACCCACAATGGATGCAACTTAGATCATCCACAGTTAAGTGTTTTGAAAGGGTAGAAATATCGTTCAGTCCTTTGCAACCTTTACAAAACCAGAAGTTTTTCTGAAGTTTTTCTACATCTTTTTGGGGAATCTCATAAACCCCTTCATCTACAAAGGTTTTCTCCTTTCCTTTTCTTATGTAGAAGCAACCTTTACAAGATAAGGCTGCACCAATTATTTTGCCTTCTTCATCATGGGCAACAGAAGAATTCTGCCTACCACATTCAGGACAAACCCACCAATAATTAGTTGTTGTTCCCATTTAACCTACCGAGTAATAAAAAAGATTGAAGGGAAGTAATATTTTTTACTTCCCTTAAACATATGTTATGGGTTAATTAACCATGTTGCCAAAGTAACCCCCTTCCCAAAGACCTTGACAGTACCACCACAGGTTGAGGCCTGCCTTCTTACCAATTGATTTTTTGGTATAGATAAGGTTGTCTTCGGCTTTATAGGTAAAGCTTTGGCCCAGAATTTCACTAACCCTTTGGGAAAAGTAGATCCACTTTTCATCACTGCCATTGACGGCAGCATAATTGAAGATAAAATGAGGAATGTGGGTTTTGTTCATTAGGTTTCCTTAATTCGATACATACATCTTAACCCAGTTTACTAGAGAAGTCAAGTAACAATTGAAAATTATTTCTTATGGTTAAGCAGAAATGCATAAGATAAATTAATAGGATTTTACCAAAAATTTTTCAAATTTCCCTTGACAACCTTGGCAAAATTTGCTATTATGGGTACATAGAGTTAAGGGAATTGACCCCTATGCAACAAACCCAACTGTATACCTTCCAATATGTGAATGCGGAAGGAAATGTAGTAAATACAAATGCAATGGATCAATTAGCATTTGTCTTGTACATTTTAGTCTCCATCTGCTTTGTTGTAAAAATTTTTTACCAAATAAGTGTAATAATAAGGAATCTGAAAATATTCAGATTCCTTTAATTTTTTTACAAACATGATTTTAAACATATTCAATTACAGAAACATCTATGAAATTGCCCATTATAGGCAAGAAGTAGAAAACTTCAAGAAGGAAATTTTGTCTTGCAAAGAAAATTCATTAATAGTTGTTCCAGAGTATAATCTATGTAAGCATAATTCCCTAGTTTTATCAAGTTCTGTCTTAATAGACTTACAGAAGGTTAAAATAATTTATGTTAAAAATCCTTCAGAACTTTTATACAAGTTAGAAATTTTCTACCAAGATTCAGAAGGAAACTTGGAAATTGCCTTAAAAGCTGAATACAGGAATATGGGGCAATTAGTCCGATCTGTAAATCTATTCTTGTTTTCAAGTTGCAATTTGACAAGTCTTGTGTTATAATAATTTTGCAATCTACAATAAGGAAACAAATGTTATTTAATCCTCCCCCTGATCCCGATAACTACCTAGATCTTAAGCAATGGGCCAAGGCTCACCGTGATTGGAAGTGTCAGAAAGAAGGCTGGACTTTTTCAACCTTTAATCAGTTCATTGATAGAGTCCAAAGGGATGTGTATGAAGGAAGACTTTAATCTTAAAGTTTCAAAAGATGAATGGGAATTTGGAAAAACCCTAAAGGAATTGTTTACTTTAGCCAACAACCCCTTGATTACTGATGAAGCTAAAGGGTTCCTGACAAAAGCATATTTAGCTCAAGAAGAAGAATATGAGAGGTTATTCCCTGTTCACTTCTTAGCTAAAAAGATTACTATGCAAGATGGTATACCTGCTGGTTTTTCACTGCTAGAGTCTAAGCAAACCAGACCTACAGGGTTTAACAAATTGCCAATGTTTACCCAGGTATTGATTCAGGGTAATACAATCAAACGCCCTATTTATGCTGGAAACGATCTAGTAGGGTACAGATTTTCTGATACCGTGTGGAAGTGGGAAACTCCTACTTTAGTTTGGGGATCAATTGCAACCCACTATGGTAAGCAAGTTGCGAATCAGTTTTTTCTAGGTTTTGAAATTTGAAGGAAATTACTTAGATATGGTTAGATATGTTGGTGGTAAAGTTGCTCTATCAAAACAATTGCAACCTTACCTAGAAAAGCCTTTATTGCTTCCTAATCACAACGGGCAATATTATGAACCTTTTGTAGGTGGATGCGGGTCTTTTGTTAGACCAGAAGGTTATTCCTACTACCTAGGTTCCGACATCAGACCTTATTGGGTAGCCTTTCTGAACTATTTGTTAGAAGGAAATCTTGATATTCCCCATGTCACAAGGGAAAAATACTAACAGGTAAAAGAAAACCCTGAGAATTTTCTTAAGTGGTATGTAGGGTTTGTATCTGTACTCTGTTCATTTCAGGGAAAGAATGGGGGGGGGGATATGCTCATCCAGTAGGAACAACGGATTATATTGAAGAAAGCATTAGGTCTTCTCAGCTACTATCTGATCAACTAAAGTCTTTGCCTAATGTTTCTTTTTTTTTTTCAATTGCTCTTTTGAATCTGTAGAACCTTTACCTTTTTCTACTGTCTATTGTGATCCTCCTTACTAGGGTACTACAGGGTATGGTGTAAGATTTGACCATGACAAATTTCGGAATTGGGTAAGGAAAATTTCTCAAAAATGTTATGTTTTAGTTTCAGAATATCAAGCCCCAAAAGATTTTATAACTGTTTTTGAAAAAGAACGTAAAAATAAATTAGGTTTGAAAAACCACAGTACCGGGGTAGAAAAGCTTTTTGTTTACTCTGAGGGCTTACTGTCACTTCCTTTTTTTCTAAGTAAAGCGGCAACTGCCGCTTTTTGGGTAAACCTTTGAAAGAATAGTACCCAATTATCCAATGAGTAGCTTCAAAGTTCAGCACAAAAGATCTGGAGATTTTGGCAAAAGACCTACACCTTCCTCCATAGAACAAGGTCAAGTTGCTATAAATTTCAATCCTGGTACTCCAGGGATGTTTTTCAAAACCGATAGTGGAACAATTGTAAAAGTTGGCCCTGTCCATGTAGGATCAACTGCTCCGGCTATGGCTGGGTGGACAGAAAGATCTATTGGAGAACTTTGGCTAGACATTTCTATTCAAGCCTCCCCACAACTAAAAGTCTGGACTAATCAAGGCTGGTTAACTGTTTCTACCTTAGCTAATACAGCATCTATCCTTATTCCTCCTACTTCGGCTGTAGGTTTGCCTTCTGGTGCAATTTGGAATAACAACGGGGTTTTAACCTTAGTTCCTTAATTGCACTTAATTCCTAGGGTATTATAAATAAATAAATAAATAAATGACAACTACAGCTATACAGATCCTTAGAACTTCATCCCCCCAAGTCAGGCCAAACCCTTCTACTTTAGCCGAAGGAATGCCCTGCTTAAACTACAATGAAGCAGAACCAGGACTATTCTTTTCCCTTAGAAATGGAGAATTGTGTAAAATTGGCCCTGTTGCTTTAGGGAATGAACCGCCAAATTCAGGTGCCCAAGGATTCCAAGGAAATTGCAAAGGAGAAACTTGGGTAGATACTTCCCTTTCAGGTTCTCCTTTGTTTAAGGTTTTTGACGGGAGTGATTGGGTGGTTCCCTTTCAATCTCCTACAGCCGTAACTTCTGTTGGTTTAACTATGCCTTCAGGAGTTTTTACTGTATCTAACAGTCCTGTGACAAGTTCAGGGATCTTGTCTGTTGGTTTAAGTTCCCAACCGCTTAACACCATATTTGCAGGGCCAGCATCAGGAGTTTCTGGAATCCCTTCTTTTAGAAATCTAGTACAAGATGATATACCTTTACTTGATGCTGCTAAAATATCTACTGGAACATTCAGTGTAGACAGGATCCCTAATTTATCAACTTCTAAAATAACTTCTGGAGTTTTTCTCCAGAGCCAAATACCAGGTCTAAATGCTTCTAAAATAACATCTGGAACTTTGCCTTATTTCTTTGGTGGCACTGGCAATAGTCAAATTCCCTTAGATGGGGAATTGTTGATTGGAGGAATTTCTACAGGTTGGAAGAAAGCTACCTTAACAGCAGGAAATAATATTACTGTTGTTAATGGGCCAGGTTCTATTACTATTTCTGCCTTACCTTCATCTGCTCCTGGTGGTTCTAATACTGAAGTTCAATTTAATAACAATGGTATATTATTTGGGGATCCTGATTTTACTTATGATCCTATCCTCTCCAGATTAGGGTTAAATGGGGATCTAATCATTGCGGGAACAGGTTTACTACAAGTTTCTGGACAAATAAACCTACCTAATGAAACTTCTATTTTGTTTGGAGATTCCTTAAGTTCAAGTATTGGACTAAAAAGTCCAACAACAATAACAACTCCTTACACTCTAACTCTCCCACAAAAAGGCAATAATGGGGACATATGTACTACTGACTCATCTGGTAATTTGTCCTTCACCAATATAATTTCTGCAACCTTACACAGAAAAGCAGAATTTGTTACTGGAAATATTACCTTAGCAGAAACTACAGAATTAGTATTTATAAATGTTTCTGCTGCTGCTACAATAACTTTACCAACTCCTACCCTAGGCAGATATATTGCATTCATCAGGAGGGATACGGCTCCTTTTGCTGTTACTATCGGTGGGACTGTTGACGGGGTATTGAACCCTTCTACTTATTTTCCAAGTTCCCATACAGAAAAGCAAAGAATGTCTATTTATTCTGACGGGGTAAGTTGGTATACTTGTGGATTTACCATAAAATAAAAAATATAAGTCAATTTCATTAAAAAAGGAGAAGCATTTGCTTCTCCTTTTTTGTTGACATTACTCAAAACCTGTAGTAGAATAGTGAAGAAGTTAAAGGCAAGTACAAATGCTTAAACCAGGCGATATTGTAAAATCTATACACAATTCTTTCGGAGTTAAATATGTAGTAGTAAAGGTACTCAGAAATGTTTCTGAAACTACCTATAATATCCAAACTTTACCTGAATGTGGTAATGAGTATTTCAATGAATGGATTGTTCAAACCTATTGTGAGGTAGAAGAATCAGACCTCATTAAAGTGGGGACATATAGGAAAGACTCCTAATTTAAGGGAGACTATGGGTCTTCCTTTTTTGTTGACAATACCTAAAACCTATAGTACAATGGTGGAGAAGTTAAAGGTAATCAAAATGCAAAACTACATTTCTGAGTATTTTTCTAATCCACAAAACCTGATCCATCCAGAATTCCCGATGAGAAATAAGATTGTATGTAAGGATGGATTTACTATGTCTGTCCAAGCTTCTCAAACCCACTACTCTCACCCAAGGGTAGATTTTGCCCCTTACTATTTCGAGTATGAAGTCGGGTATCCTTCTGAAGTTGAGGATTTACTCCTGCCTTACTCAGCAAACCCTACAAAATCTCCTACTAATACTGTCTATGGTTACGTCCCTGCTGAAGTAATCAATCAAGTCATTGAGAAACATTGGGGCATCTTGGTAGAAGATTAGAAATCTAAATCAATTTCTTCAGGGCTAGATGGTTTGAAAGATCCAAGGAGATGATCAAGGGTTTCATAACCCCTGCTTCCCTTGGATCTATTTACGCTTGACAGAACAGGAGCTAATCTAGCGTTTTCTTGATGAAATTCTTTCCATAAGTAGTTTAATTCAGGTTGTTTGAACTTCTTAAGATTAGGTGGCCCTATCATTTCTACTTCACTATAGGTTAGATTCATTGAATCTAACCACTCATCAGCAATTTGCATGAAAGGTTTAGAAATATGATCAATGTCAATTTTAGTTGAAGCTAAGATTTGTCTTTTAGTTTCCCAACACTCATTAGGGAATCTTAAGCTTTTCCTGTATTCCCTAAGTTGATAATCTACTAATTGCCGCATCATAGCCCTAACTTTCAGAGAATATTGTTTTTCTAAGGAAGACCTATTACTTCTTGGTTTAGGTGGATATATGGAGTCAACAAGTTTTTGCTTAGAAATTGGAATTTCCTTTCCTGATTCTTGCTTGACTACAATCATCTTAACCTTTCTTGGCCCACATTGCCAATTCTTAATATAAATTTCTAAATCAGGTCTTTCAGAAATTTTTAAGTATTTATCAGAAAGTTGTAGAGAAGTTAAGATGAAATTCCTAGCTTCACCAATAACTTTTGTTCCAGAACGGTATGAGCTAATAATTCTGGATAGTTTTTCAGTATAATCTTTTTTAGTTAGGGATAAATATGGCATTTTACAACAAAGAGTTTACTATTTATTATAGATAATTAGTCTAAAAAGCTTGACATTTAACCTTAAAAGGGCTACAATAGTAGTGTAGTTCAGGGAAATTAAACATGATCCCACCCTGCCTTTTTGTTGAACATACTAATTTGATTAACAACAGTAATCAAATCCAAGTTTCTGTTTCAGTAGAAAATCGGTGCAGCAATGGCCAAAATGCTAATTTAAGAATGAACCTTAGCAACTTTGGGACAAATATTGAAACTAGGGTTTTAGACCTAGGTAGTCTTACTCCAGGTCAAACCCGTTCTCAACGGGTAACTCTTGGCCCTAATACCTACATGGTAGTAAACAATGGGTTATCTAGGGGACATTTAACCTATTGCCATGGGAATGAGATTTGTTCCCAAACTCCGAATTTCTTGAGAATTAGTTTTTCTCGTTAATTTCTTCAAAGGTAAAAAATGGAAAATAATCCCTTAAAGGCAAAACTAGAAGCTACAGAATGGGCAAAAGAACGCCTTTCTGATCCTAATACTATTGTATTAGATTTAGAGACAACTGGACTACTAACTAAACAGCCAGATTCAGAAATTGTCCAGATTACTTTAATCAATATCTGGGAGAAACCTTTGCTAAATATGTTAGTAAAGCCTAATTTCCCTATCGGTTGGGAAGCTATAAAATTGCATAAAATTGAACCTAAAATGGTCAATAGTTCACCTACTTTTGAACAAATTGCACCTTTGCTAATAGGTTTAATTTCAGGAAAACACCTAGTTTCTTACAATGCCCAATTTGATATTCACTTTATTACTCATATGCTAAGCAAATATGGGTTTGAAGTCCCTGAGTTTCAAACTTCCTGTGCAATGGAAAACTTTTCTAAGTGGCAAGGAGAATGGAGTAAAAGCAAAGGTTCTTGGAAATGGCAAAAACTGCCTTGCTTAGCCTTTGGTGAAGCCCATGATTCATTTGTTGATTGTTTGTCTACAATTCGGCTTATGAAAAAAATGGCTGGACAAGAAATAACTCTAGAAGATCCAGATCTTATTGATCTTGACTTTTAACCTGCTTTTTAGTAAAACTCTGTTATGTTGTAGTAGTTGAAATAGCTGCTACAACTTTTTCTTTTAGTGGTAAATATACAATTAGAGCTTGATCTATGAGAGGTTAAAGATTATGTCATATGTCCCTTCAATTTCAGGAGTACTAAAATTGTCTGAACTTAACTCCCAAGTCTTGAAGTGGATACAGGTACAATTGAATAAAGGCGGATATGATATTGGGAAAGAAGATGGAACTTATGGGCCTAAAACTGCAAAAGCTTTTGCCAATTTCAAAGAAGATTTCTACTTGACCTATCCTGATCTTATTTCTAATGCAACTCTAGAATTTCTAGCTAGTATGGGAACTAAAGGATCTGTTTCAGAGCAAGGACAAAGGCTTAATCAAAAACCTTTAATAAATGCTGGATCTAAAACTGGACAAAGTGCTTATTTGCCTTCTGTAGGTTTAGTTTATGCTAATGAGTGGATTTTGCCAGGTAGCTATATAACTTGGGGGGAAATGACAAAAAACCTTAGTAGAAAGCCTGTTCAAATTGCAGAAATTCAAAACATCCAGAATGTTGCTAAAGCTTTTGGCAAAATTCGGCAAAAGTTTGGATCCCCTATTGGAGTAACTTCAGGCTACAGACCAGCACATTTAGGCATTGGTGTTCCTAATTCCCAACATATTCCAGGTAGAGCAGTAGATATTTACCCACTGAACGGTAATTTCCCTAAGCTACTAGAAATTATCAAGGCTGAACCTGCTATTAGTGGTATTGGTCTTGGTCAGGCAAAGGGTTTCTTGCACATGGATCTTAGACCGGGAAATAGAGTGATTTTCAAGTATTGAAACTTTTGTTATAAATTTGTTAGAAGAATTAGAATTTTGCTTCTAATTCTTCTTATTTATGCTATAATTCTGAAGGTTGTCAATCAAATCAAAGAGTCAAATGGAAGTTTATAAATCAGCTAATTCTCCTGAACCTGAACCCTATTCTGCAAAACCCTTCTACCCACCCCCAAAAACAGCTTGTAACATCAAAGGGAGGTTGTTAGGAGATCAACACCCTAATCAAATCTTGATTGATAAACTTGTTCCTGAACCTTTCAACGGTTTGCTTTATGAGAATGTTCAAATTGAATTGTGGACAATTGAACCCTACCTTCACGAAAAAACATACGTTGGAAGTTTGCAATTTAATGTTGGAGTTCAAACATTTCTGTCTAGGGGTGCTGATGACCAAACAATAGTAAATACTATAAAGAGTCAAATTGAAGAAAGTTGTAATAGGTTTTTGAAAAATGGAAGATAAGATTAAACAAATTCACCAGCAAATTAGAAAATTAGAAGAAGACCTAGAGCTTAAGAAAAAGCTCCTGTTCCGTGAAATAGATCAAACCCTGAGCAGAAATCCTCCTTTCAAAGGTAACACTACTTTTGAAGAAGACATTGAATCCTATAAGCTTTTAGTAAATTATGCTGAATGGCTTAACAACAGGACTCTGATTATAGACTGGGGAATTAAACCTTTGAATAAGCACTACCCCCTGTTGCACAAAGGAAACAGAAACTTCGACAAATACCGTGAATTTTTTGAAGAACTTTGTTTAGCAGAACACAATAGTTTCAAAAGAAGCGCCTATTGGGAATTGTCAGACTATTTTGATTATATGGTATCAATTGAAGGAAAGGAACAACGATAAAAAATTGAACATTTGAGGAAAGGTTACTAAACCTTTCCTTTTCTTTTTTTTTTCTAAATGCTTTTTTCTCTGCATTACTATAATACAATGTAACAACATTTTGTTAAATATGAGAGAATTGAGTTTTAAGTTAGATAAAGAACCAGCACCATTAGTTGTAGTTGATTTCATGGTAGCAGCTTGGGATGTTTTTGCTTTTATGAAAACCTACCAAGACCTGCTACCTGGAGACTTAGTTAAAAAGCTAATCAAAGCAGCATGGGCATTAAAGATCAATCGTGGCCCAGATATGTTGCCTAAACACGATTACACAATAGTTGTAGTTTCCGACAAACGCTTTGAAGACTCTAAGATGTATTGGAGAGGCTTAGAAGTTGTCAAAGATGAAAGAATTTCCCTTTTGTGGGAGGATTATTGTGAAAAGAAGGGGAAAAGCATTGACGAAATTTCCCAGAAGTATAAAGGAAATCGCACTGATCGCAACGATAATTTTTACCAAATTGTTGAAATTGGCTGGGATTATGTTAGCAGGTATTTCCCTAGTTTCAAAGCAGAAGGGTATGAAGCTGATGATTGGGCAGGTGCTATTTATCGGTTATCTAAGTATTCACTAGGGGTTTGTCATGATAGGCAAATTCTATTATCTACTGTAGATAGGGATTGGTCAGGGCTAGTTGATGAAAGTTGCAATGTCTGGTGGGCTAATACCAGAAAGCCAAGGAGTAATGAAGCCATTCAAGAACGCTTAGCAGGAGAAGATCAAGTGATCCTTCATACTAAAATGAAAATGAAGATGGATATTAATCATCCTTTAGAAATTTTTCAGGCTAAGCATGAGTATGGTGAATTAGGGGATAATCTCCCTCCTGGTGCCCCTATTGAATATATTGATCTTAGCCTACCTCACCCAAAATATCAAGTGGAAAATCTTACAGATTTTTCAAAGTTGGTTGAAAAAGTAAATGATCCCAATCCTAATATGGAATGGGATCATTATAGATCAGCAGAAGTAGCTTTTAAGAAAGTTGGCTTAGATAATCCTTGGAAAATTACGGTGTAATTTTCTAGTTAGAAAGGTTTTTGAATATTATCAGAATTTTCTTTAGACAGTAATTCAAAATCTTTTTTATTAGGCCCAGGTAGTAAATAGGGAGTGTAGACAGAATCTTTAGCATTGACCCTACCCACTATTGTGACAATAGTAGTCACCGTCATGGTTACCAATAATTCTAGGTCTTGAGAAGTAAACTTTTCGTGGTCTAGGGTTATTTTTCCTAAGACAGATGAATAGCCAATTATCAGGGAACCAATAGCTCCCCAAAACGTAGCACTTGAAAAAAGCGATTTAGAACTCATTGGTCTTCTTTTAATGCTTCTAAAAGTAAACAAAAGGTAGTAAAGGGGGAATTTTGAAAATTTGCTGCAATTGCAACAAAATCAGGATTTTCCAAAGCCGCCGCATCAGCATCAGCCAAAGATCCATAGGTCGTATCGAATCCTTGAACCATTTGCCCTATTACTTTTTCACTACCTTCTTCTACAACCTTTTGCCAAAATCCTTGCATAGATACTTGGCCAGTAGAAGGATCTACATCAGCTTGAAATCGAGAAAGTTTTGATTGGATTTCCATTTTGTTCCTTGAGATTTAAGTTAAAACTTTTCTAAATTAATTTAAGGGAAATTAGTTGCTGCATCCGTAACACAGTAGACAAAAGTTGAATATGGGCCAGCTAGCGTAGATGCAGAAATAGCATTTCCATCGGGGTTAAAAGCAGCTAAAACTACAAAGTTTCCTGAGCCATATCTCTGGTTTCCATAAACAGTAGCAGTGTTTGTCCCCCCATCTGTAGAAATAATTTCTATTGCCACTGGCCGACAAGTACTACCGTTTCGGTTATTTGCAGGAAACTTGTATGCTCTTGCTGTTTGAGTATTATTGCTTACAAACAAGTTTTGTCCTACTCCTACCCCACCCGTTACCACTAATGCACCTGTTGTAGTGCTAGTTGAAGCAGTAGAGGACGTTACAGTAGTATTTCCAGAAATAGAAGTTGTACCTGAGACAGTTAACCTAGATGTAGGAGATGTAGTTCCAATCCCTACATCTCCACTACTATTTATTCTGACTACTTCTGTTCCACCTTCTACTAAACCAATAGTATCTGCGGCTGGGAAATAAATTCCAGTATTAGTGTCACCAGATGTAGTTATAGGAGGTGACCCTACAGTACCACCCGGAAAAGAGGTAATTCCTATTTGAGAAACTGCAAAACCATTCGCTTCAATACTATTCCCACTACCTGAATTTTCAATTTTCAAAGCAGGGGTTGTATTGCCTACAGGTTGTTGTAGGGTTAAAGGAGAAACGTTAGTTGTAGGGTTAAGAAGCAAATTTCCTGTAACAGGATCATTACTCGCATCTGTTCTCAAATAGGTGCTATCAAGGGAAGTTGAACTACCGCTTCCTACCCATTGAGCAGGTGGCCCAAGGGAAGTACAGACATAGGTGTTTCCTGAGGTTGGGTCTTGGTAGACTTGCCCTACAGAAGTTGGAATTGGGAAATTAAGTGCCATTTGCTATATTTAATAACTATGAACTGTGTTAGACAGTCTAGAGAGAAGTTCTAGCTGTGAATTTGACCTGCCGCCGCTATAATAATCTTGGTGAGTTCAAAATATATTATCATGAAAGAATTTGTTGGAAGTGTGTTTGTGCCCAAAAGCAATGGAAACTATATGACGTTTACCCCTAAAGGAAAGGAGGTTGTAGAAAAGTACGACTCCGAAACAGGAGAGATAACCTTGATTGACACTAAAAAAACTTAAATATACTGAGTGATAGCCCAACTTTTCAGAAGGAAAAGAAAAAGCTATGTACGATATAAGCTCTCGTTTGATTTGTAAACTAGCTGGTTGTAACAGGGCTAAAGAAGTTAGGATTCAGGAATGTGTTTGCGATTTATGCGGTAATACCTCTAATGGCATATCTTCTGATACGTCGGAAGGAAAGTACGGACACATCCATCTTTGTTTTAAGTGCCTACGCCAGTTGACAGAAGAGTTTGAGGGGTCTATAGCTGATTAATCCCAAACACTAAATCTAGATCCGCATCAGTAAATCCGAGCTGAACTTTGACTTGATTCAGAATCGGGTCATTGCGATGCACGGTGGTAGAATACTCCCAAAAGATTTTTGCCTCTTTGGGTATTTCAGGATTTTCCATCGCCGTTTCAACCTGCTCCAAAAAGCCATTGGACAGCAAAGCAAGCCGAAAATCAGCCATGTGCATGTTGGCTAGTTGTCGCCAAAAGTCCGCAGGGCTATACGCAATATCGCCTTCTGGGAGTTCATTGGTCCGAACCTGGACAATGCCTTGTTTGTCCCATTTTTCGTAGTAATCGTCAACAGTAACCCACAGCATAATCAATCTCCTAAAACTTATTAAAAAATGGACTGAGTGTAATGTTGCTATCTAATGAGACATGGCTTCGGGTAGCTGCAATCCGTGCCGTAGTAGCGCCGTATGGCACACAAAAAACACGACCGTCAGGCAGCAAAACACCGCCAACGTACGCGCTTGCACCTGGATATGTGCCAGCGGGGGTAGTCAACGTATCTGTTGCCGGATCATAAATCTGTGCCGTAGTAGCGCTTAATGGAACACAAAAAACACGACCATCAGGCAGCAAAACACCGCCAGCATACGCAGATGTACCTGGATAGGTGCCAGTGGGGGTAGTCAACGTATTTGTTGCTGGATCATAAATGCGTGCCGTAGTAGCGTTGTATGGCACACAAAAAACACGACCATCTGGCAGCAAAACACCGCCATAATACGCAAATGAATCTGGATAGGTGCCAGCGGGGGTAGTCAACGTATTTGTTGCCGGATCATAAATGCGTGCCGTAGTAGTGTTGCCTGGAACACAAAAAACACGACCATCAGGCAGCAAAACACCGCCATAATACGCAGATGTACCTGGATAGGTGCCAGCGGGGGTGATTAGTGTATCCGTTACCGGATCATAAATGCGTGCCGTAGTAGCGCTTAATGGAACACAAAAAACACGACCATCAGGCAGCAAAACACCGCCAGCATACGCATATGAACCAGGATATGTGCCAGTGGGGGTAAGCATTGCGCCACTAGGCAATCCCCGCGCTCTGTTTTTAGTAATTACATTATTAAGAATTGACTGAAACCGTGCCCAATTTGTGACCTGTGCGCCCGTCCGCCATGAGTCGATGGCTTCTAGGTTTTCGGCAGCAGAAATTGATGTTCTAGCCGCAGACCCGGTAGTTGAAGAAATTAGGTCTTTTCCTAATGCACTAATGGGTTTGTTAGGGCTAGTATCGGTAAAGGTAATGTCGTTAGTAAATATTGTCATTTGCTTCTTTATAGATTAGTTTAACATTATTTCAAAATAGGAAAATTATTTTATTTCTTTCATTGTCAACTTATAAACCTTGCCTGTTTTATTATTCCTAATGGTCAAATAATCCGATTCTTCTACCAATGTCCAATCACCCCTGTCATTCCTCAAGTGTAAGTCACCTGTATAAATATTAGCAAATCGGAAAGTAGAGCTTCCAAGATTGTATTGATTATCTTGGTTAGGGACAATGTTCCCATCAATAGTTAGTTTAGAAGCTGTTACAGCCCCAACTTGAATTTTAGCAGTTGTAATTGCATTATCGGCAACTGTATTTTGAGTAACCGCAGCACCATAGATTATTGCATAAAATGTTTGTCCTGCTGTAGGTGGATTAGAAAATAGAATTTGAGATCCACTTACTGTATAGTCAATAGATGCCCTTCGATATTGACCATTAACTAGAACTAGGAGTTGCTGAGCATTGACAGGAGTAATAGAAATTCCACCTGAAAATAAGCTGAAAGCTGTTTGTACTCCGTCAAATTGGAATGAAATGTCATCAAGAATCTTAATATTAGTGACACCAGCACTAACAGGCGATACATCTACCCATTGATTAGAGTTAATATCTTGATAATTAACAAATAATCTACCTTCCTGAGAGTTGTACCACAAATCCCCATTACTAGGTACAGGAGAAGTCGGAGGAAAATCTGAAACAGTTACCGTAGCTCCAGAAGCAGGAGTTGACCAAGACAAAGTACCTATTCCGTTAGTAGTCAATACTTGGTTACTTGCACCATCACTATTAGGCAAAGTCCAAAGTACATTAGCTGCAATAGAACTAGGAGCTTGGAACCCTACAAAATTGGAACTGGTAACGAGTCCAGAATGAAACCTTAGATCAGCTTGAGAAGATATTCTCACATTTGATCTGAAGTCAGTTAGGGAATTGATAGTTAGGGCTTGAGAGGAATTTTGCCCTACTGTAACACCGCAATTGAAAGTGGTCAAGGAGTTGACAATTAAACTATCTACACTACAGTCATTGCCTAAAGTAGTGTTTCCTGTTACAATCAAATTTCCAGTAATGTTCCCATTACCGTTGACATTCAAATTGCCAACAATATTCCCACTACCTAAATCAGACCAAGTAGTTCCATTGAAACCCCTAAACTGCCCAGTAGACGTATCAAAGCGGATCATCCCTGCTCCGCCTGTAATTGCCTGTTCATCAGAAGCAGGGCCACTGGGAACTCTTATGAAGGCATTTGCGCCTGTGCCATTAGTAATTAGAGTATTTACTGTTAGGGTTTTAGAAAGTTGGAAATTTCCTGTCTGGTTATCAACTTGAAACCCCGAACTTGTTACCCATTGGGTTCCATTAAAAACCTTCAATACGGGGTTAGCAAAGGAGTTTCTCCCATCTAACCAAGTTTCCCCTAGCAAATTCCCTACAGTACCAGAAGCGGCTGAGTTAGGAGCATTGCCACCTGAAGTAATAGCAACAGGGCCAATTTTGAACAAGGTGCCATCAGTAGCTTTGAAGAAAAGCCCTGGCTCGCTAACATTGATATTTATGGCAGGTTGACCATCCAGAAGACTTGTAGGATTAGGTCTTTTCTGGGCAACACTGCTTCTAAGTAGTTGAATGTTGGTGGTCATCTATATTTGCAAAGTATTTTGGACTATTCCTTTTATCTAAAATGTTATTACCCAAATGGAAACCCAAAAGTTTCCTAAAAACTTAATAAGTTAACTGTTAGCTATTTGTTCTTTGTATGCTAATAGCAGTGAGCATAAATACCTATTGGTAATCGGTTGTTGAAGATTAAGAACGATGGGCATAAATACCTATTGGTAATCGGTTGTTGACTATATAGTAATATAGCACTAAAAGTCTAGGCAACTAGAGGTAAAATAATTTTTGTTGACTTTTTTATGGCTAAAAGGTATAATAAAAGTAGGATTAATTCTAAGGGAATAAATATGGAAGATAATAATCTATACAAAGAACTAATGAGCAGATTCTTAGAGTTTTCTAAGAAAGGTGATAAAAAAGCTAAGGAGATCATCGACACTGCACAAAAGCTTTCTAGTGCAGAACTTGACCCAAAGTTCAAAGAAGAAGTTGACTCCCAATGCTATGTTGAGCTTATGGGTTTCTACAAGAGTTTGGCTTTTGAAGGGAAAGTTCCCCTATCTATGAAAGTTTTAGATGCTGCTTCCTACTTAATTCGTGTAGGAAATGTTTCAGATGATGCTGCCTATGCTGGTGCAGTTATCTAAATATTATCCCAATTACTACTTGTCAATTTAGCAATGAAGTAATTGGGGTAAAAATGTTTAAGAAAATCATTAAAAGCAAAATTAACAGGAGAGCAATATGTCTGGGTTAGGATCTTTTAATCCTGAAGCCTTAAAAAAGCTAAAGGAAGATTATGCACAAGCTTTAGAAACAGCAGAAAGTTTAGAAAAAGCTGGTTATTCAGTAGGGGCAAATAGTCTTGGGGTAGAAACTTCTCCTATTCCTTCAGTTTGGTCTAATGCAAACCTTTGGAACTACCCTACTGGAACCAAGGAAGCTCCTTCATATGAAAATGAACTAAGTCAAGTAGACTTCCTTACTGATGCTGAACTTCAGGAAATTATTGAAGATCTCAATACTCCTGTAGAAGAAGATTTAGAAGAATTTGCAGAAGTCGGTCTAGATGACTTTGATTCTGAAGACCTTTCCGTAGAAGAAATCCGGGCATTAGCTAAAACTATGTTAGGGCAATATCAGGAAGATGATGATGATGAAATTCCTGAAGACATTGACCTAGACAACATTACAGCAGAAGAATTTGACAACCTTATTGAATCTATCCTAGAAGAAATGGGAGATGATGAAGATGAAGATGACGAAGGTAATTTGCTTGAACTAGATGAAATTGCTTCTGTTTTGCTAAAAGAACTCAAGGATTATGATATTGATGTTCTGACCCTCAGTGAACAAGATTTATACTTTCTTGTTGAAAGTGTGCTTTTTGATGAAGATGAGGATGAAGATCCAGTTAGTGAAAAACTGGAGTCAATTGAAGCCATGATTAGACAACTCAGGGAGGAAATCTAATTATGATGAATATGGGAGATACTTTAATTGACAACCAGTTTCTAAAGACTAATCAAGAAAGACGTAAAAAAGCCAAAGCCCTGATCCCCACTGCCAATGAGTATATGGATGGGGAAGACATCATGAGTCAAATCATGGGAAGGAAGAAGGCTAGGATTCAGCAAGCCAAAGACAACAAAATTGCTTATTTTGAAAGCAGATTTGGCATGACTTTTTCCGAACTTTTGTCTTATGGGATTGGCAATTCTGATCTAGAATGGAGAAAGGCTATTAAAGAAGGAAAAATCAAAGGTGATTTTGCTGGAGAAGATATGTCTTTTCCCATTGCTTCTAAAGATGATGTTAGAAGGGCATGGGCTTCTATTGGGAGAACTAAGCAAGACCGAAAAAAGGTTATGCGAAATATCATCAAAATTGCTAAAAAATATGGTTGGGAAGAAGGTTTGCCACAAACAGTTAAAGACAGGATGAAAGCAGGTAAATCTGGTTTGCCCTAACTTTCTATTTTGTATTTGAACAATAAGAACCAAAACTCTTTTGCTTTAGGGTAAAGGAGTTTTTTATTGCTTCAAGTTTCTTATTGCTTTATTGGTTAAGGGTTAATTGAACTTGTCTGGTGGTAAAAATTATCAGAAGGGCGTTAGATCTTCAGAAGTAATAAGAAGAAGGGAAAGTGGAATAGAATGGAAATATTGGCAGGGGTAGTTATACCTACTATTTTAGGAGTCTTTGGTATAGTAACCTGGACTTCTGACCGTAGTGCTAAGCATTTAGATAGGAGATTCACAGAATTAGCTACTTTAGCTAAGGAAAGTAGCTTGTCTGCGGAAAAATTGCAAATTGAACTGAAACAACTAGAACTTAGATTGCCAAGGGAATACATCACTCGCTATGAATTTGATGCTCGACTTGGGGAAACTTCCAGAAAAGTTGACTATTTGGTTGAACAAATAGATGCTATTAAGGATTTACTTCTGCATAAAAAATAACAATGTTTGGTAAAATAATAAAGAACTGTTTCAATACCAATCATGTACCACACTGATCATTCCTATAACCAAAAAGCTAAAAAGATTCTACTGGCACTGAAGGGTGAACTCACTCAAAATAGTTGCCAGAAGAGAATTAACCCCTATTCCCCTTGCAATTGCAAAGAGTGTAGTATTCAACAAAATCGACCTGTTCCTACTGGATTTATTAACCCTGAATTTACAAATGATAGGGTAATAGAAATGGTAAAGAATAGGCTTGAAGTAATTCAAGGAATTACCCAAGAAATCCTCAATTCTATTGAAAGAACTGAGTCTATTGCTGACAAAGTTAGTAAGAAAGTTCAAATGGAACCTTGGATGATTGACAAGATTACTTTAGCGGCTGATTACCTTTCTGCTGTAGAAAATAATGCTACCTTTGGAGATGGGTTAGAAATTGTAGATTAGTCAAAAATTTCTAAAGTTGATTATCTGATTTTTCATAAGCAAGTAAAACCAAATGTCCCAACGCATTCAACATAAAAAAACTTCCATCCCTGGCACCAGACCTTCTAACCTTTATTTAGAACCAGGAGAACTTGCCTTAAATTCTAGTGCTAGTGACCCAGGACTTTTTTTTGAGCTTAGTGATGGGACAGTTGCAAAAGCAGGGCCAACACACATTGGCCCTATTCCCCCTAAGTCAGAAGTTGGCTATGGCATAGGTGAAACTTGGTTCAACAATTCTAACCAAACAAATAATATTTGGGTTCCTGCGTTAGAAAGATGGGTTCCTACACTTTCTCCTTTTTGTGGAGGTTCTGAAACCATTGTTTTTGTTGGGTCAGAATTTCCCCAAGCAACAGATGATCTTGAAAACGATGGGTACTCCAGACCTTTTTCAACCTTAAACCGTGCAGTTTTAGAAATTGCAAAAAGGGTTTTAATTTCAGAAGAAGAAGATCCTAAGTACATTATTTACTTGTTACCAGGGAGAAATGTTTGCATAAATGATCCTGGTGAAATTTTTTCAGAATTTGAAAAAAAGTACTCAACCCTTAACAGTGTATCTCCTGATTTTCTAAGGAGCTTCAATCCTGAAACAGGTGGTTTACTTATTCCTAGGGGAACTTCAATAGTAGGTATGGATTTGAGAAAGAGCAAAATCACACCTTCTTATTATCCCTTTTGGTCAAGAAGATTGTATGAAACTGAACCAGAACTTATTTCACCTAGAACTTCTATTGTAAAGTGGACTGGAAACAGTTTTTTCAACAGCTTTTCCTTCACAGATAAAAACCCTAATTCCTTAGTAACAAGAATTGAAGGCCAACCTGAAGACATAGCTGTTTTATATACTGAAAGGCCACATGGTTTTAGACCAGAAGGAGAATTTGTAGAAGTTTCCTATTCCCAAGGAGTTCCCAGGTTGTTCAGAAGAAATGCAACTATCCCTGAAGGAACTTATAAAGTAGAACCACTAAACTCCCATTCTTTATACTTAAAAAACATTTCAGACAATACCTATATTACTAGGAAAGAACTTCCTGATACTACTTCTAATAAAATATTGCAAATTAAAATTTCATTAACTTCCCACCACAGACTAAGTGCAATAGAGTTTGCTAAATTAGGAGAATTAAATCAGTTTTATGAAAAGGTTCAGAAAACATTTTCAACTACTGCATTTGTAAATAAAACTGCTAATACTGAAGCTACCAGTGGAGAAACTGAAATTGTTTCCCAAGCTACGGATCTACCATCTTCGGCTTTATCTGGTATTTCTAACTCTTCTCCCTATGTCTATAATGTTTCAGTAAAATCTAACTATGGCCTTTGTGGACTAAATGTAGATGGTAACTCTGTAACAGGCTTCAGATCTGCCCTAGCTTGTAACTTTACTGTGGTATCATTACAAAATGATCCTGATGCATTTGAAGTCTACAGCAACGAAAAATGGACAGGGCTAAGAGATCTATACTTATCAGTTAATGGGAATTTTCCAGATGATGACAGCAATATCATCAAATATATGGTAGATTCTGTTAGTTTAGAAAATATTCGATATTATCACAGGGATAATCTAGACATTATAGCAGATGATAAGAAAAGTTCTGGCCTAACTGATGAAAAATCTGACACTCGACACTATTCTGTTCTAAGCAGTAACGGTTCCTTCGTTCATTGTGTTGCATCTATGGCCATTGGTCTAGCTATCAACTACTGGACAAAAAGTGGCGGTTTAATCAACCTAACTAATGCAAATTCTACCTTTGGTGGAGTTGCTCTAAGGTCTGAGGGGTTCAAAGGGATTGGAACTTTAGGTGGGTCTGAAAGTTTAGATTCTGGTTTTATTGTTCAAGGGATCAGAAGACCTAAGAGCATTACAAGAAAAGATGTTGTTGCCAACACTAAGAAAACATTTTTGAATTCACATATTGTAGCAGCAGGATTAGATTTTATTGATTTCTCTTCTGAAATCGATCTTAGTGTCCTTTACCCCTATACCTTAAAACCAGGAGGGATTATTTGGGTTGAAGACTTTAGTAACGGAGTAGCTTACAAAGCAACTATTCGCAATCAACAGCCCATTCTATCACCTGATAAGAAAAGACTATATGTTGTTCAGGGAACTAATCAAATCTTCAGTGGGGGTGGTTTGATTAGTCAAAATTTAGATCTACCCTATGTAAGAAGGTTTGTAGATCCAAGAAAACCTGAAGACCAATACTATAGCCTTTGGATTAGAAATACTTCTCCTACCCACAGACCTCCACAAGTAGGATCTGTTCTAAGGTTTGCTGAAAAACCTGGAGAAAATGTTTCTAATTTATTGAAGCTAGGAGTTCAATTAGATCCTGGGAACAATGGTGGTTGGGGTCATGTTTTTGTTGTAACTTCTGTTCAAAGCAAAAAAGAAGGAGATAATCCTAACTTTAGCAAAAAGTTGTTCAACCAAAACATAGGCCAAGATTACTATGTTTCCATCACTCCTGTAGACTTATTCACTCCTTGGGTAGCTTCAGGAAACAACGGTTTTTCAACTTCCCAGTATGTTTTTCCTGAAGGTTCATTGTGTACCTCTAGGGACAGGATTTATTACGGGACTTTTAACGACTTTCCTAATATTTCCCCTGAAATCCAAGATTCTGTATGGTCGTATTCAATGACTTATGAATATTGCCAACCGACAACTAGAACTTGGTTTAGCCAATCTAATGAGCAGGCTTCCGATTTGCTTTCTGGTCAATATGCAGATACTACTGTTTCCTATACCTATCCTAGAGGGATTGGATATAAGAACAAGGAAGTTTATAATGTTGATTTAGCAAATTTTGATAATGGATTAGAAGATTTAGGGTTAATCAATCCTGAACTTTATGATCCTTGGTGGTTGCCTACAAAAGTTGGCCTAACCCGTTTTCTGTACCTTTTAGGCTTTACCTATAGCCAAATGTCTTCTTTCCTTATTCCTCAAGTCTGGACAAATAGAAATTTAGATGTAAACCTGCTTCCTGCGGTAACTGGAAAAGGCTATGCTCTGTCTACTGGAACTTGGCCTATTGAGTTTAACCAACCTTCAACTATCCTATGTGGAAACCATTCTTGGGAATGGTGTGGGTATTTGAATTATGGGAAAGGTTTGCCGAAGTATCAGAAAGGTGAATTGACCCTGAGACAAAGAATAGACTTCCTAGCTACAGAAATTTGGGGTGGAAAAATCCATGTTACAGGATTTACTGAGCAAGGTGAATTTGTAAATTCAGGTAATGAACTTTTGATTTAAGATTTTATTTTTCTGTAGCTGGAATAGGTTTTTAGGAAGGCTCTTAGGTTTTTTGCTTTTTTAGCGTTATCTAAGAACCTTTCTTGATCTTTGTAATCTACTTTTTCAATCAATATCCCTAGCAACCTGGAAACCTTCGGATCTTTCAAATTCATAATATTCTAACTTCCTATATCTTCAGCTATAATCATTGATCCTCTATTAAGTATAACCCAATAATCTTCTCTCATATCCTCTGGGTCACTTTTTCCGCCTACAGTGCCAGGGATTCGGTAAGCATCTATGCCCAATATTGCAGCAGCTACACCTATATCATTGATTTCTAAACCTGTTTCTCTTCTGGCTTTTTCTACTGTTTGAACTCTCCACTGGTTAAAAGTTAAACCTTCAGGGATTGTTTCGACATTTGCTTTTTTATCTAGACCAAAGGCAATTAAGTTTTTTGGATTGAAGGGTTCGCTTTCATCATTTTTAGAATAGGAAATTGCAGTCTGTTTAGCTAATTTGCTATCATAGTTAGGAGTTAAACCTCCTGCTGCTGCATAGGTTCCAGCACCGTACATTCCCCTCCCAACTCCATGCAGTCGAGAATTTTTCAAAGGTTCAATAAACTCAGGACTACCCCCTGTACATAACTACAGAACTTCCATCTTCCCGCTTCAAAACCTTGTCACTTTTTTCTAGTTCTGCTACATTTTTTACAAAACTAGGTTTTTTATTAAAATTCCTAATCCTGTAAACTACTTCTTGTGGTAGTAAATTGGTTTTTCCTCCTGCAAAATCCTTTACTTTAGATTTATTTGTAAGTTCAGGAAAATTATCTAATAAGCTTTGGGCAACTTTTCTAAGTTTTTCTAATCTTTTCTCTGAAAGAACTATTGGTATACCCTTCCTGCATTGCTTACCATCTTCAATACCATAAATACTACCATCAGATCTTTGGCAAGCTTGGTTATAATCCAATACTAGTTCTTCTAAATAGTCTACCATTAACTTAGACATTCTTACTTCTTTCCTAATTTTGTTGCAAAGAATTCAAAATCCCCAGAGTGAACAAAAAGTGATCATAATCTTTTTCCATAAAGTCTAACATAGAATTAGGATTCTGAAACATTTCTAAACCCATAGAAATAATCTCAGTAGCCCCATCTGGGTAATACTTCCCGGCATATGGGCCTAAGCCAAGATCTGTTACATAAGCTTTTTCACTTCTGCCATATTCTCTGTTGCCAGTTATACTTCGTAATGACTGTAATCCTGAACCAGGTAAACTCCTTGAAACCAGGTATTCCCTGGCTGCCTCCCTGTACTGATCTTGGGAATATTCAATATGATGACCAAATTCATGCCATAAGGCCATTGATGTTACTTCTTTAGAACCATACCTTCCTGTATTTATAGATCCCCCCTTCTCTAGAAGCGTAAGCCCTATCATCATCAGTTACTACTTTCTTCAAGGAATTGACTTTCCCTGAAGTTACAGTATGGAGTTCATTTATTTCTTGCCATACAGAGGGTTTTTGAAAAGTTTGATTATTGTTTTTTAGTTCTGAAGTAATTTGACTTGCTTTAGCAGAGTTACCTGAAGCCAATATTTTAGATCTCAATTCCCCCATTACCCGTGAAGCTTCTTCATAGTCAGAAAGAGTTTTGTCTAACTTCTTCCTTAAGTTGTTTCCTTCCCTAATATCTTCTGGAGTAGCTTTTCTCTGTCTAATCTTGTCAGTTAACTTTTCTAATTTAACCAAGTCCTGTTCTATAGGACTCCTAGAAGGAGATAAAGACCGAACTTTTTCTAAGTCTTCATTATACTTCTTTTGTGCTGATTTTTTTATTTTTTCAGGAGAAATTTTGCTACTTTGATTTCTTACTGGTGTATCTTCTTTAGGCTTAGGTTTTTTACTAAGTCTAGACCTCATGAAGCCCATTAGTGCTTTTCTTTTAGACCCATTGAAGCTATTAAGATCATTTATTAAGGAAGTTTTAGCTTCCTGTGTATTTAAGTTGGAAAAGTTTTTCTTATTTCTGTTTACTATTTCCTTAAGGTCTGAGTGGTTTGCTCCTTGACTGACTGCCTTTTTAACAGCACTTCTGACAGCAGAAGAATCCAGGGTAATAGGAGATCCCTTCCTACATTGTTTCCCATCCTCTAAACCGTAAATACTGCCATTAGGTCTTTGACAAGCCTGATTGTAATCAAATACTAATTCTTCTAAATGATTAATTATTTTTGACATCTTTATATTCCTTATACCAGAAATCCAAAAATTAAGCCTATGAAGTCAGAAAAATTCCTTCATACAAAATATTAAGGAGTTCATACACTTGCTTATCACTCAGATTGTTTATAGCTGAAAACCTCCTAGACCTGATCCCCAATGTATTGCCTGACATTACATCTCCAAAGTCTACATTGTGATTTCTCTTTAACATAGACCCTACACGATGCCTATTTGACATTAACTTCTTATAGTTACTATTGTTTGAGTCAAAAGACCGATTATTCTTTATTTGACAACTTGATTCACTAAATCAAAGAAGACCTTTTGAGTGAAGTTTTTTGAAATAAGGATCTGTACCATCTATCCCCATAGCTTCTACAAAAGCCCTTTTATACCCTACTTGAGATTTTCCTAAATTACCCACTGTCAATTTATAGTCTGGTTTGACAACGATATTATTTGAATTTAGATCATTGTGGGAAATTCCATTTATATGCAGGGTCTTCCTTAAGCTGTAGTAGTTGTCTTGTACAAGCTTTAGATTGAGGTCTGGAGAATTAAAAAATTCTTCTAAGGTTTGGCCTCTAACCTTAGATATATACAGTATACCTTCAGCATTTTCAAAAGGATCTTTCTTAGATTTCCCTACAAACTCTACGCCCATTAGTTCAGGACTTTCACTAATTCCCCCCCCATAATTTCTAATGACAAAGCTTCATCTTTACCTGTTTGTCCCCTTTTAACCTGAACACCTGGATCTCCTTCATCTGCTTCCTTATTTAATTTATTCTTAGGAGCAACAAACCCTGTCAAAGGATCTTTAGTAAATATTGTTTTAATTTCTTCCCTAAGTCATCTCTTTTTAGAAGCATTTGATTGAACAGAAACTTCAATTTCTCTTTCAAAATTGCTAGAGGCTATTGCTTTCTCCTGGGCTTGTTTAATTTGTTCTTCAGATAAGCCTAGTTTCCTAGCTTTACCAACTAATTCTTCATTGTTCTGGCCTCTACCCCCTTTTGGTTTTGAAGCTAAGGGTCTACCATTCAAACACCTTTTTCCAACAGGAATGCCATAAATAGTTCCATCATACCTTTGACAAAGCTGAGAATATTCAAAAGGTTCTAATAAATGTAACATATTAAAAAAAGTAACAATAAAATATCCTAAAGGCTTTTTACCTCTAGGATTTTCATATAACTACTTAGACTTATTAACTAAAGGAAAACTATTTACCTCCCCCTATAGGTTTAACATCTAAACCACCCACACCTCCGCCTAATTTTCCTTTCAAACTTTGTATTATAGAGCTTCTGCTTTGACTAGAAGATCTTCTACCTTTACCTGATCTTCTGCCCCTTGTTGCATTACTAGCAGGACTATTTCTGCTTCCAGACCTAGAAACTGGGCCAGGATCAGGAATTTCTTGTCCCCCCTTGCATTCCCTGTTCAAAGGGATTCTATAAATATCTCCATTATCTTTTCTACAAGCCTTCCTAGAACCAGGTTGAAAGGCATCTTCTTGATACTTTTCTAACGCATCAGGTCTAATATAACCTAGTTTGGTTTCCTTCGGTAGTTTGACCTGATCCCTGTAGTGCAAAGGTTTTATCAAATTCGCTAAGTATTCAATTTCCCTTCTCCCTATGGTTTTTTCTTCGCAAGGTGTTTGTAAATATTCCAGGAGTTCTTCTAGGTTTCTTTCAAAAGCCCTGTAACCATACCAACTATCAATTGCACCACCAATTTCTTCTTTAGTGAGTTGGTAAGCTTCATTGATTTCAGATCTAGTCAAACCTTTATTAACAAATTCCTCAATCAAACTAAGAATTTGTTTTTTATCTAGTTTGATTTCTTCTACAGATTTTCTATCCCTGTAGACCATGTTCCTAAATTGTTCAAGAATTTGGGGGTTAAAATGTCCGATGTTCTTATCCATTTTGTTTTCTATCAGTTGATTTTTATATTTTACCTGTTAAATTTGATCCAATATGCCCAGGATTAGAAAGAAATGTTCAGGATCTCTTTGATATAAGTTTACCATAGTTCTAGGGTTATTAAAGGATTCCAACCCCATAGATATGACTTCTGTTGCACCGTCAGGGTAAAATTTTCCAACATAGGCATCAAAAAAGTTTCCTATATAGGCAAGCTCATCATCACCATACTCTTCATATTGATACCCTAGTTTATTCAGTTTTTTTATTTTTCCATTTGATCTTGATTTCAACCATTGAATAGCAGCTTCCCGGTATTCTGGAATCGTGTCTTCTAATTGATGGCCAAACTCATGCCATAAGTCCTTTCTAAGTTCTGACCTGTTTCCTTGATACCCCACATTAATTCTACCATCCCTGTCATTTTCTTCTCCTTCAATTTTTGTTCCCTTTTTGACAGAATATGCCCTTTCATCTGTATAGTAAAGTTTTTCTAAATCTCTTACCTGACTGTTACTAATTCTATTCAAATCTAGCAAAACTTTTGCATATTCTTTAGTAGGTCTAGGTAGTTGTTTTAGGTTGCTGTTTTTCAGAACTCCTGTTGTCATGTTTTCAGCTTCTTTCAGTGAACCTTTTTCAATTAACCTTTGTCTAAGCAATTTCATCTGCCCTTCAGCTTCCCTAATTGCCCTTATTCCTACCAGAGCTTCCCTTATTTGTTTTTCTTCTCCTCCTTTAGAAGAACTAGCTTTATCAAATTTAGCATAATAGATAGTTGCTGCTAGGTCAACTAGGGTTTTTCCTTGTAAAGATTGCAAACTTTTTTCTATTCTCCCTATTTCTTCCTTATGATTAGTTCTAGCCAAGTTTACTAAGGCGGTAGGGTTACTGAACCTTGGTTTAATCTTCTCTAAATTAGAAACTGCTTCTTGAACAGAAGGAGAACCTGCTGTTGCTTTTTTAATTGCTTCAAAGGAAGCTCCCCTAGATCTTGCTTGTTTTATAGAATTAGATAATAAATCTTTAGCTTGTTTCCTGACTTCACTAATAGTTATTGAGGAACCCTTCCTACATTGTTTCCCATCTTCTAAGCCATAAATACTCTCGTCTGACCTTTGACAAGCTTGATTATAATTGACCATATGACTAAATAACTAATAGGCTACAGCTAAACCAGGTTCTATATGTTTTACCATAAAAAAAGGAATTGCAAATGCAATTCCTTGTAAGATTATTTCATTTAGTTAGGGAAACCTGTGAAATTAGGTTACAGCACCTTCAGGAATTTCGGGATCATAGGATTCAACTTCTTTTCCTAAAACTTCTACATTATCCTTAAACTTGCTTTTCAATACATAGTCTAAGTCAATGGGAGTACTAGAGTCTGGAAAAAAAATGTGACCAAATGCCCCTGATTCGCCATCTAACATGATCTTAACAAGATCACCATATTTTCCTTCATAGTCAATCTTCCCACTGCTATTTGGCCCTTTTGCTTTTAGGGTAATAGTAACGTCAAGATTTTTTATGCGGTATTTGTAAGTTTCCATTTTGTTTATCCTTATTATTAAATCTATAGGTTAGGTCATTGCACCTTCAGGGATTTCAGGATCATATGAAGTAATGACTTCTCCTAAAACTTCAATATCTTCTTTGCCAAAAGTTTGCTTAAGTACGAAGTCTAAATCAATCGGAGTTGAACTTAGAGGATAGAAAGAGTGGCCAAAAGCCCCCGATGTACCAGATAACTTCAAAATTACAAGTTTCTTACTGAAACTATCTCCTCCATAAGTAATCTTTCCGCTGCTATTTGGCCCCTTTGCCCTAAGAGTAATGGTGATGTTGCTAGAAATAATTCTATATTTGTAGATTTCCATAGTTTACCTAGACTACGCACATACATTATAACAAAAATTTCTAATTTCTACAAGGAATCTAAAATCCCAAGGATCATTAAGAAATGTTCTGGATCTTTAATAAAGAAAGAAACCATTGAACCTGCATCTGAAAATCTTTCTAAGCCCTTTGACATAACTTCTGTACTCCCATCTGGATATACCCTGCCTACATAAATACCTAAGCCAAATTTCCCAACATAGGCAACTTCATCTTTACCATACTTTTCATTTCCAGTTAATTCCCTTAAAGTCTTCACTTGCCCTGAAGATCTAGATAAAATCCAGTCCTTAAATACTTTTTTCAAACTGGGATTACTTATTTCAATATGATGACCAAATTCATGCCACAAAGACCTAAGGGCTTCCTTTTCAGTCTCCTTATTACCTACATTTATTTTACCAGGTTCATTTCCTATGGCTTTTCTAGCAAAGGCTCTATCTTTTGTATAAATTAACTGACCTAAAGTTTCAACTCCATTACTAGAAATTTGATAGAGATCTGTTAAACCATCTTCAAAGAATTTTCTACTTCTAGGTAATTGCTTAACATCAGAATTGTCTAGGACTTCTTTAGCACTAACTTTAGCTTCTCTTCTATCACCTCTAGAAATTACATCTTCTCTAATCTTGGAAAAAATTTCTTCTACTCTTTTTTTATTTTTCTTGTACCTTTCTGTTCGAGCCTTAATTTCAGCATCAGATACAGTTATTTTCTCAGATTTGGCTAAGGAGTCCAGAAACTTTTTATCTCTTTTAACATTAACTATCAGATCTTTGGCTTCTAGTATTTCTTCCTTATGGTTTCTAATACCAAATTCAAAATAAGTTCTGTATGCTGGGACAGGTTTAGATAACTTTCTTTCTTTAACCTTGCGCTCTAAAATATTTCTAATATCCCTTCCTTGAGCCTTTAGGACTAATTTATCTAACTTCCTTGGCGTTGAATCTTCTAGGTCACTTCCATATACTGTAGTGCCTTTTCTACAGTTCAAGCCATCTTCAATACCGTACCTTGTGCCATCTTTTCTTTGGCACATTTGGTTATAGTTTTCAGTAATTGCTTCTAAATAATTAATAATTTCTTTCATTTTATTTATAAATAGATTACTACAAAGATTGCAAAATTCCGAGGATCAGCATGAAGTGTTCAGGATCTTTTTGGTAGAATTCAACCATAGCAGCAGGACTATGAAACCTTTCTAAGCCCATGGAAATAACTTCTGTATTCCTTGATGAAATGTATTTTCCTACATATGCACCTAGGCCAAAGTTCCCTGGAAAAGCCTTTTCATCAGCTTCATATTGATTAGACTTTACCAAACGATTTAGTAAAACTGGTACACCTGTAACCCTGGTTTTCATCCATTGGTAAGCAGCATCTCGATATTCATCTACAGAATACTCAATGTGGTGCCCAAATTCATGCCACAAAACCGCTTCTAGTTTTTTAGCCATAGTATTTCCAACATTAATTCTTCCTGTTAAATCTTTTTCTTCTCCTGGATAAGGTGTATTAGGTTTTGCTGCGTATGCCCTATCTCTTGAAGAATATACCTTAGAAAGGGTATTTACTTCATTATTTGTTATTTGGTGTAATTGCTGTAGGGTTCTAACTATTCTCTTTTTATCTAAATCTTTTTCTACATTAACTTCTGCAACTTTACTTTTAGCTTCCTTAGAGCTTCCTATTTTTAAGAGTTTAGATTTAACAGAGTCCATGATTAGTTGGGCTTTTTGATAAGATTCAAAAATTTTCCTATACTTTTCATGTTGTTGTTGTGCATCTTCTAATTCACTAGGTGTCTTTGCCTTATCTACTTTGCTTTTGGTATTGGCTAAGAGTAAAGTTAAATCTTTATTCCCACCTTTGAAATCTTGCATTAGAGAACTAACGGCTAGCAGTTCTTCTTGAAATTGATTTCTACCAACTTCTACCAAAGTTTTGTAATTATTTGTTCTGATTTTCATATTTTGGAGGCTTGTTAAGAAATCCTGCTGAGCTTCTGGAGAGTTAGGATCTTTGTACTTGGCCTTCATTGTAACATTTAGTTTTCTGATCTGTTCAGATGTTATGCCCCTTTCTCTAGCTATCCGTATTTCACTAGCTATTGTAGCAGGATCTACAGGGATTCCTTGTCGGCATTGGTATCCGGGCCTAATGCCATAAAGATCCCCACCTGGTCTTTTGCAAGTTTGAAAATTAAAAAGTTTGATCATATTGTTAGAAAACTTGTATTGTAAATAGATTTTACCTATTGAGGTAAAAATAACTTGACAAAACCAATCAGTTCCAATATACTAATATAGTAAGGTTAGGTAGTAAATTTATGAAAATTACAAATGCAAAGTTTAGAGAAGGTAATCCTAAAACAGAAGGTTATGTAGTCCATCTAGAATTTGATCTAGATGATGTACCACATTATCTCCCTGTTGATGAAACCTTAAAACCCATTTTCCTTCGGGCAGGGTTAGTCCCTATTTTTGCAGAAGAAGATAGTCAAGTCAACCCTGCTTACTTAGTAAAGGAAGACTTAAAACAATTCAGGGGCATGGGGGGCTTCCTTTCTGACAACCCTAAATTGCTGAGGCTTGGGATGATTCATTTTCTGGAAAACTACCATGGCAGGGCTAAAAATGGAAATGTCCTGGATAGGTTAAACTTGAGAGAAGTAGCAGAGTTTGGCATAACGTATTACGAACCAGGTGTTGATCTCCCTATTTGGTCAGATGTGGTGAAAAAGTTTTGGCCAGTTAAAATCTACGAATAATAAAAAAAAGCAGCACAGATGTGCTGCTTTTTTTTTTAGCTTTTAGGCATACTTGGTCAACATGTCAAATACGTCTATTTTAGTTCCCAGAGGGTAATCTTCTTCTTTACCAATGTAGGTAGCTGGGATACCTTTTTGCATAATTAGGATTTCGTTCTCGTTATTTCCAGCAAAAAGCCCCATATTTCTATAGGCATCTCCAGGTTTACTTTGCAAAAACATCCCAAAAACCCTGTGGTGGGGAACTTCTTGCAAAACCACTTTGGTTCCTTGGAGATAATACGTAGCAAACATGGAGTAAGATTCCAAGATCCCTTGATTCAAGGAAACATTGTTATCTCCAACTTTGTGACCTTTCAGGTATTTGGGCTTAATGGTTCTAATTACCCCTATAGTTCCTTTTTCCCTATTGTTATTGGGCATATCGTACCTTTGAACTTGCTCATAATTCCAAGCATGGAAGGCTGCAAAAGTCTTAGCAATAGTCTCGTTTGTGTATTTATTGCCTAACTGAAAGTCAAAAGAGTTCTTAGCAAAATCTTGTCCTTTCACCCATAAGTAGGAGTCCATAGGTAATTTTTGTTGCTGGGCAAACCAATACTTTAAACCCACTGCACCACTGCTCCATGAGTTACCTGCCTGACTTCCTGCAAAAGAGCTAATAATATCCGGTTCGCCCCCTATACTTTTTACATATTTAGCCCATTCTAGTGTAAGGGAGTTATTGCCCCTAAGATAATCATAGACGTTATTATTCTCATCTTTAACAGAAACAGGGTTATTAGAGTCTTGTGTAAACTTGTTAGAAAGTTTGTCTATTAGACCTATATTCCTTAGCTCCATAGATTGCTTAGCAAATTCGTTTATGTAATCATCTTTGAAATTGTCTTTGTCTAACGTATCTTGAATTTTTGCTATGCGTTGGGCTTCTTCAATCCGTCTACCTACCGTAGCTTTAAGTGGTTCAGGTAAGGAATTAAGGGCTTTTTGAATAGAGTCAGAATCTAATTTTCTGATTTGATCAGAAATTTGCCTGATGTTAAGATCACCATAGACTCCTTTACCTTGGCTAGATTCCCTCATTGACCAGAGTTCCGTAGGATACTCGTTCCACTGATCCTCCTGCTTTGCTGCCCCTTGTGCCCTAAATCTCAAGGAGCCACCTACATCAACCCTCCAAGGTTTCCCATTAGAATCAACAAGGATATTGTCTCCTGACATCCCGACAGAATCCCAATTACCCATAAGTGCATCAACAGCAAAGCCTTCTTTAATCTTGGCTATGGCATTTTCCTTTTCCTTACCTGCTAAAGATCCTAGGGATTTTGCATTTGGCAAATATTCTGAAAGTTTAACAGGATTTGTACCATCATCGTAAAGTTTAGACTTAGGAATAGGAACACCTAAAGCCCTATAAGCTTCTTCTGCATAAAACTCTTCCCTGATATGGTCAGGGCTACTTCCTGTTTTTCTAACATATTCTTTGCCAGTTTTAGAATCCCTTACTAATTGGGCACCTGTAGATCCACCAAGATTTTTAACAAACTCAAGATTATTAAGCTCTAGGTCATCAGGGAAATCTTTTGCTTTTGCTTTTGTTTTTGGCTTCTCTGCTTCTATACCTTTGCTAGAAGGCTTTTTCACTTCTTTGTCTTTACCGGGGAGTTTCTTATTGTCTTTTTTTGTTAGATTTTTATCACCCTTTTTCTTACTTTTAGCTAAAGCATTGGCTTTTTTAGCGAAAAGCTTAAAGGCTTCCGTACCTTGAACTTTCTTCTTATTTAGCTCAACCTTAACTTCGTCTTTAATTTGTCTAATTTCTTTATTACTAAGACCAATAGCCTTAGCCTTAGCAACAATGTTTTTAACTTTGTCATTGTTAGTTACCTCAACTTGTTTTAATCCAGGCTTTACCTTTAACTTCTTATCATTAGGGTTATAGCTAACAGGTTTCCCTTTCCTACATTGCTTCCCAGAAGCTATACCATAAATAGTTCCATCATTTCTTTGGCAAAGCTGAACAAATTCCCAAGTTAATTGATCTAGATATTGGCAAATATTGCTACTATTCATAGTTAACAGTTAATTTAATCTTTATAGTTTTTACCATAAAAAAAAAGGAATTGCATTTGCAATTCCTTTTAGTTCAACAGCATAAGATTATGAAAAAATTACATAAACTTCTTATAAGTTTTATAATTTTTTAGAAATTCTCTCATGTTTTTTGCTTTCTTAGCATCTTCAATAAACTTCCTTCGGTCTTCTGATTCAATAGGTTGAATCAATTCTGCCAACAGTCTTGAAATCTTAGGCTTACTAATGTCCACTCTATTACCCCCAGTGTTAACTATTCAAATTCTTCAATTGTAGCTACAACAGCACCCCTATTAAGTATAACCCAATAATCTTCTTCTTGGCTACCTGTATTTCCACCTTTAACCTTATAGGCATGGATACCCATAGCAGCAGCAGCATGGCCTACATCGGTAATGTATATTCCTGTTGCTTGTCTAGCCTGTTTAACTATGTCATTTTGCCATTGCCAAAAACTTTGCTGACCATCTATATCTACTATGTTGGCATCTGCCCTTAGACCAAAGGTAACAATTTGGCCCTTTATTCCTTCAGGATCTGAAGAACCTAATAATGCATAAGCTATAGCAGTCCCTTTTGCTTCTGTTTCTTCCTTATCCCATTTTTTATTTGTAGCAGCAGCATAAGTCCCATTTCCGTAGATCCCTTTTCCGGCCCCATGTATATTTCCTTGTTCTCCCACTCCTAGAAATTGAGAGGTAAACGCATCATTTGATCCCCTATAGAAAATAATGTTTTCACCATTATCTTTCTTCAAGAGATCTTTTCTTTCTTTTAGGTCTTTAACAGTGGGGACTAATTCTGGTCTATTATTCTGGTAGGTTAATTCATCTAAATAATTTACAATAGTTAAAGAATTTGGCATAGGATAAGTAAAATCATAGCTAATTATATTTTTACCATAAAAAAAAAAGAAGTTGCAAAGTAAACTTCTTTTAGGGTTGGTTTTTTTGGTATTTAGAGACTAGAATCCTGTGTAGATGATGTCTAAAACTTTCTTAATCTGGTTATCTGTCAATGAGTTTACAGGATTTAGGGCAACATCTGATTCTCTACTCCTAATTCCCATACCTTTCCAAATAACATTGTATTGATCCTTCATGTATTCTTTTGCTGCTTGGATATTGTTTACTAGGGCTTGGTTTGTAGAACTTTTTTTGTCAAAGATAGCACTATTATACCAGCCGCCATTTAATAATCTCTCAAACTGCCAGTCTTCCCCATCTGCTGACCCCATAGCCTCAATCAGGGCATATTTGTAACCCACTTGGGCTAAACCAAAGTCAATTAAACCTACACTCCCATCTGGCCTTACATAAGCATTGCCGCTATGCATATCATTATGCGCTATACCATTAGTGTGTGTGGTTTTTCTAGCCTGGATGTAGGCTCTCTGTACAGCTTCCTTCTCAATTTCATCTTTGAAAGTACTGTTTTCTAAAGTTTTACCTTGCATCTTTGACATAGCTAGGTTCCCTGTTGCTTCTGTAACATGGGCACCATAATTATATCCAACAGTTTTAGGTACTTCACTATAAGATACTCCGTGGAATTCAGGTGCTATACCTGTACCCTTAAGCCTACCTAAAGCTTCAGCTTCATATTGGCCAATTTTTCCCTGCTTAAGTATCCCTGGAGGTGGCCCCTTAGTTTCATACACAGCTCCCATAGCCCCACTACCTAAAGGAAATTTTTGGGGATCAGAAATATCATTTTGGATGTTGTAATTGGGGAAAGATTTGGGGACTAGGTAATTTGTTGTAGGATCTTTTTCAAGTTGTATTTGGCCTTTTGATTCAGGTTTTTTAGCTGTTTCAACCTTTTTACTATCACTACTGCTTTTTTGAACTTGCTTTTGCTTTTTATTCTTAGCTAAAGCATTAGCCTTTTTAGCAAAAAGTTTCAAAGCATCTTTTCCTTGAACCTTCTTAGCATTGAGTTCTACCTTTACTTCTTCCTTAATCTGCCTAATCTCTTTGTTGTTTAATCCTATAGCCTTAGCCTTAGCAACAATATTTTTAACTTTATCCTTGTTACTAACTCTGACTTGCTTTAGCCCCTGTTTTCCACCTAATTTAGCTAAGTTAGGATTGTAGCTGATAGGGCTACCTTTTCTGCATTTAAGACCTGATCTTATACCATAAACAGAACCATCTGGTCTTTGACAAATCTGTGAATATTCCCAAACCAATTGCTCTAAATAATCTTTAATACTATTTTCCATAAGATTAGATAATTTTAGGATCTGTAAAGGTTTTACCATAAAAAAAAGGAATTTCAAATGAAATTCCTTTTAGAGTTAAAACAACCTGATAGTTAAGAAATTCCTAAATCGTAAAACAATTCCTTGATTTCAGCAGGAATAAAAACATCACCTAGAAAGTCCATAATCCTATTCTTGTATTTCTGCTCATACTTTTCTTGCTGACCTATAGAACTTTGCAACTGACTTCTCTTTTTAGAATTTTCAACTTCTACCTTTATTTGGTTAAGTGCTTTGTCTAAGATTCCATGTGGCCAACTGGATTCAGGAATTTGAAGTTTTAGTAGTAGAACTAACTTATTAACCGGAACAGCAGAATATTCATAATTCCCACCTCTGTTCATGCTAGTACAAATAAATCTAATGGGGATAGTTTTTTCGGATTTTTCCTTTTCTATAGACCTAACACATCTGAGCAAAGTTTTTAATTCATTACAATCAGCACCAATGATGTGAGAAAACCATATTTTCCTACCCCACATCCTACTGTTATCTAGGAGTTGATTTTCCCTTTCTTTCCTTACAAACTCTTTATTTCTTTTTTCTTTTAGTAAATTTTCAAATTCTTCTTCACTCATTAATCCTTGTTTAGCATATTCATCAATAAGTTTTTTCTTGACAAATGCTAAACCTTCTTTAGGGTCTAAGTTTCTAAGAAAAACTTCTCTTTCGTAAAAACCTTTAAGACCATTAAACCCCTTATGAACCATAATAATGTTTTTAGGATTTTCACATTCAGTAGGTTCGGAAAACATAAAAACTGGTTTTTTATGGTCAGGTTGTAAATCCCTCCAGGAATAAGGTTGACCTGTAACTTCATCCCTAAAACCAATTTCAATCAGGTGTTTTAGTATTTGTTTCCCTCTTTTGATCCCCCTAGGAACTCCTGTAGGTGGCTTTCCCTTCCTACATAAAGACTTCTTAACCTTGTTGCTTAGGTTATCCCAAATGTCATCAACTTCTTTCCAGGAAACAGAAGTTTTTCCAACAGCGGTTGCCCCGGTTGCTAAATAGTCTCTGTACCTAGCTGCTACTTTTGGCGGATAGATTGATTGTCCTTTCTCACCCTTAGCAGATGCGCTATTGGCATAGAGTTGGGATAGGGCATCAGTTAATAGTAACTTATCTTTGCCTTCACCTTCAGCTTCAATTTTAGAAATTTTAGTAATTTGCCTAATTGATTGTTTTTCTTCAGGAGAGTTGTGGGAAAGGATTTTCTTTTCTTGGTATTTAGTTAAAGCAATTTCACAAACTTTGCAGAACTCTGGTTCAGTTAAATTAAGTAACCTTTCTTCTTGTTTAGGAGTTTTTACAATACCTAGTTGAATTAGTTCCTTAATACGGTCATCCCTAGAGCCTTTAGAAAAATTCCATTCTAAAGGATTTTCAGAGTATTCCCAAGACTTCTTTTTGTTTCTAGAAGGAAATGCAAATTCTTCAAATTTTACAACTTCTGCCTCTTCCATTTGCTTTTTTATTTTCTTTGCCCATTCTCTTCCTCCGTTTCCACCCCAAAGCATCCAAGAAATTTCTGCTGCTGTTGGTTTGCTAGGGTCAGGTTTTTTAGGCTGATAACCCTCATGCCTAGCAAAGAAAGAAATCATCCTGTTGATAGTTTCAGGGGAAAGTTTCTGCTGATTTTTTAAGGAAGTTGCCCTTACAACACCACTGCCTATCCCTAGTTCACTGGCTTCTTTAGCTGATAGGCCACCTTTCCCATATTTCTTCCTAAGCTCCAAACCTTTAGTAGCAATTTCTGCAACTTTCTTAGGTGGAACAAAATTTATACCCTTATATTTTTCTGACCATTCAGGGTTCCTAGCCCATTCAGAAGCATCAGCGAAAATTCCCCCTTTCATTTTAACTATCAATCTCCATCATCATATCTTTCTAGCACATCAGAAATAATGCTATTTCTGACCGAATCTGTACGATCAAACTTAATGATCCCTACATTTTTTAAGTTTTGTAGGCGATAAACAGCGTCTAGCAAACCATTATTTTTTCTAAAAGTTTCTAGATCGGCTTGTTTAGTATCCCCAATCAGAACCATTTTAGACTTTTGACCTAACCTAGTCAAGCAAGTTTTGACATGGGTGGGAAGTAGGTTTTGGGCTTCATCAACAATTACAAAACTATTGTTAAAGCTTCTTCCCCTAACATCCTCTAGCAAGACAGGTTCGATAATGTTTTTGCTAATTAAATATTCTGCCATACCTGTTGATTTTACCATTACAGGTAGGTTATCTAGAACTGGGCCTAGCAAAGGTTTAATTTTCTCATTGAAGTCACCTGGCAAGGCACCCCTGCCCCTTTGAAACTCAACTCCAACATCACTTCTGACATAAATAACTTTGTCAACCATACTATTGTTGACCAAAGATAACCCGTACCATAAAGCTAGTAGAGTTTTTCCAGTTCCCGCTGCCCCATGTGCAACAACTACTGTATTTTTATTCATTAAATTCCAAAACTCATCTTGCTTCCTAGTAAACGGCTTGAAACTTAGTAAATCCATTTTGTGACTACTATTATTGTGGTTTTCCTGTCGGGATGAAACTCTTCTAATCTTCCGCTTTTGCCTAGAAGTAGTTGGCATAGATTTCCTAGAATTACAAAAATTTTCTAAAAGAAAAGATTAATCTAAACTTACGTCATAGGTTAACCCCCTCCTTTTTCCAGATAAGCTTTTTCTTTGTCCAAAAAATAAATCTTGGCTAGATGTATTAGAATAGTTGTTGTTATCACTAGGTTGTAGTTTTGGCAAAGTTCCAGAAGTATTTTTTATAAAACTTTTTAATTCAGAATTAGAACTATCAATGTTAAACAAATAATAAGTCAAAGCCCAAACAACAGAATCGGTCTTGTCATCGTGAGGGACATGGGGGAAACTCGTCATTTCCTTAACCAAATCTGGAACCCAAGCGCCTTCTACAAACCAAACCCTGTCAGCTTCTAGTAATGGGCAAACAGTTTGCAACCTTACTGTTTTTGACTTCAAAGGTTTGAAAGCATGGACTTGAATTTTATTTTCACGCTCTAAAACTTGAATTAAGGATTGCCCAGAAGCCGCTTGCTCAATAGTAAGGAATTTTGCACCATAATACTTCTGGGTTTGATTAACCATAGCTAAAAGATCAGGGAAACTCCACCTTCCTGAAATAATTTCCCTGATATATATGTTTTTAGGTTTTTTTCTAGAAAAACCCGCTACACAAATTACGCTTTCATCGGCTTCTTGTTTTTCTGAAAAAGCAGTATCTAAGGATAAGTAGGTTATGTCAAATTCTGGGCATTGGTCAATAGGCAAAGTTTGGATCCAACTTGCCTTCACAATTGAACCTTCTTGTGCAGTAGGTTGTCCCTGATACAAAGCAGCAAATTTATTGCTTCCCATGGCTCTTTTCTGGGAAAGCAACATTTCTGTAGTAAAAATAGGATTAGAAGGCCAGTGGGATTCTCCATTTTTTCTTTCTAGGGGATCAGTAGCTTCATTTTCACAAATGCCTGGAATGTTAATCCATCTCCACCCCATGTGGTTTTCTTGTCTATCATAAAGCCCATCTCCATCCATCAGCAAACCGTGTAAATCTCTTTCATGGAATCTAGTTCCTATAAGAATTTGTGCCCAGCGATTTGTTCTCCGGGTTGAAGCCTGTTCGCCCCACCATGTATCTAGGGCTTCTAGTGCTGCCCTAGAATCAGAACCTTTCAATGGATCATCTACTACAATAGCTCCTACACCAGGATTATCTTCTGAAGGAGTACCTGCTGTAAAACCTGTTAAAACACCACCTACAGAAGTTGCAAGAATGAAGCCCCCCCCTGCAATTTCATATTTAGAATCTGGATTAAACCCTAACCATTCAGGAAATATTTTTGCAAAATCCTTATGTTTTAAGTAACCAACAATGCCTCTAAAGAACTTGCTAGATAATTGTTGACCATAGGAGGCAATGATATGTTGGGTTTGTTGATCTCTGCCAATAAGCCAAGCTACAAATAATTGAGAAAGCAAAGATTTCCCTGATCTTGGGGGACAGGAAACAATTAATCTAGGGTAACGCCAATTTGCGACATCTTCAAACCCAGAAGCAATAATTTCATGAAAAGGTTCTACCTTTAGCTTCCCATCAAGCATTAAATCAGCAAAAACCAAAAAACAGTTTCTTGCAGCTTGACAAGTATACTCCTTCAGAACCTCTTTAGGAGCTTCTAGTAATTCTAGTTCCCTTAACCCAGATTTGAAAATTCTCCAGGAAGAGTATTGATCTAGTTGTGAAGCTTTTTCAATTATAGGGCGCATTTGACTAAAGGCTAGGCAATAAATTAAAGAAAAACCTGTCTAGGTTTCTTTGAGAGAACCTTCAGGTTTTTGTTTTCACTGTTGAGAAATTTTCTTTAGGAGTTCATCAACCTTAGAGGTATATTCTTTAGCTAGTTGCTTTTCTTGTTTGCTGCTATTATCTTTTCCTTCAATATTGGCTACATCTGAAACTAGATCCCTATGGACTTTTACAGCAGATGTAAAGATACTTACTAAATCCCTTACTTGGGCATCTGCTAGAGATACCCTGATGTTTTTCAAAGCTTCCTCAGCAACTTGCAGAACATCTTCTGATAGTTTAATCTTTTGGTCAACAATCTTTGCTTTCTTGTCCTCTTGATTTGACATTTTAAGGCTTCCTGTGGAGAGTTAAGAACTGTTACTTATATTATACCTCTGGTTTTCTAGCAAAAACTCGTCTTGTTTTTTAATAAGAGTTCTATTAAAATTAGTAAAATCTACTTCTACAACTTTTACACCCAGAAGTAGATGAATTAGAAGGTTGATAAGGGTTGGAAGGGGGTGAATGCAGGATTTGCAAGAGTTTATCTGCTAGTTGTTTGTTCCCTACCCTGACTGCATTGTAATATTCAGCCCATATCTTATCTCGATTAGTGCGGTACATTTTGACATTTCCTGAATTTTTTTAGTTATCTGCTAATGTAGACAATTAGCATGATGTTATTTTACCTTCTACCAATTCTTCTTCTTCACACTGTATGCCAGGGATATAGTCATCTTCACCGAGTAACGTTAGTTCTAACTCTTTAACCCATGATTTTCCAGCAGGGGTATTACCAATTCTTACATAGGTAACACCTTCTACCATTAGTTTAGTTCCTAACTCTACTGTAAACAAAGTTCCAAAAGTAGTAGGGATCTTTGTAGCTGTTGGGTTAGTAGGATCAACATAAAGAAAAGTTCTTATTTGGTTGATGTAACCAAAAGAATTTCTTTTTAGTTCTGAAAAAGGGACATTCACAGATTGGTCATAATCAAGTGTCAAAGATAAAATTGCCCTTTTACTGTCTGTTGCAAAGTATTGGCAAACCTGATTGTTTTCTGAATCTTTTACATTACAAATCAAAAACACTCCCGATTCATCAAATATACCTGTAGAAACTAATTTGTAACCTGAATCAATTTCCTCACTAGAAAGGAATATTTCAGCAGGATTAGCAACATAAACCAGGTTTCCTTGGTCATCTAATTCAACCCCTAAGTATTCAGGATTGTAAGCAAATTCTTGGGAAGGAGGTGGCAATACTGGCACATAAATTTTTCCGTCTTGAACAACATCTCCAGGTTTTAATGGTGAGAGGAATTTTGCAGGGAAGAGTCTTGAACAATCCCCTCTTTGAACACAAGGATCAATAGCAATAGGTCTGAAGTAGTCCTGGGCCTTCATGACCCACCTTTGAGTATAGGTAAAGTGGGATGAATCAGTTAGACCTGAAAAACTTTCTGAAGCAAGATGCAATGGCTCAATAATTTCTATGCCTGTATTTGGTGGAACCCGATTTACTAAAGTTTCATGTATCCCAGCACAAAGTTGAATAGCTGCATCATGTCCACTTTGAGTTAGGTAGGATTGGGAAGCTACAGTTATTTCAAAAGTCATAGTCCTTATCATGTCCAAAGGCGCTTGTCTAATAATATCTATAGAAGAATCAGTATAACGTACTACAATACTATTGACCATTTGGACAATTCCCTCTTCATCAGTAGAATCGGCTAATCGAATAATATTTACTCCTAGGGGAATAGAGGGAGATGATAAAAGGGCATTGACTATGTATCTTTCTATTTTGGTAATTGTATCAAGCTTCATTTTTTCTGCTTTTATTGTAAGATATTAAGAAAATCTTTCTTTCATCAAAAAATCATAAACTTTCCCGGTTTTATTATTTCTGATAGTTAAGCAATCTTCTTCTTCAATTAAAGTCCAATCCCCCCTATCATTTTTTAAGTGCAAATCGCCTGTATAGATATTAGCAAATCTGAAAGTGTTGCTACCTAAATTATAAATATTGTCTGTAGATGGTAGAAGGCTTGAACTTAGTGTAACCCTGTCGCTTTCTATTTGTAAAAAAGAAGTGCCAGCTAAAGAACCCGAATTATTGTATTGAACATACTTGTTTGAACCTGAAGCAGGGGCAGTATCTACCCATTGTTGACTGTCTCCGTCATCGTAGTAAACTAAAAGCTTTCCTGCTGTTGTAGAAAACCACAAAGAACCATTTTCTTTAGCTGTAGGGGCTGTTGAACTAACAGGAGCTAAGGCTAAAGAAGGAGAAAAAGTAGATCCATTGAATACCTTTACAACACTGGAGCCAGTATCGTACCACATTTCACCTAGGCTGTTCCCAGAGGAACCAGCCGGAGTTGAATTAGGAGAAGTAGATCCAACTTCACAAGGGCCAATTTTTACAATTCCCCCCGATTCATTTTTAACAAAAAGCCCTGGCGTTTGGGCTTGATAGTTTAGGGAAAGTTCACCCGTTTGTAATTGGGAATTTGTTGGTCTT
>Ga0129333_10000115_pt1 | contig 52415 bp, 46 predicted proteins | sample CPB6_08_DNA_FD_94474 | JGI IMG/M metagenome (GOLD analysis project Ga0129333, IMG submission 94474) | Freshwater to marine salinity gradient microbial communities from Chesapeake Bay, USA - CPBay_Sum_0.6_0.8_DNA | ecosystem: Environmental > Aquatic > Marine > Coastal | place: USA: Chesapeake... | reverse complement strand
GGTCGACTTCTTGCGCCCGTTGCTCTTCGGCTTCTTCGAGCCGGTCGAGGCAGCATTGTTCGTGGATGACTCCACGGATGAGACCTTCGGCGGGAGCCGGGCGGGCGCAACGGGGAAGTCGGGGCGGGGGTGAACGGTGGTTTAGACGATCAATCCCATCTTCACGGCCTTGTACACGGCCGAGGCGCGGTCCGAGACCCCTAGCTTACGGAAGGAGCGGAGCAGGTGGGTCTTAACCGTCGCGGTGGAGACGAAGCACTCACTGGCGATCTCCTCATTCGAGAGGCCACGGGAGACCAGAGCGAGGATCTCGCGTTCCCGGGCGGACAATTCAGCCGGCGGAGCGGCGGACCAGGCGGCAGCGAGCTCGAGCAGCGTGGAGGTCGGGGCGTGCGGAGGAAGGAGGGCGGCGGTTGCGGGCAGATCAACTTGCTCAGTGGAGAACACGACCGTACGCAGTGAGGCGGGGAGCCCCGCGGCGGCGGTAAAAGCATCGAGATCGCAGATCCAGAGCGAGGCGGTGGCGAGCAATTCGAGGGAGGGTTCCGGACTGGCAATGAAACCGAGATCATAGGCACCGAGGACGTGAGTGAGACCGGCGGCGAGAGGGGAGGGTGGAAGCGAGACGAGGATCGGGCCGGGGACGAGACCTGGGACGAGACAGCGCGGTCCGGACGAGAAGAGACCGTGGTCAGCGAGGGCGGAAGTTACGATTGCGGGAGGGTTTGACTCGACTGGTGAGGGATCAGCAGCGGAGCGGGGGGAGGAGGAGAAGCCGCTTGGCACCGCATGAACGGTGACCGTGAAACGTTCCTAGGCAAGCATCTCAGCGAGGTGGACGACGGGGGGAGAGCTTGCGGAGTGGCGGTTGGGTGCTTGATGGATGAGTGCTAGGTTGGGCTTGGCGCGGAGCGGAGGTTCTCAAGGTTTTGTCTCGATTCGGGTGAATGGGTGCGGGCGGTGCAGTCGGGGCGGGGGCGGTGTTTTTCCCATTGTGCTGTTTCTCGTGGATCGTTGAGCAGCGAGGTGCGAGGTGCTCGGCGCGACGGCGGGCCTCAGCCGGTTGGATGCGGTCCTGGAAACGGCCGAGCACCGAGGCTAGATCGTAGACGGAGCAGACGGTGACAGAGGAGACGGTGAAGGGGTCATTCTTCATGTCGACGACACAGACGATGGCATCACAGTAGGAGGAGAACATCTGCTTGGCGGCGAGGGCCTGACGGCGGGACTGGGCGACTGGATCGCCACGCAGGGCCTTGTTCCCGACATAGAGTTTGCCGTCCTCGTAGCGGACGGGACCGGAACCGGTCTTTGTCTCGATGACCGCGAGCTTGGGTCCGAGGACCAGATGATCCGCGTCGCCGCCGGCGGAGAGATCAACGGAGTGCAGCAAGGCGGTGGGGGAGAGGTTCAACAAGGCCTTGGCCACGGTGCGCTCGGAGCGGGCACCGACGGCGGCGGCGCGGGCACGGGAGAGATAGACCCGGCAGACAGCGGCGGAGATGATGGCTGCGACGAAGGCGGCGGCGGGGAGGTACGGAGCCGGGGCGGGGGCGGAGAGGTCAGGAAGGTTCGACCAGAAGAACCAGAGATTGAGGGCAGAGAAGGCCACGCAGGCCGCGGCGGTGGCACGGGCCTTGTTCGCCAACAGCGTGGCGTACCCACCGGGGCGGCCGGCGACGAAGGTCGGGTGGGTGGGTCGAAACTTCATGGTGTACATGGTGCGGCGGGAGAGGGCGGTTACACAGGTGATCGGGGCGGGAAAATGAACCATCCCGCCCGAGGCGAGCGCCGGGGGCGGGATGGGCATGCTCGAAGCATGCATGAGGTACTCAGGCCTGAAGGTCGAGCGGATCGGTGGGTACCGAGACGCTGGCGACCTGACCGGGTTCTGGGAGGATGGAGGCATCGAGGGCGGAGAGCTTGTTGCCCATGCATGCCCCGGTGTCCACGTTGACCACGATGCGGTTCTTCTCGAGGGAGCAGACCACGTCGGGGACTTCCCAGTGCCCATGAACGGCGATCCCGGGGAGCGGGTTCGAGGTGGGCCGGCCAAAGAGGCAGGATTGCTCGGCGTGGCGGCGGGCCTTGAACCCTTCGTCGAAGGCGAAGGAGGTCGCAGTCGCGTGCACCACGGTCATCGGCACCCCAGACAGGTCCGGGAGGCGGAAGGCCAACGGGAGGCACCCGAGCCAGCGAAGCAGCGTCGCGGAGGATGAAGAGGACTTCACCGCATCGACGGAGCGTTGCGAGGACGGGGACTCCGGGGAGGTGCCCAGGAAACGACGCAGCAGCATCTGCTCATGGTTGCCGCGCACCACCACCGCCTGACCGGCGAGGTGGAGACGGTGCACCAGATCGAGCGTTTGCAGCGGGTCGAGCGGATCGGTGCCGCCTTTGTCGACGAGGTCGCCGACGAAGACGAGCAGTCGGTCACTCTCCTTGGGGATCCCTGGTGTGATGTTGAGGCGTTCCAACAGCGTGGACAGGGTCCGGTGGCAGTTGTGGACGTCTCCAATCACGAACGGCTCGGCCCCGCGGGGGGCTGAGGTGGCCGTGAGGAACCCGAACTCGGCGCCGGAGGGTATCGCGAAATCACAACCGGCGAGGGATTCGCCGATCGCTACTTTCGGGCGGTCGCCCCAGACCTTCAGGGCATCTTCGATCTCATGGAGATCTCCGATGACGACGGTCGTGGCGTTCGTCCGGGCGCGGGCCGAGAGGCTGGGCAGGTTCCTGGCGAGAACCGGCTTCAGGCTGGTGAACTTGAGTACTTCATGCAGGTCCGAGAGGGAGGCGGGGACCACGAGGGCCCCGTTTGGGACGTGATACATCACGTGCTCCTTTCGGTTGATGAGGTGGTTGATTGCTAAGTGGACAGGCGCAGGGCCCGAACACACAGGACCGTGGGCGGCGCGGCGGGTGGGACAACGCGGGGGTATTGCGCCGGGGGTGGGGGGTGTCACCATGTAAATTGCGAGACGCGGTGCAGCCCTAACGGTTGGGTACACCTCGGATCCATACACACCGCAACCGCGGACCAGAAACAAACCCGAGGAGAAAGAGGAACGCCACATGGCTGACTCAACAATCACAATCATCGGCAACCTTGCCGCGGACCCAGAGATCCGGTACCTCCCGAACGGCAACGCCGTTCTCAAGTGCCGAATCGGATCCAAGCGCAACTTCCAGAAGGGCGGCGAATGGACTTCGAAGACCTCCTGGTGGGGCGTCGAGGCCTGGGGCCAGCTCGCTGAGAACGCAGCGGCCACCTTCACCAAGGGCATGCGCATCGTCGTCGTCGGCGAGGTGGACTCGGATGAGTACACCACCGAGAGCGGTGAGAAGCGCGTCTCGTACTACGTACGCGCCAGCTCCCTCGGTGTCGACCTCCGCTACGCAACCGCGAGCGTCGAGCGCAACCCGCGCGAAGGTGAGAGCGGCGGCAAGCCGAACAGCGGCAACAAGCCGGCCGACGGATACGGCGACAACAGCCCGTACAACGTCGGCGGCGACGAGAACGAGCCGTTCTAGCCGAATCCAGCTGAATCCAACCGTCAATCTCGACGGTTCCCTCCGATCACGGCCATCTGCAATGCTGCAGGTGGCCGTGAGTCATTTTCCGAGACGGGGCGGGGTGGGGCAGAGATGAGGGGGAAAACGAGTTCCGGGCCCCCGATGGGCCCGGAACCTTTGCTTCGTACAGGAGATGAAGCTCGTACCGCATACCATGGGGGCGCGGGGACGGAGGAGAAGGGCGGCGGGGAGGGATGTTCGACGGAGGGGGAGGGGCGAGGGACGGTAGGGGAGGTGAGTTTCGATCTGGCAGAGGACCTTGACCGAGTGCTTGAGCAGTACGGGCACGTCGGAGGACTGGTGGAGCACATCCGCAGCGCCTGCGGCGGGGAGAGCGGGGCACCCATTGCGGGGCAGACCAGGATCCTGGCCTACCTCATGCGCCAGACCGAGGAGGTCTTTAGTCTGTACATCCTCACCGAGGTCGCCTTCGTCGTGGCCGAGATGGCCCGCAGCGGGGAGACGTTGGCGGTCTGGCTGGATTCGACGCGGATCTCGAGGATCGCGGAGATCGTCGCGGCCGGGGAGCGGATCGTGACCGTGGAGATCGATGCGGACATCCGCAGGGTCGACCTGCGCAGCTCGGAGGCGGGGGAGGAGCGAAACGGCGGTTTTCTCGCCGAGGGGCGGGTGGAGGGACGGGTGATCCCGGCGGCGTACGAACTGCGGGGACCGGTGGAGGAGCGTGAACTCTCCTGGTTCGCCATGCAGCTGCGGCGGCAGACCCGGTGAGGCCGGGGGAGCTTACTTGCGAAGCTTGGACAGGCGCGCACGGTAGGTGGTACGAGCACACAGGGAGTACATCTCATGTGCAAAATGCTCGACAAGCGCCCGGTCCACCTCCCCCTCAGGACCGGGCGCCACTGTTTTCCGGAACGAGTCGCCCGACGGAGTCAGACCGAAACTGAGAGTCGGCGGATGAAGCGGTGCAGCAGGCCGTAGTTGCGACGATCGAAGCGGATGGTGAGCTGCTTGAGGGCGTCATCGCCGCACAACGGAGCGAAGGGTTCGAACTCGGTCTCGAGCGTGGCGAGTGCAGCCGGGGAGAGCGGGTGGTGCAGCTGGATCGTACCGCGGGTGCCGTCTGAGGCGAAGGAGACGTAGTTCGACCAGAAATCCTCCACACAGGCAAAGGCCGCTTGCTCGGTGGAGACGACACGGAAGAGGTCGAGATCGGGTGGGGAGATGAGGTGGCGTGCCTCGAAGGAGGCGAAGAGCTGCAGCAGCGGATCGAAGAAACCGGAGTCATCCGGGTCGAAAAGGACGAGCGGGGTGGGGGACTTCTTCCCGGTCTGCAGCAGCGTCAGCACCTCGAAGAGCTCATCCATCGTGCCGAAGCCGCCGGGGACGACGATGATGCCCTTGGTCCGGCGGACCATCGCGAGCTTCCTCGTGAAAAAGAGCTGCTGGGTGATGACCGGAATGTCCGGGAAGGAGGCCGGGTCCTCGAAGGGGAGCTCGACGGAGATCCCGAGGGCATTGCCGGACCCGGCGCCGGCGAGGCCGGCAGTCATGACACCGGGTCCACCGCCGGTGATGACCACGAAACCGGAGGCGGCAAAGATCTCGGCCAGGGTGCGGACCGAGGCGTACAACGAGGAGGACTCGGTGATTCGGGCTGAGCCGAAGATCACGACCTTGTCCCGGGTCGCGAAGGGTCGCAGTGCGGCGGCGGAGGCGTGAAAGTCGGCGACCATGGCGGCTTTCATCCCCGTCTCGGAGCGGTCCAGATCAAAAGCCGGGTCAGTACCGGAGGTCGTGGGGGCGAGCAGGTCGTCGGACATGGTCACAGACACAGTCGCAACGTGGGGCGATCTGTCGTGAAAGGACAGTGGACAGGCGGCGGGGGCGTACCACAGTACGACCCCTATGGCGCGGACGGAACAGGACCACACGGCGGGGGAGAAGGACTCGTGGTTGCAGTACGGCAAGGGGCTGCGGTCATGGTTCTCGATACTCAGCGGACGGGCCGGGACGGGAGAGGACGAGCACACCCTCGAGGCGGCGTTGACGGGGGCGGTGCTGGTGCTGATGGCGCTGAACACGGGAATCTTGCTCGCGGTCGGGGTGTCTTGGACGGCAGCGGTGCTGGCGGCGGCGCTCACGGCCTGGGCCGCGGTGCAGAACCGAAACGGGATCTCGGCGTTGCGGCCGGGGAGGCGGGCCGGGAAGGGGGAGGACCTCGTCAAGGTGATGAGTTGGAACGTCTTGCATGACAACGCACCAGCTGCGGTCGCGACCGGGGTCGCGGACGGGGAGGCGGACCTGGTCATCCTCTTCGAACCGGTGAGCGGGCACCTGGATGCGCTGGAGGAGGGGGTGGCGGCGCAGTACAGCATCCGCTGCGAGGTGCCCGGGGATGGCGATGAGCGGCACGCCGGGATCGCGGGGTACGGGAACCAGAAGGTCACGTCCATCGAGTGGCGTGAGTGTGCCGGCATGGGGGCACTGCGGGCGGTGGTGCGCACCGAGGGCGGGGAGATCGCGGTGTGGGGATTTCGACCCGAGGCCCCGACGACGACGGAGCGCAAGGAACGCTGGAGGAGTCAACTACGGGCGCTCGAGGCGCTGCTGCGGGAGGAGAGGCTGCCTGTCTGCCTGCTGGGGGACATGAACAGCACGGTCTGGCACCGGCCGTACACCGAGGTGCTGGAGAAGCTGCGGCTGCGGCGGGCAAGTGTGCTACGTGGCACCTGGCGGCATCCGGTGCTCGGCTGGAGAGCGAGGATCGATCATGTGCTCATCGGGCCGGGGCTCGTGCGGGGTGAGTCGGGGAGGATCGGTCCGTTCGGGAGCGATCACCAGGCCCTGGTGGTCGAGATCGGGAGACCGGGCCGGAAAAGGGTACTCGCACCGTCGTATCATCCATAGGGATAATACGACGGTGCGAGGCGTGTCGGCAGCGTAATGCAGCATCTGCGATTGTCGAGAAACGACAGCAGGATTATCTCGACGTGAAGCACTTGTCGCTTGCGCAATGCGCCAACACTATCAACATCAAGTTATCTCCCGAAGGAGTCAACGGCAGGAGGGGTTCCGTTGAGTCGCGGGGATAAGGGGGGTATCCGTTATCGCGGTCTTGCTTGTTGTTGAATGCACCTTACCGTGAGGGCGAAAGAGCCGGGTACAAGGGTTTCCCCAGAAGGATATCTTGGGAGGGGATCGGGGCCGGAAAAACGGGGTAACTGGGACAAGATGGGCGTATGATGGGATCGATTTCAGAGTGGGGCGAGGGGAAGGAAGGACCCGAGCAGATGGGTCAGATCCGAATCGAGATGGCGAGGGCAGGCCTGGGCGAGGGGGGAGTACCCGAGACGATGATCCAGGGTCTCGGTACAGTTCTCACCAGGGGTGTAAGACACCACGCCGGTGGAGCGGCGGCCGCAGCGGCAGCCACCAGCGAGGTGCACGGTGAGGTATGTGCCGCCGGAGGAACGAGCCATGGTGAACGGCTGGGTGGCTGGGAGGACACCTGAGGGCTCGAAGGTGGCGAGGAACCTGGAGGTCATCTCGGTCCTCGCGGGGTGCGGGGAGAGAAGCTTGAGGTACTCCAGGGCGGCGGCGCGGGTGGTGAACCAGTGGTACCCGCAGCGGCAAGTGGGTTCGGGGGCGAGGTGTGCGGGATCGGACCAGCAAACCGCCGGGGGCAGGACCGGGCCGGAACGGTAGAACGGGGCCGGGGTGGAGTGAGGGGTGAAGAAGAAGGCGCAGGCGGAGGGGGAGAAGACCAAACGGGTCAGCCGTAGCGCCGGGCCGGGGAGAATTACACCTGAGGGCATCAGCCCTTACGGTGACTGGGCGGGGGGCTCGGGCAGGGGAGTGGGTGGGGGACCTTAATGGTCACAATACAAGGGAGAAAGAAGAGACATGAACACAAAAATAGAGAAGACAAAAACGGCCGGAGAAGAGATTCATGAGGCCACTGGAGTACTGAGGTGCCACCGACGGGGATTCGGATTCTTGTCCCAGATCGAGAGCGAGTATGCGTTTGGGGAGGACCTGTTCATCAAACCCGGGCTGCTGCCGGGGGTTTTGGACGGGGACCACTGCGTGGCACGGGTCATCGTCAAGGACGGTGAGTTCGAGGTGATCGGTCTGCGCAGCGTGAAGCAGGTGCGGGAGCGGATCATCGGTGAAGGCAACGGGGAGCGGAGTTTGCAACTCGACCCGGGCGTGGGGGTCGGAGAAGTCGAGGTGGACCGGATCTGCAAGCGGGGACGCACGTACCTCGCGGTGTGGCGAGACGGGGGTTGGCGCGTGGTGCAGGACCTGGGCGAGAGCCACACCGACGGGGCTCTGTACGAACGCTGCATGGAGCGGTACTTGCTCCAAAGCGGTCCGGATGAACGAGCGGAACGAGAGGCCGGACAGATCGCCCAGGCCGGACGGGGCGGCAGGACCGAGAACCGACGGGACCTCACCGACCAGCTCGTGATCACCATCGATGCGGACCACTCCAAGGACCTCGATGATGCACTCAGTGCACGTATCGAGAAGGACGGGTCGGTGCGGGTCTGGGTGCACATCGCGGACGTGGCCGAGTACGTCGTGGAGGGAAGTTCGCTCGACCTTGCTGCGGCGCGGATCCCGACGAGCGTGTACCTGCCGATGCAGGTACGGCCCATGCTGCCGGAGGTCCTGTCGGAGGAGCGACTGAGCCTGCTGCCCGGAGTGGAACGTGATGCGTTGACGGTGGAGCTTGTCGTGGCGGCGAACGGGAAGATCATCTCGCGTGAGGTGTACGAGAGCCGCATCAAGTCGGCTACACGATTGTCGTACACGACGGTGGCGCGCCACATCCGCGGTGAGAAAGCCGTGATCGGGGAGATCGGCAGGGATGTGAGCGACCTCGTCGGATGGCTGTGGCATGCGGCTAGCCGGATCGGTGTCCAGCGTCGTCGGCGTGGCGGGGTGGAGGGTGGACTGCTCGGGGAGCGGCACGAGGAGGACCTCGACAAGGATGCCCACCTGCTCGTCGAGCGCTTGATGGTGGCAGCGAACGAGAACGTTGCGGAGTGGCTCGAGACCAAGGGCATGCCGGCGTTGTACCGCTGCCACACGGCACCAGGGGAGGAAGCCCTGGTGGAGATCGAGGCGACGGCACGGGCATTTGGCTACAACGTCTCGTTCGAACGCCCGGTCTCCCCGATTGCATTCGCCGCCTTCTGCGAGCAGATCTCGAGGTCGAAGCATGCCGAGGCGCTGTGGGACGTGGTCGGGGCCGCGATGGAACGGGCCTCATACCAGACGGAGAACCTCGGACACTTCGGCCTGGGGTCGGAGAAGTACCTGCACTTCACCTCACCACTGCGGAGGTACGCAGACCTGCTCGTCCACCGGGTGGTCAAGGGCGTGCTGCGCGGGGAGCAGAACCGGGAAGGCTGGCTGTACACCCTGCAGAGCCATGAACAACACATCACTGAGATCTCCGAGCGGGCCGGGTGGGCGGAGCGGGATGCCAGGGTTGCCGTCGCGTTGCGGGGGATGCTGAACCAGACCAAGCGCCGCGGACTCGGGGTGGTCCGTGGGCTGAACCAGAGCCAGGTCCGCATCTACGTCAAAGAACTCGGTGAGGTGACCGGCAGCGTGAACGTACGACGCCTCCCGAGCCGGTACGAGTACGACCAGGTCCGTCGTGAACTCGTGAGCAAGGACGGGCGGATCGAACTCGGGGACGAGGTCTCGGTCCAGGCGCGACGGATCGACCCGATCTCGGGAAGTTTGGAGCTCAAGATCGTCGGCAAGGCGAAACGGGGCAAGAACGGGTCCACCAAAGCAGGGTCGAAGCAGAACGCCGGCGGGGCGCAGGGAAAGGGCGCGGGGAAGAACGCAGCCGGATCCGGAAAGTCTAAGAAGCGCCGTGGTTCACGAGGCGGCGCGCGACAGAGAGCGCGGAAGCAAGGCCCCGAGCAGGCGAGGTCATAAACAGCCGGTCCGCGAAGCGCAGGACGTCGGGTGAGTCCTCCGGGAGAACCTCGACGAAGGCGGTGGACTTGGTCGCTTTGAGGACTGTGACGAGGGAGACGGGGACCGCGAGGCGGAGACCGGTCGGCGTTAGTTGAGCTCTGGCCGCGAAGAGATCCAGGACCCGCTGCAGCGGGGATCCCTCACAGAACAGACGCAATCCACCTGAGACCGCGAAGAGTTCGAGGAAGGTCTCGGTCCCGGTGAGATCAGAGGGGACCGAGGAGCGCGGCGGGGGTGCGGTGTCGTAGGGGTGCACGCGGGAGAGATACGCCATGGTCGTCTCTGAGGTGGGATCAGCGAGGCAGTCGTAGAGCGGGGCGGGGTCGAGTTGCGGAGCGGTGAGAGCGACGATGTGAGCGAGGGAGTCCAAGATTGGTTCCAGGGCGAGGCGGAGGTTATCGTAGAACCCGAGTGGGGCCTGGGTGTTCACCCGCACATCGAAGGAGGCGAGCGGGTCGAGGATGAACCGACGGCGGGCGGCGAGACCTGGCCAGTCCAGGGGCTGGGAGTCGACCAACAGGGCCGAGGCAAAGACCGCGAGGGCCCGGCCGAAGGGTTCGGCGAGCCAGGAACTGCAAGTCGGGCAGGGCCGGGTGTGGTCGGGCAGGTCGGTGAGGGAGAGCTGCACGTGCGCGAACGGGGTGGTCAAACGGCGGCAGCGGTCCGAGGCGTGCCAGATCCCGGTGGAGAGATCGCGCATCATCCAGCAGGCCGGGAGGGAGGAGAGGAAGCGGTCGAAGGGCTCGGCGAGCACCGGGTGAGCGAGCAGGGCGGTCGAGGCCGCGAGCGGTGTGAGCGGGCTGGCGAACTCCCCATGGTCCATCCCCAGCAGAGTTCCGGTGGGGCGGCGGGAGGCACAGATGGAGGTGGTGGGGCCACATAGCGCAGGGTTGACGAAGGAGCACTGTGGGGGTGCATGAAGATGTCCTGGATGGCTTCGTGGAGGGAGCGGCAAGCTCGGAGTCGGGTGCGGGAGATCGAGCGGCTGGAGGCCGAGATCGAGCAGCTGCGCGGTGAGGCCGAGGTCATGGGGGATTCCGGGGCGTGGATGGTGCTCGGGGACGGGATCGAGGAACGGCAGGAGGGGGAGACATGGCTGCGACACCAACACTCGGTCGAGGCCGCAATCAGGCGCCTGGAGCTGCGCCTCGAGGAACTCAGGGGCAGGCTGTAGAGAACCGGTTGGTGTTCAGCGGCACCAGCAGGAACAGGCCGAGGAGCAGGAGCACGGTGCAGTGCAGGTGCAGACCGGGGTGCATGACGGGCAGTCCTCCTGGGCGGCAGGAGCAATTTCTGACTCGAGTACGGGGGTGATGATCATGGACAAGGACCGTCCGGGGGGATGGTCGGGTTGACAATGGTTGGTCCGTGGCGAAGTGCAGAACGGCAACGGACCGTAGCGGGGCATGCAAGTCCACTGGGAGGCCGTATTGCACATGGAGCGCATCGTGGAGCAGGCGGCAGCGTGCGGAATCTTGGAGGAGGACTTGAGGTTCGCGAGGATGGCGGTGGAGTTCGCGAAGGCCGCACCGCCGCGGAATGCGGAGGAGAGTTTCGAGCTCTGGCACCGCACGGTGGCGCACGGTGAGGCCGGGAAGTACCCCTTGAACTCATGCTCGCGGTTCATCGCCGCGATGGCCTGGAGGGAGGCCCATGTCCTAGTCATCGGTGAAACGGGGGCGCGGAGATGGTGGAAGAGACGGGAGCGCGAGATGTTCACCGTTGATGTGCGACCGTGGGTTTAGCCAAAACCATGCTTTTTGCCGATGCTGGGTACTGTACGAACGGGCCGATGCGGTAGTTGGTGACCAACCGGGACGGCATCCAGGAGACAACCATGCGAAAAGGAAAACACCGGCGACATCGAGAAGCGCGGGAAATGAAGGTACTTGGTGGGGCGGCGGCGGATCGTGCGCTCGGGATCTACGAGGAGAGCGAGGCTGAGTCCTGCGAGGAGTGCGGACGGCGCCCGCATGCTGAATGGTGCCGGGCGGAGGAGGAGTAGGTTCCGAGGAAGGTGGCGCTAGGTCCCGTGAAGCCGGGTCAAGCGGCCCACGTCAAAGATCTCTCACGGGTGTACAAAAGACAGGCCGGGTGCAGCATGTGTGAGCACGGAGGCGGGCGGCAACATGTCGGCCATGGAGGGAACGAGTACCAGCAGGATGAGGAACGAGACCAAGCACGGTGAGAACGTGAGGTTGATCCGCATCTTCAGGGCGGGGAAGGCCGTGGACGAGAACGACCCGATCGGAAGGCGGCGCAAGCTGGCCGGGGAACGGGCGCTCGAGGAGCTCTTGCGGCGCAACACGACGCTCGTGTGGCATGTGATCGAGCGGTACGGGTACGGGAAGGGTCCCGGTGAGGACCTGCACGCTGCTGGGATGCTGGGGCTGCTCAAGGGGATCGAGAAGTACGACGAGGCCTTCGGGTGCACACTGGCGACGTATGCGTCGTGGTGGATCCGGCAAGCGGTGGGACGGGAGGTGCAACGACTCAACCGGGAGAGCCGGCTCGGGGTGTTTGAGACCTTGGAGATCAGCGGGGAGGACGGACGGGAACGGGAGATCCCCGCGAAGTGGGCCGGGGTAGAGGCCGAGGTCGAGGCCGGGATGTTCAGCCGGCAGCTCGAGCAGGGAATACTCGAGTTGGGGGTGGAGGAGCGTGAGGTACTGCTGGCCTGGATGCGCAACGATGGCAACCTCCCGGCGGCGGCGCGGGAGTCGGAGATCGACCAGGTCAAGGCCCGGCAGCGCCTGTACGCCGCCTGGAGCAAACTGCAGCACCCGACGAACCGGCACAGCTTGCTGACCGTGGAGTGGGAGGAGGCGGCGTGCCGGGGCGGGGATCAAGCCGTGTACTTCCCGGGACGGGGACGGGGACGGGGAGGGACGCAGTGTGGTGGTTGCGTGGTGCAAGAGCGGTGCCTGAACACGGCCCTGACCGATGCGCGGCTGCTTGGCATCTGGGGAGGCACCGGGGAGGGGGAGCGCAAAGAGATGCGGCGCAGGCAGCGCGAAGAACCATCTCAGACATGAACGAGGCGACGACGGGGGCGATTCTGGGCATTTTCGGGGCAACGGGGTCGCTCATCGGGGTGTGGTTGCTCATGCAAGGGGTGAGCGGGCCGGGAAAGGACGGAGTCAGACCGGGGCGTCTGGCATGGTGTCTGCACCGCAGCAAACACCTCGGACTCACGCTGTTGGGGGCGATGGCGGGGGCGGGGGCGATCGTGTCCGGGCGGATCGAGAGCATCGTGGCACGGGCCCCGATGTGGATATTCGGGCTGGCGGGATTGCTGGCGCTGGTCGGGATGAACAGCATGCGGAGAAGCTGCTCGATCGCGGCGCGGGAGATCGTGGAGCACCACGGGAGGCGGGTTGAGGCGGCAACCGGAAGCGATCAGTTCGGATCGGTTTTGTGGGAGAACTACGTCGAGGTCGGTGGGTATGTCGCCAAGCTCGAGGAGGTCGCGGGACGGGTGCCACCGGCAGTACGGGCGCCGGCGGATGAACGGGCACGGGTGGAGCGGATACTGGTCAGGGGGGAGTTGCGAGAAGGTGCTCCGATCTGGGTGCATCTGGACGGGCGGTGGCAGGTGAGTGGACCGGCGGAGCGGGGGAACCTGAGCGGGATCGCGAAACTGGAGCGGCTCGGGTAGGGGTGAGGTCGGGAAACCGCGGATTTACACAACCGCGGCGGCGCGGGCGAGGTCGGCGCAGAATGCATCAAACTCGAGCCGGCGGCGGCGCAGCACATAGGCTGGGTGCACCGTGGGCAGACAGCGACGGGGGGCGAAGGGGGCGGGGAGATCCACCCAGGTGGAACGAACTGCGGTGAGGGTGGGGAAGTCCACGCCGAGCGCGCGGAGCGCGGAGGCACCGAGGGTGAGCACCGGGGCGGGGGCGAGGGCGGTGAGCTGGGCGACCAGGAAGTGATTGCAGGCGGCAAGCTCTCTCGAGGTCGGGGGGCGGTTGTTCGGGGGGCGGCATTTGACGGCGTTGAGGACGTACACCTCCTCGCGGGAGAACCCACTGGCCAACAGAGCGGCATCAAGCAGGCGACCGGAGGCGCCACAGAACGGACGACCGGTTCTGTCCTCGTTCGCCCCGGGTGCCTCACCGAGCAGGACGAGGCGGGCCGGGGTGGGACCTGAGGAGAAGACCGAGGTCGAGCGGGAGGCGTGCAGTGGGCAACGAGTACAGGCCGCGGCCTCGGCGGCGAGAAGCGTGAGGTCGATACCCATGGGGTAAAGCGTCCCCGGAACAAGGGCTCGGACCGGGGACTTGCCGGGCCGGGTCGCATGCGGTCCTTGGTTGACGGGGAGGATTTGATTGTGTGAGGTGGCGAACCTCGTGAACTTGGGGTGGTGGGCAGCGAACTTCACCTTTTGGACCGCACTCACCTCAGCGTTTGGACCAAGGTGTGGGAATTGAACCCAGGTCGGGGGTGGATTGGGGCCTGGTTGTGAAAATCACCCAAAGAAACCACCCAAACCCAGCAACCGGGAGGGCGGGTTGGGTAAATGCGCCAGTTCGCATGGCGAGCTCACAGATGCTGTGGTGCAGCACAAGGTGCCTCTCGCACCTGTTCATGCCTGCCGGGGAACTCAGCCGAGGGTGAGCGGGGCGAAGGAGAGATCCAAGGTGCGCACCTTGCCGGAGAAATCGATGGAGGCGGCGGTGCCGGCGATCGAGAGGATCCGACCGGGACCGAAGACTGAGTGAGAGACCGTCAACCCGACCTGAGCGAGGGCGGGATCGAGTCGCGGGGTGGGCTCGGACAGAGCGGATGCTGGGGCAGACGTGGATGCCGGCCGTGCGACCGGGGTGGGAGTGTAGGCCGAACGGGGAGCACGGGGGCGGGGTTTGGCACCCGGGTAGAAACGACCCGAGAAGTCATCGGGGCGGGGGCGGTGATCGAAGTGCACCGCCGGGGAGGGGCCGGTGCTGAGGGGCTCGAGGAGCTCGATGAAGCGTGAGGGGTCGGCATCGGACCACTCGCCGTAGACGAAGTGGCGGCGGCGGTAGGAGACCGTGAGACCGAGACGGGCACGGGAGACGGCGACGAAGAACAACCGGCGCTCCTCCTCCACCTCGGCGGGGGTGTCGGCCATCGAGTGGGGGAACATCAACTCCTCGGCCCCGACCACCCAGACGTGATCGAACTCACGACCCTTGGAGGCATGAGCCGTGATCACCGAGACCTGGGAGGGCTCTTTCGCGTCAGACCCGGAGGCGAGGGAGAGGTTCTCGACGAAGCGCTCGAGCATCTCGGGACCGGAGGGCGGGTTGGGCAGGGCCTGCAGATCGGCCTCGAGGGAGATGGCCTCGGCCAGCAACTCATCGAGGTTCTGCAAACGGTCTTGATCGGAGGAATGGAAATCGCGCAGACCGGAATCGAGCACGAAGCGGACGCAGGCAGCGGGACCGGAGGGGGCGAGATCATGCAGGGCGGCCATGGTCTCGGCGAAGGACTCGAGTCCCGTGCGGGAGCGGGCCGGGAGGGAGGCGAGGATGGAGGGGTCGTGCAGGGCCACGCCCGGGGCGAGATCCGCGGTGCGGGCGGCGGTGAGGAATGCGTCGAGCGCGGCGGCGCCGAGCTTGCGGCGGGGGACGGAGGCGGCGCGGCGGAGGTCGAACTCGGCGGAGGGGTTCAACAACAGACGGAGGTAGGCGACGGCGTCTTTCACCTCGGCGCGGGCGGAGAACGGGGAGGCACCGACGAGGTTGAACGGGATGCGGGCCTTGATGAGTTCCTTCTCGAAGGCGCGGGTCTGGGCCTTGGTGCGCACGAGGACGGCACGGGTGCTTGAGAGCTTGGCGAGGGTGGAGACGACCTCCTTGGCCTCGTGATCGGTGTCGTGGTAGGAGACCACCCGCACCAGGTCGCCGGCGGGATTGTCGGTGTGCAGGGTCGCTTTCGTGGCCGAGCGGGAGGCTGCGGCGACGGCGGCGGAGACGGCGACGATGCGGGCGGAGGAGCGGTAGTTGTGCCCGAGCTCGATCACGCGACAGGGGGAGAAATCGGAGACGAAGCGGTCGACGACCTCGGGGGTCGAGCCGCGCCAGCCGTAGATCGCCTGCTCGGGGTCGCCAACGACGACGACGTCGCGGGTGGAGAAGTTCTCCCCGGCGAGGAGCTTGACGATGTCGTACTGCACCAGGTTCGTGTCCTGCCACTCATCGACGAGGATGGAGTCGAAGCGGTTGCGCAGCGCATCGCCGGCGTGGGTGGTGAGCAGTTCGCGGGTGTACAGCAGCAGGTCGTCGAAATCGAGGGCGCCGAGCTCACGCATGCGCTGGGCATACGATTCCCAGGCCCGAGCGGCGGCGCGCAGGGCCGGGAGAGGGGAGGCGGCCAGATCGGCGGGAGTCTGCAGGGCGTTCTTGGCGAAGGAGATGGCGGAGTAGGCGGCCTTGGCATCTTCTTTCTCGAGGGACTCATTCGCCGAGGTGAAGGCACGCAGGGCGTCATCGGCGTCGAGGACGGAGAAGTTCCGCGGCAGCGAGAGATCGGCGGCATGGGCACGCAGGGCGCGCACGCAGAAGGAGTGGAAGGTCGAGACCGAGGCGGGCACCTCGACCCCGGCGGGCAGCAAACTGGCGAGGCGGTGGCGCATCTCCGCGGCGGCTTTGTTCGTGAAGGTGACGGCCAGGATCCGCTCGGGAGCGATCCCATCTTCGACCAAGGAGGCGAGGCGATGGGTGAGGACCCTGGTCTTGCCCGAGCCCGGGCCGGCGACGACGAGGAGGGGGCCACCGCGATGCATCACGGCGGCGACCTGCTCGGGGTTCAAGCCGGCGAGGAGACGATTTGGGACGGGAGAGGTCATGGTAAGTACTGTGACCGAGTCGCTAGTGGGCGCAATCGGCCGGGAGGTTGCACGGGAACCGTGGGCGGTCACTGTGAAGGCAGTCCCGGGATCATACCCCGGAGACGGTCCATGTTTCGAGAAGAAAGGAACAACATGACCGACAAAAAGCCAGTCAAGATCGAGGTCGGTCCCAGGTCCAAACCTGTGGTCCCCCTCGTCTCGTCGTACCGGCCAAAGCAGTGCCTCGAGCGCTTCTGGCTTGACCTCGTCGAGGACAAGTCCCTGCGCAATGAGGAAGACCCCTTCATGGTCGAACTCGCCAAGCTCGGCAACGCGCACGAGGCGCGCGGCCAGGAACACCTCGAACAGGGTGGTCAGGCAGCGCGGATCGAGTGCTTCGAGAAGACGACCACGGCGAAGTTCACCAAGATGGTGGACGAAGCCCGTCTGTCAAAGCACGCGATCATCGTCTCGGACGAGAGCGGACGGGGCGAACAACTCGCCCAACACGCCACGCACGCCCTGTGCGAGAACCCCGGCGAAGTCAGCTTGATCTGGAACGCACACCTGCGTCCGTGGCGGAAGACCGCCAACGGATACGAGTGGGGCGGCCGGAGCGGCAAGCCAGACGCCTTGGTGCGTGACAAGATCCGTGGTGGCGCGCAGCGCTGGAACCCGGTCGACTACAAGGCGCACCGCGCGCTTGAGAAGACCGGCAAGGTGCGCACCTGGAAGACGAGCCCGCTGACCGATCATCGCTCCACGAGCGATCACACGGCAGCCGGCCCGTTCAAGGAGAGCGACGCCATGCAGCTTGCTCACTACGTCGAGATGCTCACGTTCCACGGCCTCGAAGGCAACGGAACCGGTGGCATCGTCGGAGTGGACTTCGGTCAGGATGCTCACACGATCGTGTGGGTCGACCTGAACGAGAAGCTCTACGACCGAGGACGCAAGAGCGCGATGGAGTTGTACGCCGAGAAGTACGCCGAGGCCCGTGCCGTCGCCGAGTGCGGCAGCAAGCGCCGCAAAGGCGAGGAGGTCTCCGCCATCACCCGACCCGAGTGGAAGAGTGAGTGCAAGACCTGTGTCTGGCGGGAACACTGCCAGGAACGGCTCATCGAGTCCGACGACACAACCCTGCTCGCTGGGGTGACCGTGAAGGTCGCCCGGGCACTGCGGGAATGCGGCGTCGACACGGTCGCCAAGCTCGCCCGACTCGACATCGCCACGGCCCAGATCTTGGACCACAAGGTCGAGGAACTCGACGTGCTCGTCGCCGATGCCCGCAGCATGCGGCAGTACGCGAACTCACCTGTCGGGGCCGCAATCAGCGGACCGGATGCCAAGGTCGAGGACGTCCTCGTCAAGCACAACGTCACCACCGTCGGTGCCCTCGCGGCACTCGATCTCGAGACGGCGAAGATGCCAGCGGGGGTCAACCTCGTTGCGCACATCGACCAGGCCCGAGTCGTGGACTACGCACGGCGCAAGAAGATGGCACACATCTTCCGTGCCCGCGGCGTGCACGCCGTGTCCATCCCGCGAGGGAACGTGGAAATCCACACGGACATGGAAGAGGACGGCATCATCTACTGCTGGGGCAACTACCTGTCCTGGCGGAACCCGAGCACCGGAAAGCTCCGCACCTCGTACCACGCCTTCGTGACGTTCGAACGAACGGATGCGGAGGAGGCACGGGTGTTCGCCGAGTACTGGGCATTCTTGCAGGAATGGCAGAACAAGGCGGCGGAGAAGTTCGGGGTGGACACGTTCAAGGTGTTCCACTACACCCAGGCCGAGGACCGCTGCATGCGGCACCTCGCCAAGAAGCACGCCGGCGCAGCCGGGGTGCCGAGCATCGAGGAAGTCGATGCCTTCTTGGCCAGTGAGGCATGGGTGGATTTGTACCCGATCCTCACCAAGAGCCTGGTGTGGCCGACCGATGACCACTCCCTCAAGAGCCTGGCGAAGTACGTCAGGTTCATGTGGCGAGACACCGATCCCTCAGGAGCGAACAGCACCTTGTGGTACCAGAAGGCCTCCGACCCGAATCTCTCGGATGACGAGCGCAAGATCTGGCAGACACGACTGCTGCAGTACAACGAGGATGACGTGCAGGCCACGGCCGCGCTCGTCGACTTCGTCGATCGCTTCACCAAGGTGTACGACATGACCAAGAAGCTCCCACCGGTGGAGGACCTCGAACCGAGGTACCGCCGCGGGGCCTTGACCAAGGTCTGACCCACGACCGGATCACACACGATCCAAGAGCCGCCCGAACAGGTTTTGAACCTGGGAGGGCGGCTCTTTCATTACACCCGATACCTCAGGTGTCCGGGAGAACTCGGGTGTCGGTGGCTCAAGCACCGCCCGATCAGAGAGATGGGAGACGCCAAAATCGGGGTTTCGCGGCACCGAAGTCCCGGGTCGACCTCTCATAACAGTCTGGTAGCGGCGTGGGGGAGGGTACATCGTTTCGGCCGGGCGCCTAGGCGGCCACGGTAGGAATCGTCCTATCAACCGGTAGTACTGGGAAAGGAGGTGTACACAAATGACGTTTCTCGTGATCCGCTCCGTTGTTGGGGGCGAGAGCGAGGATCCGAACTGGACGCAAATCGTCGCGGCGGAGGCAAGCGAGCTTGAAGCTCGAAAGCATCTGACGGACGACTTTGTCGAGTGGCCAACCGATGAGCAATCGGTTGCCGAACTGGACTCGTGGTTGGGTTTCAACCCAGCAATCATGATCAGGATCGAGCGTTGGGTTTCGACCCACGGCGAACTCGTCTGCAGCATGATCAGTCAAGATGCCCTTGACGAAGCCTGCTCAGTCTAGTCCAACGGACTTTGTGTACTGCCTCTGGAGACGGCGCCCACCGGAAGTGGGCGTGGCAACAGAACCGGCGTGAGATGTAATCGTATCTCGCCGTATCAAGTGGTGTTCGATGAATACACGACAACTAGATGACTAGAGCCAGTAGGCCCGCTTATCTTGAGTTCGTGAAAGTCGAAGGTATACTCCATGAACTTCCGCAGGGGTGCGCTGATTCGCATCCGACGCTCTCTCGGGCATAAGAACTACAACCTCGAGAGGATATTCTTGCCGACGCCCACCAGATGGTGGGCGTCGGTGCTTTTTGCCACCGGGAACGATGGGTCCATGCGGGGGCGGGGTCATCATGAACGGTGCGTGGGGTGAGACGAAAGTGGCGGAAAATTACCGGAATGCTGCGCGAGAGCATGCGGGAGCACGGGTATGACAGGCATGACCTCAGATTCCTGCTGGGGGCCATGGCTGTGGTGTGGTCGATCAGCTTCGTGGCGGGGTTGGCGGAGGGGAAGCAGGGCGTGGGTGGATCCATGCTCGCGGCGCTGATCAGCCTCGTGGTCGCGTGGGGGGCGATGGGGGCGATAGCGGCGGTGGTTCTGATCGCGGACCGGGAGAACCGGATCAGCCGCAGACTGGCCAGATGGGCGGGGTTTGGTGGGTTGGACCGGGGAGTGCGGGGAACCTACCTCGTGCTCAAGAGCCGATTGCTGGGAGAGGCGGTGAGTGCCAAGAACTACCGAGATGCGCGTCGGTGGGTGGAGAACTTCGACCGGGAGCGGGAGTTGGTGGCGGAGGGGGAGATGGGGTACTGGACCCGCATCAATTACCGCCGAATGGTCGCGAAAGTGGGTGCGTACGCGGCGGAGGTGGAACGGTACCGTTCAAGCGGGCAGTTGCTGGCTGAGTTGAAACGGGAACTGCTCGAGGGGGTGCAGGGGTGGCGGAGCTTTCACGAGCGGGGGGAGCCGGACCACACCAAGATGTTGGCGATCGTGAAGATCCAGGTGCGCTGGTTCGAGTGGGAGGACATGGCGGGGATCTACCTGAACGAGTTCAGCCTCGGGAGCGGGGGGTGGGTGTGGTTGATCCATGATGAGGCCTGGGTGATCGAGGCACTCGAGCACGGGGCGCGCTCCTTGCGGAGGGAGGGCGAGGATCTGGCCGCGGTCGCGTACGACGGGAGCCTTGAGTACGTGGGGGAGCTGTGGGATCCCGAGGAGCGTGGGTTCTTGCACCACCCCGCACGGGTCATCCAGGCCGCCAGACGGCTGCAGCAGGCCAGACGCGGGAGGTAGGGCCGACAGGGAGGGGGCGGGCCTGTGTGCACGATCGGCGGGAAGTCACAATGGGGGTCATGATCCCTGCCAACATCGAACCACTGCTGCCACGGCTGTGCCGGGTCGGGGAGGCCAGACTCGTCGAGGTGGTGGTGCGCGACTGGGTGAAGCAGGCAGGGGAGCCCTGGCGGATCGAGTGTGCCCGGATCCTCGCGGAACGTGAAGGTGCGGTCTACGACAGATTGGCGGTCGAGGTCGTCAAGTGCATGTCCGCGGCGGAGGAGGCCGAGTTCTGCCGTGAGGCGGGGCGGATCGGGGCGGAGCTGGAGGCGTACCTGGCCGGGAGCAAGCGGCGCGAGACCTTGCGCACCTTGCTGGGACGCGAGAACCTGCGGGAGGCGACCTTGGTGCAGCTGAGCCGCACCAAGAGCGCAGAGATCGGGGAGACGGCGGCGGGATTGCTCATCAAGGACCTGGAGGAACGCAAGGCAGCCACCGGCAAGGTCGGGGTAGAGACCATTGCTCGTTGGTCGAGACAGGACCCTGCCTATGCGGAGTGGTTGGTCGGTGAGAGCGGGATCGACCCGGTCGAGAGGGGCTGGAGGCTGGACCAGTACCTGCCTGTCGGTGAGCTCGGGGCGGCATCGAAGCGGCACCTGGCTGAGATCCTCGCGATGAGCACCAATCTCCCCGAGGAGCAACGGCGCGGGATCGAGCGATGGATGGCGAACGTGCGGGCGGATGGGGAGATCAACGCCATCGTCGCGGCGGCATTCGGGAAGGGGCAGGCCGCAGAGCTGTGGGGGTACGTGAAGGCGAACCTGGTGACCGAGATCGAGGCGGGGGCGGAGACCTGGGGTACGTACCGCAGGCTGCTCGCCGCGATCGGCAAGCACTCGCTCGAGAAGACCATGGGTCTTGAGTGGGGAGACGGTGAGACCTTGGGCGTCGCCCTGGCCCATCCGCACACCCGTCCGTACGCCCTGAAATCCGGGCTGCTCACGGGAGAGGAGCTCGAGGCGGAGGTTGCTCGCAGCCTTGCGGGCGGGGCGGAGACGGGACGGGATGTTTGGGCTTTGTGCGTCAACCCGAACCTCCCTATGGAGACGGTGGAGCAGCTGGCGGCGCTCGTCGGGGACCGAGGGGTGTACGCGCTGTACCCGGCGCGGCTCTCGGATCGAACCAGGGCGAGGCTGATGGCGAGGAACCCGGAGTACGTCGAGACCTTGGTCTTGACGTATGCCATGTCCAAAAAGGGTGGGGAGGTCTCTTCGCACCTTGGGGCCTGGTTCACCGAATCGGTCTGCACGGAGTACGCACGGCTCGTGGGTGCGGGGGAGGTGGCGGCGGGGACGGAGATGGTGTACGTCCGCTGGGCGAATGCGGTGCTTGAGAGCACCGAGGCGGTGCGGGAGGAGGTGCTCGCAGCGGTCCGCATGGACCACGCGATAGACGGACAGGTCGCGGAGGAGATGGCGGCACTGATCGCGGGGGCGAAGGCCGACCCGGAGACCCTGACCGGACTGCTGGAGCGGTGGCGAGGCACGGTCATGACCATGGTGACGGCGGCGGGGAAGCTATGAGCCGGACGGAACTACAAGAGCTGCTCGGAGAGTCGATCGCGAGCGAGGCCGGGGTCGAGGCCGGGGAGTACCTGCGCCGAACGAGGAGATTTTACCATCTGCTGGAGCACGGGCACGAGCCAGGAGAGTGGATCGTGATCGAACGGGACCTGCGGGAGGTCTCCCAGGTGCCGTCAGGCAGTGCGCGACGGGACCTGGCCGAGGAGATGGCGGCCCTTGAGGGTGAGTCTGAGTGTGGGGCAGTACTCGAGGTGGCGTGCGGGGCGGAACTCGATGTGGCCGCGGTGGAGCGTCTCGGCGGGGTGGTCCTTGAACACAACGAGGAGAGCTCGGTGATCGAGATCGTGGTAGAGGGACGACGTAGCTGGCCGGAGGTGCTCGGCGGGGAGGGGCTGCGCGGGGAGATCGAGCGACGTTTCACCCTGCACGTGCGCCGGGCTGCGTGGCGCGACCGACGGGTCAGGCGGTTGGCGAAACTGACGGTGACGGCGGTGGAGATCCACCCCGACCCAGAACGCAGCCAACTGTAGGCTCGAACCGGAAAGCCGGTCGGCGGGTGGGGCGGTAACGTACTGCAGCCACCCCGACGTTCGGGGTGGCTGCAGTGTAAATGGGGGAGGTTCAGTACCTCAGGTTGGCAAACGGCGAGCGAGGCGGTCGTTTCGCGATCATCGGATCACCGCTTTGGCGGTAGTAATCCTCGACCTCGATGAGACCATCTCTGACCAGGCTTTCGCCGATCACGTCGTAGTACTGGGCACGGAACCCGTCGGGCATCACGTCGAAGGACATGGGCACGTACAGGGCTGACTGTCCGTTTCTGGCCTTGTCCAGGATGAGCCGGGCGCGGGTGTCGGCGAGATGGGGCTTGCCCTCCTCGTCGTACCATGCGACCGGGTTCTTCTGGGGCCGGGAGCGGTGCAGCAGCAGGACGCTGGTGGCGTTCTGCAGAGGCTTTGAGGATCCGTAGATGTCGTCCTTGGTGAACAGACGGAAATCCCCGGCGTTGACCTCCCAGCACCAGCGGTTGCCAGAGGCATCCACCCAGGCCGGGTCATCGCTTGAGTCCTCGAGGGCGAACTGGTTCAACGAGTGCTTCCGGTTGCCCGGATCGTAGAACACCGTCGCATCGGAACCGCTCTTGCGCAGCTGACCGTAGGTGATGACCGCAACCCTGTGGTGCTCGAGTTCGTCTGGCCACTTCAAACCCGTGTAGCGGGTGAAGTTGATGCCGGAGTACTTCTCGATCTCGGCAGGGTTGCATGCCTGGAAACCGCGCAGGATCAACTCCGAGGTGGTGATCACCGAGGTCTGCTCGGTCTCACCTTGCTCGGCGATGGCCTGCAGGTAGTCGATGTGCATCTTGTGTGCAACGAACTCCACCGGGTGGCGGCCAGTCTCCTGGGAGCGGCGGATCGCATGAGCCACCGTCTCGTAGAACATCTCCGCGAGTCGGCGCCGTGAGGAGCCGATGTTCTCGATGATGACGTTCTTGGCCAGGAAGTGCCAGCGTTGACCTCGGCAGAGGCCGATGGCGCGGGCCTTCACTCTCGACTCTTCTTCGGTGTGAGCGAGGATGGAGAGAGCGTCTGGGTAGACCTGGGTCAGCGAGAGGGTGGTCCCTCGATGCAGTGCGTACTCGATCGAGGACTTACCCGTACCGGTCGGACCGAGGATGAGCAGGTTCTCGCCGGGGGCGATGATGCCTGGTTCTTCGTGGTCTGAGGTCTGGGAAGCGTCCAAGGTCGGGAAGCCGGAGGAGAGTCGGTAGGGTGCCGATGTGGCACCTGCCTCCTCGAGTTCCTCGAGCAGACGGTCGACGGTCCTGATGCCTTCCTCTCGGATCACCGCAACGCGGGTTGCGGGTGGCTCGAGCTTGTCGTAGATCTCCAACTGCTCGGCGACCGGTGCATGAGCATCGATCGTCGAGGCGAGTTTTTCGATCTGACGGCGGGTGCGACGGGACTGAACTTCGTTGCACATCGCGACCCAAGATCCCATCGGGTTGACGGGACGCAGGTCAGCAGGTGTGCGCTTGATTTCGTGCATGTCGGCGATGGTCGCCTCCGATGCGAACGGCAGGGCTGCACAATCGACGAGAGATACCGTCGATTCGTCAGAGCAGACCGAGATCTCGAACTCAACGAGCTCGAGCACGGCGATGAGGCGGGAACGACGGTCGTCGTCGAGCTCATCGAGTGCGTTCGCGGAGACCCGGATCTGGGCGATCAGGGCGGAGAACTCCGATGCCGGAGAACCATCGCTGGCAGCCATGGACGAGATGAATGCATTCCATACGACGTCTCCCATCTCACCCGTGCGCGGCGCACGACGTGATCGGGAACCGGTGGAACGAGTAGTTGTGGGTGGGGACCAGACGTAGTCGTGGTCCTCCTCGACGAACCCCGCATCCTCGAACGAGGGTGGGGCGTCATACAGGAACGGGTCGTCAGACACGCGTCCTCCTTGTTTCGATACAGGGGGTAGAGTACCCCGTGGACAGGATCGGGTTGAACCGTTGCGGGAGAAGCAGTCGGGAGAAGCAGACGGGGGGTGGAGCCAGCTGGCGCATTGCGGTCGGGGAGTGGGGCAGAACGGTCAAAAACCATGCGCAGCAAGCCACTTGTCGTAGCCTTGGTGGTGATGGTCGCGAGCATCGGTGGCGGGATGATCGCAGTACGGGGCGGGGATTCGAACGGGACGAGCCCAGGGAGGGGGACCGGGCCCACGGCGGAGCAGTCGACCTGGGCGGTCGAGGCGGAGTACCCCTTCCGCTGGACAGAGAACCTCCCGAGTGAGCAGTCCTCGAAGTGTCCGAACGGGGAGGGGCTCAAGGACTGCTTGATCAAGTGGGGGGTCGGGAGGCTGGATGGGAGCCTAGAGGCGCTCGATGAGGTGATCATCGCCATCTCCCTGCGCACGCTCGGGGAGCGCAGTTTCTTCGACGGGCCCTGCCATGACGTCTGGCACGACGTCGGGGAGGCGGCCGGGGAACTGTATGACCTTGAGACCATCGTCAAGCACGGACCGGACATGTGCCACGGTGGCTTACTGCACGGGGCGATGAACACCCGGGCCGTGCGGCTCGGACGGGAGGCGTTTTGGGAGGAGGCCCGGGACCTGTGCCGGCTTTATGACGGATGGCCGGAGATCATGGTCAATGACTGCTATCACGGGATCGGGCATGGTTTTGGGTACCTTGAGAACTGGGAAACCTTCTTTGACGGGTGCAACATGACCGGGCTGACCGGTGAGGCCTATGACTGGTGTGCCGCGGGGGTGATGGAGACGGTGGTGGAACGCATCTCACGGGAGAACCTCAGAGCGAGCGGGGAGGACCCTGTCGCGTACGACTCGTTGTGCCGCAGGTTGGACCGGGAGAAGGATGCTTGCTGGCGGTACATCATCTTCCCGCTGCTCGGGTCGGGTCTGAGCCTGGCCGATATCGCGCAGCGGTGTGAGGTCGGGGAGGTGGCTGATGCCTTGCGGTGCTCCTTTGCGGTCGGAGGGGTGGCCGCGAGTGGGTGGGAGCACGGGAGCGAGGACCTGGATCTGTGCCGCAGCATGCCCGGGGCGCGGGGGGATGAGTGCTGGAAGGGGGCGGCGCGATCAATCACCCGCGGGACGGAACGAGGCGGGACGGACTCGCCCAGGGCGGATGATTTGCCGGATGGGTGGCGGCTCTCGCTGTGCAAGATGGTACCGGGACACCTGCGCAGCTGGTGTGCAGACATGGAGAAGCGGGAGCTCGGGGACCAGACCGATCAGCTCGCCCAGGCCGAACTGGCCGCACGGTGGCGGGAACGGTTCGGGTTGAGTTGGCCGTACCAGTCGGCTTGAGCGGTCAGCTTGAGAGCTGAGTTTCGAACGGGGGTAGCTCAGGACTGGTCGGGGCGGAGACGGGGGATGTTCACAGTGGAGAACACCGGAGTGCTTGCCAGGGCGCTCACCGGGAAGCGGTGATCGAGAAGCGCAGGGGCGAACAGGCCGGGGGATCCAGATCAGGTCTGTTCGCGCCAGTGGGCCCGGCCATCGATGTACGGTTTGCCTGATTTGTCGGTCAGGGAGCAGATGTAGGGCTGACCGCGGTACGTTCCGGTAGCACCTTCTGGGGAGCAGAAGGCTCCTGGGGAGATGCTCACCGACTGGGTGGTGGGGGGAGGCGTGGTCGTCGAGGCGGCCGGTGCCGAGGAGGTCGGGACGGTCGTCGCAGTCGGCGCGGTCGTGGAGCTCGTGTCCGGGGCTGGGACCGGGGTGGCGGAGGAGGCCGAGGCGCCTGCCGCGGTGGTCGTCGGGGAGGGCGCCAGCGTGGATGGAGGCGTCGTGGTCGGTGGCAGCGGATCGAGGCCTTGGTCTTCGCGACGCTTGTTGTCGAGTTCGAGCTTGATGTCGCGGATCAGCTCGAGGTTCGAGGACCAAAAACGCAGCTCGGCGGTGAGCTCGGTGCGAGCCGGGGTGTTGTTCGCGGCCGAGGCGGGGATGTAGGTGAACGTGGCGCCGAAGACCGAGACGAGCGGTTCGGCGTCGTACAGGGCCTCGAGGAACTTCACGATCTGGGGAAAGTCGCCGGAGACCGTTACGGAGAAGGAGCGGTACTGGAGCCCCTCGGAGGGGCCGGGGGAGAGCTCGGGGTTGGAGACGGACTCACCGAGTGTCAGACCGGCGGAGGAGACCAACGGGGTGATCGCTTGCAAGATGTCTTGGTTCGTGAGGTTGCGAGGCAGGAGCGTGTCCAGTGCCATGGCCCGGTCGAAGCGGGCCGAGGCTGCGGCAGCGCCCTCGGCGCTTTGCAGGGCGGCGAACTCCTCACGCAGGTTCTTGGCCCGGCGCTCGGCGACGACGACCTCGGCGCGGATGGAGGTGAGCTCGGTGTTGGCCGGGCGGATGAGCATGAAGTACATCGCCGAGGAGATCACGATACCGAGCACCAAGGTTACCTGCCATCGACGGCGCAGGGCGGTGCGCAACCTGGTCAACTGAGACTTCAGGTCAGGGCGCTGAGCGCCGTCGACCGGGGCCTTCTTCTTGCGGGAGCGCGAGATCTTGGGGAGGGAGAGGCGAGCCATCAGGAACCCTCCGCCGGGGCGGTGGCAGTGTCAGTGGTCTCGGACTCAGGGGCGAGTCCGGCATCATCCAAGAACCCGGAGAATCGTTCGGAGCGGCCGACGGCCACCTTGATCTCGATGCGTACCGAGACGGCTGGTGGTTTGCCCGCCCAGGTCTCTTGGAAGCTCGAGAGCGTGGAGGACTGACGCAGCGAGGCGAGCAGCGGGTCGATGGAGGCGATGGAGTCGGCGGTGGCCAGAACCGTGATCGTCGCCACCGGTGGGCCGGACTCACCCTCACCTTTTTCCTTGCCCTCGGCGGCGGGCTTGGCGGCGGTCGCGCCAGCAACCGTGGAGAGCGCGAGATCAGCGGGGGTGGAGACCTGGATCTGGTCGATGGTCACGCCTTGGGGAACCATCGTGGTGAGATCGTTGACGATGACGGCGAGATCCACCTCACCCTCGGTGGCGGCAGCGGCCTGCAGGGAGCGGCCCTCGAGAGCCTCAGAGACGATGTCGCCGGGGACACCCTCGAACTGAGAGAGCTGATCGAGGGCGGCTTTCGAGTCGCTGCCCTGGGCGGAGAACTGGTCGTACTGGGAGCGGGCGGAGGAGATCTCCAATCGAATGCGCAGCAGCTGGGCGGACATCAACACCACGATCAAGGCCGAGACGGCGAGACCGACGATGGAGAGCACGCGGGACTTGCGGTTCTTGACGTACTCCCCGTCGAGCAGGTCGAAGGAGGAGGCGGCAGGCACCAGGCGCTTGCCAGCTTCCTTGCGCTGCGGCTCGTCGCGGCGCAGCCGGGGGGTGGCTTTCGCAGCGGTCGGGCTCGTACCGCGGGCCGAGGCGAAGGCCGCGGCGTCGGCAGTGACCGGGGTCTTGGAGACGTCGCTCACTGCGGCCTCCACAACGCAAGACCGATGGCGGTGGTGAGTTCCATCATCATGCGCGGGTCCTCTTGACCGTCGCGCAGGTAGAGCAGGTTCGAGCGGTTGCGTTCCAAGGTCGCCCAGGGGCGTCCGAGCTGGACGGGAACACCGAGTCGCTGGCTGAGCCGTTCGCGCAGACCGGGGATCTGAGCGGTCGCCCCGCAGAGCACGACGCCCTGGGTGAAGGAGTTGCCGTAGTTCGAGGCGTCGTTCTCGATCGAGGAGGCAATTTGCTCGACAAGGTCGTCAGCAACGCGGGAGACGGCCTCGTCGAGCAGCGTCTGCTTCTCGGTGGCGTCCTCGTCGAGGCGACCGGTGGAGCCGTACCCGGTCGAGGTCTCGACCGGGGCAGAGAGCGGGCGGTCCACCAGGGAGACGATCTTCTGGCGGGCCTCGGCCTCAGCGCGGGAGTCGCCGGTGACACCCATGATGGAGCGGGTGAAGGCTGAGCCACCCACGGGGATCTGGCGCAGGGAACGAAGGTGCGGGCCCTGGCGGGTCGCGATCGAGGTCTTGGTCGCGCCGATGTCGACGACGGTGTGCACCTCGTTGCCATCCGGATTCGTTCGCACGAGGGCGCGCATGTTCGCAGCACCGGCGAGATCGAGGGCGCGGGGGGCACACTTGGCGAGCTTGAAGACCTGGCGGAGCTGTTCGACCTCCTCGCGGGCGGCGGCGGCCACGACGATGGCGGTCATCGAGACCCCGTCGGCGGTGGAGAAACGACGGATCTCGTTCAACGAGACGGTGGAGTCCTCCAGACGCAGCGAGGCGGAGACCTGACGGTCCATCGTGCGCAAAGCCTTGGTGCGTTCCTCGCCTTTCAAGGCGGAGGGCAGCATCATACGACCGACGGCGGCTTCGGGGGCTGAGTAGCCGGCGACGAAACCGTACGGGGCGGCACCGGCCTGCTTCAAGGCACGGATCAGGGCCTGGGAGACGGCGACGGCGTTTCTGATGCGCCCACCGACGACGGCGTTCTCGCGCATCGGAGCGTACCCGACACGGGAGATGATCGCGTACCCACGCGAATCCATACCACGCACCTCAACGACCCGGACCGAGGTGGAGCCGATGTCAACGCCGACTTGTTTCGCCATCAGGAACCACCCACCGAGACAGCACGGAGCAGGGAGGAGAAGATGCGCTTGCGCAACGTCGGGTCGGCCGTGGCCAGCTTCGAGAGGGCGGCGCGGGCCTCCTCTTCTGAGACATTAGCCACCTCAAGGCCGCCGGTATCCGTGGGGGCCTGTACGGTTGAGGGAAGATTCTGGTTCTCCTCGGGTGTCGCCATGGCCGAGACAGTGCACATCCGGGGCGAGCATGCCAACAGGGAGGCGGTGGGTAAGAGGTCGGTCAGGATTCCCCGCGGTCCATGCGGCGGCGGAAACTCTCTGGATCGGGGGCACGGGACTCGGCATCCTCCATGCGGACCACATTCTTGCGCACCAAGTCGACGAGGGACATCTCCATCGTGCACATCCCGTCCTTCGAGGAGGTCTCGATGGTCTGACGGAGGAAGGCGTGACCGTCGACTTTTCGCAGGTTGTTCTGGACGGCGGGGGTGGAGACCATGACCTCGAAGGCAGCGACGCGGCCCTTGGAGGCAGCGAGGGGGAGGAGGGTCTGGGCCACGACGGCCTTCAAGATGTAAGAGAGCTGGGCGCGGACCTGGTCTTGTTCCTCGGCCGGGAAGGAGGAGACGAGACGGCCGACGGTGGAGGGAGCGTCGAAGGTGTGCAAGGTACCAAAGACCAAGTGCCCGGTCTCGGCCGCGGTGATGGCGGTGCGGATGGTCTCGATGTCTCGCATCTCACCGACGAGGATGACGTCGGGGTCCTGACGCAGGGCCTGACGCAGACCGGAGGGGAAGGAGGTGAAGGACTGGTGCAGTTCGCGCTGGTGCACGACGGATTTGCCGGAGGGCAGGAGGAACTCGATCGGGTCTTCCAAGGTGATGATGTGCCGCTGGTGCTCGGTGGAGATCTCGGCGAGCATCGAGGCGAGGGTGGTGGACTTACCAGAACCAGTCGGACCCACAACGAGGACGAGGCCGCGCTCGAGATGGATGAGGTGCTGCACTGCCTCGGGGAGCTTAATGTCGGCCATGCGCGGCACATCGCTGGGGATCTTACGGGCAGCGACGGTCATGCCCCGGCGGTCACGGCCGAGGTTGACACGGAAACGAGCCGCACCATAGGTGAAGGCGAAGTCAGCGTCGGAGTTCTCGCGCCAGGTGTTCATCTTCGCCTCGGTGGTGATCTGGGAGAGCTGGGAGACGAGGAAGTCCTCGGTCAACGGCTGGCGGGGCAGGCTGATGAGGGAGCCGTCGACACGCATGATGGGAGGCAGCCCGGCGGAGAGGTGGATGTCGGAGGCGCGGCGGCGGATACCCTCGTCGAGGATCTCGTAGATGTCGGTGGCAGCCTGAAGCCGGTCTTTGGAGTCGCCACGGTAGTTCACCTGGTAGAGATCATCGAACTGGGCGGCGGTGATCAACCAGACCTCGGGGCGCGAACCGATGGCTTCGGTGAGCTTCTCGAGGGAATCGGGGAGATCTTCAACCATGGCCACGGTGGGGGTCGGGCGGTGGAGCCGGAAGACACCCAGGCGACGGACCACCCTGTCGTCCAAGGAGGCGTCGACGTTCACGCTGGGATCATCGTAGACGGGCAGGCCGGAGGCGACGCCCTTGAGCTGCAGCAGGCGCTTGGAGGAGATCTTCCCACTTTTCACCACGGCCATCTCCAGCTCGTTCAGCGTGGCAGTGTGTCGGGCCTCACCGAGGAGCGTGATCAGATCGGACTCGGTGAGCACATTGGCGTCTTTCAGCGCAGCGAGCAACCCTTGGGCAGTGATGGAGGGACCTTTCGACACGAGGCCTACGGTGCGGGAGGGGGGCGTTTGCGCCGTGAAGAGCGGCTTAAAACACGGAGACGGGCGGGGTTTTAGGTGAGGGACTTGCCGACGGAGGAGGCGAGGGAGAGAATCGGGAGGTACAAGACGACGAGGATGGCGCCAACGGAGGAGGCGAGGAAGAGGAGCAGGAAGACCTCGATCTTGGAGCCCATGGTCGCGACCATGGCCTCGATCTCGGCGTCCATCGAGTCCGAGACGGACTCGAGCAGGCGGGGGAGCTCACCGGAGGCCTCACCGGTGTTGATCATCGTACGCATCTGGGGCGGGAAGAGCCGGCCGTGCTCGCTGACGAGGGAGGAGAGCGGGCGACCGGCGGTGATGGCATCGATGAAGCCCGGGGTCAGGGTCTTGATCCAGTTCGAGCCCGAGGCCGCGGCGGCGATCTCGAGGGCCTGGGTCTGGGGGAGGCCGGCCTCGAGGGAACCGGCGAAGGTGGTCGACCAGCGGTACAGGGCGACACGGTGGATGAGCTTGCCGAACATCGGGAGGCGGTACTTCACGCGGTCGGCCAGGATGGCGAATTTCTTCGACTTCTTCACACCGCGCTTGTACTGCATGCGGGAGAGAAAGACGGTGCCGGCGCCGACGGCCAGGTAGAGGGGGATCTTCTGGGAGATGTTGATGAGGGTCTGGGTGGGTCCTGGGAGCTCGGCATCAAACGAATCGTAGACGTTGGCGAACTGGGGGACGAGGAAGACCATGATGCCGATCATCAACAACAAGATGATGCCACCGACGAGAATCGGGTAGGTAGCAACCGAGATGATCTTGCTGCGCATCTTCGCCTGGCGCTCGAGGAGCTTGGCGAGACGGCTCGTGGCCTCGACGATGGAACCAGTGCGTTCGCCGGCGCCGAGATAGGCGCAGTAGATGTCGTTGAAGGCGCGGGGGTACTGCCCGAAGCACTCCGCCATCGAGGAACCGGCCGTGATCTTGGTCGAGAGATCGAGACAGAGCTCTTGCAGGGCCGGTGAGGGCGCTTCCTCGGCGAGGCTCGTCAGCGCTCGAGGTGCAGGAATACCGGCACGGAGCAGCTCATGCAACTGGCGTGTGAAGGCGGCGAGCAGGTTCGTGCGCATCTTCAACCTGGTCGGGCCGGAGGAGCCGAGGGAGCGGTTTAAGCCCTTGGGGTTGATCTGGGTGATCGAGATCGGGATGAAGCCCTGGTCGATGAGCTCGCGGCGGACGACTTCTTTGTTGTACGCCACCATCCGGGCCCGGGAGCCCTTGATGCGGTTCCCGCCCGGGGTGATGGCCTCGTACTGAAACGTGTGCAGGTTCTCGTCTTTCTCGGCCATGGAACCTAGTTCCCCTTCACCACACGGTAGACTTCATCGATCGTCGTCTGGTTCTCGGCGACGAGGCGAGCGGCGTTATCAGCGAGGGAGAGGAAGCCGTCCTCTCTGGCCTGGCGGACCATCTCCTCACGTCCGGCTTTGACCCGGACCATCTCTTTGAGGTTCGCCGAGGGGACGAGGGTCTCGACGACGGCGATACGGCCGCGGTACCCGGAACCACCGCACCCATCGCAGCCGCGAGCGTGGACGAGTTTGTCGGGGATCTCGAGGCCGAGCTGGTCGAAGGTGGAGACGTCCCGACCGGTCGGGGAGGAGATCGTGGCGCAGTCGTGCACGCGGCGGACGAGACGCTGGGCGACGGAGAGGGTGATGGCCTCGGCGACCATGTAGGCCGGGGCGCCGATCTCGGTGAGGCGGGAGTAGACGTTCAGGGAGTCTCTGGCATGCACGGTGGTGAGCACCAAGTGACCGGTGATGGCGGCATCGAGGGCGGTGGAGGCGGTCTCCTCGTCGCGAATTTCACCGACGAGGATGACGTCGGGGTCCATACGCAGCATGGCGCGCAGGGCACGGGAGAAGGTGACCGGGCGGGCGACGTTGGTGCGGACCTGGACCTGGTTGACGAGCGGCAGGCGGTACTCCACCGGGTCCTCGATCGAGACCACTTTTCGCTCAATCGAGGAGGCCTCGCGCAGCAGGGCGTACAGGGTCGTGGTCTTGCCCGAACCGGTGGGGCCAGAGACGATGGCCATCCCCTCGTGGCTGGCGGCGGTGCGGCGGAGCAGCTCGAGCTGGACGGGGGAGAAACCCATGTCGGAGAGGCGGCGGCGGACGTTGGCGGAGTCGAGCAGACGCATGACGATCGAGGGACCGGTGACTTGCGGGATCATCGCGACGCGGACGTCGATCGTACGGTTAGCGGCGGTGAAGGAGAACTGACCGTCTTGGGGCTCGAAGTAGTTCGCGGCATCCATCATGGCGCGGTTCATCACCATGCCCATCACCTCCATCTCCCGGCCGCGCATCGAGACGGGAACCTGGCGGAGCATGCCGTCGACGCGGAGTCGAACCATGATCGTCTCGTCGGCCTGGAGCTCGAGATGGATGTCGGAGGCGCCCTGGGCGACGGCGGAGTCGAGCAGGGAGTCAAACCACCCAATCAGCGGGGAACGGGGGGTGGGGGAGGCGATCGGACCGGTTCGTTCCTGGACCTGAGCCTGTGGGGCCTCGGTCTGGGGGATCTCCTCGGCGATACCGGAGCGGGCAAGGGCGAGGCGGGAGAGGATCTGATCACGGGCGGCGAGGGTGAACGAGGAGTTCGGGGTCTTCGAGGTGATGTAGGAGCGCAGGTCCATGTCGGAGGGGTTGGCGATCATGGTGACCACATCGCCGTCTTGGTTCACCATCGGCAAGGCGGCATAGCGGCGGAGAACCTCGATGTCGTACAGGCGCAGCACGTTCTCGTCGACCCGCAGCGGGACGCGGGGGGAGTAGAGGTCGCAAAACGGGATCTTCATCTCCGAGGCGATGGCCTTCAAGAGCTCGAGCTCGTCGACCTCGCGCTGGAGCAGCTGGATCAGCTTTTGGGCGTTGCCGTCGGCCTCCTCGATCATGGTCAGGGCGGATTTGGCGGAGATGATGCCGTGTTCCAGGGTCAAGACCGCCAGGGCGCGGGAGAGGTCGAGGGCGTTCAAGGGAGCCACCTCCTGGTCTGCATGAGACTGACCGTGCCGACGGTGGGCGGTGAGTCAACCCGGTCGAAAGGCGGGGGCGGCTCATTTACGGTTCGAGTCGACCGGGAACGGTGTAGCGACGACCGCGAATGAGACAGCGGCGGAGCCATGATGCGAGTGGAAGCCACAACAGAGCCCAGAACGGAACCGGTCGAGTTCAAACTCACCATCATCGTGCCGGCCTACAACGAGGAGAGCAGCATCCAGGGCGTCATCGAACGGATCGTGGGGCTGGCATTCGAGTTCCCACACGAAATCGTGGTGATCGACGACGGGAGCGAGGACCGAACGTTCGCCCTGGCGAGCGCGGCGAGCGGGGAGAACACCGTGGTCCTGCAGCACCCGGTGAACCTCGGCAAGGGGGCGGCCGTGCGCACCGGCATAACGGAGTCGAGAGGCAGCCATGTCATCATCTTCGATGCGGATGAGGAGTACGACCCGCATGACATCGCGGAACTGGTCAAGCCCATCATCAACGGCAGGGCGGAGGTCGTGTACGGGACGAGGTTGCGAGGCCACGGGACGATCCATCCCACCTTGGTCCACTCGCTCGGTAACAAGATCATGACGGCGACGGCGAACATCTTGTACGGATCCGCCATCTCGGACCTGCACACCTGCTTGAAACTCCTCCCGGTGCCGCTGCTGCGAGAGATGCAGCTCACCGAGGACGGGTTCGGTCTCGACACCGAGATCACGGCGGAGATGCTGAGACGGGGGTGGCGGCCGTACGAGCTGCCCATCTCGTACGTGGGGAGATCCAAGGAGGAGGGCAAGAAGATCGGGCCGTGGGATGCGGTGGAGTGCTTCCGTATCTTGTTCAAGGTCCGCTTCCGCGGCAAAACACGGCCGGGATTGCGAGACAGGCGGCTCTCCCCGCCTGTTGTGAACCCTAGCGAGGGGACGTGAGGAGCATCGGCTGGAGGATCGGCTGGGGGGTGATCGCGTTGGTCATCGTGGCCGGCAGCTCGGTGCGCGATGCCGTGGCCGGGGAGGACCGGCGTGCATCTGGCTTTTCGATGTACCTTGCTGACACTGAGACGGGCATGTTGCCACCCGGAGAGGCAGCAGTGGTCATCGTGGAGAACCACAGCGGCAAGACTGAGACTTATTCATGGAGTGCGTCTCAGGACGGGAAGGCCTTCGCGACAGGTGAAGTGGTTGTTGCTCCCGCCATGCAGGAACGGATCTGGGTGGAGGCTCGGAAAGGTGGGACATGGACGGTGTTCAGTGTGCATGGTAAGGCGGCAATGTTGCAGTGGCAGTGGGGTGAGGAGTCGTGAAAATTGCGGTCGTCTCTGATGCGGTCTCTCCTTGGCATGTCGGGGGTAAAGAGGCCAGGTACCGCGAAATCCTCCGCCGGATCGAGGGGGGTGGGGTAGATGTCCACATCTACACCATGCGGTGGTGGGGGAAGGGCAGGATGCCGGGCCACACAGCGATCATGCCGAGAATGAAGCTGTACAAACCCGATGGTCAACGCTCGATGCTTCAGGCGGCGGTGTTCAGCGTGGCGTGCCTCAGGCTGTTGTTCGTCAAAGCCGATCTCATCGAAGCTGACCACATGCCAGGGCCGCAATTGCTGACCCTCGCCGCGGTGGCGAGGATTCGGCGCATCCCACTGGTGGCGACCTGGCATGAGTACTGGGGGGCAGCGACTTGGGAGGAGTACCTCGGTAAACTCGGTCGGATCGGGGCGCTGGTGGAGAAACTAGGGGCGCGACAAGTCGATGCCATCGTCGCGGTCTCGGGGCAGACGCGACAAGACCTGCTCCGAGACGGCATCAAGGCGGGGAAGGTGCACCTCGTCCCGAACGGAACCTGGACGGGGAAACCCCGGGCGGCCACAGCACGCGAGGAGCGGGCTGGGTTGGTCACCTTTGGGCGGCTCATCCCACACAAACGGGTGGAGATTGCGATTGCTACGCTGGCGGAACTGCGGCGGCGAGGTCATGATCTCGAACTCACCGTCATCGGGGAGGGGACGGAGCGGGAGAAACTGGAGCAGTTGGCCGAGGAACTCGAGGTGTCGGAGCAGGTTTGTTTCACGGGGGTCCTTGAGGAACAAGCCGAGGTGTGGGAGCGGGTCTCGCGGGCCCGGGCATGCATCATGCCGAGCGAACGGGAGGGGTACGGAATCGCGGTGGCGGAGGCCCTGGCGATGGGGACGCCGGTCGTGGTGAGTGATGCCAAGATGAATGCCGCGAGGCACCTGGTGGATGACGGGAGCACCGGACGGATCTGCACGGCGGGGAGCGTCGAGTCCTTCGCAGACGGAGTCGAGACGGTGCTACAGTACGATCACCTCGCGGTGCAGCGGCGGTTCACCGAGGGCGGGGAGGGGTGCTCCTGGGATGACTCGGCGGGGCGGCAGTTGCGGATCTACGAGGAGCTCTTGAGCAGCCGGGGGAAGGCATGATCTCGGTCGTGATCTGCACCCACAACGGGGCGCGCAAGATAGCGAATGCCCTTCGGGCGCTCGGCAACCAGACGATGTCCTCGTTCGAGACCATCGTCGTGGATGATGGGTCGAGCGACGGGGTCGGTGAGGTGGTCGGTGGGTACCCGGTGCGGTACCTGCGGATGGAGCAGAACGTGGGCCTGAGTGCGGCGAGAAACGCCGGGGTCGCAGCGGCAGGCGGGGAGATCATCGCGTTCTGCGATGATGATTGCGTGCCGGAACCGGAGTGGGTGGAGCGGATCGCGGCGGTTTGGGAAAAGGCGGAGCCGGGTGTGATGGGGATCGGTGGAGGGGTCAGGGCGTGGTCGACTTACTCCATCGCCCAGCGGTACGCGGATGCGACCAGCCCGCTTGCCCCGCTCGAGAGCACCGGAGGGGGAGTGGTCGCCAGGCTATGGGCGTACCTCAGCGGTCCGCGACGAGAGGGGGAGAGCCGTTGGGTGAAGAGCCTGGTCGGGGCGAACATGAGTTACCGGAGGACGGCACTCGAGGCGGTCGGGGGGTTCGACCCGGCAATCAAATTCGGTGGGGATGAGGAGGTGCTCTGTCAGCGGCTGCGGGAGAGGTACGGGGAGGAGTGCTTGTGGTTCGTGCCCCAGATCGTGATGAAGCATGAATTCGATGAGCGGTTGACTGACACCTTCCGGAGGGCACGAGCCTACGGCCGGGGCAGCGGGAGGGAGTGGGCGAGAAACGGGGGGATCCCCTCGGTCCGGCCCGGGATCATCGGCGTCATCGGTGGTTCTGGTGCGACACTGCTGTGGGGCTGGCGGCGGGGCGGGCTGGGATGGGGGGTCGTCGCGGCCGTGGTGGGTCTGTTTACCCTGCCCATCGCGGTGGCCTGGCACACGCGACACGGCAAAAGGGCGGAGAGGAACCTGTACCCACACCTGACCATACTGCTTGAGGCAGCGAACACCTTGGGGTTTTACGAGGGGTGGCGTGAATGGAGGAAGCTGCACAGGAGCGGGTACCAGTAGGGGAAGCCTCCTAGGATAACTGGGAAAACGACGCACAATCGTACCCATGGCGAGGAATGCCGAAAACGGGCAGAAGAAATCCATGGGCATCACGCCGTACACGGTTGCTTGCCTGCTTACGTACGCGTGCGGGATCTGGGCCGGGCACTGGGCGGCGCAGGCAGTTGCCATGTTCGGGTTCATCATGCTGCCGGGGTACGCGGTGTACGGATGGACCGGACTCAAGGACGTGGGGGCGGTGACCCGGACCGCGGTCGCGACGGCGATCGGGTTGGGTGTGATGATGCTGATCGGTGCGGGAATGAGTGCGGTCGGACCGGGCCTTGGGGTGCAACGACCGCTTGACAGCGGAGCACAGCTCGTCGCGTACGGGTTCGTGTTCGTGCTTGGTATCGTGAGCGAGACGGCCGGCAAACGCCGGTACATCGAGTTCAACCCGAACGGGAAGGTGCTTCGATTCCTGCTGATCTCACTGCTGCCGATGGCGGCGATCGGTGGGGCGGAGAGACTCAACCGCGGCAACGGTGGGGATGTGGCCACGGCGGTGGTGGTGATCGCCTGGGCGATGCTGATCGCGGTGGTGGTGCTTGCCTGGCGGGGAAATACGGGACGGGGGGAGACTCTTGAGGCAGGGATCGCGGGGGCGGTGGTATCGATCTTGTGGGGAAGTTCGATGCGGGGGCAGTGGTTGTTCGGCTGGGACATCCAGAAAGAACATGCGGTTGCCGAGGCGACCTTGCGAGCCGGTCGGTGGAGCAGCGAGGCGGTGGGAGATGCGTACAACTCCATGCTCTCGATCACGGCGCTCCCGGCACAGATCCACTCGCTGACGGGGATCAGCCTCGAGTACGTGTTCAGGTTCATGTACCCCCTGCTGCTCGCGGGGGTGCCGGTGCTTGTGTTCTCGATGCTACGAAACAGGTACACGATGCGAAGCGCGGCGTTGGCGACGGTGGTCATGGTCATCGGTGCACGAGCTTTTCCCCAGCAGATGCCGGCGATCTCACGACAGGAGATTGCGATGTTCCTCTTCGTGACCGCGATCGCGGTGGTCGCCGCAGAAGGCCGGAAGCGGGGGCAGCAGGCGTTGTTCATCCTCATCGCCGGGGCAATCGGTTTCAGTCATTACACGACCGGGTACACAGTCGTACTGATGGTGGTAGGATCCTGGCTGTACGCCGTGATCGGAGGGCGAAAGACCCGAGAGGGGGCCAAGCGGCGAGTCATCACGCTGCCGGTGACGGTGGCGGTGGCCGGTGTCATCCTGGCTTGGAACCTGGTGATCGCGCCGAGCAGTTCGGCGCTGGAACAGCCGATCGGGAGCGCGACGGAACAAAGCGGGGCGATCCTCGAGGGGAAGGAGAAGGGCATCTTGGGGCGATGGATCGCCGGCACAGACATCCGCAAGGGCACGGTAAACGAGTACGCGGACCGCATCAAGGCGGAGTTGCCGGGGGAACTTGACTGGATGGTACCGAGGACGGACCTAGGTGGAGGAGCCACGGATGCCCAGGCGCCGGCCAGCACTGGACCTCTGGCAGAGTACAGCAACATCTGGAGGACCGTCGCAACGGTGCTGCGACAACTCATCTTGCTCGTGGTTGCATGCGGGGCGGTTCTCGCAGTGATCCGGCGCAAGGCGAGACGGGTGCCGGAGGCGGTTGCCGGGATGGTGATCGTGGCGATGGTGATGAACATCATCCTACGTACCTCGAACTGGGCGGCAGCATTTTACAACCCAGAGCGAGGAGAGCTGCACAACTCCATCGTCCTCTCGTTCGCGGTCGCGTACATCTTAGATGTCATCTGGGGAATCAAGAGAGAGGGGAAGGGAAAACAGATCCGACGGTGGTTCGTCCGGTCGGTGGCAGTGGCCTCGGTCGCGGCGACGGCGATGCTCACGTTCGATACCTTCGGTCTGTCGTCTTTGACCTTCAAGGGTGCACCCCGGGCGGCGACGGCTGAGTACGGAGAGGACGTAGAACGCTTCGTCATCTCCGATGCCGAGCGGCGAACCATGATGTGGATGCAGGAGAACATCAAGGGGGGATTGATCCAGACCGACCGCTACGGTAAAATGCAACTTAGTGGTGTGCTTGGCATACAAGCTGGGGTCGTGGACATCATGCACCCTGAGTACATCGACCAGAACGCCTGGGTGTACGCGACCCGGAGCAACCTGGTCGAGGGAAGGGCGAGGGGGTATATCAACCGGATATTCTCCGTGTACGGCTCCCCGCTTGACCGCCTGGACGGGAATATGTCCATCTTGTACACGAGTGAGAACACGCGCGTGTACCGCTGAGCGGCCAGGCACCGGCCGGACTCATCGACAAGAAGCTCCGTATCGGCACTGTCGATTCCCATGCAGGTCAGCGTGGTCATCATCTCCAAAGACGAGCCGGAGCTCGACGAAACCCTCAACCAAATCGAGTCCCAGTGCGACCCTCACGGGTGGGAGATCTTGGTCGTGGATGCCTCCGCGGGGAGGCTGGACTGGATCAAGGAGAACCACCCAGAGGTCAGGTGGATAGCGTATCAACCCCCGGTCGGGAGGGGCAGCTCCATCCCGCAACAGCGCAACGTCGGGGTACGTGCGGCGCGGGGCAGCGTCATCGCGTTTTGTGACTCGGGTGGCATCCCACAGGCGGGTTGGCTCGAGGCCCTGGTGAATCCGATCCTCGAAGGTACCTACCGGTACACCTGCGGACCAGTCACGAGCCGACGGGCCGGGGTGTACCGGACCATCAACGATGTCGCGGAGGGAAGCCTCGTCGAGGGGCCGCCGACGGCGAACGTGGCGCTGAGCCGGGAGCTGTTCGAGGCGGTCGGGGGTTTTGATGAACGATACGCGTACGGCAGCGATGTGGACATCGCGTGGCGATGCATCCGGCTCGGAGCAGGGCCGCGGAACGTACGGGCGGCCGTGATGACGATGGACTGGGGCCCGTGGGAACTACAGAAGAAGCGGTCCTGGCGGTACGGTCGGGCTCGGGCGCGACTGGGACGATATCATGGGGCCCACACCAAGATCCTGCGCGGACAACCGGAGATCCCGACCTACCCGCTTCTCAGCCTCGCGGCCGTGGCGGCCGTGGTGGGGACAGGATTCAGCCGGCGGTTCGGGGCGGTCGTGGGGGGTGGGGCTTCGTTGCTCGGTGGTCTTTTGTGGTGGCGCAACCGAAACCAGACCAAACCCAAGGCAGTGATGCTCGGACACTTGATCTACGGATGGGGGTACATCACGGAGATACTGATTGGACCGCGGGGAGAGACCGGGCCGGCGACAGTAATGCACAGCCCGAAGGACGACGGGCCATATGTAGAGAACCTCACACGAGCGATCGCAGCGGAGGGGACGGGGGTCTCCGTGCTGAGCGGCCCGACCCGCTCGAAGACTGTGAACTTGCTGCTCGAGCCGTTCGTGCTGGCGTGGAACCGGGTCCGGGGCGTGCGAATCTGGCATCTGCACTGGAGCTGGGGGCATGACCTGCACTGGGTGCGCTGGCGGGGAGGCAAGCGGGTGTTGCGGTGGTGGTTCGGGTTAAACTTGAGGGTTGCGAAACGCCTCGGCATCAAGATCGTCTGGACGGTGCACAACCTCTATCCGCATGAACCGGTTTTCGATGATGACCTGGCCGCACGGCGGATGCTCGTTGCGGCGGCCGACCTGATCATCGCCCACACGCCAGAGGCCAGAACGGTCGTCGAGCGGGAATTCGGGGTGAAGGGGGTCTACGTCGTGGACCAAGGTTATGTGGAGCACGGGGTGACCAGCCAGGAGGCGGCGCGGGAACAGCTGGGCATCGGGGCGGATCGGCACGTGGTGCTGGGGTTCGGCAAGATTCTCCGGTACAAGGGATTTGCGACCATGCTCGAGGCCGGGCTGCACCTTGACCCGGAGCTTGCGAAGCGGACACAGTTCCGGCTGATTGGGGCGTGCGCGGATCGAGTGCTCAGGGCCGAGCTCGAGGATCTCGCGAGTCGGTTGAACCGAGCGGGGGTGGAGACGGTGCTTGAGTTCACCCATGTCCCAGATGAGCGGCTCGCAGCGGAGATCGCTGGTGCGGATGTCTGCGTCTTCATGTTCCACCAGAGCCTGAACTCCGCCAGTATCCGCGCTGCGCAACGAGCCGGGAGGATTGCGATCGTGGGGCAGGGCACCGGGCTCGGGTCGGGACACGGTTGCATCGAGGGGGGCAGCACGGCTGAGGAGTGCGCCAGAGCGATCGAGTCCGTCATCACGTTCGAGGGGAGTGAACGGGGGGCGCTGGAGGCCGAGGCGCGGGGAGCAGCGACACGAGGGTGGCGGGAGTGCGCGATTGAGACGATTGCGGCGTACCGTACGGCGCTTGACGGGAGGGCGCGGTGAACCGGGAGCGTCTACTTATCATCTCCCCCTGGCCACCACCGACGGATGGTATCGGGGAGCACACGCGCAACCTCGTCGAGCAGTGGGCGGGGCGGTACGAGGTCCACATCATCGCGCAGGGGCGAGGTGGGGAGGAGACCGTCGCGGTGGGCGGGGAGGACGTGTACATCCGAAGGTGCCTGGGTAGAGGGGCTCGGGCGGTGGAGGAGGCGATTGAGGAGATTGAGGCGAGCTGGGCGTACGTACAGTACAGCATCTCGTCATACGGGACGAGCCTGCGGAGCGTGCACCGAGCAGGACGGGTGCTGCGCGAGAGCGGGGTGCCGTACTCGGTCGGGTACCACGAACCCAGCCGGGAACCCCAGGCCCTGCCCGTGATCGGGGGGATGATCTACAGGAACATGACCAGCCTTGGTGGGCGGGCGATCGTGTTCTCGAGAAACGGGGGTGCGGATTTGAAGACGATCACCGGTCAGGGTGCGGTGGTGGTCCCGCACGGGACCAAAACAGTCAGGGCGGAACCGGGGGAGATAGAGACCATCCGAAGGGAACTCGGGGAGCAGACGACACTGCTCGTCTTCGGCTTCATCCACCCGGACAAGGGGGTGGGGCACCTCATCGAGGCCGCTCATCACCTGCGACAGCAGGGTCGGGCCTGCACCGTGGTTGTGGCCGGGGAGGTACGGGAGAGGCGGGGGGTGTTCAAACTCAAAGAACGGGGGGACCGGCGTCATCTCGAGGAGCTACGCGTACTCGCAGAGAAGCTCGGGGTGGAGACCAGATTCACCGGTCATGTCGAAAGCAGAATGATCGGGGCATATCTCAAGGCGGCGGACCTCAACATCCTGCCCTACACGAACGGCACCCAGTCCGGGGTGGCGAGCTTGCTCGTCGGCGCAGAGCGGGGGGTGGTCGCGAGCGATCTGCCGGGTCTGCGCGAACAACTCGGGGAGGCGGCTGTGTACGCCAAGACGGGGCAGAGCGAGGACCTGGCGAGGGCGATCGGGGTGGCACTCGAGACAGGGAGACGAGAGGAGCTCGAGGAGGCGGCGCGGGGTAGGGCAGCTGAGACGCGGTACGCGGAGGTTGCGGGTCGCATCGAGGAGATCACCCGGTCCTAAGCGGGTTTCCGTCACGTGGGGTTCAGGTCGAGTCCCGGTGCGGCAACCAGGTGGATCCTGGACGTACGTCCGAGATTGCAGCGAGACGGCCTTGCACAGATGGGAGCCTGATCAGGGTGGATTCACACGGAGTTACCCGACGGGTGGACCGAGGGGCGACCGAGTCGGTGCACAGCCCACCCGGAGTTCACCCAGGGGGCGGCCGGGATGCAGTTGCGCAGATCGAGCAGCGTCTTGGCGCGGGAGGGTAGGGTGGCGGGGTTCAACGAGCGGTACTCGGGCCAGTCAGTGGCGAGCACAAGCAGGTCGGCGGCGGCAGTTGCGAGGGGGACCGAGGCAGTGAGCGTGAGATCGGCAATGGTGCGGCCAGATAGAGCCGGGTCATGCCAAGTGATCGTGAGACCGGGGTGGCGGGCGCGGAGATTTGAGACGAGCCAGACCGCGGGGGAGTCGCGGACATCATCGGAGCCGGGCTTGAACGCGGCGCCCAGGACGGCCACGGTTGCGGTGGGGGATGGGAGGTGGGACTCGAGCGTGGCGAGAGCGCGGTGGCGGGCATCGAGATTGGCGGCATCGACGGCATCGAGCAGAGAGGCGAGCGGGGAGGCTCCGAGCTCGGAGGCGTGATGGGAGAGGGCGCGAACATCTTTAGGGAAGCATCCACCACCGTAGCCCAAACCGGCTTTCAGGAATTTCGGTCCGATACGGGAATCTAGACCGAGGGCAGTGGCGACCATCTCGACATCGGCGCCTGTACGATCGCAGAGATCCGATACGGCGTTGATGAAGCTGACTTTTGCGGCGAGGAAGGCATTCGCCGCTGTCTTCACCATCTCCGCGGTGGTGGGGTCGGTGCTGAGGAAATGAGACCCTTCCGCGATCGGGAGACGGTAGACCTCGCGCAGGATCTCGATCACCCCGGGGTGCTCAGAACCCAGGACGATGCGCTCGGGGTGCAAGGTGTCTGAGACGGCGGTACCCTCTCGGAGGAACTCCGGGTTCCAAGCGAGGTGCAGCCCCGAGGGAGCAAGAGTGCTTGAGAGGGTGAGGGCGGTGCCGGCTGGTGTGGTGCTCTTGCCGACGACGCTGGAGCCGGGGGCGAGGACGGCGGAGAGGGCATGGACGGCGGAGCGGACCTGGGAGAGATCTGCGGCCGGTGAGTCAGGTTGCTGGGGGGTGCCTACGCAGACAAAGACGAGGGGGGAGACTGCGAGGTCGGCGAACTCGGTGGTGAACTCCAAACGACCGGTACGCAGCCCCTCCTCGAGGAGCGGGTCGAGCATGTCCTCGAAGAACGGAGCCGATCCAGAACGGAGGCGGTCCAGCTTCCAGGGATCAAGATCCAGGGCGAGAACATTGAACCCCCAGTGCGCGAGACAGGCGGCATGGACGGCGCCGAGGTACCCACAACCTACGACACCGATCGGACCGGAGGAGAGCGGGCGGGGGGCGGGCAGACCAGACATCGGGGAGAACGGTGCCGAGCGGACGGAAAGCGTCGGGAAGGTCGGGACGGAAAAGGAAACCACCGGCAGACTTTCATCTGCCGGTGGTTTCCCGTCGAGACAGGTGTGGAATCAGGACTGCTGGAGGTTGCCACCTTGGACACTGAAGCCCGCGGTGATCTTGCCTGGCGTACCGATGATGCCGGAGCCAGTGGCGCCAGTGAGGTTGGCACGCATGTCCACGCTGGTGAGGTTCGCGTTCGAGAGGTTGGCGTTCGAGAGATTCGCCTGCCAGAAGTTCGAGCCGGTGAGGTTCAACCCGGAGAGGTTGGCACCGGAGAAGTCAGCGTTGTACTGGACCATGGAAGGTCCGACCAGGTTCGAGTTGCGGAAGTTGTAGTTCGTCGGAAGGATGGTGGATGCGTTCGAGGTCATCGTCAAACCGCGCATCATGTTCCCGAAGAAGGCCGTGGAGAGGTTCGTGTTCGAGACGTCAGCACCGTTCAGTACGGCACCAAGCAGAATGGTGCGGGAGATGGTGGCGTTTTGCAGGTTCGAGTTCTGCATCAAGGCCCCGGTGAAGTTCGTCTTCGTCAGGTTCGCGCCGGAGAAGTTCGTGGCACCGAGCTGGGCGTTCCAGAGGTCGACCTCGGAGAGGTTCAACCCGGAGAGGTTGCGGCCGTATAGGTTCACTCGGTGTCCGACGATGAAGCCGCCGACGTTTTGGTAGCCGGGGCGAGTCGAGACCGGGGAGCCGGTGACGTTACGGGAGTGAAGATCGGCGAGGATCGTGTTCGCGAAGTTCGCACCGGTGATGTCCGTCTCATAGAGGTAGGCACCGGTGAGGTTCGAGCCGGAGAAGTTCGCGTTCACCAGGTTCGCGCCTGCGAAGTTGATGTTCGAGAGGTCAACATTGGTGAGGGCGCGGCCGGCGAGGTTCGTCGAGGAGGGCGGGGCCGGGTGGAACCAGGTCGTCGTCGTGGCGATCTCCTGCCAGGAGGAGGTGCCGATGGCGTTGTGGGCGCGGACCGAGATGGTGTACTCGCGCTGGGTGCTGGCCTGGACGGCGACAGAGCAGCGGCGGCCGTTGCCGTTGGTGGTGCAGGTGTAGGTGGTGCCGCCGGCAGTCGGGACGGCGCGGACCGTGTAACCGGTGATCGCGGAGCCACCGTTTGAGACCGGGGCGTCCCACAGAGCGACAAAGCGGTAGCGACCGTTCAGTACGATCGGGTTCTGCGGCACTGACGGTGCCGAGGTGGCGGCGGCGGCGGGCATTGCTGGGAGTGCGGCGGCGATGGCGAGCGCCAAGGCAGCAGCACGACGGATGATGGGGCGGGAGGTGAGCTTGTGCATCTACAAGAAGGTGAGGAGGCGCTCGACGAGCGGCAAGGGGGTGGTCGTATTTTTTTGACCACACAAACCCGGCCGACTACCCCCCTGTGTGCCTTACCCACCAAGAGCCCAGCCGGGGGTGGGGTGGGTTTGGGAGGGCTGGGATTGAGGTTTTTGTAGCGAATTCAGTTGCGGGAAATACCTGGGTGGCCGAACCGCGGGGCAGCCGGCCGTAGAGTCTAGTGGGACCAGGTGTTATGAACGGCATCCTTGTAGTATGTGCGGGCCGGGTTGGCGTGAACACGATCTACGTCGGGTAGGTCCATGAACCATGGTACCTGGTCCATCTCGATACTATGGATACATGAATGCCTGACTGCAAATGTTCATGAAGGCGGGGGTTTTATGACTAGGTGAAGGTCTCTATGCAGAGGAGGTCTGCAAAACTAGATGAACGGGGCGAGGCTTACGGCATCCAGGGCGTGGACCAGGATGAACCAGAGTCTGGCGGTGGGGTGGTGCCGACATGCGGGGTGAAGAACGAGGCGGTGCAGGAGGCGGACTCACCTGAGAGGTACACGGTGGACTGACCCTCACCGGCGAGGGTGAGGATGAGGCCCCAGCAGAACCCTGACTCATCCGAGGCGGTGGCGATGAAACTCGACGTGGTGGCGGCGACGGAGATGGTGGTGGCGAGGGTGGAGGGGGTCGTGGCGTTCACAAACGTGAGGCGGGGGGCGAGGGTCTCGAGATCGGTGAGATCAGCGGAGGGGGTGCCGGTGTAGGAGGCGAGCTCCACAGCGGCGGTGGCGGTGAGCTCGAGGGCGGCTTGGGCCTTGCGGGCGGTAGCGGCTTGGTCGCTCGAGAGCAGACGGGGCATGATCAGCGCGGCCGCGGCGGCGAGGAGCACGAAGACGAGGGTGACTTCGACGAGGGAGAAGGCGCGGCGGGGGGACACGACCAGAACGGTGCGCGAGGAGGATGAAACCGCCGTGACCTCGAGAGGCGGGGGACCTAGAGGGAACGAACCTCGATCGGGAAGCCGATGAGCTCACCGGCCAGGGTGCTGTTGAGACCGGAACCGCCGACGGCGGCAGGCATCTGGTGCGGCTTGACGAAGACGACGGCCTTGCCCTCGGTGAACTCGACGGACTCGACGATGGCAGGGGCCATCGCGTTCTTCGCGAAGACGGCGAGATCGGAGTTGAAGGGCACGACATCGATGCGCTCACCACCGAGCAGGCGGGAGACATAGATGACCCGGTTCGCCTCGCGACCGACGAGGGCGGCGACCGGGTCGACCCCGTCATGGGTCGCGGCGACGGCGACTTTCGAGCGGACACCTGGGAGGCGGGAGACGTTCATGATGCGGACCGCGCCGGTGCGGACCTCGGGGGAGATCCCGGCGTACAGGGCCGCGACGAGGGAGGGGTGAGAGGCGGTGCAGACCGGACGCTCCGCATCGGCCATCAACACGACGGGGATGGTGGAGCCGGGGTGAGCTTTCAAAGCCGCGGGGAGTTCACCTTGCGGGATCAATGCCGTACGTCCATCGGTGAGGGTACCTTCGAGGAACCCGTCGGCGATGGAGCGGACCGTGAAGGTGTACACCGGGAGGGAGGAGCCGCGGAACTCCACATCAAAAGAGGCCGGGGAGGGGGAGGTGGTTGTTTCAGTCATAGAACACCCACAGGGTCGGCCCGGATGAGACCGATCAGACCCGGGCGGAGAGCAGCTCAGTCAGTGGGTCCGGGGCTGAGGTGGTGCGCTCCAAGGTCCGCAGAAACTCGAGTTCGGACCAGAGCGAGACCGGCAGAGGTGGGACCGCGAGGCGCCAATCCGGGTCGAGCGGTCCGTAGCCGAGGGCGACGAGCACCGGGGTACCAGCGTGCAGGGGCACGGCTAGAGCGGGAAGGAACTCGCCGAGGGCGGAGCGGAGGGACTCGAGGGAACTGGATTTGGAGACCAGGGCCAGCAGCAAGGTCTCGTCATCGGTGCAGCGCATCAACTGCTCGAGCAGGGCAGGGAACAACCCCTCTGGCAAGAGGGCGAGGTACCCGGCTTGATGGCTAGAGTGTTCTGGCATACGCGTGCATCGTGACGGGAGCTCGAGGGAGCACACAACTTGTTCAAACGCGGGCGAGGCGTGCAGTGGATGGTAAGAGGCGTCACCATGAATGGTGAACCCGGTCGGACCGAATCACGCGGTTGCAGGCCTGACTGAGGCGACGACGGTAAGAGGAACCCATGCAAACAACCAACACACTGCTCGACGAAACCACCTCGCCCACCGCGGGCGGGGTTGTCGAGCTGATCACAACCCAACAGGCACTACGTGGACTCCTTGCCGACCTGGCGTCGGCTGAGGCGATCGCATTCGACACCGAAACCGTCGTCCTACGCGACGAGAACGGTGAGATGCTGGATCTGAACACCCACGGCCCTGGCCCCCTGCGGGCCATGTCGATTGCGGCCCGCTACCGAGACGGTAGTGAGCGGCTGTACGTCGTCGACTGCGCCAAGGAGAAGGTCGTCTCGGACGACCTCTCGGAGGCCTTCTACGGCGGCAACAACCCAGACGGGGACCCGGTACGGGTCTCGGAGCTGGCGGAGGAGTTCGCTAAACTCCACGTGTATGCGTGGAACGCGGACTTCGACGAAAGAGTCATGGAGCGCGAAGGCGTGTACTTCGCGTCGTGGACGGACCTGATGCTGGTCCGCGCCCTGCTGCGCCTCGGCGGAGCTGGCGTGCGAGCCCGGTACGCCCTGGCCCAGGCGGCGAAACGGTACCTCGGTATCGACGTCGACGGCAAGGGGACGGTCCAGACCTCCTTCACCGAGAACGACCCGCTCAGTGTGGAACAAGTGGTCTACGCGGCAAAAGACGCGAAGATCACCTTGGACCTCGCTGACGTGTTCATGCCGATGGCCGATGAGGCCAAGATCATGGGCGCGGTGGAGCTGGGCAGAAACGCCCGTCCGTTTCGTTCCTGGATGGAGAAGTCGGGCATCACGTTCGACGTCGAGGCCTGGCGTGAGTACCTGGCCAACTTGCAGCCGAAGATCGATGAGATCGAGGCGGAGCTGGCAAACCTCACCGGCGGCGGCAGTGCCACCTTGTTCGATGCGGTCGAGAGGCCGACATGGAAACCAGGCAGCCCTGACGACGTCAAGCGGGTCTTGAACACCTACGCCAAGGACGAGGTCCTGCGCGTGGTCGGCCACGAGCTGGCCAAGGAAGACTCGGTCGACAACGCCAACTTGGAACGGATCCACCACCCACTCGCGGCTGCGATCCTGAACTGGCGCGAAGTGGAGAAGCTGCGCAGCACGTACGGGGAGAAGTTCATCGCCCACGTCCAAGCTGACGGCCGCATCCACGCGAGCTACAACCAGGAACAAGTCGGCACCGGGCGACTCAGCTCGGACTCACCGAACATGCAGAACATCGCACCGCAGTCCAAGTACTGCTTCACCCACCCGAAGGCACCGAAGCGCAACAGCGACGGTGAGTTCGAGATCGGACCGGAAGACGTCGTCTTGGTCATGGGAGACCTCGGCCAGGCCGAGCTCCGTGCCCTTGCGGACGTGTCGGGCGACGAGGGCCTCCTCGAGGCCTTCGCCCAGAAGCTCGACATGCACGTCGTGACGGCGAGCCGCATGTTCGGCATCGACGTCATCGGCCTGAAGCAGGAGGACCTGACCGCAGCGATCGCCGCGGGAGGCAGCTTTGCGACCCACATCATCCCCGCCGCCGCGAAAGCGGCCGGTGTCGAGGAGAGCCTCGAGGCCGTGAACGGGAATGAGCAGGCGCGAGCGGCAGCCAAGAAGCTGCTCGTCTCTTTGTACGGCGAAATGCGCAGCCGTGGCAAGACCATGAACTTCGCGGTGATCTACGGATTGTCCGCGAGGAGCCTGGCCGACACGCTGACGCGCGCCGGTGTGGCGACGACGGAGAAGGAAGGCCGGGAACTCCAGGCCAAGTACTTCGCCGCCTTCCCCAAGGTAGCCAAGTTCCTCGCGGATGCCGACGAGCGCGTCAAGCGCGAGGCGAGCAACCTCACGGGGATCGACTTCAACGCAACCATCCGCCTCGCGAAGATCTTCCCGAGGATGCTGGGGCTGCGAGCGAGCCTGCGCAAGCAGCTCGAGCGTTTCCCGAGCGAGGATGAGTTGTTCGAGGCGATGTGGCCACGGTACCAGGTGATCTCCGAGTACGAAGCGCACCACGGCAAGAGGCCCTCGAACGAGGAACTCGAGACCGAGATGCAGCGACTCCGCGCGGAGCTGAAGTGGGCCTTGACGTTTGACACGGCCGTCGTCGTCAAGACGGACGGAACCGAGTACGTGCTCGAGGCCCGCACGGTGAGCGGAAGACGCAGAATCTTCAACATCACCGCGGAGAACTGGCTGCTCGCGGTCGCCATCACGGCGGCCATGAGCCGACAGCCCCATGCAGCGAAACTGCGACGCAGGTTCGAGGAGATCAAGGACGTGAAGCTCTCCAAGGACGACGGTTCAGCACTGAACCGGGCGGCTTTGGCGAAGCGCTTCGAGAACCGTGCCCTGCGCATGGCTTTCGTCGAGTTCGTCCTCGAGAACACCAACAAGGTGATCGCCGAGAACGGCGGCTCCTGGCAGAACAAGGATGCCGCGACGCGGCTGTGCTACATGGCTCTTGAGAAAGAGGTCTCCATGCTGGCCAACGCGGTACGCAACGCCCCGATCCAAGGTGGCGTAGCCGATGCGGTCTTGTATGCCTTCGGTGAGCTCTACATCAAGCTGCGCGAAATCGACGGGGCCAAGCCGGTCCAGTCGGTACACGACTCCATCGTCGTCGAGTGCAAGGCGAAAGACGCCCTGCGCGTGGGAGAGATCCTGCGCAGCTCGATGGTGGCTGGCATGAACCGCTACTTCCCGACGGTCGAGGCGGTCTCGGACATCGAGATCGCGACCAGCCTGGACTCCAAGCGTGACAGCGTCGAGGAATCAGCCTTCGCGAAGTTCGCCTGAGCTGAATCCGGCCACGACCCCCCCCCACCCGGACGAACCGGGCGGGGAGGCGAGATACGAAAAACACCGGCTGGGCCTTTTGCAAGGTCCGGCCGGTGTTCGTTTTCCGGGGGTACGTGGCTAGAGAGGGCGAGTTGGTGGGTGGCTGTGGGGTCCGGTGGGGCCTGGCAGGGCGCGGGCAGGGGGTTATCCACAGACCTGTACACAAGCGGGAGTGCGGCGGGGGGATGGGGGCGCACAATGGCCTCACATGGCCAGAAACGACCGATTGGAACCGGGGCGCATCAAGCGCATCCTTGAGAAGTCAAAATACAGCGTCAGCGGCAAGATCGGGGCCCGCAAAACCCGGCTGAAGGCGAAAGGTATCCAGAAGATCGTCGAGAACAACGGGTTCGGGGAGACGACGGAGATCTTGTCGGAGAATGTCCTCACCTTGGAGCTTGAGTGCATCGAGGGTGAGTGGCGGCCGGTTCCGCCTGTCGGAGAGGATTTCACGAGTGCGCCGTCACTGCTGCATGCCGTGGCCAGGGGGGTCACGACGAGGGCGTACATCCGCAACCGGACGGACCTTGAGCGCATCTTGATCAAGATCGGGGTGCTCGAGGCGAGCGAGGAGTGGGTAGAGCAGCACAAGAAGCGGGGTGGGTACACCCGACGTGGCTTTGGTGGCTCGGGACGGGTCGCGGGTCCTGAAACAGCGGCGAAGCCGAAGGAGCAGGCCGTGGCGAAGCAGGCAGCGGGGAAGAAAGCCGTGAAGAAGGTTGTGGCGAAGCAGGCAGGGGGGAAGAAAGCCGTGAAGAAGGTTGTGGCGAAGAAGGTTGCGAAGAAAGCCGCGACGAAGAAGGTTGCGAAGAAGGCGGCCGTGAAGAAGGCCGCGGCGAAGAAGGTTGCGAAGAAAGCGGCCGTGAAGAAGGTCGTGGAGAAGAAGGTTGCGAAGAAGACCGGGACGGGTCGGCGGGGCTGAGGCTCAGGCCTGCAAGATCACGGTCTCACGTGAGATCGAGACCGGTTCGATAGAGCCATCTGAGGGGGCGAGGAGGACCGGGTTGTACCGGGGGGACTCGAGCACCAGCGTGGAGATGGTCGGCAGGTAGCGGTGCGAGAGCACCCAGCGGCGCACCGCGGTGCACATCTCATCCAGGGCGCCCTCATCGCAGACAACCGCGACGGCGGGGGCACCGGCGCGGTTGTACTCGGCGAGAAGTCCGGAGGGCCCGGCAACTTCATCCACAGTCGGGAAGGGCAGCACGGGGATGAGCTGAGGCCCGACCGAGATACCGAAATACGGGGCGCGGACCAGTGGGCCGAGGCCGAAGAGCACCTTGGAGGGGCTGGTCTCGACCAGCCAACCGGAGCGTTCCATCGAGCGGATCAGGCGCCAGACCGCAAAACTCATCTCCAGGCTGGAGCGCACCCGGAGGCGTTCCCAGAGGTTCGCCGGCACATCGGCGTGGGCGGCTGGGGCGGGACGGCCCTTCGGGGCGGTGTGCAGGAAGACCTCGTCCCCGACGAACTCGAGCTCCAAGGTCCCGTCGTCGAGGTACTCACCGAGGAACTCGACGACCTCGGCGGTGTCGATGCCGGAGTGGAAGGCGTACTCGCTGAGGGAGGCGCAACTGTCGGGGCGGCGGAGCATCAGCTGGTTGAGGCGCGGGTCGGGAACGGAGATCGTGCGCCGGGTCGGGTCCCAGACGTGGTCAGGGGCTTTGTGCAT